>Ga0247815_10000058_pt1 | contig 81740 bp, 72 predicted proteins | sample UWRJL194509B1_FD_181014 | JGI IMG/M metagenome (GOLD analysis project Ga0247815, IMG submission 181014) | Plant litter microbial communities from Arlington Agricultural Research Station in Wisconsin, United States - UWRJ-L194-509B-1 | ecosystem: Environmental > Terrestrial > Plant litter >... | reverse complement strand
CTATTTATTAGCTTATATCTTGAATATGAAATCTTACATACTTTTTGCTCTTCTTATTTTTGCAGTCGCTTTCCAATCCTGTAAAAAAGACGGCCCCAACTTTACCCCTCTTGCGTCATTGAACGTTGCAAATGCCGTGATAGGAGGCAGAAATATTAAATTAAACACCAACACCAGGGACAGCGCTACTACCTATAGTTATAAGCTTTTTCAGCTTTTGACTGGCGAAACGCCTATTAAACTTTTCCCCAGCAATAATCCCGGCACTCCGTATTACGAAAAGACGAATACTATTGTTAACGGTGGCATTTATTCACTATTTCTGGCTGGTACCGCCAGTGCACCAGAAGGTATCTTTGTAAAGGATGAAATTCCACCATTTAGCCAGGATAGCATTTTACGGGTGCGAATGGTGAATTGTTCGCTTAACAGTGTGCCACTTTTTTTGACAGTAGGATCGGCACCTGCGGTTAATGTTTTTAGTAATGCAACCTACAAAACGGTCTCGGCTTTCAGCGATATTGAATTGAAGAGTAGGTTAGCAGTGGGCGGAAATGTATTTCAGGTGCGTAACTCTTCTGGCGCAGTGCTTGCGACATATACCCTGCCCGCAACAGGAACTATTAGTGTTGCCTCTTCAAGGTTTAAATGCATAACACTGGTGATCAGGGGTTCATATGGAACCACAAGCGGTAGTGATTCTTTCGGCATTTATGCTATGGCAAATTATTAACTGTCTGATCAACATTAGTTATTAATATAAACACATGAAAATACGTTTTCTGCTCTTACTTTCTATCTTCCCTGCATTAGGCTTCTGTCAATCATTTAGCTATACCGTAAAGGGAAAGGTTGGAAACTATTCATCTCCTGCTAAAATGTTTCTCAACTATACCTTCCCCGGTAAAAAGACTGTGATTGATTCCGCAATAATGCTGGACGGAAATTTCAAATTCAGCGGAACTCTGGAAAGGCCGGTTAATGCTACACTCCTATTTAAGAAAAGTGAGGCAAAAATTGTTCTTAGCAAAATCAGCGAGGAAAATCAACTGCAGCTTTATCTTGAACCTGCTATAATTGTGGTTAGTGGAGATAGTTCACTCCATTCTGCAAAAATAAAAGGCGGAAATCTCAATATTGATTATGCGCAATATCTTAAGGCTATCACGCCGATTGTAGATCAAATTAAAAAAGTGTTAACATCCTTTTCCATTGATCACAGTCTGACAAGTGATCAGGCTACCCAAAAAATAGACTCCCTTATGCCACAATATGATAGGTCGCAGCAAAATTTTATTGCGGCCCATCTCAATTCTGACGTAAGTATTTATGCCCTGGAAGGATACATAGCCAATGATAAAAATCTTTTTGAAGCCTCAGCGCTTTTCAGCAGATTATCTGTAAAGGTGAAAGGAAGCCACCGCGGTATGGAGTTTAAGAAATCATTGGAAAGCAAAAAAAAGGCATTTTACACTCAAAAGCCAACCAATATTGGGAATCCAGCTCCGGATTTTGAGCAGCCGGATGTATCAGGGAATAATATTTCACTTAGCCAATTCAAAGGGAAGTATTTACTACTTGACTTTTGGGCAAGCTGGTGCAAGCCATGCCGTGCTGAGAACCCAAACCTGGTTGAGGTATACCGAAAGTATAAAGATAAAGGGCTGGAGATGGTTAGTGTATCTCTTGATGGAGTAGCTCAGAAGAAAACATGGATAAATGCAATACAGGTTGATGGATTGACATGGCTGCAGGTGTCTGATTTGAAGGCCTGGCAAAATTCCGCAGCGCTCATATATGGGGTAAAGGCGATACCAGAAAACTATCTTATAGATCCAACAGGGAAAATTATTGCAAAAAACCTTCGTGGACAAGAGTTACGGAGTGCCCTTAATAAAATTTTTGGAGAATAAGATCATTTAGCACGGTCAATGCACAACGTATCCGCCAATCTATGACGGATACGTTTTATACTCAAAACCATATCTTCTAATATACACAGGCTATAAAGTTTTCTTATCAATAGAAAAACAGAAGCCAATACCTCTAATACTTTCTATATGAATATTTGCATCTGCACTTAGATACTTCCTTAAGCGACTGATAAAGACTTTGCAGTTCTGGAGCATGTTTTTCACATTGGAATTGCGTATTCATATACTGAAGGCACCATTACTTATACATATACCTCGCTGGGATATGGAATTAAGGGTGTCGCGGGGGTCTGTGTTGTGGCTATACGTAATAAAGCATAAACTAAAACAGCTGCCTCGCTAACATCATTGCTGTCGACCTTGCTGTCGTCTCTACCATCACGGTTCTTTTTATTGTCTGACATGATTATTTAATTGGTTCATCTTTGAAACAAGACCGGGTTGTAAGTGTTTTTTTAAAAAAATTGAAATAAAACAGGATGTTAAACAACATAGCAAATAGCACAGATAATGGGTTTGAATGAATTGATATTACTGCGCCAACAGAAGAGGAGTTTGCAGAATTGGCTGAGAAGTACAACCTGCATCCGGCATTGGTGAACGATTGTTTACAGCCAGATCACCTGCCCAAATTTGAGCGTATGGAAAAGTATGCATTTATTATTTTCCGTATTTACACGGAAAATGATTTACCAGAGGCAGACAGTATCCAGGAGCTCACCAATAAAATTGCTATTTTTATCTCCGATCAGTTCATTCTCACTATCCACCGTAAAAAACAAACATTATTTGATAAAGTAATAGGTTCTTTAAAGGAAAAATCCTGCTCCAACACAAAGGAATTACTCAATATTCTGATCAGTGCCTGTTTAAATACCTATGAGCCGCCTTTGCAAAAGCTATCTAAATCTATCGATTATTATGAAGAACTTGTTTTCCTGCGCCCGAAGAAAGCGCCGTTGTTGAAAGGATTGTATTATTTAAAACGGAAAACTGATCTGCTGAAACAAATGCTTATTCTCTCTTTCGATATCATTGACAACGTAGATGGGAAGGAAGATGGAACTGTAGAGACCAGGGATACCAGAGATCATTATGTTAAGCTTCAGAACATGTTTGCTTCGCAGTCCGATAATATTCACCAGCTATTAAATATATATTTTTCCGCTTCTTCACAAAGAACTAATGAAACAATGCGCATCCTAACTATCTTTTCTGTATTCTTTATGCCATTGACCTTTATCGTTGGAATATATGGAATGAACTTCAACTTCATGCCGGAACTAAAATGGAAGCTGGGGTATCCAATGGTGATGGTACTGATGGTGGTGGTAACTTTTGTGATTTATATTTGGTTCAAGAAAAAGAAGTGGTTATAAAGTAGATATATCAAAGCAAGCACAAAGAATGCTGCCAGCATGGTAAAAAGGTTAGATATGTCGTTCTTTTCCAGATTACCATTTTGGCAGCATAGTAGTTGGCAGTATTATCATTTCAATTTAATGACCATATGAAGTTTATCCAACAAATCGTTACCACGAAGATTCTTTGCTATGATCCTTCCCTGTGGATCAATTAAAAAACTTTGTGGAATTGCTGCAATTCCATAGGCTTTCGCAACTTCATTCAAACGGCCTTTCAAATCGCAAAGTTCTATCCATTGAAAGCCATTTGATTTTATTGCTCCTAACCAGCTGGCTTTATTATCATCAAGCGATACTCCGATGATTTCAAAATTTTTATCCTTGTATTGGGCATAGGCTTTTTTAAGGTAGGGATATTCGGTACGGCATGGTCCACACCAGCTCGCCCAAAAATCAATCAACACATACTTACCCTTATTTACATCAGCAAGGGAGACCATTTCTCCCTTATCATTCATCTGGGTGAAATTTATAGCTGGCTGTCCGATTGCAAACTTCTTTGCTATTGCAATGCGCTGAGCTACCATTTGTCCGGCATTAGACGATCGGTAACTACTGCTCAAAGCTTTGTACATCTCTTCGTAATCCTGCGCATCTTGAATGGCCACGGAGTTATCGGTCATGTAATCATGTGAAACCTGAGAATTCGGGTGACTCAAGATAAAGGTTTTAATAACCCGCCCCATTTCGTCTCCGGATTTTGCCGCAGCATTTATAGATTCGTTGAAAACGTTATAGTCGGCCTGTACCTGGCCGGCAGTAATCTTCGCAGAAGCAATTGTAGTACCTTCAACAGTGATATCAGTCGGTTCCAGCATCATGTCCGTTCCATCAATCGTAGGCATGACGTCTCCAACTTTGAGTTTGATTTTAGCCTTGTCTGCACCTAAAAGCCAAAGATTTGCCCTGACAGCACGGCTTACCTGACCGTGAAAAGAGAACTTTCCATGAGATAGCAACGACGAGTCGCGCACGGATTTTTCGCCATCAGTATAGGCAAGAAAGGCATAGGTTGGAACGGTTACACCTGTGATGTTCCCATTAAGATTGTACTTTTGCTGTGCCTGTACTCCAGCGCATGATAACAGAAATGTGCTCAGTAGGAATATTGATTGTATTTTCATTTAATTTTATGGTTACCAATGTGTTTAAATGCTTAGTGTTTAATGGATATAGTAAATTTATCAGCTATCTGGGAACTAATTGTATCCCGGATTCTGTGTTAGGCTTCTATTCAAAGTACGTTGTGCATTGGGGACTGGAAACAGGGCAGCAGAAGGCTTCCATGAAGGTTTTGATGCAGTAAGTACCGCGTTGATCCTGCCGGTACGTTTGAGATCGAGCCATCGGTGGCCCCATTCGCTGTTCAGTTCAATCCTGCGTTCTTGCTCAACTGCCAGCAGTATACCATCTTTATCGGTCACAGGTAGGTTAATGAGCCCCGCCCGCTTACGTACAACCAAAAGGTCCTCCCGGGCACCTGCGGCATTGTTTAGCTGCGCCCTCGCTTCCGCCCTGATCAGGTATTGCTCTGGCAACCTTAGTATGGTGTAATATTCGGTATCAGCACCACTTTTTAAGCTTTTGTACTTGTAGGGATAAGTATAATTGGTCCCGCTGTAGTTGGTCATCGCTGTCCAAAATTGTTTCCGTTTATCACCGGGTTCAAATGCTCCTAGCAGCGAAGAACTTAAAAAGTATGTTGGAATTTGTGTAACAGGATTTGGCAATACTTCCGTGGCATACCATGTATAACCGCTGTTATCATTGTACAATTGCCATATTGCCTCAGCACTTTGCGGACTAAATACTGCATCCAGATCGGCATCCAACGAAAACAGGGATGTGTTATTAATAATGCTGCCGGCCTGGGCTTCGGCTTCAGCCCAATTTTTATTGTACAAATATACCCTCGCAAGCATGGCGGTTGCTACCCATCTGTTAGCCCTTGTTCTGCTATCGTCAGAAATTGAATAGTCTGACGGCAGGTTGGATTGTGCAAATTTCAGATCTTCAATAATCTGAACGTAGACATCGCTTGCAGGTGTTCTTGCCATATTCATATTTTTAGCCACATCCGTGCCCAATACCAGGGGCACATCCCCATAAACATTTACCAGGTAGAAGTAGCAAAAAGCCCTGATAAATCTGGCTTCTGCCAACGCCTGGTTGCGAAAATTCTGGGAGATTCCTTCTCCCGTGGGCACACCTTCCAGCAGGGAATTTGCTACATAAATGGTCTTATAAGAATCTTCCCAGACAGCCGCAGTAGTGCCGTCGGTTGACAAAACAGCGTTATTGGTGATTGCGTCATAATCATTCCCATTGTACAGCAGCTCATCGGCACTTAATGCCAGCATTGTGGAGATGCTATTCCGGTATGATCCGGTTTGAGGCGCAAACGATTCGTAAAGGCCGGCGATGGTAGATTGTACTGTGGCCGAATCTTTGAATACGGTAGTTGTAAGCAGCTCAGTCTTTGAAGGGCCCACATCAATTAATTTTTTACAGGAGCCTAATATTAGCACTATTCCAAGTGCCGTAAATATTTTAACAGTATGATATATTTTCATGGATAGCATATTATAACGTGAATTTAATGCCGGTAACCAGCATGCGCAGTGGCGGAAGACTTGTTGTAAGTGTTTCAGGATCGAGTCCTTTATATTTAGTAAAGGTCAGCAGATTCTGCCCCTGGCAATACAGCTGAAGGGATGAAATTTTCCATAGCCTTGCAATGCCAGCCGGGAATGTATAAGAAAATGCGACATTCTTCAAGCGCACAAATGATGCGCTTTCAATCGCAGCATCTGATGCCGTATAATAGTAAAAAGCATTTGTGGCTACAGTACCATAACGTGGAGAATATTTCAAAGGCACATCCAGAAAGCTTTCCGGAATGTTGTAACCGGTACCAGGATAGGCTGTAAAATTCAGATCGCCCCTTCTGGCCTTCCTGTTCACAAACTGGAAAAGAAAGTCAAGCTGAAATCCTTTGTAATTGAAAGTGTTGTTAAATCCTCCAAAAAACCTGGGGTCAGAAGTCCCGGCCACAATAAAGTCACCGCTCCCGTTCGCCGCCAGTCCGGAAGTTACTATACCATCGCCATTTACATCTTGCGCTGTAGCAATGCCGTCAACGATACCTGTTGAATGGAGTGCAGTTAGGAGATTAAGGGGCTGACCAACAACGTAAGTATTGGCATAAACCGAGTTCTCCAGATCTGGAAATGCAATCAGCTTGTTGCGGGGAGTAGAGATATTAAAAGACGTGCGCCAGGTCAGGTTTTTTGTTTTAATGTTCAAGGTAGAAAGCTCAAACTCGAGACCTTTATTTTGCACAGTGGCGGGAAGGTTTGCACTATACTGGCTAAATCCGGCCTGAATTGGTAGAGGCATACTTCCCAGCAAGTTATTGGAACGGTTACGGTAATAGTTTGCAGAGAGGAAAATTTTGTCCTGCAGAAAACCAAGTTCCATTGCGAAGTCTAACTTCTTTGTCACTTCCCACTGCAAATAGGGATTATTGATACGTGATGGTGAAATACCGGATGCGGGGCCATAACCGATACCCGGATTGTAGGTACTTAATGTAGCGTAATCCTGGATTGACTTGTCGCTGCCAATTGTACCATAACTGGCTCTGAGTTTTCCGAAACTCAGCCATGGCATACTTGAAGCAGCAAAATCCTCTTTAGAAAAAATCCATGCCGCTGCTCCACTGCCAAAGGTTCCAAAAGGCTTTTCAGCTCCAAACCGGGATGAGCCGTCACGGCGGATGTTTCCGCTCAACAAATATTTACCAGCGTAATCGTATTCAAGTCTTCCAAATCCTGAGTCATATTTGTAGTTGTTATACCCTGAGGAGCTATAGATTATATTAAGGGCGTTAAGACTTGTGGCAAGTTGAAGGTTAGAGAACGAGCCCATTACATAATAAGGCTGTGTACTTTCCATTTGCTGCCAGCTCCCTCCTACTAACGCAGTCAGTTTTCCTTTACCCCAGATGTGACTGTAGTTCAATTGTGGTTCTGCTATGTAAGTTTTAATAAAATTATTCCCCAGCGTTGATGTAGGCGAATAATTTAAAAGCGGGTTTGATGCGTTTGCAGGTGTAATTGTGGTGCTAAAAACGTTATTATAGTTATAGCCTACGTCAGCCTTTATGATTAGTCCTTCCAATATCCTGTAGCTCATATTTACACTACTGATAAGGTTGGTAGATTTCAAGCTGCTGATTGCGTTAAACGCCGCGAGAGGGTTATTATAACCGGGACCAAAATATAAGCTGCCGTTAGTATTATATAAGGGGTAGTTTGGCGGCAATGAATAGTTCGTGATGGCAATGTTGTAATTCGGCACACTATTGTTATCCGTATTATAGCTCGCCGAAAGCGAAAAGCTGAACTTCTCATTTTTACTTTTGTGCTGCATACTGGTATGAAACTGCACCGCCTGATCACGCGTTGCAGTTTTCATAACGGTTGATTCGCGACGGAAATTACCGCCGAAAATAAACTGGTTATTTACATCTCCGCCAGATATGTTGAAAGCAGCTTTGGTCTGGTGTGCTGTGTGACCGATTAAAACATCCGGAATGTTTGTATAGGCAGACTGGTCCCAAAGCAACAGGTCAGGTGCGTTGATAGCGGTGGGAGTAACCCCTTCATTGGCAAAAGCCTGTTTCCTGATCTTCAAATAATCTGCAGTACTTAACATGTCAACCATATTGGTTACTGCGCCAAAGCCGGTATTTACGTCCACAGAAAGTTGAGTTTTGCCGGCCTTACCTTTTTTGGTAGTAATCAGAATCACTCCGTTTGCACCTCGGGAACCATAAATTGCGGTCGCATCAGCATCTTTGAGCACATTGATACTTTCAATCTCATCCGGACTAATGTTATTTAGCGGACTAAATCCCAGCAGTCCGGAACCACCCGCGGTCTGTTCCACAGGCCTGTCGCCAAATGGAATCCCGTCAATAACGTATAAAGGTGTACTTGATTGGAAACCCAGACTCGTCTGTCCACGGATGGAAGCAGAATAGGTAGCACCAGCGTAACCCGCACTCTGTGTGATAAACAAACCAGGAACGCGGCCACTTAAACCAAGGATTGGGTTAGTGACTGGCTGCTGGGTAATTTCGCTGCCCAAAACCGTACTTACTGACCCGGTATTCAAACGTCTTGTAGTGGTTCCATAGGCTACAACCACTACTTCATCAAGTTTAGCATTACTGATCTCGAGAGTAACATTTGCAAGATCAGCTTTTACATTGATTTCTCTGGAGAGAAAGCCTACCGAGCTTACAATTAAGGTAGCCTGATCATCAACTCTTTTGAGGGAGAAATACCCGGATAAATCCGAGATGGTTGAGATCCCTGCACCTTTAATTAGTATGGTAGCCCCCGCCACTGCATTTCCGCTCTGATCAATAATGCGGCCGTTGACATCAATGAGAGAAAATGCGCTGATCAATCTGTCCATAATGGATGGTTTTCGCTCTATTACAGTTATTGTTTTTTCATTGATACTGAATGTAAGCGGTTGATTTGCAAAGACCTGATCGAGAACATCTTTAAAATCAGAGTTAGCAACTTTAATTGTTACCGGCTTTGCATTCTTAATTTGTTCTTCATTATAGAAAAACACATAGCCACTTTGAATTCTTATGTCCTTTAGGACTGATTTTAAAGACGCATTTGATTTGGAAAGATTGATCTTTTGGGCCAGAGTAGCTGAGCTTACCTGCGCAAGGGACAAAATTAGAAATACGGTGGTAAGGCGCATAATAAGCAATATTTTTTTGTAGGGCAATGCTGGCGCACGCCGATTCATGGTATAATTTCTATACATTTGTTTGGTTTGGTTTTAGCTTGTACCTCCGGTGTCGAAAACTTTGGTACCTGCTTTAAAGTTGATAATTAATTGATTTTTTCAAACTACAACCAGAAGTGTAAATGCACTTCTGGTCTTTTTCTGATTAGGATTCGAGAATGTTTTTGTAGAATTTCATGTTCATAGTTAAGGTTAAGTTTATTTAATTTATTTATTTTGATACATAGATTTTTCTTCCTGCAATCCTGAAATGCACTTTTCCGGTAGCTTCGAGTGATTTAAGCAATTTAGAAACATTGCTGAACCTGGAGACACCCCCTCCGAAGCGCTCGTGGGCAATATTATCACTAAATGTAACTTCCACATCATACCAACGCTCTACCTGGCCCATAATCTGTCCAAGCTCTTCATCTTCAAAAAGAAAAAGATTATTTTTCCAGGCCACCGATATTTCAGTATCAACCTGACGGATATCAATCTTACGGCCGTCATTTGTAAGCTGTGATCCCGGCGTTAGCGTACTTTGCTTTTCTGCTGTGCTGACTATTATGCTACCTTCGAGCAGGGTTGTTTTGGAAACCGGTTCATCACGGTAGGCGCTGATATCGAAATGGGTTCCTAGAACCCTTACTTCCTGGCCCTTGCTTTCTACAATAAACGGATGTGCTTTATCCTTTGCAATTTCAAAGTAGCCCTCCCCGTCAAGGCTAACTTTCCGTTCGGCTTTGTTAGCAAATGATACAGGGTAGGACAACGAAGATGATGCGTTTAGATAAACGATGCTTCCATCCGGCAACTGCACCTGTGTTTGCTGTCCGTTTGATGTTTCCAGCTTATTTACAGCATCAGCTTTGGTATTGCTGCTTACTGCTGCTGTATAGATAATTTCGCCTTTGCTATTTTTTGAAATAACCACACCAGGTTCATTCGCCAGGTTACCGGAAGCAGCAACGGTCAGGTTGATTTTTTTTCCGTTGGCCAGTGTGAGTGTCGCTCCAAGTTTACCTGCTGCAACGTCGTTGGCATATGGTGTATTTACATTAGGAGGTGTTCTATGGGAGCTATAAAACCAGATACTGAAAACTATCGTGGCTACAGCTGCTGCGGCAACACGTTTGATAAAGAGTGGAATTACATAAGGCTTTTTGATGATCCGGCTATGGATTTTCAATAAAACCCTTTCTTTTATCTCTTCAAGATGATCAATTTTGATTTGCTCATCTTTAAAAGCATCACACCAGGAATTGAATTGCGCAATTTCGGCATCGGTAGCGGTGGAATCAGAAATGCGCTCCATGATCCGGAGCAATTCATTATGAGCATTCATTGGCTTATTTTTCCGGGCTTATTAACTACCCATATATTGACAAGAGTATTCAGCTACCTCCAGCACCCAAGCCGATCAAAATTATTTTTACATCAGTCCGCACCAGAAGGACATACGGCCCAGATGCACCTTTAATTTTTTCAATGAAATATTCATTTGGTTCTCAACAGTTTTTTCAGAAATGCCCAACCGAAGGGCAATTTCCTTGTTGGTCAGGTAATCTCTGCGTGATAGTTCAAATATTTCTCTGGCCCTGCCGGGCAAGCTTTCAGTGAAAGATTTAATGATATTTTTCAGTTCTTTAAGTTCAAGGATATCTTCCTCTTCAGCCTCATTTATCGCAGGAGCATTTGCCAATATCTCGGTCCTGCGTTTGCTTCGGCGGATTACGCCGGCCATATTAAATTTTACAGCCGCAAAAAGATAAGCCTTCAGAGAGGTAATGCTGAGGACCGTCCTATTTTCCCATAACCAGGTGAATACATTTTGGAGTATATCATCACATGCCGCTTCGTCCCTAAGAATACTGTATGCAAATTTATACATGGGGCCTGAATATCTCTCATAAATTTCATTGAACGCAGGTAAGCTATCCTGTTTCAGTAATTCAATCAATTCATGGTCAGTTTTAAGAGAGGACAGAGACATTTAAGCGAGATGAACGGCTGTATTATGCGGTTTATTACAAATATATATATTATCAATGCTCTAATTGCAGATGTATAAGCGGTTTTTTGGCATTATCCCCTAAAAAAGTAAAATTAAATACACGAATTGATAAATATAAAACTGGTTTCTACAATTAGCCACCTTTCACATTAAAGGTTTCGTTTTAACTATGGGTATTCTAACAGGCAGTCGCGCAATTGAACACACTATTCATACCTGTAATCTCATACCTTTCATTGGAATGATTGAATACCGGTAAATCTGAAGCGAAGCCATAGTAGGCCGCCAGGCAATCATGTCAGTTAATTGTGTGAATAGCTGACATCAGTTTTGTGTTGTGTAGGCTTAAGATAATAACCTTATGAAATATTCGATAGGGACAAATCTCCCAAATTTAGGAAAGATACTTAATTACTGCATTAGGGCGCACACGAAAAAGCATCCGCCAAAGTTTGAGGGATGCTTATATTTAGAATACAAGGTTGCTAAGAATTAAGATCTGCTAGTTGTTCAATAGTAAGCCCTGTAAAAGTTGAAATCTGATCCAGTGGCATATCCGAGTCTATCATTTTAAGCGCAACTTGTTCAATTACTTCTTTACGGCCTTTTTTACGGCCTTCTTCAATGCCTTCTTCCCTGGCATAGGCAAAGCACTATTATTGTCCCATTCCTTCTTTAATTCTTGATCGTATGACATTTGTTCCTCCTTTGTTAAATTAATATATTCTGCAATACTGAATAATTTCTTAAATACAGGTTGTTACAAGCAATCTGGAATTTCATCCATTTTACTCACATTTTTTAATGCGGACAGCCACTTATCCAGCTCATTATCAAGTTCCGAATCAGTTTTTTTAAAGGTAAGTAATTCAATAAAAATACACCGAATTTTGTCTGAAACTAAATCGCCAGTACGCCTCCAGATCAAGCATGCATCGTGAAATATACCGCCTCCCCACTATACTTCAGAACAAAGTTATCCAAGATCCTTATCATAAACACTTTCTTAAGTTTATAATCACAGTCACTCGCTTTTTCATTCGGAGCGTGCTCATTAATACAACGACATGCATAGAATACGGCGCGATCTTCAAATTTTTTTTGGGGTGTACGTTGCATCTCAAGGATGACAATTATTCTGGAAGCCAGCAGCTTGGCCATCAGCAACGATGGCTTTTAACCAGGCATCCTTTTTAGAGTCCGGTTTGATGGCTATCTTGCCCTTGTGGCTTTATCAAATGAGAAAACCAACTTTTTCTGATCAATCTCTTTCAGAAGAACCTCATGTGAATACTTTCCCTGACCAGTGGTAAAATATACAGACGCCTTGTTGGTTGAACCTTTTTCCAGTCCTTCCTCAAATAAAGCAATACCAAACAAATCACTGTCGGCCTTCGAATGGGCGATAATGCTCACCGTTCCTAAGTTATATCTGCCGTTATTTTTTAAGGTAACCACTCCATTATCATAGGTATAACTGAGTCCCTTTACCGTTGCCAGGTAGGTATTGTTTTTACTGGTAACAGACTGATAAGTCTGCGCATATCCTGAAATACCCGCAATAGCTAAAAATGACGTTAACACGAGCTTTTTCATGTATTTAAAATTTATATAAACAAATTAGAGGATAACTTTCAACTTTATCAATTCCACTGCTAGGTTTTCAGCTTTATTTTCTTCCGTTGTGTTGGCAACTAATGGCGTTTACCTATATCATCGGTATACCCATTGATTGCGATTTTAAAGCATTATTAATCCCCGTAACCTCCATTAGCTACAGGTGTTTTTGGTAATGCTATATGGAAGGTTGTGCCTTTGCCAACTTGGCTCTCAAACCAAATTTTGCCATCATGCCACTCTACAATTGTCTTGATAATTGACATACCCAAACCGGTAGATAGCTGTCCTTTCAGACCTTCTCTGCGTGCCCTGGTAAATTTATCGAACAAATTTTTATGATATTCCTCTGGAATTCCAATGCCATTGTCAGCCACTTTAAGCAAAACCGTAGATTCATCATCTTCAATATAAACAGAGATTTCACCCCCATCTGGAGTGAATTTCATGGAATTTGATATGAGATTATGGATCACCTGCATAAATTTATCCTCATCTATCTCAACATATATGGTTTCCTTTGATGCATTCATAGAAAATTTTAAATTGAGATCCTGTTCCATATGGAAATAATCAACCATTGCTTCTGAAATTTTTGTTACAATATCAACCCTTCGTTTGAGGAGATTAATAGCTTCGCTTTCAACAAACTCCGTATTCACAAAATTACGGATTAGGGATATCGCCCTTTTTGATACATTACTTACGATTTTTAGCGTCTTATCAATTTTAGGGTTATTTAGGGAATGCGTTTCCTTTACTAATAATTCTGCAAGATTCCCAACAAGTCCGATTGGACCGGCAAGGTCGTGACTCAGTATGTTAAGCAAAGCATTTTTTTTGGTATTATGCTTATGCAGATTATACGAATGCTCTTTAAAAAGGGTAATATCTTCAGCATGGCCTATGATTGTCTGAGCTCCATCTGGCGTTTTGGTAAGGTACGCGTTTACCTGCAACCATCGTTCGTTTCCATTGCGGATAATGCGACATTCGACATCTTCTACCTCATTATTTTTTAAGCACAATTGTAACCCGTCTTTTACCAGCTGCCTATCATCCGGGTGTACGAGTGCCAGTAAGGAAGCAGGTGAGTATGTATCAATAGATAGCCCAAAAAATTCGATAAATGCCGGGTTTAAGAATATAAATTTTTCCGCAGCAAAATCATAACTGAACATCTTTAATTTTGAACGGGTGTAAAGTGTTGTTAATGTGTCAATAGAAATCATAAAACCGCCTTATTATGTTTTTAAGTTCTACTGCAATTTACAAAATTGTACAACGTTTGTTTCTTATAAAAAGAAATTAACCTATAAATTTACACATCTCGGTGTTCATCCGGCATCTATTTCCATTAAAAGTAGAATTTGTGGCCATCCAATGGTTTTAAGCGATTGGCTGTGGCGCAGATAAATCTTAGTCTTGAGGGGGACTATCATAAAAAGCGACCGTGCCGGTTTCAACATCATTGAGTTGCCTGCATTAATTGTATGGATTTTTACAAGATCGCTTATCAGCCGGGGCTTTGCGGTAATGCAAAATACAGGCAGACTTTGGGCGATATGACGCGATCATTAACAGGGCTAAACGCACAGCAGCATATCCATTTTAAGCTAATTGAAAAAGCTAAAGAACTCCTGTCCACCTCTAATTTAACAGTTGCAGAGGTTGCCTACCAGCTAGGATTCGAACACCCACAATCCTTCAGTCGCTTGTTCAAAACAAAAACAAACCTATCCCCATTGGAGTTCAGACAAATGTTTAATTGACAGGCAACAGGTAAGATGGAATCATTTTGTGAGGAAGGATAGAAATGCATCCGCCGGTCGCTCACGGATGCGTTGTTTAATTGGGAATGCTGGGAATGATTAGAGCGCTACAACCTCTTCAATGGGTAGCTTTGTTGCTGTGACAATCTGAGCTACTGGTAAACCCATATGCTTTAATTCACGCGCAATACTAATTGCTTTTCTTTTTTCACCTCTTTCAAATACTTGCTCGTCATGATAGGCACGGGCATTCTCATTGTCCCATTTATACTTCAATTCTTGATCGTATGACATTTGTTCCTCCTTTGTTAAATTAGCGTATTCTCCAATATTGAATAATTTAATAAATATCGGTTCTTGCAAGCAAACTGGAATTTCTTCTAATCTACTCATGTGTTTTAGTACGTATAGCCACTTATCCAGCTCAGTGACAAGGGCCGAATCAGCTTTTTTAAAGTTAAGTAATTCTAAAAAAAAAATCCAAAATTTGTCGGAAAGTAAATCTTTAGCACCCCCATATTTCCAGCAAGCATCATGAAAATATTCAGTCTCCTCACCTTTATCCAAAACAAAATTATCTAAGATTGCGATCATATACGCTTCCCTAATATTATAATCCCATTTACCATCTTTTTCATTCGGACCCTGTTCATTAATTAAACGGCTTGCATAAAACACCGCGCGCTCTTTAAAATATTTTTGGTTTTCACGCTGCATCTCAATGATGAAGCGTTTATCAAAATTACCAGCAGTAAGATTACTGCAAACGGAGAAGGGTATCAAATGGCGTTCTCTGATGAGCTAAGTGTTATTGAAAGCGGTTCCGAACTCGTTCTACAGATAGATCCTTACATAAGTACCTTACGAATCATATTACAATTCCTAGTGATCGGAAATTGTAAACTAACAAAGTTAGCATTTCTCATTTACTTTATTTAACTTTGTGCCATGCAAGGATTTAACGTTGATAAAAACAAAACTTTGAATGCTGCTTTGTATGTCCTCAACAACTTAGGTGAAGCGGACTATCACAAAACCTTCAAAATCCTTTATTTTGCGGATCAAAATCACCTTAAAAGGTATGGCAGGCCAGTTACAGGTGATGCCTACCAGGCTATGAATTTTGGTCCGGTTCCGTCTTTCCTTTATGGCATCTTCAAAGCAGCCGAGAAAGGATCGCATCCTTTTCAGGAAGCTCTGATAATGTCAGGATCATTTGCAGTACGCAGGGAAAATAATATACCAATAGTAACAGCCAAACAACAAGCTGATGTGGACGAGCTTTCCGATTCGGAACTGGGAGTTCTTAATTTATCGATAGAAGAAAATAAGGGTTTGGATTTCGAACAGCTTGTTGATAAGTCTCATGATGATGCCTGGACTGAAGCCTCTGAAAAGCCTGATATTGAAATGTCATACCTGACAATTGCCAGGGCGGCAGGAACAAGTGATGATATGATTTCGTATATCCAACTTAATGCGGAAAACGAACAAAGCATTTATTAGATGTCAATTGTTGATCTTATTCCTGAAGAGTTAAGAGAGGGTTTCGCGCAAAGAAACATCCAAATTGGTTCCGTAGTTAAGGTTTACGTTAGCGACACTACCCCACCCAAGGAAAAGCGGCTAATTCTGGTCGGAGCTTCATGGGATAAATTACACTTTGCAAGCGTGTTTATCAATACAGATGTCAATCCTAACATCTTTAAAATAGGTTGCAGTAGTTTCCAGCAGGAAGAAAAAGGAGGTGATGATTAACAACGAGGGTATTTCAAAATAACCTGCCACATTTCTTAAAGCAATGGAAAGGGTGATTACAAATACATAAATAATCATATGCAAAAAGAGACGGTAGGTAACTGGGAAAACGGTTGTCTTTTTTTTATCTGAACTACTGGTAAATACGTATTTTTAACCAAAAGTCGCCCTTGCCTGACCAATAGCCGCAGCCATATCTATTCCGCCAGCTAAAACACCTGTAAACAAATCACCTGTGTCCCTCAAACGGTCAGCAGCATTACGGATAGTAAAATCACGCATCGTTAAACCAGGCTTTACCTCATCCCAGTGCAAGGGCATTGAAACCGTTGCCCCTGGTTTCGGTCGCAGGGAATACACACCAGCAATCGTCGCACCCGGCCTGTTCTGCAAAAAATCAAGATACATATTTCCTTTACGGTTGGCAATCATTCGCTCTAAAGTTGTATACGACGGAAGCTCCCGGTGAACCAGTTTAACCACTACCTGTGCGAAGAGCTGGCTTTGATCGTAAGTATACTGCGCACCTAAAGGCACATAAATGTGAATACCAGTAGAGCCTGAGGTTTTCACGTATGATGGTACGCCCATCCCGTCCAAAATGGTTTTTGTCATCTGAGCCGCTTCGATCACCTGGTTAAAAGTATTTTTATCCGGATCCAGATCGATCACGCAGTAATCTGGATTGTCTGGCGACTGCACCCGGCTAAACCAGGGGTTCATCTCTATGCACCCCAAAGTTGCCATCCAAAGTAAGGTTGCACGATCATGCCCCAACAAATATTCTTTATCCTCTCCTTTCTCATTGGTATGGGGCATTGTGCGCGCCCATGAAGGTGCCGTTTCAGCTACATTTTTTTGATAGAAGCTTTGCCCGTGTATCCCGCCGGGAAAGCGGTTTAAGGACATTGGCCGATCCAATAAGTAAGGTACCATGTAAGGTGCAACCTTATCATAATAATTGAACATATCACGTTTTGAGATTCCATCCTCCGGCCAATACAGTTTATTTAAATTGTTAAATTTAATGATGTGCCCATCTATGTTCTTTTCTGATACTTGATTTTTGCCTTCCAGCAATGGTTGATCAGGCATTTTTCGTAGCAGCCCTTTAACCCTCACTGAATCTTTTTCATCCGTTGCAGCTGAAGTATCAGGTAAACTGAGTGATTCGCTATCATCAAGTTCATCCATAATTTCATCTGTACCGACAGCAATTTCCAGCACCACATCTGCCGGATCTTTATCTTCACGAAGTCCCTTAAAAGAAGCCTGACGCAACTTACCATCGCGGCTGATCTCCGCAAACTCTACTTCGCATACAAGCTGAGGCAATAGCCAGGTAGGTTTAGCACCCAGTCGCTTCGGGCGAAATCTGGACGGTTCATCAACGTCAGGAATAACATCGAAGGGACAAACTTTGGTCTCTAATTTCTTGAACCGCTTCAACAGATCTTTCTGCATTACTTCGTTAAAGCCCGTCCCAACCTTCCCAATGTGTTTAAGTACCCCGGCTTCGTTATAAACACCAACAGCCAGGGCACTGAAATTCTTTCCACCATCCTCATTCCGGGTATAACCAGCAATTACGACTTCCTGACGAAGCTTGGCCTTAACTTTTAACCATTCTCTGGACCGGGCGTCACCAGTGTACAGACTATCAGCCCGTTTGGCAATAATCCCCTCCAATTTCATCCGTTTGGCCGATTCATAAAAAGCCACCCCATCAGCATCAAAAATGTGACTGATCCGAACGGTACCATCTTCAATAGGTAATACCGCTTCCAATATTTTCCGGCGCTCACGTAATGTATAATTGGTCAATAGCCTGCCTTTAAACCATAAAATGTCAAATACATAAAAAACCAGGTTCAACTCCTTGTTTCCGCGCCAGTTTTGCAAAGCACCAAAATCAGGTGCACCTATTTCATTTATAACAACTATCTCTCCATCCAGCACCATATCCAGTCCCCAACCCGCCAGAACCTCATTGATGGGAGAAAAATGTCCGTAAACTATGTCGTTCCTGGACACCAGTTCTGCAGTACCCTTTTCTAAAAATGCCAGTGAGCGGTACCCATCCCATTTTATTTCATAAACCCAGCCTGGATCGTGAAAAGGCTTGTCTACCTGGGTCGCTTTCATCGCCTTAATGTTTCTCGGTATTGCAGCTTTTGGTGCAGAATCGAGTAAAGCCTGCACCTCGCCACCAGAGGTAGATGTTCTTTCCTTATTCTCTCCCGGCTCTGCAAGCTCAATCCACACCGGCGTATGGTCGCTGGCTTTTTCCCATCCACGAACCTGCTTATCCACGCCGCCCGACTTCAACTTTGCAGAAAGACCAGAATCCAGCAGAAAATGATCAAGCCGCAAACCAGCATCCCTTTCATAAGCCTTGCGCAGATAATCCCAAAAGGTATAAATTCGTTCTCCCGGATAAAGCTCACGGATGGCATCCGTCCAGCCCTGTCCCAATAATGACGCGTAAGCCTCCCTACTCTCCATTCTGAATAACGCATTGTCTTTATACTTCTCCGGCTTATACGTGTCCAGCTCCGTTGGCATTACATTATAATCGCCAATCAGCATCACGGGTAGCCCTGTGTCTAACAAAGTCTGTGCATGTTTAGCCAGTCTGCCAAACCAGCGCAGTTTATATTCGAACTTTGGTCCGGGATATGGATTGCCGTTGGGCAAATACAAACAACCAACCACCATCCCAAAAGTAAAACCTTCAATATAACGGCTATGCGTGAAAGACTGATCTTCCCCAGGCAAGTCATCACGCAACTGCTTGATTTCCTCCTTCGACAAAATCGCTACACCGTTCCAGCTCTTCTCTCCCTTCCAGATTGCGTGATACCCGGCTTCCTTAATTACCTTTTCAGGGAAGCGGGAAGATTCGCATTTCAATTCCTGCAAACACACCACGTCAGGTTGCGCCTCTTTCAGCCAGCGCAAAAGAATTGGCAAGCGACCATTGATTCCGTTAATGTTGTAAGTAGCAATTTTCATACTGTTTGGCTGACAAAAAAGCCCCTTACGGGGCTCATGTTATTTAACTTTCTTTTCAATCTCTTTTCGCTGGTTAGATCCGCCTTTTTTAGCGTCTTTAATTTCAGAAGGTTTAACACCAGTCTTTTTAGCTTCATACTTGATTTCGTGTGGCTGATCCGATACGGATTTGTTTTCCACTTTAGTTCCTCTAGGCATATTTTTCTGATTTAGGTGAATGTAGGACTTAACAACTGGAAAACGTTTTGGTTTATAAAATGCAATCAAACCAAACCCATTCAGCTCTCCGCTGTTAATATCTCACAATCTACAGCCATGGAACGGACAAAAATCCTGTACTTCATATTCGGTAACAAAGCAGAGAACTCAGTGGTATGGTAAGCAGGAATAAAGTAAAAGCCAGCATGCCCGAGCATGTCAATCCAATGCTGTGTACCCTGGTCAAAGATCCTGTTGAAAGTGATGAATATCTGTATGAGCTTAAGTGGGATGGCTACAGGATTATTTCCATATTAGAGGACAATCAGGTAAGGATGAATTCAAGAAGCGGCCTTGACTATACCACGAGATACCCATTGATTGCAGAAGCTTTGCTAGGCCTTGGACATGACTTGATGATAGACGGCGAAGTGGTTGTATTCAATGAAGAAGGTAAACCAGACTTTGATACTTTGCAACTCTACAATGGGAAACGCACACCGATCCGGTATTGTGTATTTGACTTGCTATATCTGGACGGTAATGACCTCACTCAACTGCCATTGTACCAACGCAAAGACCTTCTGCAATCACTGATTAAAGAACAGGAGATTTTCCTGTTCAGCGAAAGTTTTGAAGACGGCAAAGAATTATACGGGAAAGCGCTCAAAGATAATTTAGAGGGCATAGTTGCTAAAAAGAAAGACAGCGTATACATGCCGGGTGCCAGGGGACTTGACTGGCTAAAAGTACCCACAAGAAAACGACAGGAATTTGTGATTGGTGCCTGGGCGGAATCGGATAAATCCCGCTCCTTTAAGTCGCTGCTCTTTGGTGCGTATGAAAAGGGAAAGTTTCAGTGGATCGGCCGATCAGGTGGTGGCTACAAACATGCAGAAATGCCTGGGATATTAAAGCAGCTAAAAGAAATAGAAATCGAGAAATCACCCTTTGAAAATAAGATCCTCGATACTAAAGGTGCAAAAACACATTTCGTAAAACCAATACTGGTAGCCAACTTTGAGTTCGCCACCTGGACCAAATCCGGCAGGATCAGAAAGCCAGCTACGTTTCTTGGCTTCCGCAAGGACAAAAAACCAGTAGATGTTGTGAGGGAAGTTCCACAGGAGGCGGTCAGGATTGCCGAGCTGGAAAAATATCACAAAAAGCGCAGTTTTGACATCACACCTGAACCAGAAGGCGGAACGCCTGAAAGTGAAAAGCTGCTTTTTGTTATTCAAAAACACAATGCATCACACCTGCATTACGATTTTCGGTTGGAGATTCGGGGGGTGCTCAAATCATGGGCAGTGCCTAAAGGTCCGTCCATGAATGTAAAAGACCACCGGTTGGCTATGGAGGTGGAAGATCATCCCTATGATTATAAAGATTTTGAAGGCAGCATCCCCGAAGGGCAATATGGAGGCGGAACCGTTTTGGTTTGGGATAATGGCAGCTTCGAGCCTGGGGAACCAGTTGAAGGCAAAAAGGAGCAGGAAAAATGGCTCTTGTCACACTATCATAAAAACAAGCTTAACATCATCCTTCATGGCAAAAAATTGAAGGGCAAATTTAATTTAGTAAAAACCTTCGGGAAAGCGGAAAACGCGTGGTTACTTTCCAAGGTAAAAGACGGACAGGAGCTGGAAACTGACATTACAAAAAAAGACCAATCCGTATTATCTGGCTACACCATTTTAGAAGTTGCCATGAACAGTCATTCGAAAGTTTGGCAAAGCAACCGGGCAGAGTTGCAAGCGCAGGACTCCAATACTAATCAGGCTGAAGCAGAGCTGGAAACGGAACTTGTAGGCCCAGAGGTACTGGATGAGCCAGAAGAAATCCGGGAGGATGAACAGACGGAGAAGCAAGCGGAGGCAGGCACAACGATAAAACACAGCACTATTGGAGAACTGTTTCCCAAATCAATAAATAAGAGGTCTACCAGATCTAAGCTATCTGCAGAGAGCAACTGGAACAAAATCTTTGAAGAAAATATTAAATCAGAAGGGCTGGTATCCATAGAAAACCAAAATATACATCTCACCAATATTGAAAAGAAACTTTGGAAAACAGCGAATAAAGCCAACCTGATATCTTATTATAACAGCATAGCCGAATACATACTGCCACACCTGAAAGACCGCCCACTTTCAATGCATATCAAAAATATGAATGCAGGCGCACCTGGATTTTATATCACAGATATGGAGGGCTATCAGCCCGACTTTCTGGACATCTATTCCACCAACAGGAAACACAAAGTAAAAGGAAAAGAGAACATTATTGAATATGCCGTGTGTAATAACCTGCCCGCCTTAATCTGGTTGATCAATCTGGGCAATATAGACCTGAACCCATGGAATTCTACGACGCACAGACCTGATGAACCTGACTACATTGTGATTGATTTGGATCCGTCTGACAATGATTTTAAAAAGGCAGTTAAAACAGCGCTGGCAGCCAAAGCATACTTCGATGAAAATAAGCTAACTACCTTTATTAAAACCTCCGGCAAAACCGGCATTCATATTTTTATTCCCTGCCAGGGCTTTAGCTATCCTCAGGCTAGAAAATTGGCCGAATACATTTGTACACAAATTCACAAGCGTGTACCCATATTTACAACCTTAGAAGTATTGGTTGAAAAAAGGGGTAAAAAACTTTTTGTAGACTTCTCTCAAAATGACGATGCAGATACCCTGGCCTGCGCCTACTCCGTTAGACCAGCTAAACAGCCATGTGTATCTACACCTATTCAGTGGGAAGAACTGAGCTTGAAACTTAAGCCAACAGAATTTACCATTGGCACTATACACCAAAGACTATTGGAAAAAGGCGACCTATGGCAAGATTTGAACGATCCAAAGATCAAAAGCAAAAACTCAAAAGTCTTGCAGGGCTTTTTGGACATTTTGTAGGCAAAAATAAATGGGAGAAAGAAACTACCTGAGCGCTATGGCCATTTACTAGGTCGCTACTAAAATTACTATTATAGTCGATCCGTTCTTTCCCTTAAAGCATCAATAAATTTAGTTTTTGCAATATGAGAACTCAGTTTTTTTTGAATGTCTTTATTTAAGGTAAGAATTTTAATTTCCCCTGAATAATGGATGTGAAACAAAATAGTTTGATCTACATCAATTATATAATAGTCAGAAAACCCACTATCACATGCGGTTAAAGTATAAAAGTTTGATATGAAAGTATCTATTTCTTTGGTGTAAAGCTCTAATGCGCCATTGAACTTTTTTTTGATGCTGATAGATGTAAAGTATTCGATTGCCTTGGTTAACGACTTAAGATCATTTCTTTCTCTTGTAAATCCCGAAATCCAAGGTTTATTAATCTGCCCGAACACCACCAATTTTTCAACACCTAACAATTGAATCAATCTTTTGAACTCCGTTGTTAATTTTTTGTTTGTCGGTTTTTCAAGTTTTATCCAATGAAAAGAAAAATATTTAGGATAGTGAAAGATCTCAATGTCATTAATTTCATCATATTCTCGCAGCGGTAATTTTCTGAATTTAATAAGGGCAATATCTCGACTTATTTTTACTGGCATCGCTTTGTAAGATATTCTAGAAACTGTTAATGCTTTAATTTGAATCAAATATGCAAATTAACTGAAGCTTTTTATCTATGTGATCGTTGAATGAAGTGAATAAAAGAAATCTGTCTAATGCATTCATTTTAAATATCAAGAAGATCCAGAATAGGAGAATCATCATTAAAAATGGCGGAATAGCAAGACACCGGCTTCTAGGTGCTCAATACCTTGAAATGTTCGTTCTTAATCAAAAATTGCTTAATTTTATTGCAACAAAAAATGATCAATAAAGATAAAAACTTCTGCTACCGAATTATACACCGGGACAATTTAAAGCACTGTTTAGAGCATGGTCTTCTGTGCAAGAATCATGAGAATTCAAGCAAGAGCTTTGTCGTTATTGGAAACAAAGAAATCATAGATGTTCGAAGTACCACCTCGGTGTACTTAAAGGGATTTGGTACAATCGGTGAATATGTTCCCTTTTATTTTACGGCTAAGTCTATAATGTTGTTTAATATAGTGACTGGCTACCGTGCTCCAGTTGTACCAAAACGTAAAAAAGATGAGATCGTAGTGATTAGGTGTCTTATCCAAACTTTAGCGACTTTAGACCGCTGGTTTTTCACAAATGGGCAGGCTAATGATTCGGAAACTTATCACTATAGCGATTTAAAATATCTGTCCGAAATAGATTGGAATTGTATACAAAATAGTAACTTTTCAAAGTCAGATGGAGATTATGACAGACCGAGACGGTATCAGGCAGAATTTTTAGTACATAATACAGTCCCGGTAGATTATATTGAATCAATTTGCGTTTATAATGATGAAATGAAGGAATGGGCTGAAAATGAAATAAAGGAATTAGATTTAGAAATTCCAGTGCATATAAACCCAACTTATTTTTTTTAACGATGATAAAGTATTTAGTAGGCGATATGTTAAAGGCTGATGCAGAAGCGTTAGTTAACACTGTGAACACTGTAGGAGTTATGGGAAAAGGGATTGCGCTACAATTTAAGGAAGCATTTCCCTTTAACAACAAACTCTATGTTGAAGCATGCAAGAAAAAAGAACTTGTTACTGGTAAGATGTTAGCGGTTTGGGACACCAATTTATTGTATGGAAAAAAACGAATAATTAATTTTCCTACTAAAACGCACTGGCGCCAGCCCTCGAAATATGAATATATACAGGAGGGCTTATCAGCTCTCAAGAACCTAATTGTTGAAGAAAAAATTAAGAGCATAGCGATTCCTCCACTTGGAGCCGGGAATGGAGGTTTAGATTGGCAAATAGTAAAGCCAATGATTGTAAAAGCACTTGGTGATCTTCCTGTCGATATCCAGATCTACGAACCTAATGCGACAATAAAAGATATACTTCAAAAACAAGAGACTAAAAAGAAGATGGATCTTACACCAGCGAGAGCTTCTATGTTATATTGTTTGTTCGCATTCGAAAGTTTTGGAGAAGATAGTAGTCTTTTCTCTGCAAACAAGTTAGCCTACTTTCTACAACGTATGGGGCAACCACTCAGGCTCAAATTTCAGCCACACTATTACGGACCTTACGCTATCGGAGTCGAAAAGGCATTATATAATTTAAATGGAGTTTATCTCAAAGGATTAGAACAGGGACAGACCAAACCTTTCGAGGCCCTCAAACTAAACTATGAGCATTGGGAAGCAGTTAGCAATTATGTTATGGAGATGCCGCCAATAGATAAGGATAGAGTATATAGAGTCGTCGGATTTTTAAAAAACTTTACGTCCGAACTTTCTCTGGAAATTCTAGCATCTGTAGATTTTATCTTGGTCGAAAATCCGAAATATTCCGTTGACGAGGTCATGAAAACAATTGCTTCGTGGAGTAATAGAAAGATGGAGCTATTCAAACGTGAAAGTGTAGAAAGAGCGTACTCACATCTGCAACAGCATAAAGAAGAGCTGAACTTGTCTTAACGGAATGATAACGCCCAGTCCTGAAATTTCTACCCAAAGACTGATCGATCAGTCTTTTTGAAATAATGCTGACAGTGCTGGCCTAGATTATCTTGGATCATGGCCAGTTGGGCGGCATACCAGCTGGCTTGTGCAAGTTCAGGTGATGCTCATCCAATAGCCGCCGAAATTCCCCCACCGATGTGTCATGTGTTGTGAATGTGAAGCAAGCATCATCCTAAAGTAAGCAATTTAGGCAGATCGTAGTGATCCATAATTTAGAATGAATGTAAGCGAGGGCTCCGGATTCACATCACGCCTATTTGGAACATCTTTTTAAGTTGAGAATTATATCAGGCCATTATTCATGTTTTTCAGGTTTAATCTCCGACTCACTCATTTCTTTTTCAAATGTTTTTTCGTCTTTACGATTTCTCCTGATAAGGAAAATAACCAATATAATCATTGCCAGCAGGACAATACCAGCAACTGGGTAATTAATCTCCATAAGATTCAATTTGATTGCTGTAGAGGAAGGAATCGAACCCTCAGCATGCTGCCAGCCAGCGCTCTACCGGGTTAATTAACTACTTAACCTGAACAAATGTACATCAGCATTTTTGCATTCTTAGTACCTAATTGATCATTTAATGGTATGGTAATGATTTCTTGGTATAGCCTGAATTAAATATATACGTGATCACCACCATTCTTGACTCCTCCTCAGTGGTGGAAAAATTTAAAAGAGGTTGAATATTCTACTCACTTTTACCACACCAACATGTTTAAGCACACTACTATGACTAATAAAGGTATTTTTGTACGAATCATTAATCCGACAACAGCTGTAGTTCAATTTAAAAGTTATGTAAGCGACTTTACGACACCCGATGGTCATAAGATACCAGGTAGTGATGATATCGCCCTATTGGTATATGTAAAACAAAATGGTAAATGGCTAATGACCGCCGGAGAGAATGTGGTTATCGACCCGGGAGCCCAAAAGAATGATCCTGTTTTGCACTTAAAGAAATAAACAAGCAGAGATTTTGCTACTTATCTATTTTTGATAAATTAGTATTATGAAAAAACTTCGCTGGTACAACTTCTTTAAAAGTAAAACTTGGCAAACAATTTATTATATTAACTTTTTAGTTTCGATATTATATATTATCTTTTTTAGTTAGGCTGTAGTAACTACATACAAATGTTCATTGATGTGGAGGTTCTATGTGGCGTTACTAATGCGTACAGCCACTTATCGAACTCAGTATCAAGCTACTAATCAGCCTTTTAAAGTTCAGTAATTCTACAAAAATACACCAAAATTTGTTTGAAACTAAATAGTCAGCAGGCCTGTCGATCACACATGCATCGTGATAATATACACTTTCCATAAGTTAATAATCCCATAGACTTCTTCGTTCATTCGGAGCCTGACCACAAATACAATGACATGGAATAGTTCAAAAAAACGGTGGAATTAGTTCAATCGAGGAGTAGGCGCTACAAGATTTATGTCAAAACACTACGATGTGTCTTTTGCCCTGTTTCTTTTAACCCAGTGCTGGATATTTTATTAATTATTTGTACTTTAATGGTTTAGCAAACAACTTTAGATAATTATGAAAATCTTACCCTACTCATTATTTATCCCGTTCATTGCATGCAGCTTATTAAGCTTTTCAAGGGATAAAGCACATTTGTCTAACTATTCACAAAACTCTTTCTACACGGTGCCTGATAGCTTACCAGCAATAAAGTATTATGCAAAAGATTCGACTAAGTATTCTAATGACAAGAATATAATTTCATTATTTGGTAATGCGAAGGTTGTGTTAAAAGATATTACGGTAGTTGCTGACGCGATAGTTTATAATGCATCAAAACAAACGCTTAAAGTTAAAAATGCGATTTTTTTTGAATTTAAAGGAAAAGATGAGAAAAGTAAAATACAGCACTCAACTGTTACTTTGAAAATCACCGCAGAAAATTATGAGATTATTGAAGGCAAATAGATACGGGGTATGTGGGCAGGCCTGACGGAATTAACTCTGTCGAATTAAATTGGTAGCTCTGAAATAATAGTTTAAAGATGAATACACTACTTGATTCGCGAGTTAGCGATAAATTAAATGAGTTGCATGACTTAGCTGCAAAACAGCAGCAACACGATTTTGGTTCATTAACTAACGCTAAGCGGTTCATGGCTGTATCACCTGACCAGGGCCGGTTCCTAAACTTTATAGCAGGGATTAATAAGTCGCAGCACATCGTAGAATTCGGGTGCTCTTTCGGCATCTCCGGAATTTATTTAGCCTCCGCAGCAAAAGACAACCAAGGCCACCTGATCACAACTGAATTGGAAGCCAGCAAGGCAGAGACTGCCATTCAAAACTTTTCTGCAGCCGGTTTATCCAGTCTGATTGATGTGCGGATTGGTGATGCACTGCAAACCCTATCAGATGTTACAAAGGTGGATCTGCTTTTCCTGGACGGCGCAAAAGACTTGTATATGCCTGTTTTTGAACTGCTCTATCCTAAACTTACAGTAAATGCACTGGTTATTGCTGATAATATAGATAAACCAGAAACACATGATTTGGTGGACCTTATTCGTTCTTCAGATGAGTTTACATCAGTGACATTGTTTGATGACCGGATGCTGGCAGCTTATAGGCGGGCTTAAATATCCCGAATAACAACAAGATGTAAACGTCTTATCATAAATTACATTACGGTCATTGCGTGTGTTTTCACTTATGCTCATTTCTGTTATATGTAATTTTGCTTACCGGCTCAGGTCCTTCAAAAAGAGCATTGAGAAAGGCAATTAATAAATCCAATTGTATCGTGGATTAAAAACCGCCCCTATGCTAATAGAGACGGCTGACTCGCTGGTGTGTGTATTGTTTTAGTTTATTTTGAAATGCGCCCATCAGTTGTCATTGATCTTAACGACTCAATTATCGTTAAAAACTTATATAACCCCAAATAATCTGTTATTTTTTCCAACAGCAGCAATAAAATGAACTTGTGATCAATAAATCAAGAATGAAGCAATCTCTTAAAAAAAAATAAACTTCCGCCCCATTTTTGGTCACCTTTTATCCGGTTGATATATTTGCTCTAATAAAATACCGCAAAGTATGAATATGATGAAAAGATCAAAATTCCCAAAGGGAAAAATTACGCTTGAACTATATGTAATCTGCGTTGCTACTGAACTGAGAAAAAGCAGGAAAGTTTGAGTGATTCCACCCGTGCATACCTTAACCGACAGCCAAAGGATTAGGGAACTGGTCGCCATGGAACGTTCCTGACTTAAAATCAATGAGCTCCGCCTCATCCAACAGGCAGGCATCAAGCTGTGCATGCAGAGCATGCTGATCCAGATCCTGGCCAATGAAAACCATTTCATTAAGCCTGTCGCCGAATTCCTTATCCCATTTCGACTCAATGAGAGCTTTGTTTTCCACAAAATCGTCATAGCTTATACGATCCTTATAAGGCATACTGCACCACCATACGCCCGCAGCTTCCAGCCTTGAAGAGCCACCAGCCTGCGAAAAATTATGTGCTTCATCTGGATTGTCTGCCAGCCAGAACAGACCTTTTGAACGAATAATATTATCAGGAAAGTCGTTTTGTAAAAAATTCATAAACCGCCTTGGGTGGAACGGGCGATGATCACGAAATACCATGGAGCTGATGCCATACTCCTCAGTTTCTTGCTTATGAATACTATTAAGCTCCTGCATCCAGCCGGCCGACGCGGAAGCGGAGTCGAAATCAAACAAATTTGTATTTAATAATTCATTGGGATCTACTTTGCTAAACACACTTTGAATAACCCTGGCCTCTGGATTAAGTTTTTCTATCAGTGATTTGATGAGTCCCATATCAGCAGTATTTACCAGATCAGTTTTATTCAGAATGATGACATTTGCAAATTCAATCTGGTCAGTCAACAGATTCACAATCGTGCGTTCGTCATCTTCCATATCAGTTAGTTGCCGGTCCTTAAGCCTATCTGAAGTACCAAAGTCGCGGTAAAAATTATAACAGTCTACAACCGTCACCATTGTATCCACGTAACTGAAACGGGAAAGGTCTATCCCCCGTTCTTCATCAACGAAAGAAAAGGTTTGAGCAACCGGAATTGGTTCTGATATACCAGTACTTTCAATAATCAGGTAATCAAACCGGTTTTCTCTGGCCAGTTTCTCTACCTCCACCATCAGATCTTCCCGCAGGGTGCAGCAGATACAGCCATTGCTCATTTCCACCAGCTTCTCTTCAGTACGGGAAAGCCCTCCGTTATTTTTAACAGTTTGAGCATCGATATTTACTTCGCTCATATCATTCACAATGACTGCCACCCTAAGGTTATGCTTATGGTGTAGTATATGATTTAACAAGGTAGTTTTACCGCTTCCCAAAAATCCGCTAAGTACAGTTACTGGTAATTTCTTCATATCCTTTAATCTTGAAAGGCAAAACTACTCATCATAATCCATAGGTGCAACTAGGTTGCATTATAAAAATTAATATATTAATCCTTTGGCCCTATACTATCTTTTCCAGGACTGTAGTGTAAAAACAGATATGATCAAGACCTGAATTTTGGGGCGGGGTTATATGTTTGCAAGCATATTGTTTCTAAGATTACTGGAACAATAAATTAACAATGCCATAATGTTGCATTTGTAATTTATCTATACCTTTACGCCCGGTAGATAGCACAATACTTAAAAACCCGTTAAAAAGCGTATGAAAAGGAGAGACTTTTTTAAAGGAGGTTCCATTGCCCTGGCAGGGACGACCTTACTTTCACCATTCAAATCTATTGCTTCCATAATTGAGCCCAAACAAGGTAAGAAAACTGCGAAAAACATTATCTTTCTGGTAAGTGATGGGATGAGTATTGGTACGATGAGTATGGCGAACATCCTCACGCGCCGAAAATTGGGTAAGACCAGTAACTGGATGTCTTTATATGAACAAAATAAAGTTACACGTGCACTGATGGATACTGCCTCTGCCAGTTCTTTGGTGACAGACTCTGCAGCGGCCAGTTCATCCTGGGGTGGAGGCGTAAGGGTGTCCAATGGCGCGCTCAATGTAAATGCTGATGGTTCTGAAAATACACCAATCCTGCAGAAATTTAAAAAAGCAGGTAAATCTGTTGGAGTAGTAACAACGGTTACTGCAACCCACGCTACTCCGGCAGGATTTAGCATAACGAGTAGTAAACGCAGTGATGAGCCGGGCATTGCGGTAAAGTATCTGGACTTAAAAATGGATGTGATTATGGGTGGCGGCAGTACCCATTTTGACCCCTTACTCCGTCAGGATAAACAAAACCTGTTTAGGACAGCCTCTGATAAGGGATATCATGTGGTAAAGGACCGTCTACAATTAATGGCTGTTACTCCCGGCAAACCGTTATTAGGAATTTTTGCTGAAGATGCGCTTCCTTATACTTTGGATAGGCTCAGCGACCAGGCATTGACTAAACAAATTCCTACGTTGGCAGAAATGACATCTCAGGCTATCAAAACATTACAGCATAATAAAAATGGTTTTGTATTGCAGGTGGAAGCGGGTAAAGTTGACTGGGCGGCACATGCTAATGATGTTGGCGCTCTTATTTATGACCAGGTAGCTTTTGATGATGCTATAGATGTTGCAATCAAATTTGCTGAACAATCTGAAGATACGCTGGTGGTGATCACAACAGATCACGGTAATGCTAACCCAGGCCTGTTTTACGGAGCCGAGGCAGATCGAAATTTTGAACGCATATTTACTTTCAGGCATACAAACAACTGGGTGCTGGATGGGGTGAACAGGAACACTTCTGTATCAGATTTTATCAGCAAACTTGAAACTGCCCAGGGATACGCTATCTCGAAGGATGAAGCCGGAGCGATTCTTAAACATTATGGTAACCTGGATGAGAAAGGTTTGTATAACCCCAGAAACCTGCCTTTTAAAGAATTAGCAAATATCCAATCGAGATACACTTCGGTGGGATGGGGCTCTATGGACCATTCTGCCGACCATGTGGAGCTAGCTATGTTTGGTCCAGGTAGTGAGTTATTAAAGCCTTTCGTTAAAAATACCGAACTGCACAACCTGATGCTGAAGGCATGCGATGTAAGCTCAATTTAATGACACGAAGATTTATAGTTCTGTCCCTGCTACTGTTAATGAAGGTGGAATATACAATTGCGCAGCCCAGCTGCATAAAATAGCTTTGACAACCCTTTTCAACGGTGTGATGGCTTAATAAAGGCATGGCACAACGAATCTGGTCCGTTAGACTTTTCCGCCCTTCTTTAAGCCAGCTAAGATTATACTTGAATAATTAGTGTCTCCTACTATAGGAAGATCTATTGTACAAGTACTGAAGTCCTTGCTCCATTTAACTATAGGTTGCCCAGCTCTGTTTAGCGGATTAATAGTAATAGCAATTTTATTCGCAATCGGCCTCCATCCTAACGCAACCCCAACGCCCCTTTCAGGGTTCAGGAATTCTCCGATAGTAGTAAGAGTTGTCATGCTGAGTTCATAACTATTATCTGTTAACTTGATACCTTTTGCATTTAATGTGATATGCAATTTACCCGCGATTTTGGCAATTTCTTTGGCGCATACTGCTTTTTGTTCAGCTGTTGTATTTACGGATGTTTTTTCTGCTGAGTTTAAGATATCAGTGCCATAAACTTTATCATAATACTTACCTAAATATGAGCTTAAATATGAAAAAGTTGAAATGTCAAATGAGCGTTTATCAGACATAATCCTGGTAAACATCTCCGATGGACCATTAATAGTGACGCTTTCTTGTATCACCTTAGCCCTTGACCAATTATATTTCTCTTCAAGTGTTTCAACAATATCGGCAGTTGTTTGGGCCTTTGTATAAAAAGGGGCGGCTAAGGATAAAATAGCGAACAATAAAACCAGTCTCATTTCTTAATTTTTTTAATAGATGATTATTCAATAAATATTTTAAAACCTAAAGCAATTATGATTCCAATTAAATTTTATTATACAAATTAACTTAATCTCAGTTCCGATTGTATGTTCAATTTAATGTGTCACCTCATTATTTACGGTTATGGATTGATCTAAATGTTCGTAGATTTGTTTATGCCAGTGGGGACCTTTATGTTTTATCCCAATTCCTGATCCTTTCCCTGGAATATAGAGACAGTTATTTGCGTGGTACCAATAGGTAGGGAATTTGGATAAAATCACAAAGTTCAGTAAAAACCATACAAATTTCCTGAATTCGTCTTACCTGCCATCAATTCGTTAATTCGACCTTTATCAAAATATAAAATCAAAGAAATGAGAAAGACAATTTTGATAACTGGAGCAAGCAGTGGTTTAGGAAAAGAAACAGCAAAACGATTTCAGCGGGAAGGTTGGAACGTTATTGCCACCATGCGTAAACCTGAAAGTGAAACTGAATTAAATCTCTTAGAAAATGTTATGGTAACGAGACTGGATGTTTTGGATTTAGATTCTATTGAAACCGCGGTAAATAAGGGGATCGAAACATTTGGAAGGATTGATGTTCTACTCAATAATGCGGGTTATGGTGCCTATGGCACATTAGAATCTTTTTCAAGAGCGAAAATTATTCGCCAGTTTAATACAAATGTGATTGGCCTTTTAGATGTTACCAGAGCATTACTACCACATTTCCGTGGAAATAGCAGCGGCACAATCATTAACATTTCTTCTATTGGAGGCAAGATGGCGTTTCCGTTAGGAGCACTTTACCACGGAACAAAATTTGCTGTGGAAGGTATTTCTGAATCGTTAAAATACGAAGTTGCAGAATTTGGAGGCAAAGTAAAGATTATTGAGCCAGGTGCGATCAGTACTGACTTTACGGGGCGTTCACTTGATTTTAGCAATAATGAAACTTACACAGAATACCAACCCTTTATTGGAAAAATCATGTCAGCTATGCAGTCGTTATTTCAAAATGCTTCACCGGCGAGTGTTATTGCTGATGTCATTTACCAGGCAGCCACAGATAATACTACTCAATTGAGATATATAGCCGGTGAAGATGCGAAGTTTATGATCGCAAATCGCAGGCAGAATGATGATGGATTTTTTGAGGCAGGAATAAAAGCCCAGTTCGGAATTTAGTCCCTATAACCTGGTTATTGGAACCATTGCATTGTTAATGGCTTCAATAATCATGATATTTACGAAAACCTCTATGGCATGATGAGTAAAATTATTCATTTACAAACGATCTCGGAGATATTTTTGTTATTCGGACTGGGTAACGATATCCACCATCCTCTGGTTGGTGTGGTAGACTTTAGCAAAGTGAATCAGCAGATAGACTGTGAAATAAAAATGTCTGCAGATTACTACTCAATCATGTTCAAAAACTACCCCGATAATAAAATCAAATATGGTCGCAAAAGCATTGATTTTCAGGACGGTAGTTTAATCTGCATGGCACCCAATCAGGTCATAGAAATTGACAGTAACGAGCAAGCGTCAGAAAACATAACAGGTTGGGGGTTATTCTTTCATCCTGATCTAATCCGGGCAACTTCCTTAAACGACAAAATGAAGGGCTACAGCTTTTTTTCTTATGAAACTTCAGAAGCACTTCATTTGTCCGAAAAGGAAAAGCATGTTTTACAAGACTGTGTATCCAAAATTAAAACTGAACTTGAAGAAAATATAGACGTACATAGCCAAAACATTATCGTTTCCACGATTGAATTGCTGCTAAATTATTGCAGCCGTTTTTACGGACGGCAATTTATAACGAGGAAGAGTTCCAATAATTCAGTACTCGTTCAATTTGAGAAAATTCTCACCGAGTATTACAACCAGGATAATATGCAAGAAAAGGGCTTGCCGACCGTAAAGTACCTATCCGAACAACTGCATTTATCACCTGGATATTTAAGCGATTTACTCAAAAAAGAAACCGGCAAAAATACTCAGGACCATATTCATTTTTATTTAATTGAGGAAGCTAAAAGCAAACTGATAAGTACAAATAAATCTGTTAGTGAGATCGCATATGAATTGGGCTTTGATTATCCTCAATACTTCAATAAACTGTTCAAGCAAAAAACAGGAAAAACCCCTATCACATTCAGGAATATGAATTGACGCCAGCATTGAAAAAAGAAATCGGGTGTGAAACCAAGTTATATTCACTCATGCCATAATCGATTAAGAACTGAAAAAGTTAAGGCCTCAATGTTAAAAAGCATCCGTCGAGAGTTTGGCGGATGCTAATGTTTACAAACGAATGCTGCTGAGATGTGTTCCCCCTTTGTTCTATTAATATATTCTGTAATATTGACTAATTTCTGGAAGACAGGGTGTGAAAGGGCTCAGTATCAAGCGCCGGTGGCGTGGCCTTTGCCAAATCTAATTATGCACCAGCTTTGATGATAGTTTCATTGGTTGCCATTGCAACATAGTTTGCAGTATCAAAAAATGTAGGCTCATCGGGATGGACCTTTGTTAGATAATTTTCTGATGTGAAGAAGCTGTTGAAATCGTCAAAAGAGTCAAACGAAATTTCTACTACGGCATCGTATAAAGGCTTAGGAAAACCTTCAGCTACTATAGGGTGATTCACTACATACCTTCTAACATAACGTTCTGTTTCAGGGATGGAACAGAATAAAGGAGCGTGGTGGTTTTTGTGATGGTTTATGTACATTATTTTCTAATCGGCATGATTGAACAATTCAAGTATTTTTTTCAGCCCTTCAGACGAGTGCATCCATGCGGTGTTATCCAGCGTAATGCTCCCTATCTTGACAAATCTTTGCAGCATTTGTTTCTCGTAGTAAGTTATAGCCGACAATAAATCTGCAAAGGTGTCACCAGTGATTGCCTCACTTAATTCCAGTGCATCAAGCATTGCCATATTAACTCCTTCGCCTGCATAAGGAGGCATTAAGTGTGCGGCGTCGCCAAGCATAGTGATATTATCTTGTGCTGCCCAATGCTGATCTAACGGCATACAGTAAAAAGGCCTGAAAGCGAAAGTAGTTGTATGATGTGCAAATAGCTCGTACCAAACAGAGTTCCACCCATGGAATTCACTCTTAAACCAGTTGAGGACCTGCTTATTATTTGTGAGATCAAAAGTAGGTATTTTATTGCCGTCTGTTCTAAATCCAGCATAGAAAGCAATGCTTCCATCACCTTTTGAACTTAAAACAATGGTTTGGGAATAGCCAAAGGAGAAAATCTTTCCGCCATTTAACAATTTAGCAAGATACGGCGCATTTACATCAGCGTTGTAGATGCTTCCTTCCAAAGCGGTAATTCCAGAGTAGAAAGGTTTAATCTCAGTAATTATACGCCTGATTTTTGAATTTGCTCCGTCTGCGGCAATCAAAATGTCTGCTTGTGCTACGCTGCCATCATGAAATTTCAGAACCCAACCCTCACCATTTTTTTCCGCAGCAATTATATAACTGTTCCAAATTACTGTTCCTGGCTGTAATGAATTCAGTAAAATTTCTCTTAAGGGGCCACGGTCAATTTCCGGTCTAAACCAGGGATTTTCAAAATCCTCTGTAGTTTCCGCTTCATGCTGATCAAGGTAAACTTTCGCATCTTCGTTAGTAACACGGATCTGGTCTGCTCCCGGGCAATATGTAACCTTGAATGCTTCTATCAGATTAGCGGCCTTCAAGGCCTTCAAACCTGACTCATAATGTAAATCCAATGTGGCTCCCTGCACCCGCACCTGCCTGTTTACATCCCGTTCGTATACTTTGACATCTGCGCCTTTCATTTGTAAAAGCCTCGCCAATGTAAGACCGCCAGGGCCACCGCCAACAATTGCAATCTTCTTATCTTGTAATAACATACATCAATGGTTTTGAATGATGATACAATATTACTCTCTCAGCAATGTAGATAATTGTATAAATCGGTCATTTTGATTTTTACTAAGTTGTCTTGGTGTTACTCCGGATAACTTTTTGATGGACTTGATAAAGTGGGCCTGATCGAAAAATTCCACTCTAGGGAACAGCCGACCTTCTTTGAGATCAGTAAAGGAAGCACGGAACCTTAATATATCACAATATTTTTTAAGTGAAATACCTACCCGCTCATTAAAATACCTGTTAATTTGCCTGGCTGTCCAGCAAGATTTTTCAGATAACGTTGCCACACTCATAGCACCGTTAGTTTCATAAATAAGCTCGAATAATTTTTTCTTCCTTGTATCAACAACCTGTGTTCCCAATGCATCCAGCATCGATTTAGTGCAGCGGGACACAAAGCTGTCAAAGTTTTTCAAATCGTTGGCATTTACGCCCCAGAAATCATTGGGCAAAATTAACGGCCGATTTAAATTTACAAAATCAATGTCCAGGATGTATTCTAACGCAAGCAGTTTAAAGCTTACAGCAAACATAGTAGTTCCCGCAGATAAGGCCGCAATGGCAGATTCCCTATCAAGTTCCATTAACATCACATGGAGTGGTTCCTTTTCCGACCAGGCAAAAATAATGTCAATACGTCCGTCGGGTAAAATAACTACCTCTTTATCCTGGTCTATTTCGCTCTCCAGCATCCAAAAACTTTCGACAAAGTTTGCAAGTAAATCGGTCGGCTTCGTTATTTTATAGATCATGTCTAACTTATATATTAGTTCGGAAACCGTCAAGCCTGTTTTTCCAATATATTATATTTCAAGGTATTTTGCTGCACGTTCATCACTATCAATTTTCAAACCTCTTGATTTAGGCAGCTCTATCTTTTCAGGGATAGAGGTGGGTAGTTTTAGAGCACTCTCAGGGAGATTAAATCAAAATCTCTTTTTTCTCTAATGATAAACACCTCTCACTATTTTAATTATCTAACTTCCCTATATGCAGGTCTTATTCTAAACTCAATATTAATGCTTACTATAAAAGTTGTTTCTGATTATGTCAGCCATCGTTAGTAGAGCAGCAGAAAATTCAAGTTGTACATTATTGGGCAAAGGATGTTCTACTACTATCTCGGCTTCATTTATATGTGAAACTGCTTTTTAAACTGATTTGGACTTAAACCTGTTTCTTTTTTAAATAAGCGTGAGAAGTAAGGAGGGTTCTCAAATCCAAGCAGGTAGGCAATTTCGTTAATTGATAGCTTTCCCTCATTTAATAAGTTCTTCGCCTCTGAAACCAGGAAGATTTGTATCAGGTCCATCGCTGTCTTTCCTGTTTCCTGCTTTAACAGATCAGTCAGGTAGCGGGGAGACAAATTAAGTTCTGCCGCTAACATGGCAACCGTCGGCAACCCCTTTTCTGCTAGTTGTCCCTGTTCGAAATAGAAAGATAGTGCTGTATCAAACTTTGTAACGGTAGTGCCCGAAAGCATAAAACGGTTAATAAACTGCCGCTTGTAAAAACGCAGGGAATATTTTAAGATGGACTCGATATGTCCAAGTATGATGTCCCTTGTAAATTCATCCTGGTTGTTATGGTACTCGTGGGCTATTTTCTCGTACAATTCCCATATAATTTGTTGCTCTTTTGGCGATATATGCAGTGCTTCGTTAAGCTCGTAATTAAAATAGCTGTACTTTTTTATTTCTGAATGCAGCGGATGTCCACTCAGATAATCTTCATGGAACCAAATCTCAAAGCCCTCACCATCCAGTGCTATGTCCTTCATCTGGATCGTCTGGTGCGGCTTTAAAAAATACATAGAGCCGCTCTCATGGTCATACCTTGTCTTCCCGTACCGGATTTCTCCCGAGCTAAACTTTTTAAAAGCAATCACAAAAAAATTGGTCGTCACTTCATAACTGGCCACACTCCGTAGCGGGTTACACGTAAATAGCGTGAGCAGGGGGTTTTCCGGTTCAGGATAATTATTACAGCGATGAACATCGCCCAGACTTTTGAAATGCATGATTTAAAATTAATCAGCCTATTTTTATGATAGGCTGATCTTTGTATAAATTTACAACTTATTTTTTCAATTACAAGCCATGCGCTTTGACTGATACATCCTTCCAACTTTCCCAGGTAGCCAATCGTTCAGCATAAAAGTGTTGCGCTAAGGGTAAGGCTTTTTTTCCAAGGATCAACCGCAAAGGGGGATTGGGCGCATCTACCAGTTGCAGAATCGCTTCTGATGTTGCTTTGGGATCTCCATACGCATCTGCAGCAGCAAAGTCAGGCTGAGCATATATTGCTGCCTTCATATCATCATAAGCTGAAATAGGTTTACTCTGGATAGAAGAACTATTGAAATCAGTGGCATAGCCGTTGGGTTCTACAAGGGTTACATGAATTCCAAAACCTTTTACCTCTTGAGCAAGAGCTTCGCTAAGTCCTTCTACAGCATACTTAGAAGCACTATACATTCCTACTGTGGCGAATGAGTAAATGCCCAATGCACTTGACAACTGCAGAATATGGCCACTTCGCTGAGCCCTCATGATGGGTAATGCAGCTTGTGTTATCCATAGGGTGCCAAATAGATTAACATCAATTATGTCTCTGGCGGCTTGTTCGTCATATTCTTCTACGGCACCAAGCAAACCGGTTGCAGCATTATTAATTACGACATCAATATTGCCAAAGTGCGCTTTAGCCTTTGACATCGCTTCAAAACAGGCAACCCTATTTGTTATCTCCAATTCCAGCGCCAACACAGCGCTTCCATACTTATCGACAAGATCCTTCAGCCCTACGGCACTTCGGGAAGTGACAACTACATTGTCACCACGATCCAAAAAAGCTTCCGCCCATATTCTACCAAATCCACGGGATGCTCCCGTTATAAAAATTGTTTTTGACATTGTCTAATTGTTTTATTTATCTCTTTTTGTTAAGACAAATTTACAGTGATCACCGGCGCAGGATTTATACATAATAGCGGAATAAGGATACATTTTTCCAATATCAAGGTGATTATGTTATGCTTCGCTGCGCGGGCTTGCGGACAGGTGCTGCACGGAACCAAACTAAAAGGCATAAATTGTTGTTCAGGTTTACATAAACCAGATTATGAGTGCACACCTACAAAAAACATTACTATTATTATTAACACTTATTACTTTTTCTGCCTGCAAGAAAAAGCGGGATGAAATAGCTGCTCCATCACAGCCATCAACTGATATCTACGCCGCCGGACGGGAAGGATACGTGGCCAAATACTGGAAAAATGAGACAGCAATTATTCTTGGAAGTAGTACTGGAGGATCGGATGCAAATGACATGACGGTAACTGGGGCTGATATCCATATTGCAGGATATGAAATTAATACTGCAGGCAAGTATGTTGCCAAATACTGGAGAAACGGCCAATCTACGTCCCTCACTGACGGCACACGGGATGCATATGCAAACGGTATATTTGTAAAAGGCAGCGATGTTTATATTGCCGGCCAGGAAATGGCTCCAGGAAGGACAACGTATCAGGCGAAATACTGGAAGAACGGTACGCCAGTGGTACTATCAGCCGAAAATCAGCAGGCCATTGCCACGGGAATAGCAAAAGTTGGTGATGATGTTTACGTAATTGGAGAAAGAAGAAACCTGGATTGGCTGACCTCTATTACTTGCTACTGGAAAAATGGTCAGTTATTTGATCTTTCTGATCTCAGCAGAGCAGCGGCGGATCAGGCTTTAACAGTATCAGGTAATGACTTGTATATGGTATGGTCTGAGACTTACAATAATTTTGGACAGTCGCAAACCCGTTATAGTAAAAATCTGGCTACCCCGGTGCTGATTGAAAGTGGTACACCTGATGTAAGGGGTAATTCGATTACCGTCAATGGAAATGACGTTTACATTGCTGGATCAAGTTCAGGAAATGGCAATACTGCGGTCATCGCTAAATATTGGAAAAACGGTGCACCAGTGAATTTATCGAATGGTCCTGAAAGTGCTTTCGCACAATCTGTAGCCGTAACAGGTACCGATGTCTATGTGGCTGGATACCGCGACGGAGGAGGATATGGTGTTGCCCAATACTGGAAAAACGGTACTGTCGTAGGACTTACGAATGGATCACAGGAAGCGCTGCTTCGCAAGATTATTGTAGTTAATAACTGATCAACCTATAGGACGGTAAAATTGAACAGGAAAACTTATCTACAAGCCATGGTGCACCAATTCGTTTAATTGCTTGGTCATTACCCGCCTGTCAACTGCCATTTTCTTCTGCAATGCACCCGGCCTCTTTACCTCCTCTGAAATATAATAGATCAGCATCAGTTTCCACTTGCCATTTAAAAGTTCCTTAAATATGTGCAGGCCGCAGTAAGTCCTAATAGGAATTTTCTTTTTGTACATCTTAGTCAAACTATCACAAAAACAAACACGCTCCTTTATTCTGTTCCACCCCTGAAACAGAACGTTATGTTAGAAGGTAAGCCTTTATATGATGCTGTAGTAGAAATCTCGTTTGACTCGTTTGAAGATTTCAACACCTTCTTCAATTCAGAAAATTACTTAAAAAAGGTGCATCCGGATGAGCCCAAATTTTTTGATACTTCAAACTATATTGCATTGGCAACCAATGAAACCATCATCAAAGCTGGTGCATAATTATTACCTTATCGATAACGCGAATTAACCTAATAGGTTGATGGGCGTTATTGATATATACCAATGCGTTTTATTGCCCCAATTGGAGCACGTTAGCCCCAAGGGGCTCTTCCTTGATCCGTTGCAACTGCTTATCGTGCAAAGTTACCAGCACCTCCAGTGAGCCTGTGCTTACCGTTGCGCTGAGCAGGTGTCCACCATAGGCCTTAAAGTCTTTACCTGTCACTACGCCATGGATATGAAGTGAAGGCTTTCCCTCTTGCCATGCGATAGAACCGGTCATACTTGCCATTTCAACCTCGGAAAAGTCTTTTGGCTCATACTCTTTAGTCTTAAAATTAAAAAATCCGAACCTGGCATTGACAAACCCCATCCCACTCAAAGCCGCCGAAGGTATCTTTTCGGCCATGGCCATGGCTTCTATCCTTTTAAAAACATCATCACCCTGGCGTAGTACCATAAGGTATCCCGCAGGAATCTTTGTATAGCGTTTTGAGGTATCAGTTTGGGTCTGGGCAACCGCGTGCTCCACCCCTGCTAGTAAAAACACGAACAACAGATAAATAATATTTTTCATGGTAGATTTAAATACTTAAGCTCAAAAATATAAACCACATTTAACGCCTTTGGTTTCATATTCTACTTTTATATTCAAACTAGCATTATATAATCTTTCGACGACGATCATAATGCGTGGTGGTTTTCTTGTTGGGAGGAATCAAAATTAATTCAATTGGAATCCCTTTCTTTGCACCGAATTAAGGAAGGTGATAATAATGGAGAAAAAAGTATTAAAAGGGGCGTTGTTAGTTGGACTGGGTGCATCGAGCTATGGCGCTCTTGCAACAGTAGTCAAATTATCTTATGCACATGGATTTACGACTGCAGAAGTTACTACATCTCAATTTTCACTTGGATTTATTGGCATACTGCTTTTGCAGATCTTTGTTAAAACTCCCCAGAAACAGCAGCAATTCACAGAGCGGTTTTCAATTCTAAAACTGATGGTTGGAGGGACTTCGATGGGCCTGACCAGTGTGTTTTATTACTTCGCTGTGAAGTACATTCCGGTGTCGGTTGGCATTGTGCTCTTGATGCAGTCGGTCTGGATGGGCTTATTACTCGAAGCTATACTGGATAAGAAGCTGCCTTCTAAAAGAAAGGTTGCAGCAATGTTGATAGTCCTGCTCGGTACAGCACTGGCTACCAACATATTTTCTTCTGCTCATGAACTAAACTGGAAAGGAATTGCATGGGGTTTTGCAGCAGGGTTTTCCTATACGATATCATTATATTCTTCCAACAGCATCGCTACGCATCTGCATTCGATAAAAAGAAGCCTATGGTTACTTGCAGGAGGATTAATTATCATTGTACTGATCTTCTCCTCTACGTCATATACCCATTTCAACTTCAATATTTTGTGGCCATGGGGCATCTTTCTGGCCTTTTTTGGTACGATCCTGCCGCCATTGTTATTTACTAGTGGTATGCCACATACAGGCATAGGATTGGGAACTATTATTGCTTCAGTAGAACTTCCTGTATCTGTATTATTTGCCTATATCTTATTAAAAGAACCAGTAAACCTTTTGCAGTGGATGGGAATATTATTGATTATCTGTGCTGTAGTAATGATGAATTTGAAAAGTCTACGTTCTGCTAAAGCCTAAATTATTGTGCGCTTTTTTTGAAGCGCATCATTGGCACTTCGCCATTATTCAAATTCAGCTTACCGTTATTGTCAATGGAATAATTGTCGACTTTTTTTATCATTTGCAAAAATGTCTGTTCACCTCCCCCTTCGCAGAACATCATTGTTGTTGGTCCCGGCTCTCCAAATGAAATCGTTTTACCATTGGAGGTATATTTGGCACTATATCCGTTACAACCTGAAGTTCCACTAACCTCATTTGTTTTTGTATTGAATGTAATTTGGGGCTTCTTATTTGGATACAGACCTTCAAAAGCAATACGTGGCCCTGAAATATACTCTAGTTCCCAGGTTTTATTAGACAGATCATCTCCGCTTTTAGTGTTCTTCACAGCGGAACAAGCGCTAATAAATATTATTAAGAAGGAAAAGAATAGTACTGCCTTGTTTTTCATAGTTAAGATTTTTTAAGGTTAAATTTTTTTAAATGTTTTGTCGTAAATAACCCAATAAGGATAAATAACGTGAATATTTCTTTTGCGAAGGTATAAACTTCTATCCATAAAATACCCGGTAGCATTGAAAGGTTAAAGGCAATTGTGCAGACTTGTTATGACATCAAAGTTAGCCGATCTGGTAGTCAGCTATCGCTATCAATTGACATCTAACCACTTATTGTTCGATTAAAATACCATTGATTGATACTTCCTGACAGCTGATTGAAATAGATGCTGAACCATATGTTTCACTATAGGAAGTAGCCGAAATCTGGTCTGAATAGCTATACAGGCTTGCCTCTTTGAATTTGATTGTCCGTGTGGGGTTTTTCCCAAAGGTGTCTACTATGGTAATTGTACCATCAAACTTGTTTTTTCTCCCGGCAAATACCCGGAGCAGATCGTCGCTGATTTTTTTAGCATCTATGGTGAAATAAAAAGATTTTAGGTAGGCAGCAGGCAATTGGTTTTTTAATGAGTCCTTAGTTGCTTTTAATGCTGGTGTCTCATCATAAACGCGGGATAATGAAGTGCTGACGCCATTGAGATCGGTTACGATATTTTTACCGTTGAAGCTGACCGTCATCTGTAACTTGGTACGGTTTTCATCGGATTGAGCAGAAACTCCAGTTGCAAAGAATACCAGGAAAAGCGAAAATGCAGATGCAATTATTTTTTTCATATTGACGTTTGTTTCCTTAAAAACAAACATTGAGCGTGATTGTTGGCGGTTCTTCCGCTGATATCTAGTAATTAAACATCTTTAGCGTTTTATTGTTATAAAAAGAGCAAATTGTGAAGACTTATTTTGACTAATGTACCTTAAATTAAACGTCGTATCATCTCGTTACACGGCAATATACACGGCGGCGGCTAACTTTAAAAGCTGCCTAATTGCACTATTATTAATGATCAGCCTGGCTGGCTATGCGTCTGAAGAAAAGCCATATCAATTAGTAAAAGACATACCAAACCCCAAAGATACAGGCACAGGCTATGTGAGCAATCCGCAAGCATTAATCGATGTTGACGAGCTGGACAGCTTGAACCGCTTGCTGGCAGAGCTGGACACCAGGACAGGCATTGAAACAGCTGTGGTGATTATCAATGATTTTAACGAGAACGAGGATGATTTCACCTTTGCCACAGAACTGTTTCGGTACTGGGGCATTGGAAAGGGCCGGGCAAACAACGGTCTCCTGCTATTTGTATCGACCAACCGCAAACAGTATCGTTTTGTGACTGGTTACGGTGTGGAAGGCCTCTTGCCCGACATCACTTTGTCTACTATTGGCGACCATATTCTTGTCCCAGCATTTAAGGAGCAGGCTTATGGCAGGGGTATCATCAACGCGATACAGGTGATTAGCCGATATTTACAGCAACCTGCAAATAAAAAAGAACTAAATACTTTATTGGCAAATCAAAAAGCCGTAACATCAGGTATTAGCTCAAGGACGATTTGGATCGCCCTGGTTATCTTATTATCAATAGTTGCAGGCTGGCAGCTGAGTAAATTTAAGATCCCCCATTCGAAAGATAAACAAAAGTTATCAAACCTATACGCAGATATCTCCGACTGGTCTGCTATCATATTGTTTGGTTTGATAGTCATTTTGGGCATTACAGGCTTTTTTACGGGCCATATTATGGACATGCTATCATCTGTTTTTCATGCATTGCCCTCTGTTATCTGTACAGTTATTGTACTTTATTTTTTCTTTGCCCACCTGAACCTACTGAACCGTCTGCGGATGCATTACAGAGACGATGTAAACTATTTTGATGCGGTTGGGAAATTTTACAGGCAATGCTGGTGGCATGCGCTGTTATCTCCTATCCTTTTAATTATCATCATTGTACAACTGGTGCAAATTATACGCTTAAAGAAACGTACCCGACCAATTATAGACGAGAACGGCAAACCCATGAAACGTATTGACAGGGATGCAATATACAAGGGTAATGAATACCTATCGGCCGGTCAGCTGAAAGAAGAAGATACTGGCAGTCTGGTCTATGATATATGGACGTCAGGTCAGCCTAAAAAAAATAAACTAGTACCCAATCCAGGTTATCATTATGATGATTTTGAGATATGTCCTTCCTGCGGCTTCAGAACCTATACTAAACCTATTGATGTAACTGTCGAAAGAGCTACTTATGCACATGGAGGGAAGGCAAAGCGTGTAACCTTATGCCGTAACTGCAACGATGAGCATTTTATTGAATTTATAGCATTAGACAGGCTGGTGCGGGCAAACAGCTCATCGTCCTCGGGGAGCAGTTCTTCCTCTTCCGGCCCAGGCATCAGCAGTTCGTCATCCGGGAGTTGGGGTGGCGGTAGTACAGGGGGCGGTGGTGCCGGCGGAAGATGGTAGTAAATAAGCAGACATTGATTCCCTGATCTCACTAAACTCCTTTGTCAGTGGCATTATTAGCTAGATTTAAAGCATCCGTAATATTTTTGTATCCCTTATGAGCAACCGGTGTGGCTACAGTAATTACCATTACATAATTGCCCAATTGTAACCAGCAGTCTGTTTTAAGTCGAATAACAGCATCATGTATAAAGGAAGGGAAAGTTTGAATGTAGGCTTCGCTTATTCCATGTAAATAGTCGTCAGTTTGATTTTGCTTACTTTTCATCGCATTGTAATCAGCATCAGCATTTAGTTGATTCGTCATGCTCACTCGCGAGGCAAGCTGAATACTTTCCAGTTTACTTAAAGCTTGCTGATAATTACCAGCCCAGTGCAAACAGAGAGCCATGTTATAAAGCGCAGCTGTGGAGGCAGGTTGTTGACGCAGCAGCAATTCATAGACCTCTGCATAACGTTGTTGAAGGATTAATTGTAAAATCAATGTTTCTGTGCCCGGAGAGTTATCTTTGTTATTGGACTGTGATCCTAAAAGCATGTTGGCAGATTGTTAGTTGGATTCATCAAAGTAGTTTTATTTCAATATATAATAAGTAACTGAAAAGGCTTAAATATGTTTAAAGAAAAATCCATTTGCAGGCCTGATTATATATGGCGCAGCAAAAGCGGCAATAGATAATCTGACAGAGACTTTGTTTATAATTTAGTTTTCTTCATCTAGACAATTGGGAAAGCCATAGGTAATTTTTGTCGGAGCGTAACCGAGTGCTTTTTAAAGGCATGTGAGAATGATTGTGTTTTCATTCTATATCGCTGAACTTGCAACAAGCTTTCTTGCTTCTAGCGTGCTTCTTAACCCGATCATAGTAAGGGAGGCTAGGCCAAACGCAGCACCGATCCAGGGAGTAACTGCAACACCATGATAAAAAATGAACCAACCACTTACGGTAGTTCCTACTGCTACGCCCAGGTTACCAAATGAAGTAGCCAGACTATTGGCAAACTCTAACGAATCAGGCGCCGCAGAAATCATATAGGCAGAGGCATTTAGGAAACAAGGAGCATAAAAGAATCCCCATACTGCTACTACGAAAATGGTTGCGATGGGACTACCTTCTGAAAAATATAAGAGGAATGGTATTATGAGAGTGCCTGACAAGAATAATGAAGTTGTTTTAGGGATATTATTATCAAGCATCTTTCCTGAAAGCCAATTGGAGAAAATGCCGGTGACGCCGAATAATAAAAGCATATAACTTACCATTTCAGTGCTCATATTTTTAGCTTTTATCAGGTAATCAGCAAAATAACTGTAAGTAGAAAACCAGGCAGCGATCATGAAAAAGTTCATCGCCGTACTGATGATAAAAGAGCGGTTAGTAAGTATTTTCAATTGACTGCTGTAAGACTTCTTTGCGCGAACCGGCATCGGTGATAGACCTTTATAAATAGCAAACAGTGCCACCAGCGTTACACCGGCCTGTACCATAAATGACACTTGCCATGTGATTTTACTTGCAAGATAGGTTGCAAGAGGAACAGTGGTAACCATGGTGATAGCGATCCCACCCAATACAATCCCCATCATCTCATTTTTCTTTTTATATGCCACCTCTGCCGTTGCTGCTGCTATTGCTACGGCTATGTAGACAGGCTGAAGAAATGCGGGGAGTATCCTTACCAGCAAAAGCACCCAAAAAGGAGGAGCAAATGATGAAACTATACCTGTCACCAGAAAAATAGAAATCGCTGTCATCATTACTTTTTTGCGATCGAAACCTGATGCCAGCAACGTCATAAACGGACCAGTAAGAGCTATCACCAAAGCGAAAGCACTTAGTAATACACCTGCTTTTTCAATGGAAATATGATAGTATTCGGCTACCTGAGGTAGAATGCCGATAACGCCGAACTCTGTAGTGATCACACCGATCATCCCGAGGCACCCTATGTAGGCAATTTTTTTCATTAGTATTTTTTTTAGCTGTTATGAAGCCATCATAAGTATATTCCCTACTTTTTGTAATCGGTATCCTAATGATGGTTTCATAATCTTTTGTTATATAATTTTCTGTCGCACCAAAATTGAGCTTAGTTTTAGTATAAATAAAATAATAAGATTTATGCAAGTCCATAAATATATTTATAGGTTTACAATATGGTAAATCTGGAATGGTACAGGACGTTTAAAGCGGTATATCAAACAGGCTCGCTTACTGCGGCATCAAAAGTGTTGTTTATCTCTCAACCGAATGTGAGCCAACATCTGTCTGCATTGGAAGCACATGTGGGCAAACTGCTTTTCGAACGAAAACCCCGGTTAGTGCCTACGGATTATGGCAAATTATTTTATACGCGGATTGTTGAGTCTTTAGAAAAACTCGAAGAGGTGGAAACAGATTTTAGGGCAATCTGCTACAGCGCCCAACTACCTGTTCTAAGGATTGGTACAGTTAAGGAATTTTTTCAAGCTGTTTCAGCCAAATACCTAAACGAGATACCTGCTGATCTCATCATTTCTTTCGGCCTCACGAAAGACCTGATTACACGGCTCCCTAAGGGAGAAATTGATTTCGTACTTGCTACACAAAAAATAGAGGTTAAAAACCTTATCTATGAGCCTATTTTTAAAGAGGAGTTTGTTATTGTAGGTACTTCTTCAGTAGATACTTCTGCTTTCAAAAAACTTGTAAAGAAGAAGGATTGGGGATTGGTAGAGAACTGGTTACTTGATCAAACGTGGTTTGCTTACAGTTCTGACCTGGCAATGATACGAAGATTTTGGCTTAAAAATTTCAGTAAACGGCCAGCAATAAGTCCACGTTTTACGATCCCGGATATGCATGTCATTTTAACTGCTATGGTTAGTAGTGAAGGCGTAACCATCACCGCAGATTATCTTGCAAAAGAATTCTTACTGGAAAACAAACTGAAACTGATTTGGAAGGGACAATTTGCAACAGATAATACTTTATTCCTGGTTTATGATAAAACTAAAGTAACTACAGAACAGATAAACCTGACCCGATTGCTTTTGAAGCATAATTTATAATTCCCCGCCTCTACGTTGGCTTTGCAGATTTAAATTGCAGCAATTCCCCAAAGATTAATCTTCTTTCATATATGGTAACGGCTTTAAAATTGCATGAAAATTGACGATGACGTATGAACCCGCATATATTTTAACACTGAAACTGGATGAAGCTGCCCAGGCATTTTTTGAAGATCTGCGTCAACGCAATTTTCCATCGGAAAGAAACTATCTGAGCGCCCACCTGACCTTGTTTCACAAACTACCACCACAACAGGATACAATTTCTGCATTGGTCGATTTCCGCTTTGCGGCATTTCAATTGATGGCCACGGGTCTAAAGAATTTGGGCAACGGTGTTGCTTATCGGATGGAGGCTGAATCCTTAAATCAATTACACAGCAAGCTGAAATGTATGTTTGTAAATCAATTGTCTGCACAAGATAGCCAAGGGTTTCGTGGGCATGTGACCGTTCAAAATAAGGTAAGTTCTGATCAGTCAAAGCAGCTGTTGCTTGAACTGACCGCAGACTTTAAGCCTTTTGCGGCTCATGCACTGGGATTAGATCTTTGGGAATATTTAGGCGGTCCATGGGCGCACCTTCACTATTTTCCCTTCGATTGATAAAAACGCCAAGACTCATTATTATCAATCGCAAAACCCTGAGGTGTAATGCTAAACTATTTATACATGAGCATGTTATGGGTTGCATTAATTAATCCACACATATAATTTTAAAGCTTATGAATATTAAGAGCATTACAGTTGTTGCAACACTATTGTTTACCATTCCCCTGGTTAAAGGTGTGAACAGTTCAGTTTTATTTGAAGATCCGAAATCTGCTGCTTTGTCAAAAAAAGCTACTCCGATTGCTGCGCTGACTAAGAGTCTGGAATACGATACAAATAAACCTTCAATAAGGGATGTATATTATAGAAATTTAGATGAGCTGGCTCAAACTATCAAAGAAAATAATTATGCGGTAGCTCTGAGAGGTCATGCCGACTCAAGAGGCAAGTATAAATACAACTGGGTGCTTTCTGATAAAAGGGCTATTAGTGTGAAAGACTATCTTGTAAGCAAGGGAGTAAAAGAAAACAGAATAGTTGCTACTCCATTTGGAAGTACTATGCCTATTGCTACCAACAGTACAGCTGCAGGACGCCAAAAGAACAGAAGAGTTGAAATCGAACTGAAAAAAATCAACTAAAATAGTGTTACCATTTAAATTTGCCCCTCCCATCCCCCTCCTCAACCATGTATAAATGATTATTTTCACATTCTATTTGTAATTGATCTAAATAATGCCTTAACTTTGTCACGAAAAAGTTATCAACTCATTTTTTAATTAATTGCTTATATGAAATTTATACGAATTATTGTTTTGCTAATGTTGGCGGGGGGAAGTGTCTTTGCTCAACAGTCAGGCACATCTGCCATTAAAGGCAGGATAGTAACCTCTGACGGACAAAGTGCTGCCTGGGTATCTATTAAACTTGTAGGTAAACCTTTAGGGGCTACTTCAAATGAAAACGGTGAATATATCATCAACAAAGTGAAACCTGGAAAATACATAGTAAGGGTGTCTGCAGTGGGCCTTACAAGCCAGGAGAAAATTGTAGAGTTTGCTTCATCGGAACCGTTGACGGTGAACTTTACGTTGAAAGAAGACCGTAGTACACTGGATGAGGTGAATATCCATACGAATGGTAAAAGATATAAAATTGACAAGCCTTCCAACTCACTCCGGTTAAATGAGCCCTTGCTGGAAGTACCGCAGAACATTCAGATTGTTACGTCAGGAACGATTTCGGATCAGCAGATTATCAGCATGAGCGATGGATTGATCAGGAATGTAAGTGGAGCGGTACGATTGGAGCACTGGGGCGACTTGTACACAAACGTAAGTATGCGCGGTTCGCAAATCCAGGCATTTAGAAATGGATTTAACGTGGTAAATTCTTATTGGGGCCCGCTTACGGAAGACATGAGTTTTGTTGATCACATTGAATTTGTAAAAGGACCTGCGGGTTTTATGGTATCAAGCGGAGATCCGAGTGGTTTATATAACGTGGTGACCAAAAAACCTACGGGACAACGCAAAGCTGAGGTTTCTTTGACTACGGGTAGTTTTGGCCTTAATCGTGCTACATTAGACCTTGATGGTAAGCTGAACAATGATGGAAAACTCTTATACCGCTTGAACGTAGCTGGTCAGAATAAAAAATCATTCCGCGATTATGAAAACAATAACAGGTATAGCATTGCACCGGTAGTTTCTTATCAGATAGACGATCAGACGAAGGTGACCGCTGAATATGCATTGCAGCATGCAGAAATGACCGATGTTGGTTCATACTATGTGTTTAGTACTGATGGGTATGCGAAGTTTCCAAGAAATTTTACGCAAACAGCTCCGGGCTTGCCGCTAACAAAAATAGATGACCACAGTCTTTTCTTAAACATCACCCACGATATTAATGAGAACTGGAAACTTACGGGTGCTGTTTCTTACTTCAATTATCAGCAGACTGGTAGTTCTATGTGGCCAACTGCCGTTAATAGCAATAATACGATGATCAGGAATGTTGGCATCTGGGATGCTAAAAGTGAAATGAGTATGGCTCAGGGTTTTGTAAACGGTACTGTACATACGGGAGCGGTTACGCATCGCATTCTGGGTGGGTTTGACCTCAGCAATAAAAATTACTTTGCAGATTGGGGCCAAAGTCATGACCTGGATACAGAAGCTAGTCCATTCGATAATGCGAATCCTAACTACGGTGTGCCTTCAAATGGCTATCCTGAATTTGATAGAACGCTCAACCTTGAAGCCCGCGCTACGACTGCCGGAGGTGTAATGTCTAGTGAGTCTGCAAGTTTTTACGCGCAGGATGAGTTGGGCTTTCTTGATAATAAACTACGTGTAACGGTAGCTGGACGATACACCAACATTAAGCAATTTTACTTCGGTTCTACCTCTGGCAAAAAGTTTACGCCAAGGGCAGGTATCAGCTATACGATAGATAAACAGACTTCGGTATATGGTTTATATGATCAGTCTTTCATCCCGCAAAATGCGGGAAGGCTGGTAAGCGGCAGCACAATTAAACCTATTACAGGCAATAACCTGGAGTTTGGAATTAAAAAAGACTGGGGAAAGGATAACAGCTGGAATACTACACTGGCCGTGTACCGTGTATTGAAAAATAATGAGGCTAATGTGTTACCAGACAGCGATCCTAATAATCCAGTAAGCTTTCTACTGGGCCAGAAAAAGACTCAGGGTATTGAGTTTGATTTACGTGGAGAAATTATCCCGGGCCTTACTTTGATAGCCAATTATGCATTAACCAACGCAAAAGTTAATAAAGTAGGTACGGACGTTCCTGCATCTGCAGGTATTAATGTAGGGGACATTATTCCGGGTTACGCAAAACATGTTGCAAATACCTGGTTAACTTATAAACTTCAAAATGGCGCACTGAAAGGTACTGGTATATCAGGCGGTTTCACTTTCTATGGAGATCGCGAAACTGATAGCTGGAGTGAGTCTGAAGTACGTTTGCCTACCTATTATAAATTGGATGGCGGGTTATTTTGGGAGAACAATAAAATGAGGGTGAACTTTAATGTTTTCAACGTACTGGATAGATATCTGTATTCAGGTTCGTATTATTCTTTTAATTCTGCTTTTTACACGCAGGCTGAAGCACCAAGAAATTACCGGGTGTCGTTGTCCTACAAGTTTTAAATTAAAACTTGCTTGAAATAGAAAGGGGGGCTGCGTCAAGAATGATGCAGCCCCTTGTTATTTGTCGGCCGATGATTATCCTATGTTAATCGTAGCATCATTTCTGATAATGAAATAACCGTAGTATTGTTATTTGCGGGGTAACTTGATGTTCCGGGATAAACAATAAATTTTTCTGCAACTCCAATGTCATCGCAAGCCATATGAAATCCTTTTGAAGTTACAGGCGTTAAGGATCGTTTTATCTCTATTGCAATTTTTTTTGCATCACTGTATTCTATTACCAAATCTATTTCCGCCCCTGCGGAAGTTCTAAAAAACCAAGACGTAACACCAAGTGGCAGACAGCCCAACAAGTTTTCGATAACGAAGCCTTCCCAGCTTGCACCGACTATTGGATGTCCTAAAATGTCATCAACAGTATTTAAATTTAGTAACGCATGCAGCAAACCGCTGTCTCTGATATAGACTTTTGGCGATTTCACCAACCGTTTGCCAAGATTGCCATACCAGGGTCTAAGTATTCTAATTAATAACAGATCTTCCAGCAATTCCAGATAACGTTTCGCAGTAACAGCACTTATATCAAGGCTAGCTCCAAGTTGTGCCACATTAATTTGTGCTCCTTGTTGATGCGCAAGCATAGTCCATAATCGTCTTAGCGTAATGGCTGGAATTCTAGGACCTAGTTGTGGAATGTCTCTTTCCAGATAGGTGGTGATAAAGTTTAACCGCCATCTTAAGCTTGCTTCATTCGTTTTTGCAAGTAAGCTATCGGGAAAGCCGCCTCTAACCCATAACTGATCTATAGATTGAACATCGGAATGCTTAATTTCCAGGCAATTGATCCCTGAAAGTTCTTTATAAGCTATGCGACCAGCGAGGCTTTCAGAAGATTGTTTCAGAAGATCTAAGGAGGCTGAACCAAGAACTAGAAACTGCCCCGTTCGAAAGCCCTCCTTTCGCCTCTTATCAATTACTCCGCGCAACACGCTAAATATTTCTGGTACTCGCTGAATTTCATCAAGGATGATCATTTTGCCTTTATGGGTTTCAAAATAGGCTTCAGGTTCTTCCAATCTTGCAATGTTTGCAGGGCTTTCCAAATCCAAATAAAGGTAATTGGAATCGACTTCGCTACCAATTTCTTCAGCTAGAGTAGTTTTTCCAATCTGCCTTGGACCAAGAACCCCAACAGCAGGGTATTCTTCCAATAATTGCCTTATATCTTCTTTTGCAGTTCTTGGTATCATCCTTGCAAATGTAATATTAAATGTTAGAATTGCAAGGATGAACCACAACCTTACTTCGTTGCTAAAACCCTGTAATCATAACTAACATTAAATATTGACGCTGTTATTGATCCTGCAAATGGGAACATAATGGTCAGGAGGTAGTGGTAGCTAATGGCTGCTGTCTTATAAATGGGCCATCATTATCCGGATCTCTATTTAACAGTTGTTTTTATTGTACCTAAAAAGTTGATCGAGCTTTCAATGTAATCTCCAGGTTTAAGATAACGAGGGTTTGTCATTTCTTTTTCTAGATACTGCTGCAGGATGTATGGATGCATTTTATCAGAAAAAAACGCCCCTGTAAACATGTATTTTGTGATCGTCCCAAATATAAAACCTTTTGTTGGCGCGTTAAACACAACTCCGGAAGGTGTTCCTGTGACAATGATACTGTTGGCCGGAATGCAATTGCCATTGAATAAGCTTACCATCTTGCCTTGGTAATAACTTTTCTTTTGGCCTTTTACAGACAATGAACGTTCGATGATCTTGTCAATATTCCAAACCATATCTTTCGCATTTCCGTTCTGCCGCACCTTGCCATTTACTGAAAGCTTTAGTCGTATTTGTTTGACAAATGCCCGCCAGTCTTTGGGTATGACGATGTAAGGTCCCGTCGGCAGAAAGCCTTTTTTACTTTTAGCATCGGGAAATCCCTTGCCACCAGTTACATTCTGGCTATCCATTTCACGCATGAGTGCAGCCCTGTCGGTAAAATCGTTGACAACTAGAAATCCGATCATTATATGATTAAGATCTTCGGGTGAACAGACTGGTGAGGGGAATACTATACCAAGTTCTACCTCATGATCCAGAAGCCAACCATTGGTATAATTTAGTGTATGTATAAATGGATCTGTGTTGACCATTTTTGGAAACATGAACGGCTTTACCTGTCCGGTTTCTTTACCGTGCTCTGCATAGTTGATACCAATTGCCAGATGCTCATGCCCATCAATACCAGGTAAAATGTCGGCATAATTAACGGCAGTTTTTTTAGAACTTTTGTATATAATATTTACGACCTGGTCAAATGTTAAGTTTTTGATAACATCAAATGAGTTACGCTCATATTTATTTAGTTCAGCACTAAGATCAACCCCCTTTAAGATTTCGCCATCATCTTCGAGTACGGCGAGTGTGTGAATTTGCCCACCTTTAAAAAACCTGCTTAATGTGAGTGCCTCCTCAGGTTTTTTAATGACCTGTATGTGTTTTGTAATGGTGCTGTTCCCCGGAAGGGAACTGAGCATATTTTGTGTGGATTGAAAACGATTTTTGAGTATATCAAATGGAAGCAAAAAGCGAGCATATACTGGATAGGTGTTTATGAGTGTGAGCAGGCCGCCAACAACTAAACCGATTAATATTCTGTGCATAATAATGTTGAAGATTATTGTGGGTTATTTTTTACCTGGGATAATTCTGTAGCTCAAACCAATTTTGAAAGACATACCTTTTGACACTTCGGGGTTTATAGGATCGTTACGGTCTCCGAGTTCATAGAAATCGACAAAGCCGTCTGCTTTGTCTGTTTTGTTATAGATCTCCATATTCCTGATGAGGGTATAGGCTGCTGTTGCCCTCACAGCCCATTTAGAGGAAATGTAACGTTCTGCAAAAAAGCCAGGATTAACTGTATTGTACTCGAAGTAGCGGTCCTGATTATCCAACCGATAGGTAGAATTTTGCACAAAGAGATTGAAACCAGTATTCACCTTTTCATTCACAGCATAACTAGCGGTAAGGTTATGAGGGATATCACCATATAGTTGCCATTTATCATTAACCTTCCATTCCATACCAACCAGGGCTACATATTGCGGCCCATAGAACTGCCTTCTATAACCCAGGATTGCTTTCCAGGTCATGGTTTCGCTAACCTTCCAGCTTCCGCGGACGATAGCGGCAAACTTTATGTCGGACCCTTTTACATTCTTATAATCACTGTTCATGGTAGGCATAAGCAAGGCGGTTAAGTTGAAACTTTTGCTGACCATAGTACTATAACCCAATGTTGGTGAAATACTGTAGACACGTTTAACCTCAAAATCTGGATGTGTACCAGAGAAGTTGAACGCCTCGAGGTTACCACCTACAATTAGGTACTTGGACTTGTTAGGGTTAAGAAAAAGCGGAATGGTAGTCCCGATTTTGAGATTGTTACCGGTAAATTTCTGCTCGCCGGATGGTGTTTTGACCTTCATGGGCATATGCTCATAGCTGATATTAACACCCTCTATATATCCCTGACCAAAACTGTCGCCGGGTAAAAGCATAAATAGTACTAAGGCAAGAATTATATAATTAAAAGGTTGGTAAATAAGAACCTGTTCTGCTGTGATGCGAGGTGATTGCTGATTGTTAAATTTCATGTCTGATTAAATTAGAATGTTGCTGTTTTTAAGGAATGAGACAAAACTATAGACATGCACTGCGGATCTCATTGATGTTTATCAATATCGAAATGAGGAAGTTATTTTGTGTGAGAAGGGTTGTTAGTTCCGGCTGAGGTTTATCACAACGTTTGACCGGCTTGATAATATTCCTGACTTTGTAACGTATATTACTAGTGGTTTTTAAACACCAGTCTTACCTGATTTCTGAAGCCGTAACTTAGAAGAAAACATCAACATGCCCGATACCATAACACTTGTAAAAATAGAGGCCTTCATCAGGCAATTTATTGAGCCTAATGAAGAAGAGTGGAAGGCTTTTGCAGATATACTGCAGCAAAAAACACTCAAAAAAAAGGATATGCTGCTGGAGAGTGGGCAAATCTGTAATTTTATCGGATTTGTAAACTCGGGTGTAATCCGTGAATATGCGTTTCAAAATGGAAAGGAATCGACGGTTGATTTTGTGGCAGAAAATCAGTTTATTGTTGACTTCCCAAGCTTTATAAGGGGTACACCATCAAGGCAGTACCTGGAAGCATTAACAGACGTAGATATGTTGATCTTTAAAAAAGATGCCTTAAATGCGATTTTCGACAAGTACAAAATTTGGGAACGGTTTGGCAGATTAATAGTGGAACAGGTGTTTTGCACAATGGAGGAAAAGCGAAAAAACATTATCTCAACTACGCATGAAGAGCAGTATCGAAATTTTGCATCCGCTTATCCGAATGTGGTACAGCAGGTACCTCAATACTACATTGCTTCATATCTGGGCCTAACCCCAGAGCACCTTAGCAGGATTAGGAAGAAGGTTTAAAGTTTAACATTATTCGCTGACTTTAACAGCACGAACCCTGCAGGTATTGATCAATAAATCAGGAGCTATTTGCGTATCAAAAAAGACATACTATCGGTTTTTTTTACTAAACTTGGCGCAGGGAATTAACCAATGCCTGATATCAAAGACAATCATTATCAGCAAGAATTATGGAAGTTGTTTCTTAATGGCGATAAGAAGGCATTTGAAGCTATATACCACCACTATGTCCACCCACTTTATTTGTATGGCCGGAAATTTAGCACAGATGAGCAGACTATTGAAGATGCCATTCATGATGTTTTTTTAAGTATCTGGCAAGGCAAGGCCAATATTGCCGTTCCTTTATCTGTACGATATTATCTCTATGCTTCGCTGAAAAGGGCTATAGTGCGGCAATTTGGCAAACTTGATGTACTTTCAGAATCACAGGTATCGGAAGAATATCACAATGCCCTTTTTGTGGAGGATTCGATCGAAAGACAAATCATGGATACAGAAAGCAAAGTGCGCAAAATGGCTGAAGTAAAAAATTCATATAATAAGTTATCAGGCGCCCAGCAACAGGCGATCTTTTTAAAGTTCTATCAGGGTAAATCTACAGATGAAATTGCTGGGATTATGGGAATAGGCCGTGAAGCCATTTATAAGCTCATTCAACGTGGCCTCCGACAAATGAGAAACAGCTTCCGCATGTTTTTCTTTTAATATTTAAAATATTTTAACATTCCTGTCCAATATCTGATAAAGGCTGCTCTATAGCAGAGAACCTTTGTTACAGGAATGAATACACTTAACCAATATCTAAGTTTTACAGCTGAAGATTTTTTCAATGACCCGTCATTTTGGAACTGGGTGTTGCAGGAAGGAACTGAAGAAGAAAATCTATTCTGGGAGGGTTTGTATACCCTGCATCCTGCTAAACAGGGCGAGATAGATGAAGCACGTTTTGCTGTTATTAACCTTCATCAGGAAAGTTTTGCCTTGCCCGAGCAAAGGGTAACAAAGTTATGGAATAGAATTGCAGCGGGAATTAATGGCCCTGCAGCCCGTAATTACTGGACTTCATTTAGCCGGATGGGCGTAGCCGCTTCTTTTGCAGGGCTGCTGATAGCTTTATCTGTATTATTTTATATTATCCGTGAAAGTGCCTATACAAAGGTCAAGACCGACTTTGGCAACAGGAAAGAGGTGAAGTTACCCGACGGCTCATCCCTAATCCTTAATGGTAATTCATCATTACGATATGCTACAAGCAGTTTTAATAAACAACGCCAGGTTTGGGTGAAGGGGCAGGTTTATTTTAATGTGGTGCACACCAGAAACAATCAAAAGTTTATTGTACATACTGATGAGGTTGACATCCAGGTTCTGGGTACCTCATTTGACGTTACCAGCCGTAATGAAAAAACGGATGTGGTACTGAATACGGGAAAAATAAAACTGAATATCAGGAATACGCTGCAACAGCTTATGATGAAACCTGGGGAGCGGGTACATTATAGCGCTGATGCTGAAGAGCTGAGAAAAGAAAAAGTTAATGTAAATAAATATACCTCATGGAGGAAGAACACTTTAATATTTGAGAACGATTCACTTGCTTATGTTTTTGATTTGCTGCGCGATAGCTACAACATGAAATTTACAGTGGAAGACAATAACATTTTAAAGAAAAAAATTACTGCTCAGGTTCCTGCAAACCAACCGGAACTGTTGCTCAAAGGTTTGACAGAGGCACATAACCTCAAGTTTACTAATCAGAAAGGAGGCTGGATTGTAACTGCTAACTAAAAATACCAGATTAAATTAACCAAATATAATTCCAAATTAAATCCTTATGATGAACACGCTACAAAAGCATTGCTGTAACGGGCTAATTTTTATACTATGCACCACTTCAGGAGCAAACGCACAAGGACCTATGCTTGCCCTTCATTCCCCACAGGAAACATCACATGCCATAGCTCCTCCTCAATATTCAAAATCCCTTCAGGAGCTGATTACGCTGATTGAAAAAGGCCGAAAGGTCCGCTTTATGTATGATCCTGAATCGGTAAATATTAAAGAATCAAAAGAGTTTTCGGCAGAAATGCTGCTGAAACTGAACAAAGGTATATCACTTTCCCTGATCAATGAAATGCTCCAGCACTTTGATCTGACGGCAAGACAAATCAAAGATGATTATTTTGTCATCAAGAAGGAACCTGAAAAAGCACTTTCAGCAATAAGCGAAAATACCCTGCCGGCATTAAAAGCAGCGGAGGCAATGCAAACGGCAATTACTGGTACCATTACTGCAGGTGATACGAAACAACCTTTGCCAGGTGCTGGTGTTAAAATTAAAGGAAGTGCACGCGGAACAGTGACCGATTCTAACGGTAACTACACTATTTCGGATGCAGGGACGGTACTAAACCCGGTGCTGGTGATAACCTCTATAGGTTACCTGCAACAGGAAATCCCTATAGGGGGTAAAAACCGGATCAATGTTGTGCTTGAAGCCGATAACCAGGCACTGGATGAAGTGGTGGTGGTTGGGTATGGTACGCAAAAAAAATCTAATGTTACCGGCGCAATTGCTTCTTTCAATGCACGGGATATTGAGGAACGTCCAATTGTACGGGTGGATCAGGCGCTTGTGGGCCAAATGGCGGGGGTACGGGTAGCACAAACTACAGGGGTTCCGGGTAAAGGTTTTAGCGTGCAGGTAAGGGGATCGGGCTCAATCACCGCCTCAAATGAGCCTCTTTATGTGCTTGACGGTTTTCCTTTGGCGGTAAGCGGGCAGAATTCAAATGGTGGTTTTACCAGCGGCAATCCATTGGATAACATTAACCCGAATGACATAGAATCGATCCAGGTATTAAAAGATGCTTCTGCTGCCGCTATCTACGGTTCACGTGCTTCAAATGGGGTAGTACTCATCAATACAAAAAAAGGAAAAACAGGTGCTCCAAAAATAAACCTAAACGTATATACCGGCATTTCGCAAACAACGAAGAAAATCGATTTGTTAAGTGGGGAGGAATGGATGGCACGGGCTACAGAAATGATTAACTCGCGCTGGGTAGCGTCAGGAACTGGCAGAACTGCAGACCAGACCTCTGATCAGCGGCGCGCAATTTTAGGACTGAAAGCCGGTGATTTCAATACACAGTTTATGCTGGATGACCGCTGGGCCATTGCCGGCCATCCTGGATTGCGGATTATAGACTGGCAGGATGAATTGTTTCGAACTGGTTTGAGCCAAAACTATCAATTGGGAGTAAGCGGCGGTACAGACATTGTTAAGTACTATGTTTCTGGTAACCATACAGATCAGGAAGGGATTATTTTAAACCAGCGTTACAGAAGTTATTCTGGCAGGGCAAATGTAGAAGTGGCGTTATCCAAAAAACTCAAAGTTGGAATGAATATCGCCCCAACTTTTTCTGAGTCATTTGAACCGGGACAGGGCGGCGGGACAACAGAAGGCAAAGATAATTTTCTGCACCGTGCCCTGATTTTTAGTCCGGTTGCAGAAGAGTACATGGGTTTGAATGTAAACGCCTTTGGTAACGACAGCTACCGCTGGGGAACCCCTAATAACAGTTCCGTTGCCATTGCACAGGAGACTATCGGACTTACTCAAAATTACCGTACTCTGGCAACCCTGTTTGGGGAGTATTCTATCCTGAAAAATCTGGTATTGAAAACCACGTTGAATCTTGACAATACGGACGTAAGCAATAAAAAGTTTACACCGTATACGGTAAACGGCAACCTGACCACACGTTTACAAAGGCCGGGAGAGGTTACAAGGGGTTCTTATTCTACCTACCGCCTCCGGACGTTTGTGAACGAAAATACCTTGTCTTATAACACGGTGATAAAGGAAAAGCATGACATCTCTGCCCTGGCAGGTTTTTCTACTAACTACACATCTTTGAACAGCTCCAGCCAGGCATCGGTTGGTGGTTTTACCAATATCTATGTAACCACACTGAATGGTGCAGCGGCGATATCAGGGAACACTACAGAAACAGAAAACAAGCTACTTTCTTATTTCGGACGCGTGCAATACGCATATGATGGAAAATATCTCTTATCGGCTAGTATTAGAAGGGACGGTTCTTCGAGATTTGGCTCCAACTCAAAGTGGGGATGGTTCCCTTCAGCATCGGTGGGTTGGAATATAACAGGGGAGCAATTTATGAAGGGCCAGGAAACCATCTCTGAATTAAAACTAAGAGGAAGCTGGGGCAAATCAGGCAACAATAATATTGGCGATTATACCAGTATATCTACTCTGGGCAGCTCAAACTACAGCTTTGGCGGAGCACAGGTTGGGGGCCTGGCACCGGATGTAATTGCTAATCCTGATCTTACCTGGGAAAAGTCTTCAACCTACAATGCGGGTATTGATGCCGGCTTTTTGAAAAGCAGGATTTATGTATCACTTGATTATTATACCAAGAAAAACACTGACCTATTGCTTTATGTGCCGGTGCTTTCAGGGTCTGGATTTCAAAACGCACTGACAAATATTGGTGCGGTGAGGAATAAAGGATGGGAAGGGGAGCTAACCACGCGCAACTTTACGGGTGGCTTTCAATGGACTACTTCATTAAACCTAAGTTATAATACCAACAAGGTGCTTAAATTAGGACAGAACAATTCGACTATAGAAATACCTTCCAATTTTGGGGGTAACGCCTTTACTATCTTACAGGTGGGTTTGCCGATAAACAGCATTACGGTAGTGCAACGGAACGGAATACTTAGCGCAGCAGACATTAGTGGTGGAGCAGCAATTATACAAGGTCAGCAGGCAGGTGATCCGCGTTATGTTGACGCCAACGGTGATGGTGTAATCAATAGCCTGGACAGGGTAGTGTCGGGCCATCCGAATCCTAATTACGTTTGGGGTGTAAATAACACGTTCAAGTACAAAGGATTTGATCTTTCTGTGCTTGTACAAGGCCAATCTGGAGGGTCAATGTATTCATTGCTGGGCAGGGCCCTTGATGTTTCGGGGGTAGTATATACGGATAATCAGTTGGGTATCCACCGCGACCGCTGGACATCAGCAAATCCTGATGTCAACGCGCCGCGAGGAAAAGCCTCCTCTTCGAACTTTAGTTCAATTTATAATACTGACTGGTTATATTCATCTAACTACTGGAGGGTGCGGAACATTACCGTAGGTTACAACCTGAAGGATAAACTACTGAAATCAAAAAAATTCCAGGCAGCAAGGTTCTATGTAACTATGGAAAACTACTTTGGCCACAACGATTATTATGGCGGGTATAATCCGGAAGCACAAACCACTAACCTTAGCGGGGATTCTAAATTCCCTGTAGCTGGTGATTATGGCGGTATGCCACTTCCAAAATCAATTGTTGCCGGTATTAACTTAACATTTTAAAACATAGAGACATGAAAGCCAACCTCCTAATTTTAGCAGTACTTTGCATGCTTGGCAGCTCCTGTACCAAAGATCTTAACCTCACACCAGAATCCTCTGCCACTGAACAGGTATTTTATGGTTCTGTAAATGATTTTCAGCAGGCAACAAGTGCAGTATACGCTGGACTACTAACCTATCCTAACCGCGTGCTGGACCTTTATGAAACCCGCTCTGATAATATTTACGGTGCATCTGACGACGGAAAACGTTACTGGGATCCGATAAACAACTTGTCTCCGGATTTGGCGGATAAGTCAGTAATTTCTGCCGCATGGGCAAACAATTATAATGGCATTTTTAAAGCCAATACGCTTATTGAACAACTTTCTAAAAATGGCAATGCGGTACTGACCCCGGCATTGCTTTCGCGGCTCGAAGCCGAAGGCCGCTTTTTGCGCGCGTTTTATTATTTTGATTTGGTGCGCCTTTTTGGAAGGGTACCCCTGATTGATAAGGTGGTTACTGCAGAACAGATTACGACCATCCCGAGGGCGGAAGTAGAAGAAGTTTATGCAACGATTATCTCAGATTTGGAGTTTGCCGCAGCGAACCTGCCAGAAAGTTACGGCGCCACAGAGGCCGGCCATGCAACAAGGTATGCCGCTAAAGGGATTCTGGCGTTGGTTTATATGACCCGGTCTGGTCCGGCTTATAATATTAAAGGTCCCGGAATGGGAACTGCTGAATGGGCAAAAGCAGCTATTTTGTTGGATGAGATTATTGCGAGCGGCAAATTCAGAATGTTAGATACCTACAACAGCATATTTGCTTATGATAACGAAAGCAATGCCGAAGTGGTTTTTGATGTTCAATATATTTCTGGAGGACTAGGTTTGGGCGGTGAATTTCCGTCACTTTTTCTGCCCGACTTATACGTACAGCAAGTGGCTGGCTTTGCTGGTGGTGTAATGGTTCGTCCTCCTTCTGCGACACTGCTTTCATCCTATCCTGCTGGGGACACGAGAAGGACTTTTTCTATTCAAAATGGTTACACAACGTCTGGTGGTGCAACAGACCCTCGTCCCCTGCTTGTTAAATTTCTCAATGTAAGTAAAAAGGGAACCCGATGGACAGATTGGCCGTTAAACTTTATCGTGCTAAGGTATACTGATATCCTAATGCTTAAAGCAGAATGCATGTTACATGGCACACCGGGCTCGCAGGCAGCTGTAGATAAGATAGTGAATGATGTAAGAAAAAGGGCGGGTATATCTCCGCTGGTTACTGTTAACCTGGACATGCTGCTCCAGGAAAGACAACGGGAGTTTATTGGAGAGGGGCTGCGTTGGAATGATTTGATCCGTTCAGGAAATGTAATCTCCATCATGAATAACTGGATTAGCAAGGATGATACCCAGAAGGCTATCAATACCATGAAAGCTGAATTTGTTGTATACCCCGTGCCTCAGAATGAAATGAATATTGTGCCAGGCCTTTATCAACAAAATCCAGGATATAATTAAACCCGCCAGATAATACTACCACCTAGCGCGGTATTCAAAATGCGCTGTATGTCCCCTACTACGAGGATGTACAGCGCATTTTTGCTTTTTAGAACTTGTATGAACGGTGGCGTAGATACCACAATGAGTTAGAGCATTCACTACTAAAGGTGATTGTAGTACAAACCAGTGCCTTGTAGTTTTGAAGAATAAAAAACAGGGCATACAGCGATGGTCAAAGGATATTAACCCGGGTTAATATTATTGAAAAACGCTCTGCTTAGGTTTGCTTTACAGTAATGAGTTGATAATCAATAGATACATCAATTTATTACAATTAAACACAAAAGTAGATGAACAAAATAACAAACCGTCCACTCGGAACAAACGAAAAAGTATTCTGGGTATTGGATCAAAAAACGACCACGCAATTTGCTGTTGTGGCAGAAATTGATGGTACTTTGAAAGATGACGCATGGCGCCAGGCCCTGGATATTGTACAGAGAAGGCATCCTAATCTTTCGGTCAGGATTTCGGGAAATGACTATTCGACAGCGCAGTTAGAACATGTAGACCATTGTAGGATTCCGTTGCGAACCATTTATTCAGAAAACGGTGAAAGCTGGAATAATGTGCTGGAAGAAGAATTGTCTACGCCTTTAGATATCACCATTGCGCCACTGGCCAGGGCGGTATTAGTACAGCAGCCTGGAAAATCTGTGTTCATGTTTATTTCCAATCATACTATTGGCGACGGCATGTCTGTAGCCCTGGTGATCAGGGATATTTTAACTGTGTTGGCTGGCGGAACTATTGAAAACCTGTTGCCGCTATCTTCACTGGATGAACTTGCGGGACTATCGCTAAAAGAGATCGATAAGGAAAAACCCGATGACTTTGAACAGCTTAAAAACAACTTGCTTCCAAGAACAACTGTGAATGTTGAACGCCTTAAGCTATCCCGCAGCCTAACTAAAAAACTGATAGCGCGCTCTAAAAACGAAAACACGACTGTGCATGGGGCTTTAAGTGCGGCAATTGTTTTCGCTTTAAAAACAGGAAGTGTTGCTGCTATGCAGCAGGAACCAGTGCGCATCTTACATCCGCTCTCGGCCCGAAATACTTTAAGCCTTGGAGAAGACTTTGGTCTTTTAATTAATATTATCACCCTCCCCTATCAGCCCTCAGTTGAACAGACATTCTGGGATTTGGCGAGAGAGGTTAGGAAAGGGATCGCTGAAACACAAACCCCTGATTGGATAACAGCAGATATGAACGCCACTCAAGGGCTTTTTTCTAACGGACTGGATGTAAATACGATTGAGCAGGCCTTGCACCAGGGAACAGCGCATGAAGTAATGTTAACAAATCTGGGCCTCTTGTCATTTGCGTCTGACTTTGGCAATTTGAAATTGAAGACTATATGGGGGCCAATGGTGCTTACGCCGCACACAGCAGCTCAAACTATTGGGGTAGCAACTTTTAATGATGAACTTACGCTCACGTTAACAGGGCTGGCGCCATCAAATTCGCTTTTGGAAGCTATGGAGCAAATTATTGAAAAGGTGTGTTCTACACCGCAGGAACTGCAGATGGGTGATTTAATTAGTCCTTCATTTCAATTAAGATAATATGTCAGAATTATTAAAAACTAATAATTTTTCAGAAAAATACATAGAAGTTGGTGAAGGTGTTAGGTTGCACATTACTGATAAAGGATCAGGACAGCCTGTAGTGCTATTGCCTGGTTTACCAATGAGCGATGAAATTTTTAAATTTACATACGAGGCTTTGGTTGCCCACGGTTACCGGGCTATTGGCATCACTCTAAGAGGCTTTGGTAAATCAGATACCGCTTCGCATTATGATATAGACCTTCACGCAAAGGACGTTGATACTGTCTTAATGAGACTTAGGCTTGAAGATGTGGTATTAGTTGGTTATTCTTACGGTGGAACAATAGCTGCCTACTATGCTGCCGTTTACAAACCAAGGATTGTAAAACAGCTAATTCTTATCAGCGCTAATGTACCTTCTTATATTCAAAGGGACGAATATCCTTATGGTGTAACGACGGAAGCATTCGACAAAATCATCTCATTTAGTAAAACCAACCTAAGCGAAATGGTGGATGTTTATGGTCCGCTGTTCCAACTAGAAAAGTCATTTATGCCATTGAGTCTTGGCAACTGGATTACAGGAATAAATTTGCAGGCGACTCAGGAAGCAGTGACGCAGGGCCTGATTATTCTGAAAAATCTGGACCTTCGCCCTTTACTTTCTCAAATTGAAATTCCTACTACTATATTTCATGACAAAAATGACAACACAGTTCCTTTTGAACTTGCTGAGCAGACACTTATAGGATTGCCAAATGCTAAACTGGTGGTTTTTGACCAGGGCGGCCACTGGTTTATTTTTACAGAAACTGAAAGATTTAACAAAGAACTACTACTGGCAATAATAAACTAGCTAATATATATACCTGTCATTTACGTGGAATGACAGGTATTATACCGTATCACAATAGTTGGCAGATGATAATTGCTGAATTGGTTCTTTCTGCTACTCTTCATACTTCACTATCTGAGCTATCAGTAAGTTGTTTCCTGAACATACTTATCCCATAGTTTGTGTGCATATTGCTTAAAACTTGCAGGTGCGCCTTTAAAATCATCGCTCGAAATAACACCACCATCGTGCTCTCCTGTTTTACTGAATGTTAGTCTGCCTATGCCCCTGATCGCATATTTTGTAGCACCTTCGTACATTATAATTTTAAACTCGCTTGGGCTTATATCGCCCATGCAACCAAGGCGATAACCAACCCATACTTCGGCATTTCCGTTTTTATTTAAGTCGGTAATTTTAAACACTGCCGGCACAAAGTTAGCTACGATATCCAAATTGCAATCGGAAACAAGATCATGTAACTGCCATTTAATTATGGGTGCCCCGGTTCCGTTGAGCTGGTAGAGGTAGGTATAAAGGTGGGCCTGTCTAAATTCTTCATCGCCCTTTTGCGGTTGTTCACCTGTTTGGGTAGTTAACGCCAGGTACTCCCCTGTGTTATCACGAAACCTGTTGGCCTGCAAAGGTTTTCCTTTGTAACGAATGTTATCAGGCAAAGCCGTAGTTAGTACCGACTGAGTTTTAAGCTGCCCGTATACCACGGAGTTTAAACATAACAATACGGCGAAAATAATCTGATTTGGCATATTATATGGTGTATCTTTAATACTTACAACCTAACCAAAATAAAGCACGTTTGGCATAAACATCTGGATAAACTTTATTGATGCTTTCTAAGAAGTCTTTCATAGTAGTGGCTCTGAATAAATTAATTAGTATTATTTTGAATCAAATCCCACAAATTACCGTAAAGGTCTTTGAAAACCGCTACAGTTCCATACGTTTCGGTTATTGGCTCACGAACAAAAACTATTCCTTTTGATAACATGTCTCTGTAATCCCGCTGGAGGTTGTCAGTCTGTAAAAACAAAAATACTCTCCCGCCAGACTGATTTCCGATCGCCGATTTTTGTGTTTCATCGGCGGCTTTTGCCAACAGGAGGCATGTTTCTGAAATCCCCGGAGGCCGAACTAACACCCATCGTTTATGAATAGAAAGAACGGTATCTTCAATGAGGCTAAAGTTTAGCTTATTTACATAAAAATTGATGGCTTCGTCGTAATCTTCAACCAGAAGTGCAATTTGAATTATGGATTGTCTCATCTATTTTAGTTATGATTATCTATTTACGAATTACCATCGAATATAAGAGAAAAGGACTACGATCATCCTTACCTTACATCTAATTATTGCCAGGATGATAAGACTGGCGGTCAATATTGGAAATCAAGCAGTATTACATAAACGGAACACACAACTCAAAGGAGTGATGATTACACATTTGCATGTGAAAGAATTTTCATAAAAATCATATATTTATTATAGTTAACAACTATTGCTGCCCTTTCTGCAAACTCATGAAGAAGCAGACTATTTAAGACCCATTATTTTCGTGATAACAGTAACAACATACCATGTAGGTGTTCATTTTTTATACTAAAAGATAATGACCAAGGATTTTGAAATTGCCCTGCGAAACTTTAACGGTACGCTAGAAAAAATTGATGCAATTTTGGAACGGATGCTGCGCGTTGCCGAAAGAAATGAAGATTTTGAATTGTGTGAGAAAATCCATAATTACCAAAAAATGGTTATCCCCCATCATTTGGATGATGAGGGCCGGTTTAAAGAACAATCACCTTTATAGCAAATTAGATCGTCATCCGCCTACTGCGGGAATGTTTCTAATAGATCTGGCAGAACAAAAGTTGAACGAAATCTGTTGAGCCACTATAGTGGAAGAAGCAAACTACCGACTGCATTATTTCAATCAACATCAGGGAATTGTAGAATGTTATTATCTTTAGTAACGTTTAAATAATGCCAGTGCACAATCCAATGAGAAATGCTTTAATACGTATTTGCTACTTTGCCTTGCTTGTAATGATATGCGGTTGTAAATCCGATGTTCAGACATCAGCAGCTGTGAAATATGATGTTAATTTACCAGAAGAAGCGAAGGAGCGAACCGAACCCGTTGAAATAAACCAAAGCAGTAAAGGTGTAGAAGCACTAGTTTCAGGCGGCCATATTATGCTGCCTACCTGCGATTCAACTGTGACGAAACGTTTAGGAGTAAAACCAAGGATAAAACGTGATAAGATTCATGGCCAAGAATATTCCTGGTTATTGAGTAACAGTTTACAAGTGATCACTAACCTAAGTAAAGACGGTTCTATTTTATGGGTAGGCTTTAGCGCTAAGAAAGTAGCATCTGGACTACCCTACCACTTGATAATAAATCAAACAATGTTAGATGAATGTAAGTCGACATTTGCGCCTGACAATCCAGTAGAAACCTCTGCCTATGCAGCTGGCAAAGAAGGCGCCCATTGTTTGAATTTTAAACATGGTAGATATTATCTATTTCTGGTTTTTGGAGACGATCTAAAGCTGAGTACGGCAACAATATCTCTCATTGACCATACAAAAGCAGATTAATGTGACAACCACAAGATCTTACGATTGCTGGAACGCTATTTTCTATAGCGTTCCAGCAAATCATAATTACTTCATTTTCTTTTTGCAGGTGTTGAATAATGATGACACTATCTGGGTTGTAAAGTTCTGTAATTGAAGTTGCGGAAGAACTTGCAGAGTTTTTCTTGTTCTTTTCGAAGTTATTATACTTGGATATACTATAGAACCCCGTAACAGTTTAAACGATATCTTTTGGCTATTTTGTCCGTTCATATTGTTTATTTTTTGTTAGTCTAAGGTAGTAACATCACAAATAACAGCGTGGGACAAATGACCCATATTGTATCAAAAGACTCAGCTGTAATCCTATTAAGGTTGTGGATGTTAACAAAAAGCCGCCAAATGATAACATAAGACGGCCTGCTTTTGGTGTGTGTATTGTTAGTTTATTTTGACATTTACCAATCAGTTACAACTGACTTGAAGACACAATTACGGTAAAAAATTTATTTTGATAAGAAAACAGTTATTTTTTCCATTAAAAGCAGCAAGACTAAATCCCAAGTAAACACATGGCACCAATGAAATAAGCTGGCAAAATAAAAGTTTTAATTTTCTTGCCAAAAAGGGATTGAGCGTTAGTGTGGTTTAAAACCCTTAACATCATGAAAAGACCAAATTGATGACATTTAAAACATTTTATGTTGTTTTAAATAATTTAATTAACTTTGTAGGATGAATGAAGGAGATTTCGACATTATACAGCCTAATCAGTTCGATAAAGTTTTCAAAGAAAATCTGGAAGTTACCTTTCCATTAATTATGAAGAAAGTTCTTGAATTGAATATCTTAACTAGTGAAGAAATACCAGACGATGTGCAACATACCAAGGAAAGAAAACCTGATGCACTTAAAAAATTGACCGATGCCTCAGGGACAACATATTTGCTTCATTTGGAATTCCAAGTATCGGACGAGAGAGAAATGGTTTACCGTATGGCAGAATATAATGTGATGTTGACACGAAAATACAAGCTGCCGATCAAACAATTTGTGATCTATTTGAAAAAAAATAGTCCATTAATGTCAACAGTTCTCAAAAATGAACACTTAAAATACAATTTTAAACTAATCAAAATATCCAAAATTGATTACAAAATATTCCTTGAATCTAAGGATCCGGAAATTATAATGTTAGCAATTTTAGCTAATTTTGGTAAGGATAACAGTTACCATGTAGCTAAATATATTATTGATGGAATACTATCCGTTGTCAATAAAGAAGACTTTGCTACAAGCAGATATTTAAAGCAATTGCGTATTTTAGTACAACTACGCAAAAGTATAGAACCAAAATTTGTAAAAGCTATGGAATCAATATCAGAATTTTTCAAAGTGGAGAACGATGTATATTATCGTAAAGGTGAAGCAAAAGGCAAAAAGAAAGGTAAAGCAATCGGCAAGGCAGAAGGCAAGGCAGAGGGAATTGCCATTGGAGAAGAAAACAAGAGCCACCTCTTTGTAGAATACCTAATTACAAAATCATGTCTTTCGAATGAAGAGGCCGCTAAGGTTGCTGACGTAGATGTTGCGTATGTGATAAAAGTTCGGCAGGAATTAAAGCTTTAGTACGGTATTTTATGGCGTTGACTCTCTATCAACGGAAAGCTGGTATACTACATTAAATGATAATAGCATAATGATAAGTTAACACTATTACAAAGACATTTACCCGGTCTTGATTTTGAGCTTACGGACGAACCATAACTTCAGTTAGAGAGACATCAATCATTATGTACAAACGATTATCAATTGCATTACTGACCATGTTCATTGCGACAGGACAGCTGGTGGCACAAACCGCTAAACACGTTATTTTTGTTACTATCGACGGGCTGAGGCCTGATTTTTACCTCGACAGCGAATGGCATACACCTAATCTGCGTGCGCTAATGAAAGATGGCGCTTATGCCAAAGGCGTAAATAGCGTCTTCCCTTCTATGACCTACCCTTCGCACACCACTATTGTAACGGGTGTCCAGCCCGCCAAACACGGTATATTTTATAATAACATGTTTACGCCAGATGGGGCACAACAGCAACCTTACTGGCAGGATAGCTCCATCCACGTAAAGACTATATGGAAAGCGGCCAAGGAAAAAGGAATGACAGTAGCATCACTCTATTGGCCGGTATCAGCTAATGCGCCGGTAGATTATAACATTCCTGACATAGGTAGCCTGGGTGATACCGTGCGTGAGCAATACTCCCTCCCACAAGGTTTTTATGCTGAGGTAAAAAAAGAGGTATTTGGAGGCGTTGATAAAATAGACGCCGGAAAAAATCAGAACGTAGCAAAGATTGCGGCCTATGTAATACAGAAAAGTAAACCTGGCCTGATGACTATCCATTTGTTCTCTGTAGACCACGCAGAACATGTGACAGGCCGCCAGGGCGCTGAAGTACAGGAAGCAGTAGCAGATGCGGATGAAGCCGTAGGCATTATCATGGATGCGTTGAAAGCAGCTGGAATTTGGGAAAATACAGTATTATTCATTGGTGGGGACCATGGATTCTACGATGTGAAAAAGACAGTTTCGCCAAACGTATGGCTGAAAGAGGCCGGCATGATGAATGATTTGAAAAGCGGCGACTGGAAAGCGCAATTCAATACCTCTGGCGGCTCTGCATACCTGTATCTGAAAGATCAATCTGATAAGGTGACCGCCAGTAAAGTAAAAGCACTATTGAATGCACAACCGGACAGCGTTAAACAATATTACCGCATAATCAGCAAAGAGCAACTTACAAAAGGTGGATTTAACCCTAATGTTGCTTTCGCAATCACTGGTGAACATGACGCTGCATTTAGCAGTACAAGCACTGGAGAGGCACTAAAAGGTGGCAAAGGTGGTACACACGGGCACTTCCCCGACACAAAAAACATACGTACTGGCCTGGTAGCACATGGCCCGGGTATACGTAAAGGTGCCGTGATAGAAGAAATGAACCTGCGCGATATGACTCCTGTTATTGTAACACTTCTTGGTCTTCCGTTTCCGCCGGTCGATGGCAAAATACCTGCCGGATTACTAAAATAAATCTGAACTATCTGAATCAGACGTGATTTTTAACACGACTTACCAATTGAGGCGATAATAGCATTAAAAAGATCATTATTCGAACTTTTTAATGCTGTTTTAATATGAACTACAACAAAGCTTCATGTAATTATCCTATAAATATATTGTAACCTGTAAATTAACTGAATCCTAATTTCAAATGTTAAATTCACTTAGACTTATCGTCTATTTGATATTTGATTAATACGCGCACCATATGTTTGCCGCCAAACTAAAAGCGTATGATTTTAAATATTACTAAACAATTATTCAGAAAGATCCTGACAGTAACCTTGTTGATTTTCTGCACCAGTGCGTTTGCACAGGCACAGTCAGTACAGGGTACGGTCACAGATAATGAGAATCAACCTATACCGGGCGTGAACGTTGTGGTGAAGGGGGAAAAAATACATGCAGTAACGGATGGCGCAGGAAAGTATCTTTTACAAAATGTAAATGATAAAGCTGTGCTCGTATTTTCGTCTATCGGATATATTACCCAGGAGCTTGCACCAGGGACAAAGACTACTTTCAATATACGCCTTGCATCGGATGCTAAAACGTTAAACGAGACTGTGGTGGTAGGTTACGGTGTCCAGAAAAAAGCAAACTTAACTGGTGCTGTAGACCAGGTTAGAAGTGATGCTTTACAGGGCCGCCCAATTCCAAATCTTACGCAGGGTTTACAGGGGGTATTGCCCAACCTGAACATCACAATGGCTGATGGTAAACCAACACAATCCCCTACATACAATATACGTGGTACAACCTCTATCGGGCAAGGCGGCAGTGCCCTGATCCTGATAGATGGATTTGAAGGCGATCCGAGTGTACTAAACCCAAATGATATAGAGTCTGTTTCGATCCTGAAAGATGCGGCATCAGCGGCAATCTACGGAGCACGCGGCGCATTTGGTGTGGTGTTGATCACGACTAAAAAACCAGAAAAAGGAAGAACAAGCATTGCCTACTCATCCAACTTCGCTATTAAAAATCCCTTACAGACCCCTGATTTTGTTACTGACGGATACACCTGGGCCAAAATGTTCTCTGAAGCATTTGTTAACGGTGATGGTGCCTTTCCTCAAAATGCCAATAAAACGCAGAAATTCTCGCAGGCATATTTGGATGAGTTTAAAAAACGTGTAGACTCTGGGCAGCCATACAATCAGGTGGAGATTAACCCCACAACGGGTGAATACACTTACTACGGAAGTACGGACTGGTATTCTGAATTGTACAGAAAGAACAGTTTTGCACAGGAGCACAATCTTTCGGTCACAGGAAGTACTGATAAAACTGACTTCTTTTTGTCGGCACGCACACTTGGGCAGGACGGCCTGTTCAGGTATAACTCTGACGATTACAACATGAAAAACCTGCGGGCAAAAGGTGGTGTACAGGTTTTCCCATGGTTAAGAATTGAAAATAATGCAGACTACTCGGTAATGAATTACCATAATCCTATTAACGTGGGCGAAGGCGGCGGTATCTGGAGAAACATTGCTGATGAGGGTCACCCAACAATGCCAATGCTTAATCCGGATGGATCGCTGACCTTTACGGGAGCATATACGGTAGGTGATTTCTACCTGGGCAAAAACGGAATTGATACTAAAAAAGAGGTATTTAGAAACATCACTGGTGTAAGATCTAGTTTCTTTGATAATAAGTTCCGTGTAAATGCCGATTTTACGTTTAGGAACACAAACCTTGATACAGAACAGAAGCGCGTACAGGTTCCTTACAGCACCGGCGTTGGTCAACTTGCCTATGTAGGTACAACCACGAATGATCTGAAATACGAACAGAAAGAGACTAAATACCTGGCAACGAACGTATACGCTGAATATGAAAATACGTTCAAAACCGATCACTATTTTAAAATTATGGCTGGTTACAACTATGAGCAGTCTACCTATAACAGACTCCTTGTACAACGTAACGGCCTGATTTTCGAAGATGCTGACGACCTGAACCTTGCACTGGGTAATGCTACCACCACAGGCGGAGGTTATGAGCAGTGGGCCATCATGGGTGGTTTTTCAAGATTGAACTATTCCTTTAAAAACAAATACCTTTTGGAGGTAAATGCAAGATATGACGGGTCGTCAAAATTCCCTTCGGACCAGCGTTATGGTTTTTTCCCATCGGTATCAGCGGGGTGGAGAATTAATCAGGAGTCTTTCTGGAAGGTATCACCAAAAATAATTTCGGACTTTAAACTTCGTGCATCTTATGGTTCGTTAGGCAATGGAAATATTGCTTCATATGCTTATCAGGAACTATTTGAAATTACGCAGGCCAACTACATTCTTAATGGCACAAAACCTGTGACTACAAAAATCCCTGCTGTATTACCTGATGGAATTACCTGGGAAACATCAACTACTACAAACGTGGGTATTGACCTGGGAATGCTGAACAACCGCCTAAACTTTACGGGTGATGTTTATGTAAGGAACACTACTGATATGTTTACGGTAGGTTTAACTGCGCCTGCAACGTATGGCGCAACGGTACCTAAAGGTAACTATGCAGATTTGCGTACTAAAGGATGGGAAGCTTCGGTTTCATGGAGCGACCTGATTGGTAATTCGAGCAAACCTGTACGTTATAATGTGCGACTAACGGTTGCGGATAACAAATCGAAGATAACGAGGTACAACAACCCTGATAAACTACTGAGCGATTATTATGAAGGTCAGACTATAGGTGAAATCTGGGGTTACACTACGGAAGGTTTCTTCATCGATCAGGCAGACATAGATTCTCATGCTAAACAGAGCCCTCAGATGAGAGCTTCACCTACAAATATATGGGCCCCGGGTGATATCAAGCTGCAAGACCTGAATGGTGACGGATTTGTCAATGTGGGTAACAACACTGTAAATAACCCTGGCGACAGAAAGATTATTGGTAATAAATCTCCACGTTATTTATACAGCATTAATGTTGGAGCTGAATATAATAACTTCTTTTTCAGCGCATTTATGCAGGGTGTAGGTAAACAGCAATGGTATCCTAGTACGGAGACTGAGATGTTTTGGGGACAGTACAACAGACCCTACAACAATATACCTAATTTCCATCTGGGCAATATGTGGACGCCTGAGAATACAGATGCTTACTTCCCAAGAACAATGTCGCGTGCGGCATCAAGTGATACAAACAGAGAACTTGGCGTTGCACAAACCAGATATCTGCAAAGTGTGGCCTATCTGAGGATGAAAAATCTGCAATTCGGTTACAACCTGCCGGCAAGACTGGTTTCTAAAATAGGTGCGCGTACTGCGAAGGTGTTTTTCTCGGGCGAGAACATGTTTACCTGGTCTCCGCTATATAAGGTTGTAAAAAATATAGATGTTGAAAACGCCGTTGTTGCAGACAAGGACCTGAATACAAACCCTACTAATGGAGATGGTTATAACTATCCGCTGATGAAAAGTTACTCTTTGGGACTTAGCGTTGTATTTTAATAATAATGTATATCATAAAAAATAAAGAGATGAAACTAAAATATATATTGATACTGCTCAGCGTTTTAAGCATCCTCGCTTGTAAAAAGCTGGATCAGGTGCCTGAGTCAACCGCCACTGGAGCGGCCGTTTTTGGAACTGAAAGTGGGCTACGGTTATACAGCAATTCGTTCTATAGTATGGACTTTATGCCTAAAAACTCGACAAGCAAGGATGCGATGTCTGATTACCTGGCAGTAAGGAGTGTGAACAATTTTATCAGGCCGGGAGGTTTTTCTTCTACGTCTGATACAAGCTGGCAATGGAAGGACCTACGGAACATCAACTATTTTATTGAAAATTGTAAAGATCCAAAAGTGCCAGTTACGGTTAGGAACAACTATTTGGGTATTGCGAGATATTACCGAGCGTACTTTTATATGGAGAAAGTTAAACGCTTTGGCGACGTACCCTGGATAGGTAAGCCATTGGATGTGAATGATCCAAAACTGGTTGGCGGAAGGGACAAACGGGAACTGGTAATGGATTCAGTACTGGCAGATATCAATTTTGCATGTGAAAATATTACAGCTACGAATGATGCAAGTCGCACAACGGTTACTAAATATGTGGCTTACGCTTATAAGTCGAGATTGTGCTTGTTTGAGGGTACTTACAGAAAGTATCATACAGAATTAAACCTGTCTTCAACAGCCAATACCTGGCTGGAAAATGCCGCAAGTGCCGCTAAGGAAGTTATGGATAAAGGGGGGTACAGCCTGAATACTGCGGGTGGTGCAGGCGTTTCATACCGACAGGTTTTCACCAGCACGGCACCGGTAGCAACTGAAGTGTTACAAGCTGCAGTATCGGATGTAAATTTAGGTGTACTGAATGAGGCCAACTGGTGGTGGACAAGTGGTACCTATGGGGAGAAAGCCAGTTTTACCAGAACTTTCATCAATACCTACCTTAAGATAGACGGAACGCCTTATACGAACGACCCGGCTTACCGCACCATGTTGTTTAAAGACGAAGTGAAAAACAGGGATTTGCGATTGAAACAGACAATCCGCTCTGGCGACTATAAGCGGATAAGTAACGGTGTACAGGTGCCGGCCCCTCCGTTATTTTCTTATACCTTCACTGGATATCAGCCTATCAAATGGACATTGGATGATATGTACTACGATGCTGGTGCGTTAAACATCAATGCAATTGCATTGTTTAGATACGCTGAGGTACTGCTTAACTATGCGGAGGCAAAGGCAGAATTAGGTACACTTACTGATGCTGAATGGGCAACAACAGTTGGCGCACTGAGATCAAGAGCTGGTATAACTGGCGGCCTGACCTCTAAACCTGCGGTAGCCGACCCTTACCTGATGGTAAATTATTTCCCTGGAATATCGGACCCAACTATCCTTGAAGTGAGAAGGGAAAGAGGAATAGAGCTAAGTCTGGAAGGCTTCCGCTTTAGTGATATCCTGAGATGGAAAAGAGGATCGTTGATGAACCAGGAGTGGAATGGATTTTATGTTCCGGCTTTGAATACCGCAATGGATCTTAATGAGGATGGGATACTTGATGTAGCATTCTTTCAGGGTACTGCACCTACGCCTGCGGTACCGGGGGTAACTTATGTGAACGTTTCGCCTACTATTGGAAACGCTGTAAATTCACAGCGACTGAAAAGTACGACCTTTGGTGAACTGACCTGGATGAATGAAATTTCAAGACAGTGGGACGACAAGATGTACTACTATCCTATTCCGCAGCGCGACTTACAAAAGAACCCTGCGTTGGGGCAGAATGCTGGATGGCAATAGTTATTTTAAGATAATATAATCTAAGCGTAGAAGGCTGTATCAAGTAATGATGCAGCCTTCTACGCTTTACCGCTTTAAATACTCCTCTGCATTTAAAGACTCACTAGGTTAAATTGAAAAATCTCTGAGCCCCATACATGGTGGCGGTGTAGGTTTTGGCACGGTATGTTTGACAGTTGTAGCTTTTTCAAAATCTATTCCAAATGGGATAATAAGTAAACTTAATGATATTAAAGAATATACCATAAAAACATGGCAATGGAATTTATGGAACATCTTTGACTTATTTTAATTACAAACTCGAGGCATTCTGTTGGAAAAACAGCAGCGTTTGCCGGTGCAGATGAGGCGTACGTTATGCAACTACGTACAAAATTAAACAGTCAGTGATTACACTTTAAAAAACCTCAACAATCGGAGTCCGTATGATTCTCATCTCTGAGAACGATATCAACAATATGCTTCAGTGATATCGTTTTTTTGTAAGAAAGAATCTTTTCGCAGAGTTCATAATTTTCAGACTGTTCTGCAAGCTGAAGTAAACAATCAAGTATAAAGTTAACCCTTATTAAACTATCATCCAGTTTATTCAGTGTGATATCAAATTCTTCGCGGGTAGTCATTGGATTAAAAGATAATAGAGGCTAAATCTTCAAAAAGCCGATCTTCATCGCCGGCTAACATCTGATTTCCATCTGTAGTAGTAACTGAGACCTCAGTACCCTGGATACTTACTGTAAACACTGTTTTATCTGAATGATCATGAACTTCCATTATATCAGAAATCAGGTGATAAGTATAAAATGAATTATATATATACATTATTCGCTGGAATAAGATAGAGGCGCTTGTTCCTGTTTTATGTTGGTAGGTTTTATTCATGATTGAAGTTGATAGTGAAAAAATAAAATGAATAAATGAAGCTACATCAAAACCTCTCTTTTAAGATGCAGCTCTGAATGCAGAAAGGAGATAAACTCAGTAACGAGACAAGTATCAGCAGTGATGCTGGTTACTTCAATTTTGTCTCCTACCAAAATTGTAAAAACTATTTTCTCATGGGAATTAATAAAGACCCATATGGTATTGCCCTGGAGCTTAAAATCGTAGTGCTTGCTTTTGCGATTGTTTTTGTAGAGATAGTAATTGAAGGAGGCTTTTAATATTTGAAAGATTGAAATGGCGGTACGATTTCTACTATTTTTTAATATCATAATCCCAGGATAAATCAGGTGAAATCAACAAACTAACACTTAAACTAATATACTATTTATTTATTAACATAATTTAAATTTAATATTATTAATTACCAATGCATTATTTACCAGATAAGAAACGATTATTTGTTAATGATATACGAAAGTATAATGTAATAGCAGTTTGGGAGGTGGCACGGTGACACCTACAGACTTTGTTGGATAAAAAATATCTGTTGAAAACATTGGTCTATTCAGAATCTCAGACTACACACTCCATACCCCGGATTGTTAATACTATTTATTATTTAGTGCCACCGGAAAAACGGAGTTACCTATCGCAATTTATTACTGTTATAAAAAACCTATTTCACAGAGATTAATAACAGCACGAAGATAATTACGAACTATTTAATATCAATTAATTACTATATTCCCGTCGTCTTGATTGTTTCTGCAAACAGATGCAAAAGCAGAATTAAGTCCATAAAATAGGCCTTTAAGTACATAATTTGAAATAGTAACCCTGAAATGACCCAACCTAAAAAGAACCCGATTACTAGAAGATCGTTTCTAACGACCGCCAGCATAGCAACCGCAGCAGCAGCTTTTTACCCGACTAGTTCCCTTTTCGCAAAATCGACTCCATCTCAACCTCCTAAATCTGGTGCAATATCTTTAGCCGGCAACTGGCAATTTGTACTGGACCGCAATGATATCGGCGCAAGCGATGCCTGGTACAGCAAACCTCTTGGTTCAGACACGCGGATTTCATTACCAGGAATCCTCCAAACGCAAGGTTTTGGAGATGAAATAACCGCAGAAACAAAATTTGTAGCTGCACTCCCACGCGATATGCGCTGGTACCTGCTACCACAATATAAACCTTATACAGTGCCGGGAAATGTTCAGGTTCCCTATTTGTCACAACCTGTGCGTCATTATCTAGGCGTTGCCTGGTACCAACGGGAGATTGAAATAACGGAAGGATGGGCTGGAAAAAGAATTGATTTGTTATTAGAGCGGACGCGCTGGCAAACAGACATCTACCTTAATGATAAATTGATAGGCACTGACCGATCGCTGGTTGCCCCGCATGAGTTCGACCTTGGCATTTTGAAGCCTGGGCGACACCTCCTTACGATTCGTATTGATAACCGTATGCTACAACCTGCCTATCGCCCGGATGGCCATGGCGTATCTGATGGTGAAGGCTCTACCTGGAATGGTATAGTAGGAAGAATTGAATTATCGGCCTCTTCTCCTGTTTGGATTGCTGATGCACAGGTATTTCCAAATCTCGCTACCAAATCTGCACAAGTGCGTGTGTCTGTTGGTAATATAACTGGTAAAGCCGGAAGGGGTACAATATCGGCAGCGGGTGTATCCAAACCTATTACATGGTCTGCAACGGGGGGCAATGCGGTCCTTGATATTCCAATGAATAAGGCAGGCTTGTGGTCAGAATTTAATCCTGAAATGCAACAGTTGTCGCTTACCCTTAGTGGCGACCAGGCAGATGACCAGCGAAAGGTAACTTTTGGGATGCGGGAGATAAAGACCGATGGAGACCATATTTTACTGAACGGCGAAAGATTACAGTTAAGGGCAACCCACGATGGCGGCGGCTTCCCTTTAACAGGCTATCCCGCTACCGACGTGGCTACCTGGAAAAGAATTATAAGTATATGTAAAGACTGGGGCTTGAATGGTATGCGTTTCCATTCATGGTGCCCTCCAGAGGCTGCTTTTTTTGCTGCTGATGAACTTGGCTTTTACTTACAACCAGAATGTGGGATGTGGAATGCCTTTGACGCGGATGGCAAAATGCTTTCTGTCCTGAATGATGAAACCGCACGCCTTTTGAAAGCCTATGGTAATCATCCATCATTTCTGATGCTTGGCGCCACGAATGAACCGGCAGGCAGATATGCAAAACAACTACCAGGATGGGATAAGGCCTGGAGGGATACTGATCCGCGTAGGCTTTATACTGATGGCACAGGCAGATGGGCACCTGCACCAGATGGCCCAGGCACTGCCTTTGCAGCAGATTTTTTAGTTACCGGATCTCCTGCCCGTGGCCCAAAAGGTTGGTTTGGAGCTGACTATGAAGAACAACTTGGTACAGTTAGAGGTGGCAGCCATGTGCCCTGTATTGGTCATGAAATTGGTCAGTATTGTGCATACCCTGATTTTGGAATTATTGAGAAATTTAATGGAAAGCAAGCCAGCTATGACGCTTTTCCGGATGGTATAGGTTGGGGCAAGGTTCCATACATGCAGCCCGGCAACTACATCATTATGCGTGACAGCGCCAATTCAAGGGGAATACTTAAACAGAACAAAGCGTTTGCACTGGCATCTGGTAAATTTCAGGTTGCCTGTTATAAGGAAGAAATTGAAGCCCTTCTGCGTACGCCTTCTTATTCTGGATATCAGCTGTTAGACCTGCATGATTATCTTGGCCAGGGGGGTGCATTAATAGGTATGCTGGACGCTTTTTGGGAAGATAAAGGATATGTAACGGCTAAGGAATTTAAACGCTTTAACAATACAACTGTGCCGCTGATAAGGCTGAAGGACCGTATCTTTACTACAGATCAACAATTGGTTACAACTGCTGAAGTCTCGCATTATGGCAATAAAGTGCTGAAACAGATAACGCCTGCCTGGCGCATACTAGACAGCAAGGGCAAATCTATGTTGACCGGTAAACTTGCTACGCGTGACATTACACCTGGAAGCAACCAGGCGCTGGGAAGCATTGCTGCTTCGCTGGCTAAACTGCCTGCTCCTGCTGTTTATTCTTTGGAACTGGACCTTAGCGGAACAGGATTTAGCAACCACTGGAAGTTTTGGCTTTATCCTGCAAATGCTGAAAATAAGAATACTGCAGATGTGCTGGTTACAGGTTCTTGGACAGAAGCGAAAGCCCGTTTAACTGCAGGTGGGAAAGTACTCTATTTATCGGGTGCTCCAGAAAGCCCTTTGACAGATCTGGCACTAACTACTACACCCATTTTCTGGAACAGGCTGATGAACCCTAACCGCACCTGGATGCTTGGCTTGTTAAATGCACATGAACATGGCGCCCTGGCACATTTCCCTACGGAGGACTGTTGCGACTGGCAGTGGGTTGACCTGCTTCCAAATACTACAGCGATGCACATGGAGGGTCTTTCGCCATCAATATCTTCGGTTGTTCAACCAATTGACGACTGGAATAGAAACCTGAGACTTTCAATGTTATTTGAATGTGCGGTTGGAAAGGGCAAGTTGATAGTTACCTCTTTTGATCTTACAGCGGATGCAATTAAGAAGCAACCTACGGCCGCCCAACTGCGCAAGTCTGTCGTGGAATACATGGCCACGACCGGTTTTGATCCTAAAGAAACGGTAACCATGGCAGAGATGGAAGCTTGGGTACCTAAAAGGTATGTTGCCCCGGTTATACTGAACTCGCCACCAGCAACAGGTGACGTTGCAGATCCAGGACAGGTGAAACATTGATCCGGTTTGATCTTGCTATAAATAGGTGTTAATAAAAACGCCCTGTCCGGTGACAGGGCGTTTTTATTAACACCTATTTGAATTAACACAAATTGTAAGTATTGATCATTTACAATTTCAATATAGTAACATCAAGTTTTTCTCTCATAAGCATTGAAACCGGTAGAGAATAAAATGCTGCAACTTTATATAGTGTATTCAAAT
>Ga0247815_10000057_pt1 | contig 81915 bp, 60 predicted proteins | sample UWRJL194509B1_FD_181014 | JGI IMG/M metagenome (GOLD analysis project Ga0247815, IMG submission 181014) | Plant litter microbial communities from Arlington Agricultural Research Station in Wisconsin, United States - UWRJ-L194-509B-1 | ecosystem: Environmental > Terrestrial > Plant litter >... | reverse complement strand
CTTCAAAAAAACTCCATATATTTGGGTTCATTTAAATGTATTAGAAATATGAACTTCAACTCAAAAAATCCATTTTTAAGCAACAAGCGTTTTTCATCAAATGCTGTTTCAAAAGCTGAAGAAGTACACCAAGCTCAAATTATTGATTACAATCAGGAAATGACTTTGTCAGGTACTATCAATAAAACAGCTATTTTATTTTTAATATTATGCGGATCTGCAATGGTTACATGGTGGATGGCATTTAACGGAATGAATGCATTATTACCTGCAATTGGCGGAGCAATAATAGGTTTTATTTTGGTTTTAGTATCAGTATTCAAACCTCACCTTTCTCCATATTTAGCTCCAGGTTATGCCTTATTTGAAGGTTTATTTATTGGAGGAATTTCTGCGGTTTTTGAAGCTAAATATCCTGGAATTGTAATAAATGCAGTTAGTGCAACATTAGTAACCTTTTTAGTTTGCTTAGGTTTATATAAATTTAAAATTGTAAAAGTTACCGAGCAATTCAAATCAGTAGTTATTGCGGCTACTTTAGCAATTGCGACTTATTATTTGATTTCATGGATAGCTTCGTTGATTTTTAACTTTACTCCTGTTCATTACGGAAACGGAATGATGAGTATTGGAATTAGTGTTTTTGTTATCATTATCGCTGCTTTGAACTTATTTTTAGATTTTGATCAAATTGAAAAAGGAGTTCAGGAAAGAATGCCAAAATTCATGGAATGGTATGGCGCTATGGGATTAATGATCACTTTAGTTTGGTTATACATCGAATTCTTAAGATTATTATCGAAATTGTCAAGTAAAGATTAATTCTTTCTATTCTATAAATACAAAGCCTTTTTGAGAAATCAAAAGGGCTTTTTTTATGATTTAATATTCCTGTCCTCTATCTTTTATAGAATTTGTAAATAACTTTCGATAATAAAATACAAGCAATTTAAAACGGTAAATTCTATAGTGGCTTTTTACTTCTTACTTCAATTTTTATCTGGATTAATACTCTAATTCCTTTATCTGATAAATTAAAATAAATCTGCATTTAGAATTTCAAAATAGATAATTGCATCCGTTTTTTGCATCGAATATCTTCATGCATTTTTTATTTAAGAGTTAATTTTAAATAGAAAACACAATAATTTAATTCGAACTTGTAGCTTTTTACTTATTTAAATAGTATCACATTCAAATACAATCAAATCCTTTATTTTCATATTAATTTGCTTCATTCTGTATCTCTACATTTTTATAGAATTCAACAAAATCCCACCCTGAGAAGCTATTTTATAATTATGTAATAAGTTGCATTTAGTGTAATTTATTACATAATAATTATTAAAACTAAATAATTTTATGTTTTATGTTTTTTTATAGCTGATTAATTACACATTTAAAAAAATTAATATACTTTTGTGTAATCGATTACAATTACTTGAATAGTTTCGATACCCAAAAAACCACAAAAAACTTTATTAACAAAAAAACCACAATTATGAAAAAAAACCTACTTATCCTGACGCTCTTTTTTGTCAGTATTCAAACATGGGCGCAACAAGTTCAAATTAACGAAGCTTCTGGCTGGTTGGAATCTGTTTTTGTAAAATGGCAACCTGTAAGTAATGCCCAAACGTATAATGTTTACTACACCGGAAATGGTTTAGTTGACAAAAAAATAGACGATCAGCTTATAAGAAGTTACGGCTCTTATTTTCGTGCAGACATTCCGGGTCTAAAGGCTGGAACATATACTGTAAAAGTAAAGCCCGTAATATCTGGAACTGAAGGAACTGGTTCTACAACAAGTTCTCTAACTGTTTTAGCACATGATCGTAATGGTTTTGCATTTGACGGAGGACGTGTTCCGGGCGGTTACAATGCTGATGGAACGCCAAAAGCAGGCGCGGTAATTCTTTACATTACTCAAAACACTAAAAATACGATATCAATGGATATTACGGGCGCAAGTTCTAATCCGTGTGTTGGCTTACAAAATATTTTATATGCAATTAAAAAAGGAAAGGATACACGTCCGTTTATTATTCGATTGATTGGAAATATCACTGATATGACTGTAATGGAAGGCGGTGATGTTGTAATCGAAAACTCAAACAACGCTGCCAGCTATCTTACTCTTGAAGGAATTGGAACCGATGCTGTTGCAAATGGTTGGGGCGTACGCCTTAAATCTGCTTCTAATATTGAAATTAGCAATATAGGCGTTATGAATTGCAACAGTACTGCCGGCGATAATATTGGGATGCAGCAAGATAATGATCACGTTTGGGTTCATAATTGCGATTTATTTTATGGAAATGCGGGCAGCGATGCTGATCAAATAAAAGGAGATGGGGCATTAGACAATAAAACTTCGACTTATATTACACTGGCTTACAATCACTTTTGGGATAGCGGTAAAGCAAGTCTTTTAGGTTTAAGCGAAGGTACGACAAGCGGTTTGTATATTACTTATCATCATAACTGGTTTGATCATTCAGATTCACGTCATCCACGCGTTCGCTACTATTCGGCACACATTTATAACAATTATTTTGATGGAGTTTCAAAATACGGATCAGGCTCTACTTTAGGCTCTTCTTTATTTGTTGAAGGAAATTATTATAGAAATAGTAAATACCCAATGTTGACTTCTTTACAGGGAAGTGATATCTGGGACGAAGCCAATCAGGTAAATAATGCCGGAACTATGGGAACTTTTTCAGGCGAAGCAGGAGGTTCAATCAAAGCATTCAACAATACTTTTGATGCAGACATTGCCACAAACAATATGCGTTTTGTTGCTTATGGTGATACGAATCCTTTATACAACATTTCAGGAAAAATAAGCTCTACAACAGACTTTGATGCTTATGTAGCAACATCAAGAGGAGAAGTAGTGAGCAGTAACGTAAAATCTAAATCTGGAGCAAATACGTATAATAACTTTGATACCAACGCAGCTTTTTATGTAAAAAACTTAGTAATAGATCAACCTGCAGTTGCAAAAACAAAAACAACACAATACGCCGGAAGAGTTTCAGGAGGAGATCTAAAATGGACTTTCGACAATAGTATCGATGACAAATCGTCGCTGGTAATTACAGCATTGAAATCTGCACTTACCAATTATACGGGATCATTAGTAGCTGTACAAGGCGAAGGAACTCCCCCAGCAAACCCGCAAACCCTTACTTCGACAACAAACAACAATCAAACCGTAACTAGCGGAACAGCTATAGGTGCTATTGTTTTTACCTGGGGAGGAAGCGCAACAGATGCAACAGTAACCGGATTACCGGCATCGGGAATTAGTTTTGTAAAAAATACAACCGCTAAAACCATTACTATTACAGGAACTCCTACAGCTACGTTATCTTATTCTATTGCCACAGTAGGAACAGGAACAGCTGCAACAGGATCAGGTACAATTACGGTTTCGGCAACAAGTGGTCAAACCCTTGCTTCTACAGCTAATAACAACCAAACTGTCGCAAGCGGAACAGCCATTGCTTCAATTGTCTTTACTTGGGGAGGCAGCGCAACTGATGCAACAGTAACTGGATTACCTGCATCCGGAATTAGTTTTGTAAAAAATATATCGGCAAAAACGATCACTATTACCGGTACACCAACAGCAACTGTATCGTATTCAATCGCTACAGTGGGGACAGGAACAGCAGCTACAGGATCAGGAACAATTACGGTAACAACAAATAATCCGGGTAATAATCAAATTCACAATTTTACTACTTCTGGAAAAACAAGTTCATTCTACACCATAACCGGAAACATGAATTCTACGCCTGGGTCTGTAACCTATAATGGATTGACATTGACTGAACGCTTAAAAATTGAATCAAGTACGACGATTACTTACACCACAACAAGTGCTTCTACATTGACTTTGGTTTTTGATTCGAACTTTACAGGAACAGTTAAAATAGACAATATTTCTTATACTGCTTCTGCAGGAATCGTTACAGCCTCAGTTGCTTCGGGTTCGCACACCATCGCAAAAGGATCGGTTGCCAACTTATTCTATATAAGCACAGAATATGCGGGAAGTACTTTACGTGCAGCAAGTTTTGAAGCAACACAAACAGTAGAAATTGCAAAACCGGTATTATATCCTAATCCTGTTACCAATTCATTATCAATCACAAGTGCTTCTCAAAATATAGAGAAAGTTTTGATCTATAATATTTCAGGTATGCTGATAAAAACAGCTGATAAAAACCTGGAGAATATAGATGTTAATTATCTCGTTCCTGGAACTTATTTAGTAAAAATATATACTACAGATGGTTCATTTAATCACACTATTTTGAAGAAATAAATCTATAATCTTAAAAGCAAAAGGCTTCCGAAAAACGGAAGCCTTTTATTTTTTAAAAATTATCTGACCCTGGTAAATTTTCTAAAACGATGTTTGGATTATCTTTTGTAAATAACATCTGTCGTTTCAATTGAAATTTTTTGATTTCATGCTTATCTGGCATACTATCATTTAAAGTATTTGTAACTTCATGTTCAGCCACTCCTTTTATCAAATATAATCACTGGACAAATGAGAACCTGCTCCGGCATTAAAAGTATGCATCTCTATAAGAACTAAATCATTATTAACATATTTGTATAATGTTTCTCTTGTACCAGCTGGTCCTCCGCCACTTTGAAGCATAATGTGCAATACTTTATTCTCGATATAAATCTCCTCTGACGTATATATCTGGTAACCACTTTCTGTATATTCGGGATCAACAGCTTCCCAAGAAATATCCTGAAGTTTATACCCTCCGGTTTCTTGTTTTAAAAGAACCAGCGTCGCACGTGAGTCTTTATTATCATTCTCGTTTTGCAAAACAATTACAATATCTTTAAGATTGTCATCATTTAGAAAACCTTCTGCCTTCATTTTTATTTCACAAGGTTCTAAAACAAAAGCTTCAACATCTTTTCCTGTTTGTGGAAATTTAAGTTCTTTTAACAACATTTCAGATTCATCTCCTTCATATTCTTCTTCAGGAATAGTCCTATTCAATGTGTCTTTATTTATGACTACAGCTTTTCCTTCTGTTTTTTTACTACAACTCAGGATAGAAATTGCCAGTAACAACAAAAATATTTTTGGATTCATTTTATACAAATTTTCAATCAAAAATAATTAAACTACTATAAATTAAACATAAAAAAACCGCCTATTTCATTTATTTGAAATCAGCGGTTTAAATTGAATTTATTTATTATTACAAATCAAATTTAATTCCTTGTGCCAAAGGTAAACTCGTTGTATAATTGATTGTATTAGTTTGACGGCGCATATAGATTTTCCAAGCATCAGATCCTGATTCACGTCCGCCTCCGGTTTCTTTTTCACCTCCAAAAGCACCTCCAATTTCAGCTCCTGAAGTTCCGATGTTTACGTTTGCAATTCCGCAATCTGAACCTACAACTGATAAAAATCTTTCGGCTTCACGTAAATTATTCGTCATAATTGCCGACGATAATCCTTGTCCTACTCCATTTTGAATTTCGATTGCATTATCAACATCGCCAGAATATTTAACTAAGTATAAAACCGGAGCAAATGTTTCGTGTTGTACAATAGCATATGAATTTTGAGCTTCGGCAATTGCCGGTTTTACGTAACAGCCGCTTTCATAACCTTCACCTGAAAGTACTCCGCCTTCCACTAAAATTTTCCCACCTTCGGCAACTACTTTATTCAAAGCTATAGCATAAGCTTCAACTGCATGTGTGTCAATTAGCGGTCCAACGTGATTGTTTTCGTCAAGCGGATTTCCTATTCGTAATTGTTTATACGCTGCTACCAAAGCATCTTTTACCTTATCATAAATACTTTCGTGAATGATTAAGCGACGTGTAGATGTACAACGTTGTCCGGCAGTTCCTACCGCACCAAAAACAGCACCAATAACGGTCATTTTAATATCAGCATCCGGAGTAACAATGATCGCATTATTTCCTCCCAATTCTAATAATGACTTACCTAAACGTCCCGCAACAGCTTGTGCAACGATTTTTCCCATTCTAGTAGAACCAGTAGCAGAAACTAACGGAATACGGGTATCAGCCGTCATTAATTCTCCTATTTTATAATCGCCATTTATCAGGCACGAAATTCCTTCAGGAAGATTATTTTCTTTAATAACCTGAGCAATAATATTTTGACAGGCAATTCCGCAAAGAGGTGTTTTTTCAGAAGGTTTCCAAACGCAAACATCACCAGAAATCCACGCTAAAGCAGTATTCCAGGACCAAACTGCAACCGGAAAGTTGAATGCTGAAATAATTCCCACAACTCCTAACGAATGATATTGTTCGTACATACGATGTCCTGGTCTTTCAGAATGCATTGTTAATCCGTGAAGCTGACGAGACAAACCAACTGCAAAATCACAGATATCGATCATTTCCTGCACTTCACCATATCCTTCCTGCAAAGATTTCCCCATTTCGTAGGAAACCAATTTACCAAGAGCTTCTTTATTTTCACGTAACTTTTGCCCAAACTGACGAACAATTTCTCCACGTTGTGGCGCAGGAATCAAACGGAAAGTTTTAAAAGCTTCTGTCGCTGACTGCATTACCTTTTCGTAATCCTCAGGTGTTGACATTTTTACCGAAGCAATTAATTTCCCGTCTACTGGTGAAAAACTGTCCAGAATTTCTCCTGAAGAAAAGTTTTGTATTCCTGTTGATGTTCCTTCATTGATCAGTTTGATGCCCAATTTTTCCAGAGCCTCATTCATTCCAAATTGTGATGCTATTGTTGTCATTGTAACTTTTTTAGTTAAAATTGTTATATTTTTATGTAAAGATATTATTTCGTGTTGAATTTCAACCGAAGCAAGTTGTTAAAATCAAGTAAATTTAGGATTAATAAAACTCAATTAAAGAAATATTCTACAATTTATTCGTCTTAATTCAGGAACTTTGCAGCAACAAAATTATTTAAATATGTCTGTTTTCAATCGCCTTTTGATTTGTTTCGTTTTAATCTCTGCAAATGCATTTTCTCAAAAAGAACAAAAATCTGCCTTTCAGGTTGTTCCGTTAGGAATAAAAGGTGGTATCGACGAAAAAAATCTTTCGGCTTATTTAGTCGCTCCAACAAATACAAATGATTTTATTGCTTTGGATGCGGGAACTATAAATGCAGGAATCGAAAAAGCGATCGAAAATAAAGTATTTAAAGTTTCGACAAGCGAAGTTTTACGAAAGTATATTAAAGGATATTTTATTTCGCACGCCCATTTAGATCACGTTTCAGGTTTGATTATTAATTCTCCTGCCGATTCTTCAAAAACGGTTTATGCTACTGATAAATGTATGGAAATGATGGAAAAGCATTATTTTAATGATGAAACCTGGGCCAATTTTGGCGATAAAGGTCCCGGAACTCCATTAAAAAAATATCATTTTCAGACTTTAAATATTGGTGAAGAAACTCCAATTACCAATACTACAATGACGGTAAAAGCATTTCCGTTAAGTCATGTGAATCCGTTTGAGAGCACTGCTTTTTTGATTAAAAGCGGAGAATCTTATGTGCTTTATTTAGGAGATACGGGACCTGATGCTGTAGAAAAAAGCGATAAACTGAAATCACTTTGGACAGCGATTGCGCCTCTTGTAAAAAGCAAGCAACTTAAAGGAATTTTTATTGAAGTTTCGTTCCCCAACGAACAACCGGATCAATTTTTGTTTGGACATTTAACGCCAAATTATTTAATGAAAGAACTTCATACTTTAGAAGATTTATCAGGAAAAGAAACTTTGAAAGGTTTTAATATTATCGTGACACATTTGAAACCACCAACTAAAAACATCATCAAACTGAAAGAACAATTGCAAAAGCAAAACGATCTTGGATTGAAAATTATTTATCCGGAACAAGGAAAAAAGTTTGAGTTGTAGTTTTTTTTGCCACAGATTATTAGATTAAAAAGATTTTTCTTGTGTAGATCTTTGTCAAAGTTTAAAACTTTGACAAAGGTTTTTGAGTACAATCTACAATTAAGATTTATATAATTCCTTTATTTTTTAACTCAATAAGCATTTCTTCATGAGTAATAAATCTACCTTCTTTAATATCTAATTTTCCTCGTTCTATTTCTGCTTTTAATTCTTCAAGATGAATTTCTTTAATGATATTCTCAACAGAAGCAGTTTCTTTTATTTCATCTGGATTTTTCATTCTAATTATTTTTCTTCATTAAATCTTCTTATGAAAACGATTCTCCTAGCCCCGATAGAAGTGGAAATCCTTTTGTGCCGGGGTTCGGCACAAAAGATTGGAACGAATAGCGGGATTAGCTCCTAAAAAATTATTTCTTCGCGACAAATCTTGGATCAGATTCCATTACGGTTCCACAATTATCGCAGGTTCTCAATTCCTCTGAATTATAGAAATGCTCGAAATGCGGCAGGAAGTCTTTTTCGATATTATGCAATTCAAAAAATACTTCGTAGAGTTTATGATTGCAATTGTCGCAATGCCAAAGCAATCCGTCGGTATATCCTTTTCCGGCACGCTTGCGTTCGATTACCAAACCTATAGAACCTGCTGAACGAACTGGAGAATGGGGAATTTTAGCTGGATGAAGATACATGTCTCCGGCATTTAATTCCATTTCCTTACGTTCGCCATCTTCCTGAATCACAACTTTTATACTTCCTTCGAGTTGGTAAAAAAGCTCTTCGGTTTCGTTATAATGGTAATCTTTTCTAGCGTTTGGCCCAGCAACAATCATCACGATATAATCGCCGGAATCTACATAAAGATTTTTATTTCCTACGGGCGGTTTAAGTAAATGACGATTTTCGTCGATCCATTTGGTAAGGTTGAAAGGTTTTGCTATTGACATTTTTAGTAGTACTGAGTTTCTATGAAGCTAAGTTAGTAAAAAGTGATCAGTTTACAGTCACAGTTTACAGTTACAATATTCTGAAAACTGGAACTGTAAACTGAAAACTATTTCATCTCTTTTATCAAATAAATATAAACGGGAAAATGATCGCTAAAACCTACTTCGGTCAAACTATGCCGAAGCGGATATCCTTTGTATTGTCCTGAAGTCGTAATGAGATAGGGTTTGCTAAAAATACCTGCTTTCCAAAATTTAAAGGTTGAAAAATCAGGTTTTATAAGGGATTCTGTAATGATAATCTGGTCGAAAATATCCCATGAATCCCGAAAGGCAATTGTTCCCATACCTTTATTTGCAAGTTCTTCAAACGGGTTGTAAGTTCCAAATTCAGGAACTTCACTCTTTTTAGCTTTTGCTCCCAAGGCTATTTTTACACTACGGTTGAACGGGCCATCGTTTAAATCGCCCATTGTCATGACTTTTGCATTGGGATTTATTTGTTGCAGTGAATCGATAATTTTTCGGTTTAAACTTCCTGCCAATTCCCGAAACGGACTGCTCTTTTTTTCTCCTCCTGATCTTGATGGCCAGTGATTGACAATAATATGGATCTCCTCGCCTTCGAGAAAACCGGTTACTAAAAGCTGATCTCTTGTAAAAATTCGGTTGTTGTTGGCTGTTTTTACTTCGATTTCATCATCTGTTTCTTCTTTTGCAATTGTATTATTTTTATAGATATATAAAGGAATATTAGAATAAGAAGTGGGTCTGAAATATTTCTTTAGATAAATCAACGCAACATCAATTCCGCGTTTATCGGGAGAATCGAAATGAATGATTCCGTAGTCAAGGTGCTGTAATTTGGGTTGTTTTAGCAGGTCTTCGAGAACGCCGCGGTTTTCGATTTCAGAACCTCCAATTATTGTTGGTGCATTAGGATTTTCAGGAGTTCCTATTTCAGATAAAACTCTGGAAAGATTTTTTAATTTCTGTTCGTATTTTTCTTTGGTCCAATGTTGCGCTCCATCAGGAGTCCATTCGTCATCATGGGTTGTAGGATCATTTATCGTATCGAAAAGATTTTCGAAATTATAAAATGCAACAGTATGAATGGTATATTTTTTTGACTGTGCATGTGAAACCGAAAGAAAAAACAGCGCAATAAGATATATCTTAGATATAATAATCTTCATCAACTTAATTTTAAAAAGTTCAATTTAAGCAAATTAATTTATTTGTAAGATTTTTCTAATTATTTTATTTTTTAAAATCTCTATATTTGTTTATCATAAATACTGAATTAGCAAAAGAACCATGAACATGAGCCCAAACCAATACTTAAAGAAACACTTTGCCAGTTGTAAATTCATATTTCTTATTTTTGCTTTGCATTCATTCACTTGTCAATCACAACAAAACATGATAACACCACCTTATTTACAAAAAGGAGATACTGTTGCCCTTTTAGCAACGGCCAGAAAAAACATTGATGACAACTTAAAACCTACTATTGACTTACTGCATAGTTGGGGTTTAGAAGCCGTTGTGGGAACTACAATTGGTCTTGATTTTAACCAACTTGCCGGAACTGACGAACAACGTGCTGCCGATTTTCAGCATCAGTTAGACAATCCAAACATCAAAGCAATCTGGTGCGTTCGTGGCGGATACGGAACGGTTAGAATGATTGATTTACTGGATTTTACAAAGTTTAAACAACATCCTAAATGGGTTATTGGTTTTAGCGACGTAACGGTTTTGCACAATCATTTGAATACTATGGGCTATAAATCGATTCATGGTGTAATGCCGGTAACTATTCCGCGTGCTACTCCGGCTGCCATTAGCTCCATGAAATCGAGTTTGTTTGGCGAACCATTATCCTATTCTGTAGCTCCGGATAAAATGAATCGTTTTGGTAAAGCAACCGGCGAATTGGTTGGCGGTAACTTATCTATTTTATATAGTTTGTTAGGATCACCATCGGCTATTGACTGCAAGGACAAAATTTTATTTATCGAAGATCTTGATGAATACTTATATCATATCGATCGAATGATGATCAATTTAAGGCGTAATGGATGCATTGAAAACCTAAAAGGAATTATCGTTGGCGGAATGACCAAAATGAAAGACAACGAAGTGCCATGGGGTAAAAATGCTGTCGAAATCATAGACGATGTTACTAAAAAATACAATATTCCGGTAATCTTCAATTTTCCTGCCGGACATATTCAGGATAACAGAGCACTTATTATGGGAAGTACGATTTCGATCGACGTTAATGAAACCGGAAGTACTGTTACTTTTCAAAAATAATATATAGTCCCTTAATTTTAGGGGAAATCTCAAATACCACACATAAAAAATTTCGCAAAGACGCAAAGTCGCAAAGCAATTTCAATCAGGCTTTGCGACTTTGCGTCTTTGCATACATTTACATTTCTAATATAACATCTCCCACTTGAACTGAAAAACTGAGACTGAGACTGAAAACTAAAAAACATGGCTGAACACAACGAACTTGGAAAAAAAGGCGAAGATCTGGCTGTAGAATTTCTTCGGAAAGAAGGGTATAAAATTTTAGATCGAAATTGGACTTTTCAAAAGGCCGAAATTGATATTATTGCTCAAAAAGAATCTGTTTTGGCCATTGTTGAAGTCAAAACAAGATCGAGTTTAGATTTTGGTGCTCCGCAGGATTTTGTGAAACCAAAAAAGATCCAACTTCTGATAAAAGCAGTAAATGCCTACATAAACGATAGGGAAAAGGATTTTTGTGATGATTTAAACATAAGATTTGACATCGTAGCCATACATAAAAAAGGCGAAACATTTGCAATTGAACATTTTACAGATGCTTTTTATCATTTTTAACATAATTTTTTATTGTTATATTTGTAACAAATTGTTTTTTTATTTATATTTGCAGGAATTTATAACATCCCCTATTAACTAAACCAACACAATTAAGTTACAAAAAAAAAAAGAAAAAAAACTATGAAAACTGTTTCTTCAATCGTCGAAAATTACATCAAAACAAAACCTTTTTTATTAAATGCGCTATCGCTTGGAATCATCAACCTGACGTCGCTTTCTCGGAACATTATGACCGAACTGGAAAGTGAATTTGGCAAAGAGGTGAAACAAGGTGCTGTTGTAATGTCGCTAAAACGACTCACGGAAGAATTAGATTTTAAACTGAACCATAAAATCAATAAAGTAATCAAGAATATTGGTGAAATCACGGTTCGTTCTGAATTGACAGATTACACTTTTGCAGCTTCTGAAACGGTTTTAAACAAACAAGCTGATTTAATTTCGGATATTAATGCTTTATCAGATATATTTTATACCTCATCTCGTGGTGTAAATGAGACTAATATCGTGGTTAGCAGCAGTGTAAATCACCTGGTTGAAAAGCATTTTATGCGCGAAAAACTAATTCAGAAATTAGATAATCTGGCTTCAATTACTGTAAAATTACCAAAAGAAAACATCGTAGTTCCTGGTATTTATTATTTCATTTTTCAACGTTTGGCCTGGGAAGGAATTATCATCAATGAGGTAATTTCGACTTCAAATGAATTCACCATTTTAGTGGGAGAAGATCAGGTTGATGTTGCTTTTAAGGTAATTAAAGACCTGAAAAACTAATAATTTTTTTAAATCACAAAATCATTACGATTCGTTATACTATCCTTTTATCTTTCTTCTCCAGAAAGATAAAAGGATTTTTTTTGCCCTTTAATTATCAAATCATCATTCTTCGTAGTCACAAATAAGAATATTCGCAATAAATATTTATCGGAATAATTAATTTTTAAAATATAAGTGAAAAACATATCGAACTGATAAAAAGCGCGTTACCATTGACTTTACTGGTATTCAGCATAAAATTTATTAAAAAATACAGAATTAAGTTTTTTTTAATAAAATTTGTTGCGAATAATATTTTTATATATTTGCTAACCCATCAGCAAATTAGAGTATCAATTTTGATAGTATCATAATATAATTAGATTTAAATACGGACTAATTAAATTAATGTTAGAAGCGAAGAACCATAGCGACAAATTATTGGTGAGTGAGCTCAAAAATGGCAACGAAAAAGCATTTCGTCAGCTTTTTGATTTATACCATCAGGATATTTATGGTTACAGCATTAGTTTATTAAAATCAAAAGAAGCTGCAGAAGAAAATGTTCAGGATGTTTTTATGAAAGTTTGGCAACATCGCGAAAACTTAAATCCGGAACAATCTTTTAGAGCCTATATTTTTACAATTGCCAGAAATCAGGCATTTAATTCTTTGAATAAAGCAGCAAATGATGCATTACTAAAAGAAGCCATTTTTTACGAAAGCCAGAAATCTCATGATTATGGCGATTATTCGATTCGTGAAGCCGATTGCAAGAAGTTACGAAAAGAAGCCATGGGGCAATTGCCACCAAAACGAAAGAAAATTTTTAAGATGTCAAGGAAAAAAGGAATGACTTACGAAGAAATCAGTCAGGAACTCGGCATCTCAATCAATACAGTCAGGAATCAAATGAGTAAAGCATTAGAATCGATGCGGGTCTTTTTTCAGGTTCATGACGAAATTATCTAAACCAAAAAACCACATTTAACCATTAAAATCACTCTTTCCGGGTGATTTTTTTTTGGTTTAACCGCAAAAATTTAGGCAAAACGGGTCGCTTCTTCAAAAAATTAAAAATATTTTTTTATTAAAAAACCTCAACAAAATCAATACTTCACAAGTTTTTTTTTCTATCAATATGTTAAAATTGAAAAAATTACAACGTTTGAGTAGTACGCAACTTCCTTTCAACTGTATTATATAAAACCCGGACCTAAAATCAATTCGTAATGAATTCAAATTCTGAAATAAAAAGCCTTTTACAAAAATTTGTTTTGAACCAATGTACACCCGAAGAAACAAACGAGGTAATTGCCTACTACAAAAAAAATAAGCTAACGGATGATTTTCCTTCTGTAGAGGATATTCAAAATCTTCTTGGCGAAATGCCTAAAATGGATCAGCAAACGGCTGATTCTATTTTTGCTTCTATTTTAGCAAACACAAAAGAAGAGGAAACTGTAATAGAAATCAGTCCTAAGAAATCAAACTTCAGAAAATATATTGCAATCGCCGCTTCGGTTGTTGTTTTATTAGGAATTGGTTTTGCTTATCAAAAAAATGCTTTTAAAACTCAAACCGAACAAAAATTCGATTTTAAAAGCACGGATATCGTATTGCAATTAGAAAATGGAAATATGCAAATTATATCTGAAAACAATAAAGTTGAAGTGAGAGATGCAGATGGAAATATAGTAGGAAATCAGGATGGAGACAAAATTGTTTACGACAATAATTCTGATTTAGAGAAAATAACCTACAACACGATTAAGATTCCGTATGGCAAAAAATTCAGATTACAATTGTCTGACGGAACAATGGTGCATTTAAATGCCGGAACAACTCTAAAATATCCGGTGAAATTTATTGCCGGCGAAAACAGACAGGTTTTTCTGGATGGAGAAGCTTTTTTTGATGTTGCCAAAGATAAAAAACATCCTTTTATAGTAAATGCCGATGCTTTGAATATTCGTGTATTAGGAACTCATTTTAATGTTTCTAATTATCCTGAAGATGCTGCCACGGATGTTGTTTTGGTTGAAGGTTCTGTTGGAATGTACCGTTCAAATGAAGAATTTGATGCTACTACAAACACTATTTTAAAGCCAGGATTTAGAGGAAGCTTTAATAGAGGAAATGCCCAGATTTCTACCAAACCAGTTATTACAGATATTTATACTTCATGGATCAATGGCGGTTTGACGTTTAGAAATATGACTTTCAAAAATATCATCACAAAACTGGAAAGACGCTATAATGTTACGATTGTAAACAAAAACGAAAAACTGGCTAACGAAAAGTTCAACGCGAGTTTTAGCGATGAATCGATAGAGAAAGTAATGAGTTATTTCAATGACATTCACGGCATCAATTACACCATAAAAAACAATCAAATACTAATTAAATAACCACTAAAACCAATGAAAAAATATGAGAGAATAAAAGTACAGGAATAAAAAAATCGGAAAGAGCTGCGAACAATTTCCGATTAACTAAGTGATTGAATATAACGAATTAACTACAATCAATTAACAAAATTATGAAAAAAAAATCAAAGAATGTTGGGTTTAAATACCCAATGTTCCAATATGACCTAAAATTGAAACTAACTACACTACTTATTTTGGTCGCCATGTTTAATATTAGAGGGAATACTTATGCCCAAAAAACAAAAGTAACCCTTGAATTAAACAATTCAACAATCGAGAAGGTTATTGAGACCATAGAACAAAAAACAGATTTCAGGTTTATTTACAAACTGAACGATATCGACTTAGACCGAACGATTTCTATTTCTGTAAAAGACCAGCCGATAAATGTTGTTTTAGATAAACTTTTTAAAGGAACCCCAACAGAATTTAAAATTCGGGATACTCAGATTATCTTAAAAAAACCGGAACTAAAAACACAAAACATTCTCTATCAAAAACAAACTGTATCCGGAATTATTACGGACGAAAATGGTTTGCCTTTACCCGGAGCTTCGGTTAATGAAGAAGGAACCAAAAATGGTATGGTAACTGATTTTGACGGAAAATATAAACTTACTGTAGAAAGTCCATCTTCTGTAATTATTGTATCTTTTGTAGGTTATAAAGAGAAAAAAGTAGTGGCCAGCCAAAATGTGATCAACATTCAGCTTATGCCAGATGCTACAGATTTGCAGGAAATAGTAGTTGTAGGTTACGGCACAACCGTTAAAAAAGATATTACAGGAGCTGTTTCTTCAATTGCTTCAAAAGACATGAATCAAGGGGCTATTGTAAACCCATTACAATTAATTTCGGGTAAAGCTGCAGGTGTCAATATTACTCAAATTGGTAACGAACCGGGTTCAGGACCTAGCGTTCGTATAAGAGGAATTGGCTCTTTGATTGGAGGAAATGATCCTCTAGTAGTCGTAGACGGAATTCAGGGAAATCTGGATTTGTTAAATCAGGTTCCGCCAAGCGAAATAGAAAGTATCGATGTTCTTAAAGATGCTTCAGCAACTGCTGTTTATGGTTCAAGAGGAGCACCCGGAGTAATTATCGTAACCACCAAAAAAAATAAAGCAGGAAGAACAACATTGGAGTATACCGGATCTACTTCTTTAGATTTTATTCCAAAAAAACTGAATATGCTAAGTGCTGACCAATGGTGGCAAACTGCTCAGACTGTTGGCGTTCCGGCATCTGCAAACCATGCTTCAGATACTGATTGGTATGGTCTTTTGACTCAAACCGGTGTAACACAAACACACAGTTTAGCATTTGGCGGAGGAACAGATAAATTTAGCTATAGAGCTTCTATAACAGCTATTTTACAAGACGGAGTAGTAATAAACACTGGGAATAAAAAATATATTGGCCGTGTTCAGGCAACACAAACAGCTCTTGATGATAAATTAAAATTGTCATTTAATTTAACTAACGGAATTAACAATACCGATAGCAGCATTGGGAATATTGGAACAGCAGCTTATATGTCAAATTTAATAACAAATGCTTATTTAATGCGACCAACAGATCCTGTTTTTAATCCTGATGGAAGTTATTTTACAGATCCAAATGTGTTTCAATACCTGAATCCTTATGCAGCTGCACAAACCGTTACTAATGAAAGACAAGAAGACAATTTATTTGGAAGCCTGAAGGCTGATCTGGATTTAGCTAAAGGCTTAACGTTTGGCTGGTTTGGCAGCTGGAGAAAAACAAACAGTTCTGTTGGATATTTCCTTCCGGTAGAATCGACAAATGCCTATGCAGTTAGTCAAAATGGATATGCTAACATTAAAAATGAAAAGCAAAACGAAAGATTGATGAATGCAAGTCTTACTTACAAGAGAACATTTGGCATTCACAGCATAAATGCATTGGCATTATACGAATGGCAAAACCAAGCTTATCAGGGTAATTATACTCAGGCAAAAGGTTTTATAAGTGATAAAACTACTTACAATGCATTGCAGTTAGGTGATTTATCGAAAGTTACATCTGGAGATATAGAATCTTATAAAAATGACAGAACATTAGTATCCTTTTTAGGACGCGTAAATTATTCATTACTGAATCGTTATTTATTTACCGGAAGTTTTAGACGAGATGGTTCATCTGTATTTGGTGTAAATAACAAATGGGGAGATTTCCCGTCTGCATCTGTAGCGTGGCAAATAAACAAGGAGTCCTTTATGGGAACCCAAAATTTATTTAATGAACTTAAATTACGTGTTGGATACGGTGTTACAGGTAACCAACAAGGTCTTTACCCTCAAAACTCTCTTTCATTAGTAGGCAGACAGGGATCGGCTTATTTTGGAGGTTCCTTAATTACTAATTTCGGTATTAGTCAAAATGCGAATGCTGATTTACAATGGGAAACTAAAAAACAAACCAACATTGGTCTTGACTTCGCTCTTTTAGACAATAGATTAAGAGGAACTGTAGATATTTATGATGCTACAACAGATAATTTATTACTTGATTACACAGTACCACAGCCACCTTATGCATATAATACCATCAAAGCAAATGTTGGAAGTATCTCCAATAAAGGTTTAGAGGTGTCTTTGGCATATGATCTTATCAGAACCGAAAACAGTACACTTACATTAGGCGGTAACGTTTCGTTTATGAAAAACAAAGTACTTAATTTAAGCGGAAGTATTAATGGCGTTCCTTTAAATACAGATTATGTGGGATGGGGAGCTCCAAACTCTTTCCTTGTTGAAGGAAAACCTGTGGGTGCATTTTATCCTTTACAACATACAGGCGTAAATTCTAATGGGGTAGAAACTGTATTGGATCGTAACGCAGATGGCGCAATTGATCAGGGTGTTACAAGCGCCGATCGTTATTATGCAGGAACTGCGTTACCCACTTATACGTTTGCTTTCAACCCAACCTACAGATACAAAAATTTTGATGTTTCTATGTTATGGAGAGGTTCAGGAGGAAATAAAGTTTACAATCAGCTTAATCAAACCCTAAGCATGCTTGAAAATACAGGTAAATCAAATCTTTTACAAAGCGGTGTTGATAAAGGCATTCGTACTTCACCATACGCATCAGACATATGGTTAGAAGACGGTTCTTTCATACGATTAGAGAATGTTACAGCAGGTTACAGTTTCCGTTTTACAGATAAATATGTTGATTCGATCCGACTTTCACTTACTGGAAATAACTTATTACTAATTACTGATTATACAGGTATTGATCCGGAATTAAATATTAGCGGAAGCGGAAGATCTGAAGACAATTTTGGAGGTGATAAAGGAATTTATCCTCGTACCAGAAGTATTGCATTTGGTTTAAGTGTAAAATTTAAATAGTAAAAGAAATGAAAATTAAAAATATATTATTGGCAGGTGTCTCTTTACTTGCCTTATTTAGCTGTACTGATGTTGATGAAAATGTATACGACAAATACGCCGCAGATGACTTTTACTCCACTCCTGAAGGAGCCAATAGTGCCTTAGCAGGTATTTATGCGCAGATTCCGGGAGAATTTACAAGAGATGGAGCTACCGGTGTTGGTTATGCAGGTGCAGATAACGGTTGGTATGATATGAACTGTATGGCATCTGATGAACAGGTTATCCCACACAGAACAGATGGTAACTGGCAGGAAGATTATGCCCGTTTGCATAAACACACATGGCTACCAACCGAAGGTATTATAAACAATACCTGGAATTGGTTATACAAAGGTATTTTCAATGCCAATTTAGCAGTAGGATTATTAGAAAAATCAAATGCCGAAACAGCAAAAATTGCAGAAGCTAAAGTATTGCGTGCTTTTTTCTATTATTTATTAATAGATGATTTTGGAGACGTTCCTTTTTATACAGACAACAATGTTACTGTAGATAAAATTCCGCAAGCCAGCCGTAAAGAAGTGTATAACTTTATTGTAAAAGAACTTACTGAAAATGTAGAATTACTTTATGGTACAAAAGGAGGTGATTTTTATGGCCGTTTCAACAAATGGGCAGGATATACCTTATTGGCGAAAGTGTATCTTAATGCAGAGGTTTACACTGGTGAAGCAAAATGGAGTGAGTGTTTAGCAGCTTGTAATAAAGTAAGTGATGGTGGATTTTCATTACACTCTGGCGAAGCAAGTGCCTCTAGTCCACTTGGAAATAAATACTACGAGTTATTTGGAGATGTATCGCCTCAGGACGAAACTATTTTATCCATTTTTGCTACTATAGATATTTTATCCCGTAATGTTTATGCGGTTAGAAGTCTATCCGGACCAAATGCAAAAGCTTTATTTGGATATGACGGTTGGAACGGTACTATTGTTCCCAAAGAATTTTACCTGAAATATGCTGACAATGATATTCGTAAAAAACAGTTTTTGGTAGGCGAACAGCCAGGTGGTGTTAATTATACATTAGATGTTCCGTCTTTAGATAATCCTGGAGCACCTCCACAAGCTGGTGTTCGTAATATTAAATTTTATCCGGCCGGATCAAATACGGGAGGCGGAGCTTCAAATGATTTTCCAATTTACAGATATGCCGATGTTATTTTAATGATGGCAGAATGTAATGTTCGTTTAGGAAATACAGGAGCTGCAAAAACTTTTATAGACCAAATTCGAGTACGTGCGGGATTAGATCCATTAAACGCAAATCCAACTCTTGATGATGTTTATAACGAAAGAGGTTTTGAACTAAACTGGGAAGGACACAGAAGACAGGATATGATTCGTTTTAACAAATTTTTACTGCCAAACCAGTTCAGAGGGGAATCTCCGGCTTTCAGAAAATTATTCCCTATTCCAACATCTGCTTTAAATGCTAACAGAGGATTAAAACAAAATCCAGGCTATCCGGGATAATAAAAAATAAAACTATTATGAAAAAATATATAAATAAATTATTTGTATTAGGTACCCTGCTTTTTTTAGGTGCCTCCTGTGAAAGTGATGCAGAATTAACGACCTTAAAAACGGTACCTTTTCCAAGTAATATTGAAGCTTCTTCTAGTACATTGGTTCTAAATGAAGAGACAGAAGATCAATCTGTAGAATTAATTTCATGGCCTGCTGTCGCATTTCCTGTTGGTACGCCTGTTACTTATGCATTGCAAATTGATATAATTCCTGACATTACCGGACCCAAAGCCTGGTCAAAATCGAAACGAATAGAAGCTGGCGAAGATGTTTTAAGCAAAGCTTTAATAGGGAGAGACTTAAACAAAATTGCTATAGACTTAGGCCTTTTGCCTAATGTTGCAGGAAAATTAGTGGTGCGTATAGAAGCCAGTGTAGATCATAAAGTGTACTCAGATTACATCACATTAACGGTTACTCCTTATGAAAAAAGTGTTGTTTTTGGTGAAATTTACATGCCAGGATTTTATCAGGGAGAATTTAATGTAGGAACTGCTGCGGCCTTAACTGCTATTTCAAAAGGTGTTTATCAGGGCTACGTTACACTTCCTGCTGGTAATGGTACTGACTTTAAATTGAATACTGCCAGAAACTGGGATCAATATTACGGTGCAGGAAATAGCAATAATGATTTAAAAAACGGAAGCGAACCCAATTTCCATCTGCCTGGAGCAGGTTCATACCAGATCAAAGTAAATTTAAATACACTAAAATGGACTTCTACTCCTTATGCTTGGGGAATTGCAGGAGATGCAACACATGCACCAACACCTGAAGATAAAGATTATGGATGGAATAACGCTATTCCGATGTCATATGACCATCAAACCAAAACATGGAAAATTACTGCCAATTTATTACCCGGAAGTGTAAAGTTCAAATTAAATAATAACTGGTCAGTTAATTACGGACCTGCAGATTCATCTACAAATACGGTTAATCTTGACAATGGAGGTGCTTATGGTATCAGTGAAGCAGGAACATATGAAATCACTTTTAAAATCGATGAAGTTGATCCTGTCTCAAACGGTTATCCGGCAACTGCAACGTGTACAATAGTTAAAAAATAATCTATATCAGTATTTAAAATTACAGTTTAGATTAGTTTGAGTTGATACCTGCCTTTTTTGAGCGAAAGGCAGGCTATCTTAAAATTTTAGAGGTTATCATCTCAAAACAAACTCTGGACGTATTAAAAAAATTAAAATTATGAAATCAAATATAAACATCGTTTATGCACTACTGCTTACGTTAGCGTTTGTTTCCTGTAGTTCATCTGATAACGATTCAGATTCAAATACACCTCCTCCTTATCCGCAATACGGCGCCTCATTCGATAAAATGCCTAATAAGGAAGATGCCATTATTTATCAGGTAAATATCCGTTCTTTCAGTCAGGCCGGAACATTAAAAGGTGTTCAGGACAGGCTAACTCAGATTGAGGAATTGGGTGTAAATGTTATTTATTTAATGCCCGTTTTTCCGGTTGGAAAAGAAAAAGTTGCGGCAGGACTGGGTTCTCCTTATGCTGTAAAAGACTATAAGGCAATAAATCCGGATTTTGGAACTTTACAAGATCTTCAGGTGCTGGTTGAAGAAGCGCACAAAAAAAATATGGCTGTTATTTTAGACTGGGTTGCCAATCATACTGCATGGGACAATGCCTGGATTACCCAACATCCTGATTGGTATCAAAAGGGTCCTGACGGGAAAATCATTATTCCTCCGGGAACCAATTACAATGATGTTGCCCAATTGGATTTTACCAATAGAGAAATGAAAGATGCCATGATTGATGCTATGGAGTACTGGTTTTATACTGCAAATATTGATGGTTTCAGATGCGATTATGCTGATTTTGTCCCACAGGATTTTTGGACTGAAGCCGTTTCAAAACTAAGAAAAATTAAAAAAAATCAGAAAATATTAATGTTGGCAGAGGGTACAAACGTGAATCTATTTAGATCTGGTTTTGATTATACTTTTGGATTTAATTTTTTCAGCGCTTTAGAAAAAACATTCAAAGAAAATTTATCTGCAAGTACCATACAAAATGCAAATGCTGCAGAATATTCGACAAATTACAATGAAGATTATAGAATCGTAAGATATACCAGCAATCATGATGTCAACTTTGCCGAAGGAACTCCAATTGAGCTTTTCGGTGGTAAAAAAGGATCTGTAGCGACATTTGTTGTTGCCGCTTACATGAAATCTGTTCCGATGATTTATAACGGACAGGAAATTGGATATGCACAAAGGATTAATTATTTCGAAAAAAATCCAATTGACTGGTCAACTGCAGATCCGGAAATGCTGGCTCAATACAAGAAAATAATTGCTTTCAGAAACTCAAGTACTGCTATAAAAAAAGGAACTTATACCGGATACAGCAGCGATGCTGTAAGTGCTTTTACAATGGTAAAAGATACTGAAAAAGTTTTAGTGCTTTCGAACTTAACTAATAATGATGCAAAATATCTTGTTGCAAATTCATTAAAAGGAACATGGAAAGATGCTTTTACAGGAAATGCAGTAACTCTTGGCACTGAAATCACATTACTTCCTTTTCAATACTTAGTATTGAAGAATTAATACTGCGCAACTTTAAAATTAAATTAGATTTGCAAAAAACTAAATAAACATGAATTTTCAATCCCAAAAATCTTTTTTCCAAATTCGTTTGGGCAAAAAAATCGCGCTGTTACTTTTTGTCTGTGCCAACTCATTATGGCTTCAGGCACAGGAAATAACTTCGCCCAACAAAAATCTTTCTTTAAAATTTGAATTAAAAGAGGGCGGAATTCCGTCTTACCAATTATCATATAAGCAAAAAGCAGTTATAAAACCAAGTTCTTTGGGTTTAGAATTAAAAGATCTGCCTTCGTTTATGGATGGTTTTACCGTTACAAATACGGCACAATCTTTTGTAGATGAAAATTGGAATCCTGTTTTAGGCGAAGAAAAAACAATTCGTAACAATTACAACGAATTGGTTGTCACTTTGGCTCAAGCCAAAAATAACAACAGATACATTCGCATACGTTTCCGTTTATTCAACGACGGATTGGGTTTTAGATATGAATTTCCAAAGCAAAATGATCTGAATTATTTTGTAATAAAAGAAGAACGTTCTGAATTTAATCTGGCCGGAAATCATAAAATCTTCTGGATTCCGGGAGATTATGATACCAATGAATATGCGTATACGACTTCGAAGATTTCTGAAATTCCTTCGCTGATGAAAAAAGCAACGATCGAAATCAATTCGCAATGGCCTATCAAGGAATTATCAGTACAAACTCCTTCGATGATGAAATCTGATGACGGTTTGTACATCAACATTCACGAAGCTGCTTTGATCAATTATCCGGCCATGTATCTTGAAGTTGATGCTGTAAACAATAAAATGCGCAGCCATTTAGCACCTGATGCCGTTGGAGCAAAAGGTTATATGCAAACTGATGCACAATCGCCGTGGAGAACCATTGTGGTAAGCGATAAAGCAACAGAAATTTTGGCTTCGAAACTAATTCTGAATCTTAATGAACCGACAAGTTACAAAGATGTTTCGTGGATTAAACCTGTAAAATACATCGGAATTTGGTGGGAATATTTTGTAGCAGGAAAAAGTACGTGGGCTTTCGGAAAAGAAAACAACGTAAAATTAACAGATGATTTCACGAAGCTTACGCCGAATGGAAAACACGGAGCTACAACTGAAAGAGCAAAAGAATACATTGATTTTGCTTCTAAAAATGGTTTCGATGCAATTCTTATTGAAGGCTGGAACATTGGCTGGGAAGACTGGATTGGGAACTGGAAAGAAGAAGTTTTTGATTATGTAACTGCGTATCCTGATTTTGATGTAAAAGCGGTTCATGCTTATGCCGCTTCAAAAGGGGTGAAAATCATCATGCACCACGAAACTTCAGGATCTGCAACTAATTATGAGCGTCGTTTAGACCGTGCTTTTCAGTTTATGAATGACAACGGTTACGATGCTGTAAAAACAGGTTATGTAGGTAAAATTATTCCGCGTGGCGAACATCATGACGGACAATGGATGGTGAATCATTACATCAATGTAGCCAAACGTGCTGCCGATTATAAAATTATGATCGACAGTCACGAAGCAGTTCGCCCAACAGGTTTACACCGAACTTTCCCGAACTGGGTTGCTCAGGAATCTGCTCGCGGAACAGAGTTTGAATCTATGGGAGGTTTAGCTCCGGATCATACCACGATTTTACCATTTACAAGATTAATGGGTGGACCAATGGATTATACTCCGGGGATTTTCCAGACCGATCTTTCGTATTACGGAACCGGAAGTTCTCAGCGTGTCAACACAACTTTGGTAAAACAATTGGCGTATTATGTTACGATGTACAGTCCGTTGCAAATGGCGGCAGATATTCCAGGGAATTACGAACGTTTTCCAGATGCATTTCAGTTCATCAAAGATGTTGCTGTAGATTGGGACAACAGTTATATTCTCGAAGCTGAACCTGGAGATTATATCACGATTGCCCGTAAAGCAAAAGGCAAAAACGAATGGTTTGTGGGAGGAATCACAGACGAAAATGCAAGAACTGCCAACATCACATTTGATTATTTACCTGCCGGCAAAAAATTCATCGCAACAATTTATGCAGATGCTAAAGAAGCCAATTGGGATAAAAATCCACAAAAATATACCGTGACTAAAGTTGTAGTAAATTCTAAAACAATTCTAAAACAGTATTTAGCTACGGGTGGTGGCGTTGCCATTAGCATTAAAGAAGGAAATCCTGCAGAATTTAAAGGATTGAAAAAGATATAAGAAAGGCTCTAACGTACTACGATGCTGTATTTGTAGGTTTTTTTACTTCGATTTTTATCTTTAAAAAGGACTTAGTTTTTTCGTAAACTAAGTCCTTTTTCTATTTTAAAATAAATAAAATTAACTTGAGCGAATAAATATCTGTTTTTTTTAATTAAAGTAAATTACAAGAAAAGCTACAATTTATTAATAAATTCACTGTAATCAAACTTGGTAATATTAAGCAAATTTATCTTTCCATCAACAATTATCAGTGCTAATTCATCTTTTGCTTGTGCAAAATCTTTTAGTTCAGTGAACCAAATGCGAAAATCTCCTCTTCCATTAGATCTATATAAAGAAACTTCCGTTTCTATTTTTGAAAGGTCTTCTTTTACGATATAGCCTTTAATTTTTACTTTTTTTAATGGTCCAAATTCTTGTGTCGCATAATTATGAATATCATTAACTTGTAAAAACTCTCGAACAGTTGAAGTCGCATCCATGATGCTTTTTGCTAATCCTGTTTCTGTTGGAATTAATTTTGAAAACCTAATGCCTTTTTGATTTAAAAAATTAGTATTTTCTTCTTCAAGGTTTTCTTGTTTTTCTGGAAGTTCAGCAAGCTCAATTGATGATTGTTTTATAATATTACTTATTACTTTCCCCCTATGTTCTCTTGCTGATAATTCGTGACTACCTTGCCTAGACACTTCAAAAAATTTAGTTTCGTCTGGAGTTAGTAATTTTATTTCTTCTTCATCTCCATTAAAATACAAGTCAACTTTATTTTCCAAATCAAACAAAGCACGTTCCAGATCTTCTAAAATTAGCTTTGAAGTATCTACTTTCGTTAATTCAATAATCAATGTAAATAAATTTGGTTTATTAAGCCAATAACTATTTTCCGAAAGTTTTAATTTTGATATGGTCTCAACTGAATTTAAAATTATATCAAGTATTTGATTATAATTTTTAAATTCAAAATTATATTTTTCTAAATAACTATTGATTCTTAAACTTCTACCAAAATATTTGCCCTCAAGTAACGTGGACGTTATCAACATTACATATTGAGAATCAAACATTCTCTTTATGTCATTTTCAGTAAAAATATTATTATCTAAAAAGAAGTTGTTAAATATTTTTCTTTTATCAACAGCAATAAGCACATCCGTTTCACTTTCTGTAACTTCATATTTTGCATCTGCTAATTGCTTACAAAAAATGGCAAATTCACCATCCCCAAACTGGGCATTGAGAATTTCATTAGCATTAAGCGAATACTCTGTACTATTAATTCTTCTGAAAATCTCTTTAACAATATCCTCTGGAAGATCTTTTAAATCTTTCATTGAAACAGGATAATTTAAGAATTGTTTTTTTTCTACAACCGAAAGTTCATTGAATGTTTTAATTTTATTCTGGCTAGAAAAATCATTTATACCTTTAATATAATCAACTATTGCATTTAGCCTTTGCTGTCCGTCTACCACAATTTCTTTGGCTTGCATATTATTTACATCAATTTCTGAACTAGCAATGTAAATTTCCGGAAAAGGATAATTAAGAAGTATTGTGTTAATAAAAGCATATTTATGTTGCTTTTTCCAAACTAATTTTCTCTGAAAATCAGGGGAAGTATCCAATAAATTTACTTCTATTTTATTATATAATTCAATTATTTTTATTGTGTTAGAAGGGATACTTTCCTTCAATTTTATTTCTTGACTCATAATTCACTTATTAAATTTAGATTTATGTTGCTCAAATTGTTTGTATGATAAGTTTCAAAAAAATACCAAGATTTATATATCTCAATGTTTATTTCCCGTCCAAATTTTATTTGATATTTTTCTTGTACATCTTTAATTTCATCTGAAAGTTTGAACTTGGAAGGCAAAAACCTTGTTGCTAATCTACCTTTAAGCAAATACTTTGCAAAATCAGGACGCTTTCCCCATTCTTCAACGTATTCTTGTCTATAAAATGAAGATTCATTGTATAGATTTACAAATTGTCTGTCGAAAAGTTCTGAAGATATAATTGCGACATCTAAATCTGATTTTTTATTGGTATTTTTTTGTTTCCATTTAAAATCAAATTCATTGAAATTAAAAAAAGTTTTTCCTCTTTTAGAAATATATGGTTTTATACTAAATCCTAATTTTCCAGATCCAACAATTATAATATCCCTTACATGAACATTTACTGTTTCTGCTATATCTTTTTTAAAATCAAATTCATCCAATCCACTTTCTATATTCTGAAAAAAATGAGAGTCGGTATCAATAATGTATTTTTGAAGCAAAACATCTAAAGGTAAATCAATGCAATATTGTTTAAATGTATTTAGGTCCATAATTAATCAATATTTTTTAAAATTTCTAATGCTATGGCTCTAGCCATTAATGGTGGAACTGCATTGCCAACCAAAGTACATTGAGGTACATTGTTTTTTCGTTCATTACCCCCTGTATTTCTTTTTCCTTGAAATACAAAAGAATCGTCAAAAGATTGAAGTCTTGCCATTTCCCTAACAGTTAATGCTCTAGGATTTGCATAATGAATAAAATCATCTGCAATAGTCATTATTGTTGGGCTTTGAGAATTTGCTTTCAAAACATTATAACTTCTTTTTTCAGAATCTAGTCCTATTTGTGCTAATTCATTTTTTGCAATTTCATAATTTCCATTTTTCAAAATTACCTCAAGCCTTTCTGAAACCTTATCACTATGCTTACTTGTTTTGTGATTATTTAATGGTGTTATTTGATGTTCAAGATTCTCAAGCTCCTCAAAATTTTTGACATAAAATGGATTTTTTGCATTAGCAAATCGACCATTTAAACGCCCTTTTTTGGACCATTCAGAGTAGCTTAAACCATCTTTTTGATTTGGTTTACCATCAATATTTCTTTTCTGAATTAATGCTTTCATTTTTTCAGTAGAACCGTTGTATTGTGCTTTTAAATTAATTTTTTCATAATCAAATCTTTCATCATCATTTCCAACAAAATCTAAATCATAAATAGCTTCAAATACATTAACCTTTTCATTATGTTTTACGGTTGCAGGAACATCATCTATCAGTTTTTGGTCTTTTCTGCATCCAATGAACAAGACTCTTTCACGATTCTGAGGCACTCCATAATCCGATGCTAATGCTACAAATGGTTGCTCAATATTATACAATCTAATTTTAGATAGAATTGTTTCAAATTCTTTTACCTTATTCGCTTTTATAGCAAATAAATTTAATCCCTTTACACATTCATCAAAAGAGTAATCAAAGATTTCAAGTGCAGTAATGATTTGTTTTACTTCATCTGAAAAATTTTCATTAGGCTTTAAATTATTAAAAGAAGTATGTATTTTTTCAATTATTGTCTCTGGTTCAATTGAAGTTAAAAAAGAATCAAAATCATCTGCAAAAAAATCGTTATCTACGTTTGAAAATGCTTTTTCATTAATTACTTTTTTTCTAATATATTCCAATTCTTTAACTCTTTTTAAAAGATTAAAACCATGGCGAATTGTGCTGATGTTTTTGTCTGTTTTACTTGTTTTGTAATCAACAATTTTAGGTGTTAATATTCTAAATTTATTTTCTAAACTATTAATATAACTATTCTTTAAATTGTCTAATTCTTTATCAGTAGCCTTTTCAAACTGCAAACGTAAATTATAACATTCTAAAATAAAAGATTGTTCTATTTCAATTTTCTTAAGTTGAGCAACAAAAAATATTAGTTGATTGAATTCTTTCAAATCGACAATTGATCTAATTTCTTGTAAAATCATATCCTTAATTTTGCCTTGTTCTTTTGTCAAAATTCCTTTGACATTTTCCATGACAAAATATTTAGGACGCAATTGTCTAATAACTTTTAAGTAATGAGCAAATAAATCATCCTTCTTATCAAACTTCTTTCTTTTACCAGCTAAACTAAAACTCTGACAAGGTGGTCCGCCACAAACAATATCAATTTCTTTATTACCAATCTTTTTTAGAAAATTATCTAAAAAATCTGGTTCAGTAATATCTTGGCGAAGAAATTCCGCATCTAAACCAAGTTGATAATTATATCTTGCCAAATGTGTAAGCTCGCAATTTTCGTTGATATCACTTGCTAATCTAAAATCATAAAATTTGTTTCCATATTCTGCTTGAAGAAATCCCTCGCTAAAACCTCCAGCACCTGCGAATAAATCAACAAAAGTTACTTTTGACATTTTTTCATATTCTGTTGGTGGTTCAGAAACAATATTAATATCGGTATTTTCCTTTCTGCTATTAACTAATGACGCTATTTTTTCCTTAATTTTTTTATCAGTGAAATTTGTATGTGGTTCATTTTCAAAATACTTCTCAACTTCTTGTTTTAAAAAATTCAAAAATTTATTAATTGATTTATGTGAATATTCTGAATCCAAGACCAATTGGTTAGAATTATCCCAATCTTCTTTCAAAATTTTTTCTCCAGTTGCAACTTTGATTTGCAAATCTTTTTGACGTAGTACCAAATGTATTGGAAATCTTTTGCTTTTATCTGCTTTATCTAAGTAGAATTTGACATTTATCATATTACGGACGCTTTTACGGATACGGACAAATTTACGGACAAAATCTAGACACTAACAAGAAAAAAAGAGATTTTTTTTTGAATGAAGTTTTCTACAAAAAAAACATCATTCTTATAATCTATAAAAGGTAATAGCAAGTAACATTAGAATTACTAAACTTCTCGCCTAGCCCCGATAGAACTGGAAATCCTTTTGTGTCCGCCGCGGCGGACACAAAAGATTGTAAGGTATAGCGGGACTAATGGTCTTTTGAAACGAAATTGATCTGCTCCTAAAAAAATTACTCTCCCAATAATTCCATCAATTCCAAAGCACGTTTGGTCGATTTTACATTCTCGAAAGTCAATAAAAGTCGTAAACCGTTTGGCGTTTGCTTTTCTTTCATTTGGCAAAGGTTGCTGTATTTTTGTACAAATTGTAAAACCTTTCTAAACTTAGACGACTGATAATAATCAGACTGTTGATCTGAAACAAAATAGCCTATCATTTTGCCTTTTTTCATCACCAGTTTCTCAATACCAACAGCTGTGGCAATCCATTTGATGCGAATACTATTCATCAAGGCATTGGCGCGCGGAGGCATTGGCCCAAAACGGTCAATTAATTTATTTTGAAAGATAACAAGTTCCGCTTCATTTTTTACAGAACCTAGCTCGTTGTATAAACTTAGACGTTCGGTAACATTATTGATATATTCATCAGAAAACAACAACTCAAAATCAGTATCGATTTGTAAATCTTTTACATATTCTTTGGTTTCAATATCGTTCTCTTCCGGATATAAATCTTTGAATTCATTTTCTTTTAATTCTTCGATGGCTTCGTTCATGATTTTTTGGTACGTATCAAAACCAATTTCATTAATGAAACCGCTTTGTTCCCCACCTAATAAATCTCCGGCACCACGAATTTCAAGATCTTTCATGGCAATGTTGAAACCGCTTCCTAATTCGCTAAATTGTTCCAAAGCCTGAATACGTTTTCTGGCATCTTCTGTCATAGAAGAATATGGCGGACAGATGAAATAACAGAATGCTTTTTTGTTGCTTCGTCCTACGCGGCCACGCATTTGATGCAAATCTGATAATCCGAAATTGTTGGCGTTGTTGATGAAAATCGTGTTGGCATTGGGTACATCCAGACCGCTTTCGATAATGGTGGTTGCCACCAAAACATCAAAATCGCCGTTCATGAAACCTAACATCAATTCTTCGAGTTTGGCGCCTTCCATTTGTCCGTGACCAATTCCGACTCTGGCATTTGGAACCAAACGCTGAATCATTCCGGCCACTTCTTTTATATTTTCGATTCGGTTATTGATAAAGAAAACTTGTCCGTTTCTCTGAATTTCATACGAAATCGCGTCACGAATTACTTCTTCATTAAAACCAACAACATTCGTTTCTATCGGATAACGATTTGGCGGAGGCGTCGTAATTACAGACAAATCTCGCGCTGCCATTAACGAAAATTGTAACGTTCTCGGAATTGGCGTTGCGGTCAATGTCAGCGTATCGACATTTGCAGCAATGGTTTTTAATTTATCTTTTACGTTTACGCCAAATTTTTGTTCCTCATCGACAATCAATAAACCAAGGTCTTTGAAAACCACATTTTTGTTTACTAATTGGTGTGTTCCGATGACGATATCTAATTTTCCTTCGGCTAAATCTTTTAAAGTTTGTGCTTTTTGTTTTGCCGTTCTGAATCGGTTTAGGTAACCAATTGAAACCGGCATATCTTTTAATCTTTCTGTAAAAGTTCTATAATGCTGATAAGCCAAAATGGTTGTAGGAACTAAAACGGCAACCTGTTTACTATTGTCTACCGCTTTAAAAGCGGCACGAATCGCAACTTCTGTTTTTCCGAAACCTACGTCACCACAAACCAAACGATCCATTGGGCGATCGCTTTCCATATCGGCTTTTACTTCTTGTGTCGATTTGGTTTGATCCGGTGTGTCTTCATAAATAAACGAACTTTCTAGTTCGTTTTGCAAGTAACTGTCCGGCGCAAACTGAAAACCTTTTTCCAATCGGCGTTTTGCATACAACTGAATCAAATTGAAGGCAATATGTTTGACGCGCGCTTTGGTTTTTTGTTTTAAAAGTTTCCAGGCGTTCGATCCTAACTTGTATATTTTAGGCGGCGTTCCGTCTTTTCCGTTGTATTTGGAGATTTTATGCAGCGAATGTATGCTTACATAAACAATATCATTATCAGCATAAACCAGTTTTATGGCTTCCTGCGTTTTGCCTTCGACCTGAATTTTTTGCAAACCGCCAAATTTCCCAATTCCGTGATCGATATGAGTTACATAATCGCCAACAGAAAGTGCGGTTAATTCTTTAAGCGTAATATTTTGCTTTTTAGAATACCCGTTTTTGATATTAAATTTATGATAACGCTCAAAAATCTGGTGATCTGTATAAGCAGTAATCTGATTTTCTTCGTCGATAAAACCTTGGTATAAAGGCAAAACAATGGTATGATATTGCTTGCGGATATTCTCTGAATTGGCTTCGTCTAAAGTCTCGAAAATATCATGAAAACGTTTCGCCTGCGTTTCATTCGAACAGAACAAATAATTTTTATATCCGTTAAAATGATTGTCGCTTAAATTATTCAATAACAAATCAAATTGTTTGTTGAAAGATGGCTGTGGCTGAATATGAAATTCAAACTTTGAAGTAGTTTTAAAAATGGGTTTTGAAGCCAGTTCTACTATCGAAAAATCTAGTGCGCGTTTTATAAACGACTTCTGATTTAAGAATAATTGCTCGGGAGTTGCGTGTTTTATTTCTCCTGAAAGTTTCTCAAAAGCTTCTTCTGCTCTTGCAAATTGTTTGTCTAACTGACTAAAAAGTCCGTCGGTATTTTGAATAAAAAGAACGGTTTTTTCTGAAATATAATCTAAGAAACTTTCTCGGTTTTCCTGAAATATCTTGTTCTCAACATTCGGGATAATCGTGATTTTTTTATGGGTTTCTACAGATAATTGTGTTTCGACATCAAAGCTTCGGATGCTGTCTACTTCATTACCAAAAAACTCTATTCTATAAGGATGATCGTTTGAAAAAGAGAATACATCGACGATTCCTCCACGAACCGAAAATTCGCCGGGTTCTGTAATAAAATCTACTCTTTTAAATTCGTATTCAAATAAAACTTCGTTGATAAAATCGATCGAAATTTTATCGTTCAACGCAACTTTTAAGGTGTTTTTATCTAACTGTTGACGTGTCACCACTTTCTCAAAAAGTGCTTCGGGATAAGTAACAATAATCGCTGGTTTTTTGCGGGAATTTATTCGGTTTAAAACCTCAGCGCGGAGTAATACATTAGCATTATCTGTTTCATCAACCTGATAAGGACGGCGAAATGATGCCGGATAAAACAAGACATCTTGTTCCCCGATCATTTGTTCGAGATCGTTCAGATAATAAGCGGCTTCTTCTTTATTGTCTAAAACAACCAGAAAAGGCAGCTCGGCTTTTTTGAAAACAGCGCGTAAAACAAATGAAACTGCAGATCCTAACAAGCCGTTAAGATGCATTTTTATCTGATTTTGTTCTAATAATTGTGTGGCAATCTGCTGATTTTTTGGCAGATTATCATACATTGTATATAAGGCGTTTTTACTCAACTCTTTGTATTTTTTTATCTAAATTTTGTGCCTGTACCGGAACGGGAACTGGATTCGAGTTCGGAATTGCACGTGTTGTATCTAACATTTTCAGGAAGTCTTCTTCTCCCTGTTCTTTCGGAATTTTACTTTTTACAAAAATATTATCCATTTGTCTTTGTAAAGACACTAATTCTTTATTGATGTCTCCAACTAAAAACGTCACTTTATCGGCCGGAATTTGATTGAGATGAATAAACAAATCCATCATTTTGATTTTAGTTATCAAAACAGAAATTCGGCTTTTTATAGCGGGAACATTCAATTCTGCTGGAATATTGCTGTTTAACGCCATCGCTTTTTTTGAAATCGCAGTTGACTTTTTCTGGAAGGCGCCAATTGTTTTTCTTGGCTTATCTCCAATTTCTTTTAAAAATTCACGCCATTCATTCCATGAACTTACTTTTTGTTCTGAAATTTCATTAATTGGCTCGTCAATAAATACCCAGCCTTTATTGATATTATTAAAAATAACTTCCTTTTTTTTAGCTTCTTTTTCGTTTTCAGCACGGCGTTTTTCATCTTCATTTTGACATGAATTTAATACAAAAACAAAAAGCAGAAAAAGAGATATTTTATATTTCATTTGGTAAAACATTAAGCTACAAAGTTACAAAGTAAATTTACAATTACGAATGCTGTTTTTTGCTAAAGATTCTATAAATCATGGTTGTTTTTTTGTCTGGAAAATTTAACCGCAAAGAGCGCAAAGTTTTATAATTTAATTTGTTTTATAAAAACAAAAAGTTCGCAAAGCTTTGCATTGAACCAGCTTTGCGAACTTTGTGTTTTCTAAACTTACTCCTAGATAAAAAATCTTTGCGCTCTTTGCGGTAAAAATATTTACGTGCTTTTCTTTAAAATAATTAAACACCTCAACGGAGAATAATCCAAAAAAGCATCTTCATCATTGTTAAATTTATAATTTGTTGTTATGAAAAGTAAAAATATTTGCGAAAACGTTATATTTGTACATCTAAAAAAACATCACAAATGAATCCAAAAATATTGATCATTGGCGCTTGCGGTCAAATTGGGACAGAACTGACTCAAAAACTGCGTAAATTATACGGAACAGACAATGTAATTGCGTCTGACATTCGAAAATTAAATACTGACGTTGTTAATTCGGGTCCGTTTGAAGTGGTCAATGCTTTAGATTTTAACCAAATCGAACATCTTGTCGAGGTTCATCAAATTACTGATATCTATTTGATGGCGGCACTTTTATCGGCTACAGCCGAGAAAAATCCTGCGTTTGCCTGGGATTTGAATATGAATTCCCTATTTCACGTTTTGAATTTAGCGAAAGCAAAAAAAATAAAAAAGATTTTCTGGCCATCAAGTATTGCGGTTTTTGGACCTACAACTCCAAAAGAAAACACGCCTCAATACACGATAATGGAGCCTTCTACAGTTTACGGAATTAGCAAACAAGCGGGTGAAAGATGGTGCGAATATTATCATAATATTTATGGAGTTGATGTTCGAAGCATCCGTTATCCTGGTTTAATTAGCTGGTCTACACCTCCGGGCGGCGGAACTACAGATTATGCTGTTGATATTTTTTATAAGGCTATTGCCGATAAAAAATACGAGTGCTTTTTATCCTCTGAAACAAAAATGCCGATGATGTACATGGATGATGCGATTGAAGCTACTATCAATATCATGAAAGCTCCGACTGAAGATATCAAAATACATTCATCTTATAATTTGGCTGCAATGAGTTTTACTCCTACTGAAATTGCTGCTGAGATTAAAAAACATATTCCTGAATTTACGATTACTTATGAGCCTGATTTCCGTCAGAAAATTGCGGATAGCTGGCCTGCAAGTATCGACGATTCATCTGCAAGAGAAGATTGGGGTTGGAATCATACTTTTGATCTTGAATCTATGACAAAAGATATGCTGGAGCATTTAGGATAAACGAATCTTAGCTTTTTATAAAGAACTTTTTTTCGAGCTGAAAATTTTAAGCAAAAAAAATACCGAAGTGTTCATCTTCGGTATTTTTTTGTTTGTACTTTTTTCTAAAATTCAAATTCTCCAATCAGAATTTTGCTGTCGTTTTCGCGTTTATTTTCTTTCTGACTCTGGAAAACAGCAATTTTACGTTCTTGTCTTCCATCAGAATAGTACAAATATACTTCTGCCATCACTGTTGTTGGCCCGGAAAGTAAATTCTGTCTCTCGCCATAAAAATTGGTTTTAATTTTATATTTACCCTTTATGGCTTTTTTTAGTAAAAACTGTTCAGGACCAAAACCCTGAGTAAAATCATTACTTAATCTTCCTCCAATTTCTGTAGATTTATGCGAATATGAACAATCTTCTCCTCTTGGATCTGTAACCCAAAGATCTATATCTGTATTGTCTTTATTCCAGTTAATCACAACTCGAATGTCTACCGGTAGATTTGCTTTTAGACGATCATCAACTTTGCTTGCGTCAACATTTTTATTCTGGCTCAGAATATTATTAATTTCCATAATCAAAATCTCTTCTATACCGTTGTCTCTTACTGAAATTTCATCGGTATATTCCTGATAAAGCATCGATTTATAGACATTCAGGGCTTCCTGAGGTTTTTTATTATCAATCAGGGCCAATGCATAATCTCTGTGGCTTTGAGAATCGAATGGTCTCCATTCCAGAATTTTCTGGGTAATCCATAATTCTTTTTCATAATTACCTCTCTGTTTCAATAGATAAGATATCGTTTTGTATAATTCCTCATTTTCGAGATCAAGCTCTGCTAATGTGCTTAAAACTTTTAGAGAAAGTGCTTTGTCTCCTTTTTTGAATAACAATTTAGATACATCAAAATAGTACGTTACCAGCTTTTCATATTTAGGACGATTTTCCAGATACTTCTGGTAAATTAATTCAGAGGACTGTAGATTCTGAAAATCTTTCATATACTCTTCGTTGCTTTCTACCTCTATCAAAGTTATTTTACCTGTGGATTTTTCTGACCTGGCAAGATCTGCATTACTACTATAAACATCACTACTTTCCAGTAATAAATTTTTATTTGCTGATTCTCCTAATGACTGATTGGAAATCTTAGGATACTGCTTTTTTTCGGCAGGTTTAAACTCGGTATTCCACCAGGCTACCAGTTCGCGCGTTATATCAAAAGATTTGGATAGAAGATTTTTTCTTTTCTCTAAAATTTCTTTTTTGTTTCGTGAAACGATTTTGTTGTATTCAGATAATAATTCCTGAGGTGGTTTAATTCCGTAACGCACATAGTCATTTACGTCATCCAATACAATAAGGCTTGTGTTTTTACTTACTACGCCAAACTGCTCGCTCAGATTTCTGATTTCATCGCGGTTTTGAGTTGAATTGAGTTCAAGATCATTAATTTTTCTTTGTGCCCAAAACTGCGCAATTGGCCAGTTATCAACTTGAACAGCATTATTGAAATCTACGGGAACTTCAAATTTTTTATTTCCTACAGAAAAAAGAGCGGTTAGTTTACCCAAATTTGGAGATGCAATTCCAAATATATTGACTGGTTCATTTACCGCAGTTCCTACATTTGGAAATAGCTCCTGAATATTGGCACTTTCTTTAAATCCTAAAAATATAACAGGCTGTTTATTGTATGTTTTTAGAGCAGACTGAGTATCTAATTCATTCAAATTGATAAAATTTCCACCTGATTGCGATGCTAAAAGTTTAAGAAGGTTAAAATCTGAAGTAGGCGTGCTTACAATACTATTTACAGGTTTTTTGAATTTTAAAGTCAAATCACCAAAATTTGAAATTCCGTCAGAAAACAAAAGATATTCTTCTATTCCTGAAATCTCTTTTAATGCACCAAAGTCGGTTCCTCCATCATATTTTAAGTCAACAATTCTATTTTTTAATGCACTCCAGTTTCCGCCAGAAACAGTAAATTGTTCTGTTTTTTCCAGAACATTATTTAAAAGGACAAAAGATACTGAAACATCTTTGTTCTCTAAAAAATAAGCATTTAGAAAGTCAAACTCTTTTTGACGGTTTCTCTTTGATCCGCTAAATGAATTATCCCATATAATGGCAATTTTATGAGATTTTGATTTTTCCTTTACAGGGAAGTCTGTCGAAACACTTGCTGCAAAATAAAATTTATCACCAGAAGTTTTTTGAAGCAATACATTTGACTCGTTTACTTTTGGAATAGTTATTTTAAGATTTTCATTTGGTGTAAAATTCGCTTTGTTTATTTCAGCAACCCATTGATTGCCTTGTTTTTGAAAAGTAAAACTTCCATCTGGATTTTCCGTAATTTTAGGAGTTGCCAGACTTTCATTCACCAATACTTTCAAATTAAATTTTGGAATATTGACTGCATTCGCAAAACTTAAAAAATACTGATAATCGGCGGCTGAATTTTTCAGTTCCTGATTGTATGTAATCTTAATGAATCTCGTACCTCTGGCCGTAATTGGATAAATTCTGGTTCTAAAATTATTTCCGTCTACTTTTTCAATAATACCGGGATCTATATTTCTTTTTTCAATACTTTCAAATACTTCTTTAGCTCGTTCTTTAGGAACAGGAACTGCATCTCTTAAGGTTCCGTTGATGTCTAAAGCATAGCCGCTTATACTTACTCCTTCTGGTAACGGAAGTGTAAATTTTCCTTCTAAAATTCTGTCCCCAGGATTATAAAATACATAAGTTGCTGTAGTTGATGCAAGATTTCCTAAAATTTTGGTTTCAATTTTTACTTCCTGCAGGATTACTGAATTTTTTTTCTGATTTTCGATATCCAGAGTTGGAATCTGCGAAAAAACGGCACTAAAGAACATTAGCGCACATATGGTAAAAACTTTATTCATATTATAAAAGCGATTATTTATTTAATTATAAAGGAGAAAAAACAATAAATCATTAAGAGGTTTTAACTAGAAATTACGAATGTGCTTGGCAACAATTCCAAAATTAAAACCCTGTACCTCATCTACTCCGCTAAAATTGACTGCGATTAACTGACCGCACTCATTAAATACAGGTGCACCACTGGCACCATGCGTAGAAGTGATACTGTATTGAATTTTATTCCCGTCTGATTCTTTACTTATTTTACCATCGTACATCTGCACTTTTATACCTGAATCTGTTTTTGCCAAATCCATTCCTAAAGGATAACCCACCATTATTGCTTTTTGTCCGGGATTTAAAGAGGCATCATCTTGAACTGCATTGTCAAGATTGATGACGTTTACAACACTTTGTGGAGTTCTATGAGCCGCTAGTCGCAAAATACCTAAATCAATATTGGTATCTTCTGAAATTTTTTCGATCGCGCAACTAAGCCATTGGTCATCTGAATCATGAAGTGCAACCGAAATATCTACCGTTTTTACATATACTTCAATATCTTCTCTCGATACATATTCTTTAACCGGAATAGCAGCTGCAATATCTGTTGCGGCTGTATCTGTTTCTGTATCATTTGAACTCACAAATTCTTCACCAGCTGGCTCCTCACTTCTTTCTTCACCTTCACCTTCGTAGTCACCTTCACCTTCGTCGTAAGCAGATGCAATTTTCCAGTTTCTTTCAATAAAACTTTGATACTCATCTTCTGAAACATCAGTAGTAAGAATTGAAGCAATTTTTAATCTTAGATTTCGTATAGTGGTATTTACTTTTTCCTGTTCTTCATCAGATGAATTCCATGGTTGCAAAACATGGCTATTGGTCAATATTTTTCCTTCTCTGTCTACAAAAAAACCAGTTCCAAAAACCGTTTCTTCTTTTACATCTTGATTCGTAAGCTGAATCTCTGTTCCCTTAATTTTTGCAAAATAACCATAGCTGTGTTTTATCAGTACAACTGCGTCTTTGTATTCGTTATAAACTTTTGTATCTGAATCTAAACAAATAGCTACAGGTGGCTTTTTAAAATATTTAAAGCCGAAAAAAGCTGCTGTTGAGAGTATGATTACAGCAAATAAGATAATTTTATAAGGTTTTCTTTTTTTATTATTAATCTCATGCAAATCATTGTTGGGGCCGATTTTTCTAATTTTCATTTGTAAATAGGTAAGTTTTGTTCGTTTGGTTATAGATTGTCAATTCAAAAAATTATTTAACATTTGCTGTTTTAACGGCCCGAAGGTAGTAATTTAATTATTAAATTTTAATAGTAAATATCATCATATTTAGTATTGTTACTATTTATTAAAAACTCCATTATTTTTGATTCTTTTTTAAACAAAAAAAAATCCAAAGCCATAACAGCTTTGGATTTTATCTTAATTGAAATTTAAATTCTTTACTTCACTTCAAAAATATTATTGGCAGGTTTCACATCCGCCATTAATCCGCTTGGATCTATGGTAATTTTTTTGATCGCTGTTTTGTTTTTGTCAATTGTAAAGCTATAGTTTTGTTGTGCCCATGCCCAATCTTCTAAAACTGTTCTTTTTACTTTAGGATTTGGATTGGGTTTAATGAAATTCATCATTCTTAACGGAATGTAGAAACTTTCAGAAGTTCCATCAGTATATTCAACCGTTAGGTCTATTGGCATTGGCATTCTTCCAATTCTTTCTAAACTTACAGTCGTTTTTCCTGCATTATCTGCAACGTCTTTGATACCGTAATCTATTGTATTTAATGTTTCTGTCCAATCAATCAAATACCAGTCTAATTCTGCTCCCGAAACTCTTTCTGCAGTTCTCTTGATATCGTTTGGAGTTGGATGTTTGAATTTGAAATCGTTAAAATATCTTTTCAAAGTCGCATCTACATTCTCTTTTCCAATTACATATTCTAATTGTGATAAAAATATGCTTCCTTTTATATAAGCCGAAATACTGTAAGGCCTGTTTTCGTCGTAACGATCTCCATGAGTTCCTTGTGGTTGTTCTTTTCCTGAATTTACCAATTGATAGTAAGCGGCGTAATTTCCTTTAAACGGATTTACTTCTTTTTTATCTCCTTTTAATTCATTCAACGCGCCGTCTTCGATATAAGTCGTGAAACCTTCATCCATCCATGGGTGTTTTGACTCGTTTGAAGCCAATATATGCTGAAACCATGAATGTCCTAATTCATGTGTTGCAGTTCCCAAAATTCCCTGAAGCGTTCCGTTTCCTAACATCAAAGTACACATTGCATACTCCATTCCGCCATCTCCACCCTGAATAAACGAGTATTGTTTGTACGGATATGCGCCAACTCTTTGATTGTAATACTCCATTACTTTTACCATTAACGGCTCTAATTGTTTCCAATTTTCGGTCGTTTTTGGGTTGTTTTTGTAGAAGAAATGCAAATCGACATCGTTTGGTCCTTTTACAATATCATGCGTATATTCTTTATCGGCAGCCCATGTAAAATCGTGAACATTTGGTGCGATAAAATGCCATGTTAATGTTTTTGTTTTCTTTGGATATACAACCGTTACACCAGCATCTTCATACCCGTGACCAATGGTATTTTTGTCTTGCAAATATCCTGAACCTCCAATTGTATAGTCTTTATCGATTGTAATTTTTACATCGAAATTACCCCAAACACCGTGAAATTCTCTCGCAATGTATGGATCTGCGTGCCAGCCTTCAAAATCAAATTCGGCTAATTTTGGATACCACTGTGACATTGAAAGCTCTACTCCTTCAGAATTATTACGTCCTGAACGACGAACCTGTACCGGAACTTGTCCGTCGAAATCTAAGGTAAAAGTAGTTTTCGAATTAGGTAAAATTGGTTTCGCCAAAGTTACTTCCAGGATTGTTCCTGAAACTCTGGTTTGAGCCGTTACGCCATCTTGTTTTAAGTTGGTGATTTTTAGAAACCCAATTTCGTTTGGTTTTAAAGTTTCAATTCGGCTTTGTTTTGTTTCCTTTCCGTCGGCACCTTTTATCTTGGTTACCATTCTTCCGTCAGGATCTTTTATAAAATGCAAACGCGCATCCATTTCACTTCCCGGCTGAAATGCATTTGGAAATAAATGATAAAATACCTTTTTTAAAGTATCGGGAGAATTATTGGTATACACCAATTCTTGTTTTCCTTTGTACTGGTAGTTTTTTACATCCATAGCAACCTCCATTTTATAATCGGCGTGTTGTTGCCAATATGGAGCACTTTGTGCAAATGCTGAGTTTAAACCTAAACTCAAAAAGGAAAGTAGTATTATTTTTCGCATCGTTTTTTCAATAAAAATGGAAGAGTTGCCACTCTTCCATTAGGTTACTATTTTGTGTGTTTTTATTTTTTCGACATTTTTTCTGCCATCAGTAAAGCATTATAAGCATTTACCATTTTAGCAGATTTTGATGATTCTGCAGAAGAAACTGCTACTGGTTTTTGGTCCGGATTTGGATTTTCACCCAAAATTATCATTGATGGAAGTGCTACTCCTGAATCAATTAAAATTTGTTTTACCTGAGCTGCTTTCAATTTTGGATAGTAGGAACGAATCAATGCTGCTACTCCTGCTGCGTTTGGAGACGCCATCGAAGTTCCCTGCAAATACTTGTATTTATTATTAGGAACAGTTGCATAAATCTCTTCACCCGGAGCAAACACATCAACATTTATTTTTCCGAAGTTTGAGAACGGAGCTACAACATTTTCTCCGTATGCTTTGTTGATTGCACCAATTGTGATTACGTTATTTGTAAATTCTTTTACGTTATCTTCAGAATCATTTGGGTAATTAATGTTTTCTGTTTTATCGATATTGTATCCGTCATTTCCTGCTGCGTGTACAATTAAAACATCTTTTTTAGCTGCATATTTTATCGCATCATAAACCCATTTTTTGTGCGGAGAAAAACTTTTACCGAAACTTCCGTTAATTACTTTTGCTCCGTTATCAACTGCGTAACGAATGGCCAAAGCAATATCTTTATCGTACTCATCTCCGTCAGGAACTGCTCTCACGGTTAATATTTCGACATTGTTTGAAACTCCGTCTCCGCCTAAATCATTACCACGAATTTGTGCAATAATTCCGGCAACGTGAGTTCCGTGCAATGCTTTTTCTTTATCTGGTCCAAAAACAACATTATTTCCGTAATGATTGTCTTTGATATCTTCCGGATTATCACCTACGATTTTTCTTCCGTCATACTCTTTGTTCAAGTTATAATTGAACTGATCGTAAACTGATTCTCTATAATCTTCTAATTCTGCCTCAGGGTCAAAAGTTGATCCTGCATTGGTCAAAATTTGAGTCATCACCATTTTACTTCTTGCTACTTTTGGATCTGTTGATGTAAGTGTGCTTAAATCTTCTAATTTATAAGTCGTTTTATTTAGCGCTTTTTTAATAGTATTATGAAAATCTAATAAAGCGTCTACTTGTTGTTTATCTTCTAAAACCTTCGCAGTCTTTTCTTCGTATTGTGCTAAAGCTGCTTTGTATTGTGCTGATCCATCATCTCCTTTTTTGACAATACGTGTCAATTCAAGATTTTCGTGAACGGCATCTCCAAGAAAGTTCCATCCGTGAACATCATCAATAAAACCATTTTTATCATCATCAATTCCGTTACCCGGAATCTCTTTAGGATTAGTCCAGATCATTCCCTGTAAATCAGGATGCTCGATATCTACACCAGAATCTACGATCCCTACAATTACTTTCACGCCTTTTTTTCCTTGTAATAATTCGGCGTAAGCTCTGTCAACACTCATTCCCGGAATCGAATCTTTAATTAAATCAAGATGACTCCATCTTTTTAGTTCATTTTCGCTAAGCGGCGCTTTTTTAACTACTGCCAGAGGAGCAGTAATCAATTCTTTAGTAGAAGAAGTCTGTGCTTGCAAAGTAGCACTGCAACCTGCAAGTACAAGTAATGCAAAAGTCGATATTGTATTTATTTTTATAGGACTCATGTATCTATTTTTGATAAAAGTTAAAATATGGGCCTAAATTATGATTTTTTGTTACATAAAACTAACGATTAACACTGTGTTATGATTTTTATTTTAACGTTCAGGTAAGCTTAAGAGCATTGTAAAAGGTACAAAAACAAGTAATTCTTTTAATTTGAAAGTAAAATTCTTACGTGATTTATTTTTATCCAAAATAGATTTAAAAAAACATACTCGTTACGTGTTCCCGTAATAAAATCACGTATGTAATTTGTACACTTGCGCATGCTAATCATAAATTAAATCTATGAAAACAAAACTACTTTTATTTTTACTTCTACTTTCTTTAACCATTACCGCCCAAACCAATTTGGTGCCTAATGGTAATTTCGAAACCTGGTCTTCCTCTTCTCAACCTGACAATTGGTATCGTTTTTTTAGCGGTTATGTCTCTCAGAGCGCAACTGCCCAAAATGGCAAATCAAGTACAAACATGATGGTTGCCACGGGAACTTTTAATTATATTAATAGTGAATATTTTGCTGTACAAGCCAACAAAACGTATCGTGTAACCTTATATCACAGAGCGGTAAAAGGAACTTTTTCTTCTATAGATTTAAGTTTATATCACAAACCGAGCACTTTTAAAGAAGAAATAATCAAGAAATCTGATGTTACTTTTTCTACTACAGAATGGAGAAAAATTGAATTTGAATATACCTCAAAAGTTGCGGAAAATATAGAAGTAGATATCTGGACAAACGGATCTCTTAATTCTGAAATTTTGATTGACAATGTGTCTGTAGTAGATGTTGCTGATGTACCAGTACAATATACTTTGATTCCTGATCCTGAATTCGAGAGACGTTTAATTTCTCTAGGATATGATAAAGACGGTGTTAATGGAAAAGTACTTACAAGCAACATTGCGAATGTAAAATCTTTCGAAGTTTCTTATTTACAAACCAACATTAAAGATTTAACCGGGATTGAAGATTTTGAAGCACTTGAAAACTTGATTTTTAGAGGCAATACAGGAAAGTTAACTTCTTTAGATGTTTCAAAAAATTTAAAGCTTAAAAGTTTAGACTGTAGCTCAAATGAATTAACATCTTTAAATCTTTCTAAAAATATTGTGTTAGAAAGTCTAAATTGTGGTTCTAATAAATTAACCTCCTTAGATATTTCTCAAAATACTGCCTTAAAAAGTTTAACATGTTCTTCTAATAAATTAACTTCATTAGATCCTACGAATAATATTAAACTTACTTTTATAAGCTTAGAGAATAATTTACTTGAATCGCTTAATTTATCAAACAATAAAGAATTAACTACCCTTACCTGTTACAGTAATAAAATAACAAGTCTGGATTTTTCCGGAAAACCTCTTTTATCTATTGTAGATTGCAGTTTTAACAAAGTTACCAACTTAGACGTTACCGAAAATCCTGCTTTAAAAACTTTAATTTGTAAAAGCAATCAATTAACAGCATTAAATCTTTCTAAAAATATAATCTTAGAAAGGTTATCCTGTTCTCAAAACTCTTTGACAACACTGGATTTAATAAACAATGTAATTTTAAAATCTCTTGAATCTACTAATGATAAATTAGTAAGTTTAAATATTACCAAAAACCCTGCATTAGTTTATTTAGATTGCTCCGCAAATGCCTTAACAAAATTAGATGTTTCTAATAATAAGGGACTTTTAAGCCTAAACTGCTCATCGAATAGTTTACAAACTATAGATGTATCTAACAATTTATTACTAACAAGTTTACAAGCAGACCGCAATAGGTTGTCTAATATTGATATTTTAAAAAATACTAAAATTGAGGATTTAGATGTAGAAGCCAATAGCATTTCAGTATTAGATGTTTCTAAATTACCTAATTTAGGTGTTTTTTCGTTTGGTAATAACAACATAAAAAGTATCGATGTTAGCAATAATTTAAACTTACGATATTTCTACTCTTCAAACAATAAACTTGAAAGTGTCGATCTTTCAAAAAACAAGGCTCTATTAGCTATTCAGCTTTCAAACAACAAACTGTACGATTTAAATTTAAAAAACGGTAATAATGCCAACTTCATAGCTTATTTAGATTTTACCCACAATTCTGGATTAACTTGTATATTGGTTGATGACGAAGCATATGCTAACCAAAATTGGAAAACATATAAAGATTCCTGGGCTAGTTTTTCTACAGATTGCAGAAAATATACCGCTATTCCGGATGCCAATTTTGAAAACAAACTAATTGATCTTAAAATTGATACTGATGGTAAGAATGGAAAAGTATTAACTTCAAGTATCGAAACTATCAAAACTTTAGATGTTTCCGGAAGTAATATTGCGAGCTTAGCAGGAATTCAGGATTTTAAAGTTCTGGAAGTTTTAAACGCTAAAAACAACCTGATTACTTATTTAGATTTATCTAAAAACCAATCTTTAAGTTCAATCGACTGTTCAGAAAACAAACTCGTAAGTTTAGATTTAAAAAACGGAAAAAACACTTTATTAAACAAGAATACTTCATTTTTTAGCAATAATCCAAGTTTAAAATGTATTCAGGTAGATGATGAAAATTATTCTAACACAAACTGGTCGGCTTTAAAAGATGCCACTGCAAATTACAACACACTTTGCAACTCTTTTACCGCAATACCTGATGCCAATTTTGAAAATAAATTAATCGCTTTAGGAATTGATATCGATGGTAAAAATGGAAAAGTGTTGACTTCAAGCATTTCTTCAATTACAACTTTAGATATTTCATCAAGTTCTATATCGAACTTAACAGGAATAGAAGGATTTACTACTTTAAAGCAATTGAATATTTCTTCAAACAACTTAAAAGCTATTGATTTGACTAAAAATGTTTTACTAACTTCTGTAAATGCTAAATCAAATCAGTTACTAAATTTAGATCTCTCAAAAAATACTGCATTGCAGGAAGCAGATTTTTCTGCTAATAATTTGTTTAGCCTAAATTTAAAAAACGGAAAAAATGCCACTTTAACTGCTGGTAACTTTAAAAGTAATCCTAATTTAACTTGTATTCAGGTTGATGACAAAGGTTTCTCAGATGCCAACTGGTCAAATTTTAAAGAGACAACTGCTTCTTACAACTTAGTTTGTGACAATAATAATTTTACATTAATTCCAGATACTGTTTTTGAAAATAGATTAATTACCCTTGGTATTGATAAAGATGGCTTAAATGGCGGTGTTTTGACTTCAAGCATTTCATCTGTTAAAGAATTAAATATTTATATAAGTCAAGGATCAAAGGATCTTGCCATAAATGACCTGACAGGAATACAAGATTTTAAAGCTTTAGAAAAACTAAATGTTTCTAACAATCAATTGAACGAACTGGATCTTTCTGGAAATGCGAACTTAAAAGAATTAAATTGCAGTTATAATCGTCTGGAAAAGATTAATTTATCTAAAAATATTTTGCTTACTAAGGTAGATTGTTCAAACAATATTTTTACACAAATAGATTTTTCTAAAAATGTGCAGCTTTTAACTGTTAATTGTCAGGACAACAAATTAACAGGATTGGATTTTTCTAAAAATCCACAATTCAATTATTTATATGCCAACAATAATAAACTTACCAGCTTAAATTTAACAGCTAACCCAGATATGGGATATTTAAACTGTGCTAATAGTTTGCTTGAAAATTTAGATCTATCAAACAATAAGTACATAAATTATCTTTTTTGCGAGGGCAACCGATTGAAAAGTTTAGACGTATCAAATGTTATCTCGTTAAATCAGTTTGGGTGTGATGATAATTTATTAACTACAATTAATGTTTCTAAAAATGCTAATCTGTCACAATTTTCATGCAGCAAAAATCAGCTAACGAATTTGGATTTATCCAATAATGCAGAATTATGGACATTACGTTGTCATGAAAATAAATTAACGACTTTAAACATTTCAAAAAATAAAAAATTAGCGTCTGTTAATTGCAGCTCAAATAATTTAGTGAATCTAAATATTAAAAATGGCAATAACGCTAATTTTACAGGTTTCGACAATGATTATGCCCTTAATTTTAAAGACAATCCTGATTTAACCTGTATTCAGGTTGATGACATAACTTACGCTAACACAAAGTTGGAATCTAGAAAAGATGCAACAGCTTCTTTTAACACAAACTGCGGAATTTCTCTTATTTTGCCAAATGACAATTTTACTATAAAAACTAAAGGAGAATCTTGTTTAGGCGAAAATAACGGAGAAATAAGCATAACTGCAAAAGCAGCTTATTCGTATCAAGCAGTCATTAATGGAAAAACGTATCCTTTTACCAACAATATTATCAAAATAGCAAGTTTGACTCCGGGAGCGTATAGCATTTCTATCTCTATTGTTGACGAGAGCTTTGAGCAGAACTTCAATTTTACGATTACTAAAGCAACAACAGTTTCAGGAAATTCAAATACCAGCGGTAAAAAAGTCAATCTTGAAATTACAGCAGGAACTGCACCATTTACCGTTTTTATTGACGGAGCTGAGCAATTTCAAACCAATGAAGCGGCATTTTCTGTAGATGTTAACAAAGCGGCATTAGTCGAAGTGGCTACTTCAAAAGCCTGCGAAGGTATTTTTGCTAAAAAAGTTTCTGTTTCAGATTTTGATGCTAATTATCAAATTTTATCTGCTTACCCTAATCCTACTTCTGGAAGTTTTGAGATTGAAATTCCAACTGCTAAAAATGAAGTTACAATAGAATTGTATAATTTTTCAGGTCAATTAATTTCGGCTAAAACGTATGCTGTCGAAAGCGGAAAAGCACAATTGAATCTTGAAAATCAACCTTCAGGAATTTATGCTGCCAAAATTTATTTAGATACTCCGGAATACATTAAAATTATAAAAAAATAAAAATGAAGAATTTAATATACTTATCCATCATTGGTTTTTTATTCACAGCTTGCGGTGGCGGTGGCGGCGATGATTCAGAGCCAACTCCTGAAGCAAATGTAGCACCAACAGTACCTGCATTAGTTCTTCCGGCAGATAATAAACTATGTGTAGACAATACTGTTTCGTTTCAATGGAAACTTTCTACAGATGTCAATAAAGACCTTATAACATATCAAATTCAGGTAGCAAAAGATAATACGTTTACTCAAATTGTAAAAACAAACGAAGTTACTGGCGACAATTCTTCGATAAGTTTAGATAAAAACACAGCGTATTACTGGAGAGTAAAAGCTACTGACAGCAAAGGTTTGTCCAGCGCCTATTCGCCTACTTATAAGCTTTACACAACTGGCGAAGCAGTCGTAAATCACTTACCATTTTCTCCGGAATTAGTACAACCTGCTATTAATTCTGTATGGAATGTAGCAATTGCAACTTTAAAGTGGAAAGCGACAGATGTTGATGCTACAGATGTCCTTACTTATGATGTTTATTTTGGAAAAACCAATCCGCCTACAGCAAAAGTAAGCGAGAATACAAGCGCAACTTCTCTTGATGTTACACTTGACCCTGCAACACAATATTTCTGGCAAGTTGTCGTAAAGGACAATAAAGGCGGAGAAACTGTTGGTCAGGTTTGGAAATTTAAAACCAACTAAAATTTTAGAATTATAATTTGTTAACTAAAAAATCCCACTTTCGATATACTGAAAATGGGATTTTTTTATGTTTTGAATTTCTGTTTTAAAGAATCTCCTCGCAAGTAAAAACTTCTTTCAATCGAACACCTTTCTCTGTATGTTCGACCGTTATAATTTGATTATGTGCATCATGTTCTAAAAACAAATAATAATTATTGTCTGCTGCTGCATTCAAAAATTTTGATTTTTCCGGCATTGTCAATAAAGGTCTTGTGTCGTAACCCATAACATAGGGCAACGGAATATGTCCGGCTGTCGCCAGTAAATCGGCACAAAAAACAATGGTTTTATCCCGATATTGAATGTGCGGAATCATTTGTTTTTCAGTATGACCATCTACATAATAAATTCCAAAATTCATTTCTTCAGAAAAGCCAAAATCAGATTCAGGACGTTTTATAAAATTCAATTGTCCACTTTCCTGCATGGGTAAAATATTCTCTGATAAAAATGATGCTTTTTCACGGGCGTTGGGTTTTGTTGCCCAATCCCAATGATTTTCGTTCGTCCAAAATTTAGCATTTTTAAAAGCCGGCTCATAAAATGTTTTATCCGAGTTCCATTGTACACTTCCTCCACAATGGTCAAAATGCAAATGCGTCATAAAAACATCGGTAATATCATCCCGGCTAAAGCCATATTTTGCTAATGATTTATCTATCGAATGAGATCCCCAAAGCGAATAATAGCCAAAGAACTTTTCAGATTGCTTATCACCCATTCCGGTATCGATCAAAATCAGTCGATTTCCATCTTCGATCAGTAAGCAACGTGCAGCAATATCAATTAAATTATTGGCATCTGCAGGATTGGTTTTGTTCCAGATTGTTTTTGGTACAACACCAAACATAGCGCCACCATCTAACTTAAAATTTCCAGATTCTATTGGGTAAAGTTTCATAAGAGTACATTTCTAGTATTGAAAACAAAGCTAGGAAATCCAATCTCTTTATACTAAGTATTCTTTAAATAATGTTTTTTATGTATATATAAAGATTGCCCACCGGTTAAACTGATTTTACAGATTTACACTGATTGTTTTTTATTTAAACTTTAAGTTAAATACTAAATAAAACAGCGAAAACCTGCTAAATCCGTATAATCCGTGGGCTAAAAGTCAGCGATTATTATTCAAGCGTAATCGAAGTGCTTCCCATTATTTCCTGTTTGTCGAAGAAGTTGACAAAATAAGTTCCTTTTTTAAAGGCATTTTCATCAGCATTTAAAATCCCGTACACATTTGCCGGTTTTCCCTGAAAATCTACAGCAACAATAAAACTATAAACCAGCGCTTTATCGTTTCCAAATTCGATTAATTTATTTTCACCCAGAACTTTATTTTTCTGATCTAAAACCTGAATATAAAAAACTTTCTTTCCCGTTTTTGCAACCGCATTTCCGTTGACAGAAAAACTCACTTTTAGCTTTTTAGTATTTTTTGCTTTCTCTGTTTCGAGCTCTTGTCCGGATTTTTTCTCCTTAAGCGCTATTACATTAAAATTACTTGTCACCAGCTTCGAAGCATCTTTTAAGGTCGATTCTAATTTTTTTTGTTTAGAAACCAAAGTGTCATTCTCTGTCTTTTGTTTATACATCACAACATTCTGACTTTCTATTTCACTCAGTAAATTTTTATTTTGAGATTTTAGTTTTTTAATTTCAACCACTTTAGATTCTAATGCGATTTTCATATCCGAAAGCTGTTTTCTATATATTTGAATTTGTTCAGGAGAAGGATTTTTAGAAGCTTTGATAATTTCCATCAGGTTTTCGATGTTTTTCTTTTCAAGTTCTAATTGTTGCGACAAAGAAGTTTTCTCTAAAATAGCTACATCATAAGCTAATTTTAAAGTCGTTAAAGAATCTAAAATATTTTTTTGAGAAAGTGATTCAGGACTTGATTCACTAAATTTCTGATCATTTATTTCTTTAATTTTCTTATCAGTCTCATTTGATTCTTTACTAAAAATAAAGACTGTAGCACCTATTCCAAAAACAAAAAACACTGCTAAAAGTGCTTTAACCCACTTATTTTTGTATTGCTTCTTCATAATTACTGCCAATTTTCTGCAAAAGTAACAATAAAAAATCGCCTGCAATACGTACAAATACCCTTTTTTAACATTTAATCACAACTATTTACAAGCAAAAGTTACAAAAATAGCAGCTTTTTAAATTTAAGATAAAAAACACTAATAAACAAATAAACGACATTAACAATGATATTTGGTTTAGTAATATAACTAATATCTATTTTAACATTTGTTATAATAATGTGAACCGTTATGGAAAAAGGTTTTTAAGTCGTATCTTTGCAGATAATTTCATTTCAACATTGAAAGACAGCACTTTAAAATATAATAATTTAATTACTGTTTTGAATGCAAATTCGAATGAAAGCAAAAACAAATACCATAAACAATGATAAAAGTTTCTGATACAGCCAAAAAGAAAATCATCGACTTAATGAAAGATGATGGTTTTGATGCTGCACATGACTACGTAAGAGTAGGCGTGAAAAGTGGCGGATGCTCTGGTTTGTCTTATGATTTAAAATTTGACAAAGCCAAAGGCGACGACGATAAAATATTTGTAGACAACGACATAACAATTGCAGTTGAGAAAAAATCATTTCTATATTTAGCCGGAACAATTCTTGAATTTTCAGGCGGATTAAACGGAAAAGGTTTTGTGTTTAACAATCCAAATGCAAGTAGAACTTGTGGTTGCGGAGAATCATTTTCGCTATAAATTAAAGTCAAAAAGCAAAAATTTAAACGCTTAAGACCTTAAATTTTAAGCGTTTTAAAAAACTAAAAAATGTCAAAATACACTGAAGACGATTTAAAAATCGAACTCGAAACTAAAGAATACGAATACGGATTTTATACTGATATAGAATCGGAGACATTTCCTATTGGCTTAAACGAAGATATCGTAAGAGCTATTTCTCTTAAAAAAGAGGAGCCGGAATGGATGACCGAATGGCGCATCGAGGCTTTTCGTGCATGGAAAGAAATGATCGAACCGGAATGGGCAAATGTTCATTATCAAAAACCGGATTTTCAGGCAATTTCATACTATTCAGCTCCAAAACAAGTAGATCCAAACAAAACTTTGGATGATGTAGATCCGGAACTTCTTGAAATGTACAAAAAGTTAGGTATCTCTGTCGATGAACAAAAAATGATGAACAATGTCGCTATGGATATTGTTGTCGATTCTGTTTCTGTGGCGACTACTTTCAAAAAGACATTGGGAGAAAAAGGAATTATTTTCTGTCCGATTTCAGAAGCTATAAAAGAGCATCCGGAATTGGTTCGTAAATATTTAGGAACTGTTGTACCGCAAAAAGACAACTTCTACGCAGCATTAAACTCAGCAGTTTTCTCTGACGGAAGTTTCTGTTATATTCCAAAAGGCGTTCGTTGTCCAATGGAACTTTCAACTTATTTCAGAATCAACCAGGCAGGAACAGGTCAGTTCGAAAGAACACTTGTTATTGCTGATGCCGGAAGTTATGTTTCATATCTTGAAGGCTGTACAGCGCCAAGTCGTGACGAAAACCAATTGCACGCTGCTGTAGTTGAACTAATCGCTTTGGATGATGCTGAAATTAAATATTCTACCGTTCAAAACTGGTTCCCTGGAAACAAAGAAGGAAAAGGTGGGGTTTACAACTTTGTAACCAAAAGAGGTTTATGCGAAACAAACGCTAAAATTTCATGGACACAAGTAGAAACTGGTTCTGCTGTAACCTGGAAATATCCTTCTTGTGTATTAAAAGGAGACAATTCGGTAGGAGAATTTTATTCGATTGCCGTTACCAATAATTACCAACAAGCAGATACAGGAACAAAAATGATCCATTTAGGTAAAAACACTAAATCGACTATTATTTCTAAAGGTATTTCGGCTGGTAAATCACAAAACAGTTACCGTGGATTGGTGCAAATTAGCCCAAGAGCTGAGAATGCAAGAAACTTTTCGCAATGTGATTCATTATTAATGGGGAACAATTGCGGGGCGCATACTTTCCCTTATATCGAAAGCAAAAATCCATCGGCTAAAATAGAGCATGAAGCAACTACAAGTAAAATTGGAGAAGATCAAGTTTTTTATTGTAACCAAAGAGGTATCCCGACTGAAAAAGCGATTGCCTTAATTGTAAACGGTTTCAGTAAAGATGTATTGAACAAATTACCAATGGAATTCGCTGTTGAAGCTCAAAAATTATTAGAGATTTCTTTAGAAGGATCTGTAGGTTAATTGTAAGATGGAAGGAAAGAAAGTCATTATTTTAGGTTCATCAAGAAAAAACGGAAATACAACAAAAATTGTAGACGAGATTTCTAAAGAACACGGAATAGAGGTAATTAATTTGAGTGATTTTAACATTTCCTATTATGATTACGAAAGCAAAAACAGAGAAGATGATTTTTTGCCTCTAATAAAAGGTATTATCGAAAATTACGACACTTTAATTTTTGCGACGCCCATATATTGGTACAATATGAGTGGAATCATGAAGGTTTTCTTTGATCGTATTTCGGATTTAATCCGAATTGAAAAAGAAACCGGACGAAAACTTAGAGGAAAGAAAATTGGAGTGATATCAAATTCACACGATAATGAAATCGAAGAAAGTTTTTACATTCCGTTCAAAAAATCAGCCGATTATTTAGGCATGGAATATTTAGGACACGCGCATTTTAATGCCAACATCCTAAACCAAACAACAAAAATAGAATTGACATTTATATAAAATAAAAAAAACAATGTTATCAATAAAAAACCTTCACGCCTCAATTGGTGATAAAGAAATCCTAAAAGGAATTAATATAGAAGTTAAAGCTGGCGAAGTACACGCTATCATGGGACCAAACGGTTCTGGGAAAAGTACACTTTCGGCTGTAATTGCCGGAAACGAAAACTACGAAGTTACTGACGGACAAGTTTTCCTTGACGGAGAAGATCTTGCAGATCTTGCTCCTGAAGAAAGAGCACACAAAGGAGTTTTCCTTTCGTTTCAATATCCTGTAGAAATTCCTGGCGTAAGTGTAACAAACTTCATGAAAACTGCCATCAACGAAACTCGTAAAGCAAATGGTCAGGAAGAAATGCCTGCAAACGAAATGCTAAAAGTAATTCGCGAGAAATCTGAATTATTAGAAATCGATCGTAAATTTTTATCCCGTTCACTAAACGAAGGTTTTTCTGGAGGAGAGAAAAAAAGAAACGAAATTTTTCAAATGGCAATGTTAGAACCAAAATTAGCTATCCTTGACGAAACCGATTCTGGTCTTGATATCGATGCTTTAAGAATTGTGGCTAATGGAGTTAACAAATTAAAAAGCGAGAAAAATGCCATTATCGTAATCACGCACTACCAACGTTTGTTAGATTATATCGTTCCGGATTTCGTTCACGTTTTATACAACGGAAGAATCGTAAAATCAGGAGGAAAAGAACTGGCTTACGAATTGGAAGAAAAAGGATACGACTGGATTAAAGCAGAAAACTAGTTTACAGTTACAGTTTACAGTTTACAAAACTCATAACTTATAACTCATAACTCATAACTACAGAAATGGATTTAAAAGAAAAATTAGTATCGTCTTTTATGGCTTTTGAAGAGCGTGTCGATGTACATTCAGATTTGCATGACATTCGCACAAATGCCTTAAAAAACTTTGAAAATAAAGGTTTCCCAACCAAAAAAGAAGAAGCTTGGAAATATACATCGCTAAACGCCATCTTAAAAAATGACTTTACGGTTTTTCCTAAGCAGGAAAATGCAATCGAATTTAATCAGGTAAAAAAATACTTTTTACACGAAATCGACACTTATAAATTAGTGTTTATTGATGGTGTTTTCAGCTCGCATTTATCTTCTACTACGCATGACGGAATCGATGTTTGCTTAATGTCATCGGCATTGACCAAACCAAAATATAAAATGGTTATTGATAAATACTTCAACCAAATTGCAAGCAAAGACGAAAGTTTGACTTCGTTGAATACTGCTTTTGCGAGTGAAGGCGCTTTTATCAATATTCCGCAAAAGAAAGTCGCTGACAAACCTATCGAAATCATGTATTTCTCTACAGGAAATGAAGCTGCTTTATTGGTTCAGCCTAGAAATTTGATTATTGTGGGAGAGAATTCTCATGTTCAGATTATTGAGCGTCACCAAAGTTTGAATGAAAATCCGGTTTTAACCAATTCGGTTACAGAGATTTTCGCTCAAAAACGTGCGATTGTAGATCACTACAAAATTCAAAACGATAATATCGAAGCGAATTTAATTGACAACACTTACGTTTCGCAACAACAGGAAAGTCACGTTTATGTACATACTTTTTCGTTTGGAGGAAATTTAACGCGTAACAATTTGAACTTTTACCACTTTGGTGAAAGATTGACAAGTACGCTAAACGGAATCACTATTATTGGCGAAAAACAACACGTAGATCATTATACTTTGGTAAACCATGCAACGCCAAATTGCGAGAGTTTCCAGGATTATAAAGGAATTTTCGCTGATCGCTCAACCGGAGTTTTCAACGGAAAAGTGTTGGTAGAAAAAGAAGCTCAAAAAACAAATGCTTTCCAAAAAAGCAACAATATTTTATTGAGTGACAAAGCTACAATCAACGCAAAACCACAATTAGAAATTTTTGCTGATGATGTAAAATGTTCTCACGGTTGTACCGTAGGGCAACTTGACGAAACAGCTATGTTCTACATGCAATCTCGTGGAATCCCGAAAAAAGAGGCTAAAGCTTTATTGATGTATGCATTCTCGAATGCTGTTATCGAAAGCATTAAAATACCGGAATTAAAACAAAGAATTACTAAAATCATTGCCATGAAATTGGGTGTGAATTTAGGATTTGATTTGTAGATTTTCTTAACCGCAAAGAGCGCTAAGATTTACGCAAGGTTCGCAAGGTTTAGTTTTAAACTTTGCGAACTTTGCGCTTTTTACTTGGCATCTTTGCGGTTAAATTTTATTTTTTTACTGAAGAAATTACATCTTTCAAAAACCCATTAAAATCAAATCCCTGATCTTCTTCTTTCAAACCCATTCTCACGATTACCATATCTAAAGATGGAATAATCGCCACCATTTGCCCCTGATATCCGCTGCAATAAAACATATCACGCGGAACATCTGGGAATTTCCCTCCGGCATTTAACCAAAATTGCGCTCCATATTTTCCATCAGAAGTATTTGTTGGAGTTGTAGTATATTTGACCCAACTTTCATCAAGGATTTGTTCTCCGTTCCAGTTTCCTTTATGAAGATACAATAATCCAAATTTAGACCAATCTCTTGGCGTTGCCCATCCGTAAGACGAACCGACAAAAGTTCCCGACATATCTTGTTCAACAATCATCGAATTCATTCCGATTTTATCAATTACAGCACTGTACCAAAAGTCTAAATATTCTTGTTGTGTTTTAAATTGAGCTCTTAAAATTCGGGATAATAAGTTTGTAGTTCCTGACGAGTAATACCAATGCGTGTTCGGTTTAAACTGAGCCGGTTTATCCATTTGTACTTTTCCCATATCTTCGGCCTGAAAAAGCATTTTTGTCGCATCGCAAATCGTACTGTAATTCTCTTCCCATTCTAAACCAGAATTCATATGAAGCAAATCGTTAATCGTGATATTCTTACGATCGTCTTTTTGCCATTCTGCAATTGGTGCAGGTTTATAAATATCAATTTTTCCTTGTTTGGCTAAAACTCCAAAAGCAGAACTTGTGATACTTTTTGTCATTGACCAGCCCAAAATTTTACTGTCTTTAGTAAAACCCGTATCGTATTGTTCCGCAATTAATTTGTCTTTGTATAAAACGACAACGGCGCGCGTACGTTTTGCTTTTCCTCCGTTTTTATCGAAAGAATCATCAACTGCTTTTTTCAGTTTCGAATAGTCAATATTTGAGAACACCGTATCTTTCGGATCAATACTTCCGTAAGGAAAAGGCAAGGCCTTAGATTTTGCTCTTTTAGGCAATAAATACGGTTTCGATATATCATAATCATCATCTATTAAAGTGGCACCTAAACCTTCTCGATAAATAGCTTTTCTTTCTTTTAAACCATAAACAGAAGATGTAGCAAATTTCCCGGCTTCATCAATTGTATTTGTTGCCAAATCCATTAACTTAATATCATTGTCACCTTTTTCAATCAATTCTTTCGATCGATGATCTAAAAAATGTCCCGAAGCAATACTTTTGGCCGAAAAGCCAGAGATCAATTCAAGCTTTGGATAAGTGGTAAATCCAAAATAAAAAATTACAATCAGTAAAACAAGTGCCAGTAACCTGATGATTTTTTTCATATTCTTAAAAGATATTTTTACTGCAATATAAATAATTTATGCTCACCATTTTAGCATCTAATTCACATTTTGAATTCACATTATTTACAAAACGCAACATAATTTTACAGAATCAATATTCAAACCTTCGATTGATAGTGCCATAAAAGGAAATTATAGTTTTGATGGGTAAACCAATTTAGTTTTAGTACTTTTGTAGATAGAATTTTTCTAAATAAGACATGTTAGACATCCAAAAAATAAGAGCTGATTTTCCGATCCTTTCGGAAAAAGTAAACGGAAAACCATTGGTATATTTCGATAACGGAGCAACCTCACAAAAACCACAAATTGTGATCGATGCGATCGCGACATATTATCAGGAAATAAATGCCAATATTCACCGTGGTGTTCACACACTAAGTCAATTGGCGACTGATGCTTACGAAATTTCAAGAGTAAAAATCCAACATCATATCAATGCTAAGTTTTCTCACGAAGTACTTTTTACTTCAGGAACAACGCACGGAATCAATTTAGTAACCAACGGTTTTGCTTCAATTTTAAAACCTCGTGACGAAGTTGTGGTTTCTTCTTTAGAGCATCATAGCAATATTGTGCCTTGGCAAATGTTGTGTGAGAAAACCGGAGCAACGCTAAAAGTTATTCCGATGAATGAAAACGGCGAACTGATTATGGAAGCTTTTGATGCTTTACTTTCAGAAAAAACAAAAGTGGTAACCGTAAATCATATTTCGAATGCGTTAGGAATCATCAATCCTATCAAATATATGATCGAAAAAGCACATGCAGTTGGCGCTGCTGTTTTGATCGATGGAGCACAAGCTGTTCCGCATTTAAAACCGGATGTTCAGGATTTAGATTGTGATTTTTATGCTTTTTCCGGCCATAAAATGTGTGGTCCAACCGGAACCGGAATTTTATATGGAAAAGAAGAATGGCTAAACAAATTGCCTCCTTATCAGGGTGGCGGAGAAATGATCAAAGAAGTTACTTTCGAGAAAACGACTTATGCTGATCTTCCTCATAAATTTGAAGCCGGAACTCCAAATATCGCCGGCGGAATTGTTTTAGGAACCGCTGTTGATTATTTAAACAACATAGGTTTTGAAAATATTCAGAAACAAGAAGAAGCATTATTGGAACATGCTACAAAACGTCTTTTAGAAATTGAAGGTTTAAAAATTTACGGAACCGGAAAAAATAAAGCTTCTGTAGTTTCGTTTAATATAGACGGAATACATCCTTACGATATTGGTTCTATTATCGATAAATTAGGAATTGCCGTTAGAACCGGACATCATTGTGCACAACCCATCATGAACTTTTTCTGCATTCCCGGAACGATCCGTGCTTCATTTTCTTTCTACAATACAATAGAAGAAATTGATGTAATGGTTGAAGCGGTGAAGAAAGCAAAAACCATGTTAAGCTAAAAAAATTATGCGAATATTATCTTTATTGCTCTTAACGATTTTCATTGGAACAAGTTGCTCAAGCCAAAAAACCAGCGATATGACATCAACACAAATGGAATATTCGGCTGTTTCGAGAGGCCTTTACAAATTGATAGTAGTTCAAAATAAAACAGTTTCTTTTACCAATGGTAAAAACACACCACCAGTAGTAACAAAAATAAGCGATGCTAAATGGAAAGAGATTGTAGCAGAGTTTTCAAAAATTAATTTAGAAAGTATTCCATCATTAAAAGGACCTACTGAAAAACGTTTTTACGACGGTGCCGCAATTGGAAATTTAAAAATAGTTCAGAATCAGAAGATCTACGAAACGCCAGGTTTCGACAATGGTTATCCTCCAAAGGAAATAGAAAAATTGGTAAATTTGCTGGTAGATTTCACGAAAGAATAATTATGACAATAAAAGAAATACAAAACGAAATAATAGACGAATTCTCGATGTTCGACGATTGGATGCAACGTTATGAGTACATCATCGAATTAGGAAAAAGTCTGCCGTTGATCAAAGAAGAATACAAAACCGAAGAAAATTTAATCAAAGGCTGTCAATCGAAAGTTTGGTTACAGGGCGAACAAAAAGACGATAAAATTGTTTTTACTGCAGATAGTGATGCGATTTTAACCAAAGGAATTATCGCCATTTTAATCCGCGCTTTCTCTAATCAAAAAGCAGAAGATATTATAAAAGCCGATACTGAATTTATTGATGAAATTGGTTTAAAAGAGCATTTATCTGCCACCCGCGCAAACGGATTGGTTTCGATGATAAAAAATATCAAAATGTATGCTTTGGCTTTTGATGCTAAAAACAGAAATTAATTAGCCGATTTTTAACCATATAAGTTATATAAGAAATTATAAGCTTGTTGGTTAATTATTAAAAGAAAAAAAAGCCATATTGAATTAAGAAAATATAAGCATAATATTTAAATGAACTTATATAGCTTATATTTTTAAAGTAAGTTTTATCTTTCTTTTTTATTTGTTATTATTGCTAAAAAAAGCATAATGACAAAGAAATATTTGACTGATTTAATTTATAAGGTAAATGGCGCGGCAATTGAAGTTCATAAAAATATTGGAGCTGGACTTTTAGAAAATATCTATCATCAGTGCATGATTAAAGAATTATCTCTAAGAGGAATTAATTTTCAATCTGAAATGGTAATTCCGGTTGAGTATAAAGGCCTAGAACTTGAATCAGACTTAAGATGTGATTTATTCATTGAAAATTGCCTGGTTTTGGAATTAAAAGCTGTTGATCATATTATACCAGTCCATATTGCTAAACTTATGTCTTATATGAAGTTGTTGAAATGCCCTATCGGATTAATGATAAATTTCAACGTTACCAATATTTATCACGAGGGTCAAAAAACATATGTCAACGAATTATATCGCTGGTTAGAAGATTAAAATTAAAATTACACCAATATAAGAGATTAAAAGCATATTGCTTAAATGATCTAGAAACATTTATAGAGCTGCGGAATGCCCCCATATAAAATGAACTTAAATTACTTATATGGTGGAAAAAAAATAAAAACAAAGAAAATGGAACAAGAAATAGACACAAACGAATTAGGAGAATCAATTGTAAAAGTTTTAAAAAGCATTTACGATCCGGAGATTCCTGTAGATATATATGAATTAGGATTAATTTATGATGTAATGGTAAACACAGATTACGAAGTAAAAATCCTGATGACATTAACATCTCCTAACTGCCCGGTTGCGGAAAGTTTACCAAGAGAAGTAGAAGAAAAAGTAAAAACAATCGAAAACATAAAAGATGTTGATGTTGAGATTACTTTTGATCCGCCTTGGAGTAAAGATTTAATGAGCGAAGAAGCAAAATTAGAATTAGGAATGCTTTAAAAAAAGTATACAGTTTACAGTCGCAGTTTTCAGTTTTTCACTGTGACTGTGACTGTGACTGAAAATTGAAAACTAGACAAAATGGAAGAAATCATCAATAAAGTTGCCAATAGTGTCTTAGAAGTTTTTGATCTTGAGGATTATTATCCAAAAGGAGCGCGTGTGCAAATTGACATTTCGCAATGGCTTTTAGAAGGTTTTTTATTAAAAGAAAAAGACTTTAGAGAACACTTAAAAAATCACGATTGGTCGCAATATCAAGATCAATATGTGGCTATAAACTGTAGTACAGATGCTATTGTTCCTGCCTGGTCGTCTATTTTGGTAGCGATTCAATTGGCACCTTATGCAAAAAAAGTAGTCAACGGAACGATCGAAGATTTAGATGCAAGTTTGTATGAAGAGATTTTAAGCAAACTTGATTATTCTGAATACAAAAACAAACCTGTTATTGTAAAAGGCTGTTCGAAAAAACCAGTTCCAACGCGTGCTTATATTTTAGCCGCAACTTACCTGCAACCTTTTGCAAGAAGTATTATGTATGGCGAAGCTTGTTCAGCAGTACCTTTATACAAAGAATCTAAGAAATAACTTTCTTTTACGGTCAATAATCCCGAAGCTTTTAACGGTTTTTTAGTATATTTGTTCTTACACATTTAAATTATATACCATGAGAAAGCTAACGTTATTACTTTTTATTTTAGCGAACTTAACTTTTGTTCAAGCCCAAAATTCTGAAAAAGAATTAATCCAAAACACTGAAAAAGCAGTAAAGAAAATAAATGATACTATCGAGGGAGAAGGCTGGAAAGCCAAAGGAACAGTTTCTCTTTTACTAAACCAATCAAGCTTTAATAACTGGATTGCAGGAGGTGAAGACAGCTTTTCGGGAACTCTGGGAATCAACTACGATTTCAATTACAAGAAAGACGATCTTACCTGGGATAATAAAGTTTTAGCTTCTTACGGACTTTTACAAACTAAAAATGCCGACTATGAAAAAAAGACTGATGACCGTCTTGAATTCAACTCAATAGTTGGAAAGAGAGCTTTTGGCGAATGGTACTATTCTTATTTCCTGAATTTCAGGACTCAGTTTACAACAGGTTACTTGTATGGTAAGGATGAGAACGGAAAGGAAATTAGAACCGAAAACACCAAATTTATGTCTCCGGGTTATCTTACTACTGGTCCCGGTATTTACTGGACAAAAGATGATAATCTAAAAATTAACTTTGCACCTCTTACCTCTAAATTTACTTTTGTAGACGGAGCTTATACCTCAGGAATCGACCAGGGAACTGGTTTACCATATGTTAGTGGTGATTATTTTGGTGTAGATGCTAACAAAACCATGCGCTACGAATTAGGTTTCTATGCATCGGTTTATTACAAATTGGCGATCATGACCAATGTAACTGCCGAAAACACTTTGAATTTATATTCTAATTATTTAGAAGATCCACAAAACGTAGATATCAATTACTCTTTGAATATTATCATGAAAGTAAATAAATTTTTATCTGCCAATTTATCCTTCCAGGCCATTTATGATGATAATGCGTTTCAGGGTTTTCAAACCAGAGAAGTATTTGGTTTAGGAGTTAATTTCGGATTTTAGTTTATATAAAATTTTACCGCAAAGAGCGCAAAGTTTTTTTTCCTGGGCTGAAATAATCACGCAAAGATATATTATTGATGACTTCTGCATCTTAGCAAAATTAATCCCTACATTAAGAACATAAGCTTAAAAAAATTTGCGACTCTGGTCTTTGCGAGATGAAAACATTTCAGCTTACAAGTTAATTGTATAGACATAAGAGCAAGCAAATACTTTTTTATATCACGGCTTTATAAAAAACAAAGTTCGCAAAGCTATATAGATTTAGCTTTGCGAACTTTGTGTTTTGCGAAGACACTTTAATATAACCTTAGCGCTCTTTGCGGTAAATTTTTATTTATTATTCCTCATCTTGTTCTTCTTCTTCTTTCTCGATTGCATCTTTATAATCCGGATACAAAAATTTATTATAAGGAAATCTCGTGATATGTATTTGACGAACTGCTTCGTAAACTATTTCTCTAAATTCCTCAAAATTTTCTTTTTGTGTAGCCGAAATAAATAGTGCTTTATTCTCACCTACATTACTCATCCAGGTTTGTTTCCATTCCTCAAGGGTGTAGTGTCGTCTTGTTTTCTCAGTAATCAAATCATCCTCATCAATTGTCAAATGTTTGTAGGCATCAATTTTATTAAAAACCATAATCGTTGGTTTATCATTACTCTTGATTTCTAACAAAGTTTGATTTACAGATTCTATATGATCTTCAAAATCAGGATGTGAAATGTCTACAACATGCAAAAGTAAATCGGCTTCGCGAACCTCATCCAATGTGCTTTTAAAAGAATCTACCAATTGAGTCGGCAATTTTCTGATAAAACCTACTGTATCTGATAATAAGAAAGGCAAGTTTTTAATCACTACTTTTCGAACTGTGGTATCAAGGGTTGCGAATAATTTATTTTCAACAAAAACATCACTTTTACCTACCGCATTCATCAATGTCGATTTCCCAACATTGGTATATCCTACAAGAGCCACACGAACCATTGCACCACGATTACTGCGCTGCACGCCCATTTGCTTGTCGATTGTTTTTATTTTTTCTTTTAAGAGCGAAATACGATCACGAACAATACGTCTGTCTGTTTCAATCTCTGTTTCTCCAGGTCCACGCATTCCAATTCCTCCTTTTTGACGCTCAAGGTGAGTCCACATACCAGAAAGTCTAGGCAATAAATACTGACATTGCGCCAACTCTACCTGTGTTCTTGCATACGATGTTTCGGCTCTTTGCGCAAAAATATCCAGAATAAGATGGGTTCTGTCTAAGATTTTACAATCTATAATTTTAGAGATATTCTTTTGTTGTGATGGCGATAATTCATCATCAAAGATTAAAGTCGATATGTCGTTTTCTTTTACAAAAAGATTGATTTCTTCAATTTTCCCTGTTCCAACAAAAGTCTTTGGATTTGGGCGTTCCATTTTTTGCGAAAAGCGTTTAATAACTTCACCTCCTGCGGTAAATGTCAAAAACTCTAATTCATCAAGATATTCGTTAAGTTTTTCTTCACTTTGATTTTGAGTTACAATACCAACAATGGCAGTTTTCTCAAAATTTATAATTTCTTTTTCTAACATAGCTTTGAATAAGGTGCAAATTTAATGATTTGTAAGGTACTAATGCTTATAGAATTCCGTTTTTAAGTTCTATTTGGGAAATTAGTGATACTATCAAAAAGCAAACCACCTAAAAATTAAGAATAGACTTAATTTTCAGATGGTTTTTAACTAAATTGAGAAGTTAGTATTTATTCGTAAATAAAAGTCTTTTCTGTTTTTACAATTCCGTTTTCTTCAATCTGAGAACAAGAGATTGGATAGTTTAATTTATTGTATTTGAATTTTCTGCTCACACCAACTAAAACTGCTGAAGATGGACTGAAATTCATTTCGTTGTTATAGGATATTGCTTCAAAACTAAATTCTTCTTCGTGATAGGAAATCATAGGTACAATTACTTTATAATTATCACCAAACAAATTTTGAACAATCAATTGATCTACTGATTTTTTATCATCAAAGGTATACGTTTTAGAGATTTTATCTCCCACAAGACCTTTATGTTTAGCAACATTATCATTGATATAAACGTATTCAATTTTACCAATTATTGCCTTGTTTCTGTCTCTTGTAGTACGTCGTACAATAATACCGTTTTCTACAATATATTCGTTATCATCAACAATATTCTGGTGATTGGTACTTTTTTTGGTAATTACTTTTACTCTTGCTCCCTCGTAACCAAAAGTTACTGTTTTGGTAATATAGTCGTTACCCTCCTGATATTTTTTAACAAATTTTGTAATGTTATTATCTGCATCATAAGAGTAATTTATTACTTCTTTCCATTCGCTTCCAACTTTGTCTTTTACGGTCTTATCCAACAATCCTTTAGTGTTATAAAAAAAATGCTGAACCACATCTGACGTGGTGATAGTTTGTATTTTACCGTCTTTAAAAACAACTGTTTTGTTTACAATTTCACCATCTTTCGAATTTTGGTAATTTGTTTTTACAATGTTAATTTGTTTTAATCTAACAGGAGCATTTTGATCCTGACTGTGCAACAAGCATGGAAAAACCATCATCATGATGGCGATAAAGTAGGTTTTCATGTAGTATTTGTATTGATTTGGGATGACCAAAATACAAAATTCAATTAAATTTTAACAGTTTAAAACTTAAAAACAACACAGAATTAAATTATCACTTAAAAATCAGTACTTTAATTTCATTTTTAAAAATTGAACGCCTTACTTTTCTCCAAAAATTTTAACATCATCAACCATAAAAGCTCCGTTCAATGTTTTGTCTTTTCCTGAACCTATGTATTTGAATGCAATATGAATATTTCCTGAATAAGCAGATAAATCTATTCCGCCGGAACTTATAAATTGTCTTGTTGGCGTTGACAATGAAGGTAAATTTGCTTCTAGTTTTGTCCATTTTGCTTTAGTAATACTTGAACCATCAAAATTAGTTGAGATATAAACTTCTAAAGAATTTAGGGGTGAATCTACCTTAAGGTCATGTTGGGCACTTCTAAAAGATAACACAGCATTTTTATATCCTGACATATTGATCTTTGGTGTAACTAACCATGCAATATTTTCTGCAGCTGTTGTACTGGTGGTATTAAATTCTGCATAACCATTTCCGGCATACAACATACTTTTCCATATTTTTGACGCTTTTTCAACTATGTTGCTCCAACCTGGCAATGTAAAATTTACATTGTTTTTTACCGATTGAAAATCTTCCGAAAAAAAAGGAACGGTTCTTTTTCCGTTCATTACCAAATCTTTTTCTGACCTGATCATCAACTGATAATCTGATCCAAATTTGGTCAAAATCCCTCGCACTTTTCCGCTTCCCTCAGGTACGATATGATCTGCAAAACTGGCGTAACTACTTGTTCTGAAAATAATCTGATTACCTGTTTTATCTCGTAAATTCCAATTGGTTGAACCGCCCACATTATTGGACTCTTCAAAATAATGACGACCAATTGCTTCTTCAGTAAATTGCACATCCGTTAACTCTACCAAAGTATTGAGTTTATCATCGTTTAATGCTTCTTCAATAGAAATAGACTTAACCAATTGACTTTCATCAATTACTGTACACGAAGCATTCAGGACATTTTTATAATCATTTTGCGAAACTCTGCCAATAGTGGGATCGCCAGCATTACTTACGTACAGACTTCCTATTCGCAATCCTCCAAAATATAAATCTGTAAACTGGTTTTTGACTTTTATATACACTTTATTTCCAACTCGAAAATCAATATAAGTATTCGAAACATCTACAGGAATGCTAAATCCAATTGCAGGTACTTTATCCGTGGCTAATGTTTGAAAAGAAATCGCCTTAAAAAAATTACCTCCTTCATCACTCGATACCACATACGCTTCAATGATATCATTGTAATTGTATTGTTTTGGAACTGAACCTGAAAGATCCTTAACTTTTTGAACCGATTGATTTACTGCTAAATCAAGTTGTGTACATTTTAGTTTTGGAATTTCAACTTCATTATTACAACCATAAAAAAAGAAGACTGACCACGCTAAAAAAGGAATTAAAAATCTATTTTTCATTTCAAATGTGTATTAAAATTTTATAAACTAATAGTCAGATTCACGAAATAAGTTCTTCCGTATCCGTAATAATATTTAGGACCAAATGATGGTGTTCCGCTCGAAACATCCTGATTTAATGCTCTGAAATTCGCATTTCTTGCCTGCTCAAAACCCCCTGTTTTATAAGTCTTGTCAAGAACATTATTTATACTTGCAAAAAGCCCGACATATTTACCTGAAATACGCCAGGATTTACCGCCGGTAATATTTAGTAACGAAATGGGATCGAATTTCTCTTGTTTTAATAAACCGGCTGCACGTTCTTCTGTAGCTTCAGGAAAAACTAAACCGCTGATCGGATTTTTATAAAAACGGGCTGTTCTGGCAATTGGCGAAACATCAATATAACTTTCGGTCAAATAATTTATGTTTGCTCCTAACCACCAATATTTAGGATCCCGATATTCTAACCCAAAAGAGTAAGCTTGTTGTGGCATACCGGGTTGTTTATAATTTTTGAGATATGATTCTCCAAAATCAAAATTGGTTTGTGTATCACCTTTCGCAGCATTAGCATCATTTGTAACCGAAACATTTGGATTACTATTAAAAGTGTAATTACCGTAAGCTACAGATAATGTACTTTTTAATGTAGATGAAATTTGATATTCGAAACTCAACTCTGCGCCAATGTTTTTCTTGTCAAGATGTGTTAAAGTCTGACTCACAAATGCATCTGTATTATTGTAACTTGCGCCTCTGTCAAAAATTCCTTCGGCATAGAAAAAAGAAGTTTTTGTAGTGTTCTTGATCAAAGTATAATAAACCGTTGTACGGATTTTAAGTTTTGGGGAACGAAAAACATAATTACCTTCGACACTACTGATATTTTCATTTTCGATTCCGTCTACAACCGAATTATTCAGGCGTGAATTGGCGAAAGTATTTCGAAGTGATGGCGCTCTTGTAAGATGCATTCCGTTAAAGAATAACCATTGTTTTCCTGAAATCTTATAAGTAAATCCGCCTTTGAAACCAAAATTTTCAAAATGTACTTTTTCGCTTTTTCCCAAAGAAGTTGTCGGGTAAATTCCGTTTTGATACAAACCTTCTCTTTGATAATTGGAAATTGAATACGACTCCCCTAAATAAAAATCGATCTTATTATAACTAAATTTAAACTGCGTAAAAGCATCAATTGTCGTAGCAAGAAGATTATAATTGTAACCATAAGTATCTCCTTTTTTCACCTGACGATTTGGATGCTGAAGATCTGATTGCGTCTGATCTCCAATGTAAAAGGCATCGATATCTTCAAAATATTCACCTCCCAGAAGATCTAAAAGATATTGAAATTGATGTGATTTTAAATTCCGAAAAGTTATTCCGCCATCAAAAGAGCTGTTTTCTGTAATTTGTATGTTTAAGTTTGAATTGGCAGCAAACGTTTTATCATCTGCTCTGTCTTCATATAAAACATAATGACTCTGAGAAGGCTGATAACCTATAATCACGCCATCAGAATTTAATATTGGTTGCTGATTGGCCTGATACATTTCATCCCAATTGATTTGCGGATTCTCCAGAAATAGTTTTTTATTGAGTTCTGCATTTTCATAATCCGGTGTAAACTCTCCTGAAAATTCTCCAACATCTTTTCCGTAAAGTGAAGTATAATAGCTGGGTAATTTTCGATAATAAACAGGATCCGGGCTATTAGCATTTTGATAATCAATGGTACTGTTTCCTACTTTACCAAACTGATACATTACACTTGAATTCAGGTTTGCTTTTTCATTTATCTTGTAATAATGATTCAGCATCAATAAAGGTTCTTCGACTTTTTTTACCCTTGCATTTCGTTTTTCGCCATCCTGAAATCCCCAATACGAATTGTATTTTTCGTTGGTCAATTCGACTACTTCATTGGTATTGGCTGAGTTTTTTCCTCTTGAATTTGGCGTATAAAATCCTGTAAAATTCAGCGCATGCTTGTTACTTAATTTCTTTTCGACACTTATAAAAAACGATTCGGCATCGAAACTCGTTCCTTCAAAATAACCCTCATTACCAATACGTTTTCCTGCTGATACTACATAAGCCCAACCCGAAGAATTCATTCCGGAGGCATAGGTCGCATTGGCACGCCAATTATAAGTTGTATTACTTCCTGAAAAAGTAAGCCTTGCTCCTTTTCTATAAGTTGATGCGCGGGTCGATATTTGCTGCGTGCCCAGTATTCCTCCAAAAGTAAAATTTGAAGCTGCAGCGCCAACAGAAAATTCCTGATTTCTAATTACATCATTCAAACCTCCCCAATTGCTCCATTGAGGTCTTCCGTCATAAATTTTATTCATGACCATACCATTGAGCATCATTGTTCCGTTTTCGCTGTCCAGACCCCGAATTCTAAATCGGGCTTGTCCCCAATTGAAAGCGGAAGCTTGCATAAAAACATCTTTTGAAGATTGTAAAAGTCCTGATGTCATTTCTGACGAACTGTTATCATCTGATAATTCACTGTCTAATAAAGTGATTAACGTTGCAGGAACATCATCTGAAAAATTATCTTCTAATTGTAATATTCCGAGATTGACTGTTTGTTCCGGATTTGAGTTTATTTTTAAAAGTAAATCCTTATACCCCTGACTATGCAGTAATAATAGTTGTTCTCCTTTTATAGCAGAATGCAATTCGAATTTTCCGTTTGTAGTGGTAAGTTCTGTGATCGAAGAATTCTGGATACTTACGACAACATTTTCAAGAGGACTTTGCGTTTTTGAATCAATTACTATTCCTGAGAAAGTAGTTTCTTGTTGTGCAAAAGCAAAACTAAAAGACGATAAAATAAAAAGCAACATGTATTTCTTTCCCATGAAAAACCCAATTTACTTTGATAAATAGTTTTCAGATTAAACAGTCTTGATTTTCAAAACTTTTTAATTCTGCATCAAAAGATAAAATTGGTCTTTGGAAAAGACTTTCGATAAATACGAAACTTAATTTTCAACCTCAAATATAAGCAAAAATCGCTGTAAAAGAAATTTCTTACAAATTTTTATTTTATAAATAAGATTGCTTTTTAAAAATCAGTAATTAATTTGGGCATTTGCTAGTTTTATTATAGCCACAGATTATAATGATTGAAATGATTTTTTCTCATTTAATGTTATTTTCGACAAAGGAGGCCTGAGCGATAGCCAACGAGCAAATCAAACTAGAAATTCTGTAGAGAATATCGTCAATATTTGATGTATTACTATACGGAGTTTCTTGTGGAGATCCCTCGTTCCTCGGGAGGACAAACTAGAGGAAAAAACTCTTATGAAAATGATTGTCCTAGCCCCGATAGAAGTGGAAATCCTTTTGTGGCGGTGTTCGCCACAAAAGATTGGAACGTATAGCGGGATTAGCTCCTAAAAAAATTATGCTTCGGTAGTTCTAATTTTTGAAACCATAAAGGCAATCAGAACACCAAAGATTCCGATAAAGGCAAAAGAAAACTGAAGTCCGAAAGCTTCCGCAATATGTCCAATTACAGGAGGTCCCATCAAGAAACCTAAGAAACTTACACTCGAAACAATGGTTAAGGCTTCTCCGGGAGGAACGGTAGGATTTTTTCCTGCCATACTATAAACGGTAGGCACAATGGTCGCAACTCCTAAACCAACAAGCATAAAAGCAAGGGTACAAGGAATAATATAAGGAAGAAAAACTGCGGTAAAAAGCCCAACAGAAATCATGACACCGCTGATTTGCATCACGCGTTCACGACCAAATTTGTTGATGAGTCCATCGCCTAAAAATCGTCCGCTGGCCATCATGATCATGAAGGATGTATAACCTAAAATTACTAAAGGTCCGGGAGCTTGTACAATATCTTTAAAGTAAACTCCGCTCCAGTCGAACATTACCCCTTCGCTCGCCATACTGCAAAAACCAATTACACCAAGCCAAAGCAAAGAGCTGTCGGGTTTTACAAATAACTTTTTCTTTTCGGATGTTTTGTTTTTTATTTTTTCTTTGGCTTTGACCAAAAATTTAAAATTGAAAGCGACCATTAAAAGTACAATTGCGCCCACAACCAGAAAATGATGAAATGGTGTGAGTTTTAAAGTCAACATTCCTAAACCAACCAAAGCTCCGGTAAACCCTGCAAAACTCCACATTCCGTGAAAAGAGGACATGATTGTTTTTTTGAAAAGTACTTCGGTGTAAACTCCTTGCGTATTTACGGCGATGTTGGCTAAATTTCCAAAAACTCCAAACAGAAATAATCCTAACGATAATTGCAATGCTGATGTCGCTAATCCTAAATTAGCCAAACACAAAACATACATTATTAAGGAGAAAATAAGAATGCGATGACTGCCAAACTTAGTGACCATTTTTCCTGAAAAAGGCATGATGATCAATTGTCCCATTGGCAAGGCGAAAAGGATTGACCCCAAATCGCCTTCGGTTAAATGTAAAGCGGTTTTTATGTCGGGAATTCTGCTCGCCCAGGTTGCAAAACTTAATCCCATTCCAAAATAAAACATTCCTACGGCAAAACGAATTCGGTTCAAATAAGAGACTTTTGCTTCTCTATAAACTTTCTTGATTTTTCCTTTGGTTTGGAATAGCGATAATGGATTGAAACTGATCAAAGTGATTTATTTTTGGATTCTAGTATAAAAGTACTAAAAAGCTACTTTATAGACTATAAAACCCTACTAGTTCCTAAATTTATAACGTTATATGTTTATAAATTTATTTTTTAAGGGACTAAGGTTCTGAGGTGCAAAGGGACAAAGGTTTTTTTGATGCCCACAGATTAGACGGATGAAACGGATTTACACAGATTATTTTTTGCTTTTATGTAGAGGCGCACTATAGTGCTTGTTGCAAAAAAAAAGACGCACTGCCGTGCGTCTATGATATAGTTTAAAAGATATAATTAGAATAAATCTGTGTTAATCCGTTTAGATCCGTAAAACCCGTGGGCAATTTTACGTTACAAATTAATTACCTTTTGTTGTGCATTACTTGCGATTGCGGCTTCTATAATTTGCATCACTTTTACACCATCTTGTGCTGTAACAGGTTCTATTTTATTATTTGCAATAGATTCATAAACGCCATCAAAAAACGAAAAATAATTTCCCTGAAGTGTTGGGATTTTTTCTCTTATTTCTTTTCCGTCCATTTCAGTATGCAATAATCCTTGTAAAGTTTCTGATTCTGTTCCCCACGCTTCTAAGTTTGGTTTTTTACCTAGTTTTAACTCATCTTCCTGAACATCTCCACGAGGTTTTAAAAACGAACCTTTTTTTCCGTGAATGGTATATGCCGGATTGGCTTCGCGAACAAAAAAACTGGCTTTTAGTCGTACTCTGAAATCTTGATAAATCAATAATAAATCGATCCAGTCATCGACCAAAGAGTTTTCTCTTGTAAACCGAATATCTCCAAAAACTGACTTTGGTGAACCAAATAAACAAACGGCCTGATCGATTAAATGCGGACCTAAATCTTTCAGGATTCCGGCTCCGTCATTTACAGTTTCTTTATGTGCTTTTGCACTCAATAAAGGATTGTATCTGTCAAAATGAAATTCGGCTTCGACAAGATCTCCTAAAGTTCCTTCTTTGATTATTTTTTGAACGGTTTTAAAATCACTATCCCATCTTCTGTTTTGGAAAACGGCTAATTTCAATTCCTTTTCTTTGGCTATTGCAGCTAATTCTTCGGCTTCGGCAACTGTTGTTGTAAATGCTTTTTCGACAACAGCGTGTTTTCCTGCCAATAAAACTTTTTTGGCATATTCGAAATGTGTTCCAACTGGCGTGTTTACAATTACCAAATCGACATCATCTGCCAATAAATCATCAATTGTTGGATAACTTTTTACGCTTGGATAATCTTCCTGAATGAGTTTTTTGCTTCTTTCCCAAGATCCTAAAAGTTCAAATCCGGGGTGAATGTCTAAAAACGGAGCATGAAAAACTTTTCCCGACATTCCGTATGATAATAGTGCTGTTTTTATTTTTTGCATTTTGTATGTTTTTACAATTAAGTTCAACATTTTATTTTTTTTCTAACCATTAAGAGATTAAGATTATTAAGCATTCGAACTTAATTTTTCTTAATCTCTTACTGGTGTAAATCAAAAAAACTTATGTTTTTAAATTTTATTTAATCTTAGCTCTTTCGTATTGTTTTGGCCATTGAATATCGTCGTGTAATTCTTTGGCGAAATCTAAAGGCAAGTTAGGATTTCTAAGAGATGCTCTGGCGAATAAAACCAAATCAGCCTGCGCGTTTTCTAAAATTGCTTCGGCTTGTTTGGCTTCGGTAATTAAACCTACTGCGCCTGTTGGAATATTTGCTTCTTTTTTGATTTGTTCTGCGAAAGCAACCTGATAACCCGGACCAACTGGAATTTTTTGGTGCGAAACCAATCCGCCTGATGAAACATCAATTAAATCTACTCCTTTTTCTTTTAAGATTTTAGAAAGTTGTACAGATTCTTCGGGATTCCATCCTCCTTCTGCCCAGTCTGTGGCTGAAATTCGCACGAATAAAGGTAAATTTGATGGCCATTCTGATTGTACTGCTTCAACAATTTCTAATGTAAAACGGATTCGGTTTTCGAAACTTCCGCCGTATTCATCGGTTCTGACATTCGTTAAAGGAGATAAAAACTGGTGTAATAAATAACCGTGTGCTCCGTGAATTTCCATCACCTGATAACCGGCCTGAACCGCTCTTTTTGTCGCTGCTTTAAAATCTGAAACTACTTTCTGGATTCCGTTTTGGTCTAAAGCTTCCGGAAGAAATGGTTCATCATCATGATACGGAATGTTGCTCGCAGAAACTGTTTGCCATCCGCCTTGAGCGAAATCTAATTTTTTATTCCCTTCCCAGGGAGCCGAAACACTTGCTTTTCGTCCGGCATGCGCCAATTGAATTCCGGGAATCGCATTTTGAGAAATTATAAATGCGTTGATCGTTTTTAATTTTTCGATGTGTTCGTCTTTCCAGATTCCAAGATCTGAAGGTGAAATTCGGGCTTCGGGAGAAACTGCTGTCGCTTCCTGAATAATTAGCCCTACGCCGCCACTGGCACGACTGCCTAAGTGAACCAAATGCCAATCGTTTGCAAATCCGTCGATTGCTGAATATTGACACATAGGCGAAATAACGATTCTATTTTTTAAAGTGATTTTTTTTATAGTAAGTGGAGAAAATAATAATGAAGCCATGTTGTAACTTTTTATGGTTTTACAATATCAATTGAGTATGATAAAGTTTAAAAAGTAAAGTTACGGCATCTTGATAAAAAGAGAAATCTAAATGTTTATTAATTAACAAACATTTAAAGCAAACTTTGCTTACTCCACAAATTATAATATTCTCCTTTTTGTTCCAGTAAGCTATGATGACTCCCAGACTCAGCAATTGCTCCACTTTTCATCACTAATATTTTATCAGCATTTGCAATTGTACTTAATCGATGTGCAATAATTATTATAGTTTTTCCCTCAGCTTTAAAATTATCTATTACATCTTTTACAACTTTTTCTGCATTAGTATCTAATGATGCTGTTGCCTCATCCATTAATAAAATCTCCGGATTTTTATATAATGCTCTGGCTATTGCAATTCTTTGTTTTTGCCCACCAGAAAGCATTGCTCCATTTTCGCCAATTTGTGTTTCAAAACCATTGGGCAATTTTTCTACAAATTCTGTTATTCCTAATTGCTTTGACAGATCCAAAACTCTATGGATATCAGGGAATGAATCTCCTAAGGCAATATTCTCTATTATATTTCCGGAGAATAGATTAAGTTGTTGCGGAATCACTCCAACAATCTTCCTTAACCTTTGGTAATGAATAAATTGAGTATCAAATTCACCTATATAAATTTTTCCTTCTTTTATTGGGTATAAATTTTGAAGAAGCGAAATTAAAGTGGTTTTTCCACTACCACTTTCACCTACTATTGCAGTTGTCTCATTTTTTTTGAATATGGCATTAAATTTTTTAAAGACTTCTAATCGTGATCCATATCGAAAAGAAACATTTTCGAATTTTATATCGCCTGCATTCTCTCTTTTTAACTCAACTTTATTCTCTGTTTCCTCTCTTTCCAAATCCATTATTTCAAAAAGCCTATCAGCAGCAATTAATGCATTTTGAGCCGTTTTATTCATTCCGATTAAAGAAGCAACGGGCGATGTAAAATAACCGATTAAAGCATAAAAAGAAAATAATTCTCCTGGAGTGATAGATCTGTCAATCACATAACCGGAACCAATCCACATTAAAATAACCGTAAATCCTGAAGCTAAAAGTTGCGTAGATGTACCAGCAAAAATCCCATTCAGGCCTGATTTATAAGTTGTAAATAAAAGTTTTACAAATTTATTTTCTGTTTTTAAATTAGAAAACTCTTCAATTCCAAATTCTTTTACTGTCCTTACATGTGTAATACTTTCTACTAATTGAGTTTGTAATTCAGCAGCATTTTCCATAATATTTCGTTCCACTTTCTTGTTGAATTTGTTTAAAACAAAATATATCAAGGTATAAAATGGAATCGCAAGTAGAATAACCAAAGCCAGTTTCCAATAATAAGTAAACATTAAAGCAAATGAAAAAATTACAATAAAAATGTTGACGATCATTTCTATAGCAACTTCATTTATAAACGAACGAATTTTTACTGCATCGTTTATTCTGGAAGTTATTTCACCAATTTGCATAGTGTCAAAAAAACGTTGTGGTAAGTGCAATAGATGTTTATAATAACCCAAAATTAATTTCGCGTCAATTAATTGCCCCGTTTTCATAACAAATATGCTTTTTTTAGAGCCTATATAAGCTTGAAGTGCTATAATAACAATCATCGAAATACTCAATAAATTAAGTAGGTTTCTATTGCCATCGACCAAAACATAATCTGTGATTTTTTGAATATAAATAGACATTGACAATCCTAAAACAGTAAAAACTATGGCACCAATTAATGCCTGAAGTAAAATGATTTTATGTGGTTGAATTAAATTCCAAAATCTCTTTATTGGCGAAGTTTTTTCGTTTAGTGTTTTAAAATCATCATTGGGTGCAAAAAGAATTAGCACACCTGACCATAATTTTTGAAATTCTTCAACAGTATAAACTTCCATTTTACCAAAACCCGGATCCATAACCGTAATTTTAGATTTCTCAACTTTATAAATTACAACATAATGATGTAATTGTGCTTTTGTAATAATGTGTGCAATTGCCGGAAGCGGAATTTTATCTAAAGAATCCAGACCTCCTTTTACACCTTTTGCTGTAAAGCCCATTTTTTCTGCTCCCTCAATAATACCCAGTACATTTGTACCACGTTTATCAGTGTTGGCATACTGTCTAATTCTGGCTATAGGCAAATTAACTTTGAAATGGTTTCCAATAGATGCCAAACAAGCAGCACCACAATCTTGAATATCATGTTGTTTTATTTTTATTGAAGCCATTTTAATTACTCTTTGCTATTTGTTTTGGGTTTAACCAATCATCTATTTTATCAAATAACAGATCAAACAAACTTCTGCGGGTTAATTATGTATCTGGTTGTTAAGGTCATTCCTTTAGAAACATTGGCCTGATAACCTGATTTCAGTTTCAGTGTTGTAGAATCAAGAGCGCAACGAACTTTAAAAAAAGCCTGCTCTCCCTGAATTGTTATGTTTTTATCGATATCAATTACTTTTCCTTCTAAAAAACCCCATTGGTTATAATTAAAAGCATCCAATTGAAATTTTACTTTTTGGTTTTTCATAATTAAACCAATATCACTTGTAGCAACATTATTTTCTACAATAAGATGATCAGCCGAAGAAATTGTTGCGATAGATTGTGATGCATTAATGAAAGAACCTTTCTGAATGCCTGAAAAATTCTCTATAGTTCCAGAAATAGGAGCCAAAATAATATAATTGTTCGATTCAATATTTATTTTAGAAACCGATCCGTTCAAATTTTTCAAACGTTCTTCTAAATCTCTTTTCTGATTTTCCCAAGTCAATTTCTGCTGACTTATATAACTTTGTAATGCTTGTTTATTGAAACGCAATTCGTATTCAATTTTTTCGAAATCAGCTTTTGCAATAATATCCTTATCATACAAGATTCTATTACGGTCATGATTTATTTGTGCCTGTGAAATTTTGCTTTGCAATTCACTTTTTCCCGATTGAAATTTGAATAAATCTTCTCGTGCTGCAGATGTGAGCAAATGATTCGTTTTATTTTGCAGAAGGTTTGAAAGATCATTTAGCAATGCTGAAACAGAACCTGATAATGAATCCTGAGTTCTTTTATCACTTTCGAGATTCTCTTTGGCAACTTTTAAAAGCGTATCTCCTTTTTGTACAAAAACATTGTTTTTTAATGAAGCCCATTTAACACGACCACTTACAATTGCCATAACAGGTACATTGTCTGTTTTACTGCGAATAATACCACGGCTTTGACTGCTTATATCTACTTTGATTATAGGCAAAAGTCCTAAGAAAATTATAAGTGCTAAAACAATTACAAAATAAATGGATAAACTTTTAGTTTTATTTTTTGATATAAGATTCTCCAGATTATTTATAGGATCTGAGCTAAAATTCATAAGTTTATTTATTTTAAAAAGAAGTATATTCTAATTAAAAACATTATTAAACCATAAAAAACTGCTTATAAAGTTAATTATAAGCAGTTTTTCTTAAAGTTAAATTCCTTGGCGACTGTGCGCAGTGATATCTGGATTTTGATCAAGAAATCTATTAATTGAATTCCAAATCATATGTGTACCCGCACCTAATTCGTAGAAAAAACCACCACCATCAATAGTTTTTGTTTCTAAGTCATTTAATTCTACAAGATTTAATTCATTAAAGTCCATAATAATAAAGTATTAATAGTTAAATAATAAGGCAAATGTTAAAATAATTAAGTTGTATAAAGAATGAATTATTACAGCATTAAAAAAAAAGGTTTTTAATCTAACCTTCACGAGTATAAAACCTGCAACCAATTGTGGTAGAAAAAGAAATATTTTAGAAAAAATATCTAGGGAATCTAATTGTTCTTCTTGATAATTATCAACATGTAATAAAACAAAAGTAATAGTAGACAAAATTATAATTACGTTTTTCATTATGCTCATAGATATCTTACTAAACTGATATGCTAGTACTGCTATAATATATAAAAAACATGTAACTTTAAGAAAAACAGAACTTGCTGATAAAAAAAATAAAAAGCAAAAAGTTATACTAATTAAATAATAACTGTTTTTTTTTAAAGGAAGCCTAAAAGCAATTTCTTCTAATATTGGAGCAACTAATACAATACCAATACTCGCCCAAAACATATTGCTAAGAAAACTTTCTTCTACTTTACTACTTGTTGGTTCATTTATATTCAAAGTAAATCTTAACATCTCAATTGCTGTTCCAAAGATTACAGTTATAGATAAATATTTAAGAATGTAAAAAATATTTTTTTTAGAAAAAAACGCTGTCAAAAAACTCATCCTTTTTTGTTTTTACCAGCCCCCGCTCGCTACTCCTCTGCTATAAGACTCTACTGAATTCCAGCCCGCTCCAAAATCGCTTAATGCATCAAATATTGAAGCAACTTCTAATATTCTTCTAATAATGTTCCCTCCTTCAATTTGTTCTACTTCTTGCGCATTTAGTTCTACTAAATTCAAATTTTCTAATTTCATAATATAAAGTTTAAAAGTTTATAAATTTTCAACAAAACTATTTTCTCGAGAACGTTTTCGTTATAGCAAACTTACCAGAGTTCCGTCTAATAAAATTGGACGGAAGTGCCAGTGGGATTTTTTCCGACAACTATTTTAAAAAAAGTTCTTCTTCAATCATAGCATATTGAAATTTTTCAAATTCTTCTATTCTAGTATTTTTCACTAAAAAAATACTTTCGCAATCTTTATAGAGGATTTCAAGTATATGAGACGAAATAAAAACGATGCTGTTTTCTGATAATTGTCTTATATAATTCATCAATACATAATTAGACTCTAAATCAAGTCCGTTAAATGGTTCGTCAAAAATATAAACATCATATTCTTTTTGAAAAACAGCGTTCATATATGCTTTTTTTTTCATTCCGGTCGAGAAGGTTTTAATGAGTTTATTATCGGGAACATTAAATAAATTAAGTCTGTTTTTACCTTGTAGATTTAGTAATTCTTTATAAAAATCAGAAAATTCTATTGTAGTTAATTCATTATAAATGGGTACTTCGGTAGGAATAAATGCAATATAATTATTTGTTAGGCGACAATTATCTTTTGCTATTTTACCTTCAAAATTAACAAGTCCGGTTATGCATTTAAACAACGTAGTTTTTCCCTCTCCATTTTTTCCTACTACACCATAAATACCATTCTTCATAATATTTAGAGTAACATTCTCTAATATTATTTTGGCTCCAAAGGCTTTTTTCTTAATATGAATCTCTAACATTTTTCAAACTGTTTATTGTTTTTATAGACTTGTAATACAAAAAAGGTAAAATTAAAAAAGGTAATCCTACTTGTGCAGTTCCAATAAAAAAGGCAAAAAATATCTGTTGCAACAAGGGATTATTAAAAAAGGAATATTTAAATAAAATACTAATAACAGGAAATACAAAAACAAATGGAATAAATAACAATAAATTCCATTTTTGAAACACAATAAAACATACAATTAAAGCTGAACTTAGGATAAATGTGTTGGATATAACTACTTGGATTTGTTTAAAAAGGTATTTTTTTGAATCAAAAGGATTTGTTTTTAAATAAATTAATTCCTCTCTTTTAAATGATGGCAAACAAGAAATGATAGCAACTATCAATAAAGCTGATATATTTAAATTCTCATTATGATACTCATTCCCAATTATATTCAAAAATACTATCAATGGAATGAAAATAATAAGTTTGTTTTTTCTAAAACAAATATGCCAAAATGGATCAAATAATTTAAAAGGATATTTGATAATTCTATAATCCTGCTTGGGTATTAACAGTAATAAAATAAGTACAGATAGATGAATAATAAAAATATCAAATCTATCATTAATCGAGTAAATAAGTAAATAAGGTAAACTATATATTAAGTATTCTGTAAATAATAACAGCTTGTAAATTTTACTAAATTTTAACAGATCGAGATCTTGCCTATTTTGATGATAAAGAACTAATTCAAGACTTGAGAATAAAAATAAATAAGGATATTGCGGAAATAATTTATTTAAAAAATAAAAGGCAACAACATAAAAAAGTAAAAATAAACTAATTGCCAAATAGTCATCTTTTGGTAATATTTTCCTGAATCTAATTAGAATTAAATACTTTAATATTTTTATCATATTACATTATTTATATAAAAGCAGGGTCTTATGCGACCCTGCTAATTTAGTCTAATAAGCTAATGTTGGCCAAATTAAGAAAGCAATTATTAAAGGAATAATTCCTCCCTCAACTTCTTGTAATTCCTGAGCATTAAGCTCTACTAAACCAAAATCTTCGAAATTTACTATTTCTAAGTTCATAATGTTAATGTTTAAAATGTTAATTATTAAATTCAACAAAATCATTTTCTCGAGAACGTTTTCGTTATAGCAAACTTATCAGAGTTCCGTCTAATAAAATTGGACGGAAGTAGGTTCCTCCAAAAATTTCTTTAGATTCATCATCTTTAATAGTTTTTAAAGAGAAATTTAATATTAGCTCAAAAGAACTTTCATAATAAAAGCTTTCTCTTTTTTTACAATATTTTACAGGAGCATCAAGTTCCTTTATTACTTCTAATTCATTATAAAGCTGGCTTCTGCTTAAACTCAACTTTCTGGCAAAAACAAGAGGTGTACCTGTTTTTTTAGAACTAATTAACATATGCATCCTTTTAATTCTTTCAATTTGTTTAATAAAATTCATGGCGTATAATTTAAAGATTAGCGAATAAAACAATTGATTGATAATTCTAAAATATTTTTGTTAACTCTTTAAGAATAATTCAGATTTACAATAAGAATGAAATTAAAACGGAAACATTAAATAAGTGTCCGCTATAAGTTTTTTAAATATCACAATAAGACAAATTGTAACATTAATTAAGAATGAGTTACTAATATAAAGAGAAACGAAATGAGGTTTTCTTAATTTATAAAGTATGAAACAATTATTAACAAGAATTTAAAACCTTAAGTGTTATCTTGCGGTCTTAAATTAAATCAGAAAACGTTACTTTTGTGCGTTAAATTACGAACTAAAAATACAAAATGGATATAGTTATCAAACTCTCTCAATTTCTATTGAGTTTATCTTTACTTATTATTCTTCACGAATTAGGACATTTTATTCCTGCAAAATTATTTAAAACAAGAGTCGAAAAATTTTACTTATTTTTTGATGTTAAATATTCCCTATTAAAAAAGAAAATTGGCGAAACCGAATACGGAATTGGTTGGTTACCACTTGGAGGTTATGTAAAAATCTCCGGAATGATCGACGAAAGTATGGACAAAGAACAAATGTCTTTACCACCACAACCGTGGGAATTTCGTTCTAAACCAGCCTGGCAACGTTTGATTATTATGTTGGGTGGTGTTACTGTAAACTTTATTCTGGCATTCATTATATATATAGGTATGGCGTTTGCTTATGGCGATACCTATGTAGCTAATGCTGATTTGAAAGATGGTGTTTTGATCGAAAACCCAGCAATGCTTAAAGCTGGTTTTAAAACTGGTGATAAACTTATTTCTATAGATGGAAAAAAAGTTGAAAATTTCGACAAAGAGTTAAATATGAATGTTATAATGGCGAAGGAAGTCCTGATCGAAAGAAACGGGCAACAACAAACCATAAAAATGCCAACTGATTTTGTTGATCAGTTATCAAAACAGGAAAAAGGACTTCTTGTAAGCATGAGAACTCCGTTTGCTATTGCTGCTGTTACTCCTGAATCTGGAAACACGGCTTTAAAACCAAAAGATTTAATTATTAGTCTTAACGGACAAGATGCAAGATATTTTGATCAGGTTAAAACGATTTTAGAAAATAATAAAGGAAAAACAATTCCTGCCGTTGTTTTACGTGATCTAAAGCAAGTACCTGTTACCGTTAAAGTTTCTGAAGCTGGTGTATTAGGTGTAAGTGTTGGCGGTTTAAACATCGAATCTCTAGCAAAACTAGGCTACTATAAAGTAAGTACTAAAAACTATAGTTTCTTTGAATCAATTCCGGTTGGGTTAACAAAAGGGAAAGATCAATTAGTAGGATACGGAAAACAGCTTAAAATGATTTTTAATCCTGAAACAAAAGCTTACAAACAAGTAGGTGGTTTTGCAGCGATTTTTAACATTTTCCCTAGTACCTGGAGTTGGGAAACTTTCTGGTCTATCACCGCTTTATTGTCGATTATGCTTGGAGTTATGAATTTATTGCCAATTCCGGCACTTGATGGTGGTCATGTGATGTTTTTATTATACGAAATAATTAGCGGCCGAAAACCAAGCGATAAATTCCTTGAAAATGCCCAAATAGTTGGTTTCGTTCTACTTATAACATTACTTTTGTTCGCTAACGGAAACGATATTTATAAGGCAATTGTAAAGTAGTAAAATATTTTAAAAAAAGTGCGAAAATGTTTTTGAGAAACTAAAAAATCCTCTATATTTGCACTCGCTAAAAAGAACAACAACTTCCTCCTTAGCTCAGTTGGTTAGAGCATCTGACTGTTAATCAGAGGGTCCTTGGTTCGAGCCCAAGAGGGGGAGCAACTTTTTTTAGCAAACATATTTACCTTTAAGGTGATTCCTTCTTAGCTCAGTTGGTTAGAGCATCTGACTGTTAATCAGAGGGTCCTTGGTTCGAGCCCAAGAGAGGGAGCTTACTAAATACCACTTACATACGTAAGTGGTATTTTTTTTTGCCTAAAATTTAACT
>Ga0247815_10000056_pt1 | contig 83037 bp, 83 predicted proteins | sample UWRJL194509B1_FD_181014 | JGI IMG/M metagenome (GOLD analysis project Ga0247815, IMG submission 181014) | Plant litter microbial communities from Arlington Agricultural Research Station in Wisconsin, United States - UWRJ-L194-509B-1 | ecosystem: Environmental > Terrestrial > Plant litter >... | reverse complement strand
AGAATGATGATGCGCTAACTGTAGTTGCTGTTAAAGTGCTGAATATGATTGCTGTTGCTATGATTAATTTTTTCATGATCGTTATATGGAGTGGATGTGTTTTATTTTGTGTGTTAACTGTTGTTGTGTTTTTAATTAGTCTGCAGTGCCTACGTCTTTTTTGTTATCGGCAGTACCAACATCTTTCTTGTTATCTGCGGTGCCTACGTCTTTTTTATTATCAGCAGTACCCACATCTTTTTTATTATCGGCAGTGCCCACGTCTTTTTTGTTTGAGAATGATGATGCGCTAACTGTAGTTGCTGTTAAAGTGCTGAATATGATTGCTGTTGCTATGATTAATTTTTTCATGATCGTTATATGGAGTGGATGTGTTTTATTTTGTGTGTTAACTGTTGTTGTTGTGTTTGTTAATTAGTCTGCAGTGCCTACGTCTTTTTTGTTATCGGCAGTACCAACATCTTTCTTGTTATCTGCGGTGCCCACGTCTTTTTTGTTATCAGCAGTACCCACATCTTTTTTATTATCGGCAGTGCCAACGTCTTTTTTGTTTGAGAATGATGATGCGCTAACTGTGGTTGCTGTTAAAGTGCTGAATAGGATTGCTGTTGCTATGATTAATTTTTTCATGATCGTTGTGTGGTGTATGAGTTGTTATAATTGGTTATGATGTATTTATAAATTGTTAATTAGTCTGCAGTGCCTACGTCTTTTTTGTTGGCAGTAGTGCTTTTTTCAAATGTTGCAGTTGGCGCAACTGTATTTTCTTTAGTGCATGAAGTGCTTAAAATGCCTGTAGTTGCTATTAGTAATGCTGCTGCTATGATTGATTTTTTCATGATCGGTATTGTTTAATAATTGGTTTGATATTTAATAAATTGGATAATTAGTCGGCAGTACCAATGTCTTTTTTAAAGGTTACCGCAGATGGTTCAAAAGTGCCGGCGTAAGCCTTAACCGTTACCTGTTTGGTAAATGATGGTAAAGTGCTTGTTGCCAAAATCAGTACTGCTGCTATAATTATCTTTTTCATAAAAATTTATTTAAATATTATGGATGTTTTTAACTGTTAAATATTAGTCGGCTGTGCCTACATCTTTCCTGATAGAAACCGGGGCTTGTGCTATAGTGGTCTCTGTTGGTTTGATAGTAATTTGTTTGGTGTATGATGGTAAAACACCTGTTGCTAAGATCAATGCTGCTGCGATAACTAACTTTTTCATATTGTATGTTTTATGTATTTCTTTAATTGTTATAATAATTGATTAGTCGGCTGTACCTATATCTTTTCTTACGCCGGTTGTCGACTTGAAAAATGTATCCATTGTGATGCGTACACTGCTTTGTTTTACACATGATGACAATAGCAATCCGGCCAGTAATACCAAGTATTTAAATGTATTTTTTTTCATGTTTTTGCCTTATCAATTTTTAATTTTATTTAGCCTATAAGCAACTTTTAATTATTCGCCTAAAAGCAATAGTTTAACTCATTTATTGTAACTATTAGTTAATAATATACATGTATTTTTACGCTTATTGTTTTTTACAATAATACACTATTTACGTTGTAACTTATTCACAATCAGTAAATTAACAATGCAAATATAATTATGTTTTTCAATTATCAGGTAATGTTTGAAAGTTTTTTTACTAACCTTTTTTATAAAATTTGAGTGATTGATGGATAGTTGCTAATTATTTTATAACTTTCACCATAATATAACGTATATAGCCCTGATGAATAGATTTTTTAAGCTTCTTATTTTAGTGCTTTTTACTAATTCTGCATACGCAATGGGTAATGCCGAGGTTGCTGCGCAGGATAGTAATGAGGTAATAAAGTTAAATAAGCAAGCCTATGATAATCGCCTTACAAGTCCCGATCAAACGGTTGCTTTTGCCAATAAAGCATTGGCCATAGCAGAGAAAGCAGGATATGATAAAGGTATAGGCGAGGCCTACCGCGTAAGAGGTATCGGCAACTATTATTTAAACCAGGCAAGTGCCGCTATACATGATTATCTGCAAGCTTTGGAATCCTTTGCAAAAATTAAAGATCTGCGTAATGAGGCCAAGGTTTATAATAATATTGGTAACCTTTATCTGGATAATAACTATGCAAATTCGTTAGAGTATCTTAAAAAATCGCTGGCAATTGCCCAAAAGCTTAATGATAAGCAGTTAATGGGTGCATCCTACTTAAATATAGGTAACGTTTACTATCGTAAAAAAAGCTTTTACCAGGCATTAACTTATTATGATAAAGGAAACAGTATTTTCCAATCAATAAAGGATACCGTAAACATTATACAGGCATTGCAAAACCGTGGCGTAATATACTTTAACCTAAATGAATATGAAAAGGCCGAGAAACTTTTATTAGCAGCTAATAAGGCAGCTAAAGAAATGGATCTGAACAAGCCGGTTGCCAGTACCAACCTTACACTGGCATCGTTATACATAGCCCAGGGCCGATTTGATGATGCAGAGAAAATTGTAAAGGAGGGGCAGGCTTACTCTAAAGCAGTTAAGGATGAAAAGCTGGAATCTGATTATAATTATACCACTTACCAGTTAGAAGCTAAGCGAAAGAATTATGCCCGCGCCTTAACCTACCTGCAACTGATATTTAGGCAGGATAGTACCATTTATACTTCAAACGAGTCTACCCAGATAAGCATGTTGCAGGAACAATTTAAGCAGCAAGCCAAGCAGCGCGAAAACGAACTTACTATTCAGCGCCAGCAAAATGATCGTATTAAGTTTTGGGCTGTTACGGTGGTGGCAGGCCTTCTAATGGTTGTAATAGTACTGTTGGTGAGTAATGTTAAGCGTAAAACCGTTACTAATAACAAACTTACAGAGCTTAACGAAGAAGTATCCAGGCAAAAGGATAACCTGGATAGGGTGAATCATCATTTGGAGGAAATTATAGATGAGCGCACCAAAGATCTGCAGATCAAAAACAAGAAATTGTCCGAATACTCGTCTTATCTATCGCATCAGATACGCGGACCTATAGCCACTTTGCGTGGGTTAATGAATTTGGAAAAAGAAGGACTGGTAGACGAGAAGGAGTGTATTAACATGATGGATAAGTGTGTTTCAGATATCGACCAAAAGATCATCGAAATGAGCGATATGCTTAATGATACCACTAAAAGCGTTTTTTAAAATTGCTTTACATTCCGGGATAGGTGCTGTGTATTTGTGCTTCCATTAAACCTAAGTACATACAATACCTTGATATCATTTGCAGAATAAGCAATTGCCTGTGCCTTTTATATCCCTCGGTTTCAAATGTCAGTGTTTCTGAACCTGCAGTTACAAAAAACCTTACTTCTCCCTCGCGTTGCTTTATGCTCGATCTGATTAGGTCAAACGCCTTAACTTTTAATTTGCTGCGCCTGTCATGTATGGTTCCAACCTTTTGATGGTCGGTGTTAGAAATAGATATCATGTAATTACACATACGTATATTGTTATGGCAATGTCATTACAATTATGAAACCAAACAGCCTCTGATTTAATAAGATACGCCAGTTTTTAAATAAAAAAAGGTAACAATTGCCATTTTTGTCATCTGGTTTAATTAATTATTTTTTTAGTTAACTAATTAATTAAAGGATGATTTAAATGCAGTTGTTACCTGTATTAATGTGTTGTATTTAATGAACAGTATGTTACTAATTAAGCCAGTGTAACATTGTTTTTATTCAGCAATTCTTCATAAAGCAAAATAACTTTGCGTTGCAAATTAGTTATTTCTGCTTCTCTATCTACCAGTTTCTTTTGAACAATGCTCAGGCTCACATCCTGGGTGCTTGGTTCTTCGGTATATTCAAGCGATAGCAGGTTAACTACGCTCACTTCAAAAATATTGGCAATTTGTTCTAATCTGGATAAATTGATATCAGTAACGCCCGTTTCAATTTTTGAAAAAGCGGGAATTGATATACCTAACCGATTAGCCACATCTTCTTGGCTCCAGCCATGTTCATGGCGCAGTGTGCGTATATTTTTTCCTGCCGATTTGTTAGTTTTCTTTTTAATGGTCTCGCTCATCATATACATAATAGTTAATTAAGGAAAAAAAGGTATTAACTATTAACCAAAGCAAGTGCCATTTATTAAATACACACAAATTATGAGTATTTAACATATAGTTAAGTATTATTTAAATAATTTTTGTGGAATTTGTTCTACATTTATTGGGATAATAGCTTACTCTACCCCACTAATTATACTCAGCTTTGCAAATTTTAGTAGCAGTTGTTTCTGGCCAATTTCTTTAAAAAATATAGTTGCTTTAATATCCGGTTTATTACCCTCTAAAGTTAAAACCTTACCAAACCCAAAACGTTCATGCTCTACCTGCATGCCTACCTGTAAATTTGACGTGTCGGACGGTTTGAAATCTGCCGACGGAACATGGGCTTTAGCCAGTATAGATGTGGTGTTAACCGGTGGCGCTGTGGCCGGTTTGGGCTTAGAATAAGTATCGTTCTTACGTGTCCAGGCAGTACGCTCATCATCAAAAGAGCCTGCTGCAGATGGTGCCGGTTTAGCCGTAAAATCAAGCTCAAGGTACTTGGCATCTATCTCATCTAAAAAGCGGCTTGGTTCACAATTGATAAGCGTGCCAAATTTAAAACGTGATGTGGCGTAACTGATGGTTAACTTGTACTCGGCGCGGGTAATGGCCACGTAGAATAAGCGGCGCTCTTCTTCCAGGTCGCTGCGCGAGTTAAGCGACATTTGCGACGGGAACAGATTCTCTTCCAGCCCCACAATGTGTACCTGCGGGAATTCAAGCCCTTTTGATGAGTGGATGGTCATTAACGATACCGTGTCAGCATCCTTATCTTTATCCTTGTCATCATTGGTTAACAGGGCTACATCCTGCATAAAAACGTCAAGTCCCTTTTCTTCAATATCTTCCCGTTCCGAAAACTCCTTAATACCGTTTAGCAGCTCCTGGATGTTCTCGTAGCGGTTAAGCCCTTCTACAGATTTATCCTCGTAAAGATCCTTCAGCAGACCCGAGTGCTGTGCAATGTGTAATGCCGCTTCGTATGCACTTTGGTTCTTGGTGATCACCTGGAAGCTTTGGATCATGGCCGCAAAGGCGTTTAAGGATGCCGGAGCTTTTTCTACGTACCTGTTAGCATCAATAATTACCTCGAAGGGGGTAAGGTTATTTTTATCGGCAGCTACAATTATCCGGTCAACTGTAGTATCGCCAATACCACGCTTAGGGTAGTTGATAACCCGCTTTAGCGCTTCCTCATCATTAGGGTTAAAGGTAAGCCTGAAGTAGGCTATTAAGTCCTTAATCTCTTTACGTTGATAAAAAGATAGCCCGCCATATATCTTATACGGAATGCCATTCTTGCGCAAAGCCTCCTCCATAGAGCGGGATTGTGCGTTAGTACGGTACAGGATGGCAAAATCATGCCACTTAAGCCCGTTTGAACTGCGCTGGAACATAATGGCATCAGCTACCAGTTTACCTTCCTCATTATCGCTGAAGGCACGCATTACTTTTATTTTATCACCCGTTTCCTTTTCAGAAAAAACGTTCTTTTTAAGCTGTTCTTTATTGTTGGCAATAATACTATTAGCCACATTTACAATGTTTTGGGTAGAGCGGTAGTTCTGCTCCAGCTTAAATATGTGCAGGTCTGGGTAATCCTTCTCAAAATTCAGGATGTTTTGGATATTGGCCCCGCGGAACGCATAGATACTTTGCGCATCATCACCTACCACACAAATGTTCTCGTTAACGGCAGCAAGGCGTTTCACGATCAGGTATTGCGAAAAGTTGGTATCCTGGTACTCATCCACCATCAGGTATTTAAATTTCTGCTGGTATTTGTTCAGTACGTCTGCGTGGTTTTTCAGTAACTCGTTGGTTTTAAATAGCAAGTCATCAAAATCCATAGCGCCGGCGCGGTAGCAGCGCTGTGCGTAGGTTTCATAAATTTTGCCCAGCATCCCACGGCCGCTGCTAAAATCATCGGCCTGTATCTGTTCGTTATTTTGGTATTCGCTCCAGCCAACCAAGTTGTTTTTGGCTGCGGAAATGCGGTTTAGCACAAAATTTACGCTGTACAGCTTATCATCCAGCTGCATTTCCTTAAGGATGGCGCGCAATACGCTTTTGCTGTCGTCGGTATCGTAAATGGTAAAGTTGCTTGGGTAGCCAATTTTGTTGGCCTCTACCCGTAAAAGCTTGGCAAAAACCGAGTGGAAGGTACCCATCCATATGTTTTTGGCTTCGGGTCCGCAAATATGGTTGATCCGCTCGCGCATTTCGCGGGCGGCCTTGTTGGTAAAGGTAAGTACCAGTATGTTAAAGCTATCTACACCACTGCGAATAAGGTGTGCAACCCTAAAGGTAATAACACGTGTTTTACCAGATCCTGCACCTGCAATGATCATTACCGGGCCCTTTGTTTGTAATACGGCTGCCTTTTGCTCGGGATTTAACCCCTCTAAATAATCCAAATCCTATTCCTCTTTTCTTGTACTGCGAAATTAGTGTTTTGCACGGGAAAGCTAAATAAATTGGCAACCCAATTTTTCCACGCGGTAATTATTTGTTAACTATTGGTATTAAATTTAGGTTATGGCCGGCTAAATGGTTTATTGTTTTCTGCATCATTAGAGAACTAAAGACGATTGATAAAGAAACCATAGCCATATCAAATTAATTAAATACAACTATAATTGCAGCAATTTGTATTTATAGAAACAATCTACCGAAAATGAACAAGCTCGCCAACTCTACCTCGCCCTATTTACTGCAGCATGCCAACAACCCGGTTAACTGGTACCCATGGGGGCCCGAAGCCCTGCAAAAGGCTAAGGACGAGAATAAATTGATACTGGTAAGCATTGGCTACTCGGCCTGCCACTGGTGCCACGTAATGGAGCACGAGAGCTTTGAGGACGAGGCTGTGGCCGGGGTAATGAACGAATATTTTGTATGTATTAAGGTGGATAGGGAAGAACGCCCCGATGTAGACCAGATCTATATGAGTGCCATTCAACTGATGAGTGGCCGTGGCGGCTGGCCGCTCAATTGCATTTGCCTGCCGGATCAACGGCCTATTTACGGCGGTACCTATTTTCGTAAAAACGACTGGGCATCGCTACTGCTCAACCTGGCCGATTTTTATAAAACCAAACCCGAGGAAGCCGAGGATTATGCCGTACGCCTAACCGAGGGTATTAAACAATATGAGTCTGTTGCGTTGGTGAAAGAGCAGCCTGCTTACACCAAAGCGGATCTACAAACCATCCTGACCACCTGGCGTAAATACATCGACCCGGTAGAAGGTGGTTTTGGCGGCGCACCAAAATTCCCGATGCCGAATAACTCGCTGTTTTTGATGCGTTATGCCCACCTGATGCAGGATGATGAGGTAGCCAATAATGTAAAGCTCACTTTACAAAAAATGGCCTTTGGGGGAATCTATGACCATATTGGCGGCGGCTTTGCCCGTTACGCGGTTGATGGGGTTTGGCATGTGCCGCATTTCGAGAAAATGCTGTATGATAACGGGCAGCTAATTAGCCTGTATGCCGAAGCTTACACCTGGAACCCCGACCCGCTGTATAAAACCATTGTAGACGAGATCATAACCTTTGTAGCCCGCGAGCTGACATCTCCGGAGCATGGCTTTTACTCGGCCCTGGATGCTGACAGCGAGGGGAAAGAGGGTAAATTCTACATTTTTACCAAGGCTGAAATTGAAGAGATATTGGGCGATGATGCTGATGTGTTTAATATCTATTACCACGTTACCGAAGATGGCAACTGGGAAGAAGAGCACTCCAACGTTTTTTACCGCCGCGAAGAAGATGCCGAACTGGCGAAATTGCTGGGTTTAACAGTTGATGAATTGGTAAATAGCGTAAATGTATCCCGCCACAAAGTTTTAAATGCCCGCAGCAAACGCGTGCGCCCCGGGCTGGATAACAAAATACTGGCATCATGGAACGGCCTGATGCTAAAAGGCCTGTGCGAAGCCTACCGCACCTTTCATGATCCCGCATATTTAGAACTGGCCCTGAAGAACGCCGAATTTATAACCGGCAACCTGCTGAAAGGGGCTAAGCTGAGCAGGGTTTATAAACAGGGGGAAGAAACGGCTACCTTCCTGGATGATTACGCCAATGTGATAGATGCATTTATTGCCCTTTACGAGGTTACCTTTAACGAAGTGTGGCTGATACAGGCCCAAAAACTGGCTGACTATACCCTGGCCCATTATTACAATGAAGAAGGCGGGATATTTTTTTACACGGCAGATAGTGATGAAATGCTGATAGCCCGAAAATCTGAAATTATGGATGGGGTAATCCCGTCATCAAACTCGGTAATGGCGCGCAATTTGAAAAAACTGGGCCTGTTTTTTGATAACGAAGGTTACCTGGAAGTATCGGCACAGTTGCTGCGCAATATTGTACCGCACCTGGTTAAATATGGTACAGCTTATTCTAACTGGTGCATATTGCTATTGGACGAAGTATTTGGCACTTATGAGGTGGCCATTACCGGTAACGATGCTGAAACAATGCGTATAGAAATGGAACAAAATTACATTCCCAATAAAATAATGTTGGGAGGTAAAGATGGAAGTTTACCTTTGCTGGCAGAAAGGTTTAACAACCAAACGCGCATTTTTGTATGTAAGGATAAAACCTGTGGTTTACCTGCTTACAATATAGCGGATGCATTAAAACAAATAAATAATTAATTCCTTATACAAATAAACAGGTATTGAGATAACCCGGCTAACAACAGGGATGGAGTTCCAAGCCTTAAAACAATCAATTAAATGAAAATACAACCACAACATGTAGTATCATTAACATACGATCTGTATGTTAAAAAAGAGGACGGAACAGAAGGCTTACAGGAAAGCGCAACTCAAGAGCAGCCATTAACCTTTTTGTTTGGTGCCGGCCAAATGATACCCAAATTTGAAGAGGAATTAAGCACACTTTCTACAGGTGATACTTACGATTTTCGTATAACTGCAGCAGAAGGTTACGGCGAGTTTGACGAGGAAGCTGTAGCTAACCTGCCTAAAGAAATGTTCCAGGGACAGGACATGCCACAAGTTGGCGAAGTTTTACCTTTGCAGGATAACAATGGTAACCGTTTCCAGGGCCAGGTGGTATCAATAACAGAAGATTCTGTTATTGTAGACCTGAACCACCCAATGGCAGGCCAGGAATTGCATTTTAAAGGCGAGATCTTAAACGTGCGCCCTGCAACTCCCGAAGAGTTATCACACGGCCACGCACACGGCCCGGATGGTCATCACGATCACTGATTTTTAGAAAACATCTTAACAAGAAAGGCGCTGATATCAGCGCCTTTCTTGTTATAAATAATCCAGATGGAACCGGCTGTTAACCGTGCAATTAATAATGATGCGGCAGGCCATGGGTTCGCTATTTTTGGTAGCCGGCATAAATACTACATCGGCAGGGTCAGGCAGGTTACGGTTCATGTTGATGACGGCAATAGGCTCGCCAATACCATAAAGTTTTAAAGTTACCTTGTAGTCTGCCAGGCGGCCAAGCGGGCTCACCAACAATTCTACCTGGGCTACCACCCGGTCCCTGTCAATATCCTGGTATCTGGCCGGCAGGGTAAATAAAGTTAAATAGGGCAAATAGCCATAATATCTGCCACCAGCTTTTAATGGTTTGGTAACTTTGTCGCCTTCTACCAGATCTGCATCTACAAAATACCTCAATTTAGATGTCGTATCTTCCGGCGCTTCGTATAAAAAGCGGTTGTTGGTATAATCGTAAGTTTGAATGATTGTGCCTTTAGTATCCATAAAACGCCACAAGCCAATTTTTTTATCATTTTCATAGCTCCCAATAGCTACCGGCGTTTTGCCTTTGTAAAGCGCTTTAAACGTACCTACTCTTATACTTTCTTTGTTTTTAATAGCCTGATAAACTTCGGTTACGTCGCTACTTATTTTTCTTTTTATTTCAACGGTATCCTGCGCAAAACAGGTGCCTGCAAAAAATAGTATGGGGGCAATCAGTAAATAACGTTTCAACATTTTATGGTAGATAGAGGTGTATTATCCTGCTTTAGTAATATACTCTATAGCGGGATTTATGTTTTTTAGTTCGGCAATAAAATCTGCTTGATTAACCGGTGATATCACCACCGAATCGTATTTGCCGTAAAATAGCTCAATCCTGTCAAAAGACAGTGCAGGCGCACTTAGTATAGTATGGGTAGGCTCAATTTTTTTGATGCTTGCTATGCGGATATTCGTATTCATAAAAAAACCGCATTTAATGTTTAAGATATCATCGTTATTCAGGCTGTAACAAGTATTAAACACAATCGGGAAAACAATAACGCCTGTTAAACCCAGGCAAAGTATCGCCGATAAATAAAGCCCGTTAAAAAAATAACTTATTTCTATGATCAGTAAAATGGCAAATAGCACATACACTATAAAGCCCTTTTTTGATGGATAAACCTTTTTTGATACCATAATAGTATAAAGATAGGCAAAAACCTAAAACTATAACCATCATGCCGCTGCCGCCATTCAGTCGTCCGCCATACCAACTTCAGCCAGCTTTAAGTACTTATTAAGTGTAAACGGCCTTTATGATAACAGTATAGCGCATGATGAAACAAGGGTGTAATGCAAATTTTAACGAACAAGCGCATCATATGTAAATGAAGTAATAAATCCGACATTTTACTGACAAATTAATTATAATTTAAATTGTTTAACATTATTTAAAAACCAATGGTTACCTTTAGTCCGTAAATCTCCCTTAGATTACCAATTAAATTAAACTATAACTACCAATACGAATGGCGTTTATACACGAGGTGCTACAAGAACCATCTTACGGATGGAAGAATGCTGACGGCCAATTATCAAAACCAACTCCAAAACAAATTTTTGCTGAATTTTTTACCAGGATAAATATATTTAAGGATAAAAAAAACTGGCTCTCTTTTATGAGCTGGGGTATGGTTCTATTTCTTGCGCCATTTTTGTTTTTGTTTGTATTCAAATATTTTTCTATAACAGGGTTAGTAATAGCTTTTGTTTACAGCATGATGGTGATGGGTACCCACGGTACTATCTGGTACCACCGGTATTGCACGCATGGTGCCTTTAAGTTCCGCAATAACTTTTGGCGTTTTGTTACCCAAAACCTTACCCTTAAGATCATCCCCGAAGAAATCTACGCCATATCGCACCATGTGCACCACGCGTTGTCTGATACCCCTGGAGATCCATACAATGCGCAGGGCGGTTTTTTATACTGCTTTTTAGCAGATGCTAACCACCAGCCTGTAAACCGCAACCTGGACGAGAAGGGTTTTAACCGTTGTATTACCTTAATGAAACATACAGGTGTAACCTGTAATACTTATGCCCAATACAAAAAATGGGGTTCTATAGCTAACCCGTTCCATATGATATTGGGTGTTGTGGCTAACTGGGCGTTTTGGTTTACGGTATTTTACCTGCTTGGCGGTATTGGCGTTGCTTGCGCTTTATTTGGTGCCGCCGGTTTTTGGGCGGTAGGCGTGCGTACTTTTAACTACGAAGGCCACGGTAAGGGCGAAGATAAACGCCGCGAAGGTGTAGACCATAATTTTAAGGATATGTCTATTAACCAGCTTTGGCCCGGTATAGTAGCCGGCGAATGGCACAACAATCATCACCTGTACCCTAAAAGCGCGCGCTCTGGTTTTAAACCGCATCAGGTAGATAGTGCATGGTATTATATTAAATTTATGCACACCATAGGTGCAGTAAGCCACTATCACGATTCAAAAAAACAATTTTATAAAGATTACATAAAAGCCGGGCCTGTTAAGGCGGTAGCCGAACCTGTATTTTGCCCAACAACGGGTAAGCAAATATTTGCAACTGAGATTATTTAAATTAGGATGATATACGTTAACCCTTAACCGGGATTAAACAAAAAAGGGGTGCGAAAGCGCCCCTTTTTTGTTTAAAGCCACTTTTAAACTGTTGATTATTAGAAATGAATAATTAACTTAGGCAACCAATTTACGATAACCTAATAATCAAATGTGTAGAAAAGCTATTTGTGTATTTGTTGGCTTGCTAACAAATGCTGTGTTTGCTACGGCCGTTTTTTCGCAAGCTAAACCGGTAGGCATATTTGACGGCAGCAGCGATATAGGCATGGTAAAACAAAAAGGCAGCGTAGTGTATAACAACCAAACGCAACAATACGCCGTTAGCGGTTCGGGTACAAACATTTGGTTTGATCATGACGAGTTTCACTTTGTGTGGAAGAAGATAAAGGGCGATTTTATCTTGCGCACCAACGCCGCATTTATAGGTAAAGGTACCGAGGCTCACCGTAAATTTGGTTTAATGGTACGCCAATCGTTAGATGACAGGTCGGCCCATGTTAACGCAGTTGTACATGGCGATGGGTTAACTTCCCTGCAATACCGCAAAGCAGCGGGCGACAGCACCCGCGAGCAAAAATCAGCCACCACATCGGCAGATGTGCTACAATTAGAAAGAAAAGGCAATACCTACACCATGTCGGTTGCCCGTAAAGGCGAGGTGTTTGGCCCCGAAGAAAAGCTGGACCTTGAGCTGGGGGATGAGGTTTATGTAGGCATATTTGTATGTTCGCATAGCCCGGCTGTGCTGGAAAAGGCCACATTTAGCAATGTACGTATTGTTGTGCCTGCCCCGGCAGATCTTGTGGCCTATAAAAAATACATTGGCAGCAATATCGAGCTGTTGGATCTGGAAACTCAAAACAGCCGCATTGTTTATCAATCACCAAAGTCATTACAAGCCCCCAACTGGACTACCGATAACAAATCGCTCATCTATAACAGCGAGGGCCTGCTTTATAAGTTTAACCTGGCCACTAATACACCAAACGTGCTCAACACCGGCGCTGCCAAAGGCAATAATAATGATCATGTGATATCTTTTGATGGCAAATGGCTAACCATAAGCGATAATAAAGATGGCGGCCCGTCCATTGGTTATATATTACCAATTACAGGTGGCGAACCGCGCAGGGTTACCCAAACCGGCAAAGGCGCATCCTACATGCATGGCTGGTCGCCTGATGGTAAGTTTCTGGTTTTTTGCGGCGAGCGTAATAAAGAGTACGATGTATACCGCGTACCTGTTGCAGGCGGTGCAGAGGAGCGTTTAACCACTACACCCGGCTTAGATGACGGCCCCGAGTACACCCCAGATGGCAAGCACATCTACTTTAATTCGGTACGTAGCGGCCTGATGCAGGTATGGCGTATGGATGCTGATGGCAGTAACCAAACACAAATAACTAACGACGATAATAACAACTGGTTCCCGCATGTATCGCCCGATGGTAAGTGGATCGTATTTATCACTTTTCTAAAAAGCGAGGTTGCCCCCGGCGATCATCCGTTTTACAAACACGTGTATATCCGCATGATGCCTGTGGACGGGGGGGCTCCTAAAGTGGTAGCCTATTTATATGGTGGCCAGGGTACTATTAATACCCCATCATGGTCGCCGGATAGTAAGCATATTGCCTTGGTGAGTAACACTAGTTTATTGTTCCCGGCATTCCCGATAAGTAAAAACTAATTTCAATTAAATCTCAAATAAAAATGACATCATCCCGCAGAAGTTTCTTGAAAACAAGCGCCATCGCAGCTACCGCAGTGGCATTTATGCCTAATAACATTTTTGCAGCACCTGCTAAAATACAACGAGTAGGGCTGCAGCTATATTCGGTTAGAGATGCTATGAAAGCAGACCCCGCAGGTACGCTTAAAAAATTGGCCGATATGGGTTACCAGCAGGTAGAACATGCCAATTATGTAGACCGTAAATTTTACGGCTGGACGGCGCAGGAATTTAAAAAACGCCTGGATGACCTGGGCATGCAAATGCCAAGCGGCCACACCGTGATGACACCTGCGCACTGGGATGCGGCCACTAATGATTTTACCGATGTTTGGAAACATACCGTAGAAGATGCTGCCTACATGGGCCAAAAATTTGTGATAAGCCCATGGATGGATGACAAAGTAAGGCATGATACAGATCTGCTTAAACGCACTATGGATCAGTTTAACAAAAGCGGCGAGCTTTGCCAAAAGTTTAATATGAAATTTGGCTACCACAACCACGATTTTGAATTTACAACCATGGTAGGCGATATACGCCTGTTTGATTACATTATGCAAAACACCGATCCTGATAAGGTATCGCAACAATTGGATATTGGTAACATGTATGGCCGCGAAAACAATGCGATAGGCTTATTAGAAAAATACCCGGGCCGTTTTGTATCTATGCACGTTAAGGATGAGGTAAAAAGCGCCGCTAAAAACGAAGGCACCGGCTACGAAAGTACCATTTTAGGCCGGGGTGTTTTACCGGTAAAGGATACCCTTAAAGTTGCCAAAAAAATAGGCGGCACAGTATATCTCATCATCGAACAGGAGTCGTACCAAGGCCTTGATCCGATGGATTGTGTAAAAATTGATTTACAAACCATGAAAAAGTGGGGATATTAACAGGTAAAACCTACCTTACGTCTTCATAATGTATTTAGTACACTATAAACCTATAAAATATTGAACTTACAGATGAACCGGCGCGTAGCAATACGTAACATGGCGCTTATCTTAGGCAGTGTGGCCGTATTGCCATCTTGCTTAAACGATAAGGGTAAGCCTGTTGTGCAGCTAAATAAATTAAAAATAGATGCCGAGCAGGAAACACTGGTGAATAATTTGGTAGAAACCATTTTGCCAAAAACAGATACCCCCGGTGCTGCCGAGCTGGGCATAAACCTGTTTGTTTTTAAAATGATAGACGATTGCTACAGCGAAGAAGCACGAAAGGATTTTATGACCGGCCTTGCTGATTTTGCAGCCGATTTTAGAAAACAAAACAACGAAACCTTTAACGAATGTACGGCTAAAGAGCGTACGGCATTTGTAAGCATTATAGATGAACAAAGCAAAAGCGATAAAGCTGATGACAACCAAAAGATGATGGCCTTTTATAAAATGGTAAAAGACCAGACCGTATTTGGCTACACCACATCTAAATATTTTATGACCAAGCAGGTGGTGTATGAGTTGGTGCCGGGCAGATACAAAGCTTATTTCCCGGTTAAGGAGGCGGCGGCAGTATAATTATGGCTAATTTAAATATAGATAGTGTAAAGGACCGTACGTTTGATGCTATAGTTATAGGATCGGGCATGAGCGGTGGCTGGGCTGCCAAAGAATTTGCCGACAAAGGCCTTAAAACATTAGTTTTAGAACGCGGGCGCGATGTTAAACACTTAAAGGATTATCCAACAACAAATTTATATCCCTGGGAATTTCCGCACCATGGCGTAATGCCTGATGATGTGCAAAAAGCCAACCCTATAGTAAACCGTTGCTATGCCTTTGGCGAAGATGCCGCCCACTTTTTTGTAAAAGATGCCGAGCACCCATACGTGCAGGAAAAACCTTTTGATTGGATCCGCGGATACCAAACAGGCGGTAAATCATTACTGTGGGCGCGCCAAACCCAGCGCTGGAGCGATTTTGATTTCCAGGGCCCGGCACGCGATGGTTTCGCGGTAGACTGGCCTATCCGTTATGCAGATATTGCACCGTGGTATAGCTATGTAGAAAAATTTGCAGGCATCTCCGGTAACCGCGATGGCCTGGCAGAACTGCCCGATGGCGAATTTTTACCTGCTTTCCCGCTTAATGCAGTAGAAACTTACTTTAGCAATCATGTTAAAAAAACATATCAAAACAGGCACGTTATCAGCGCGCGTTGTGCACACTTATCAAAGCCCAACCAAATTCACTTGGATCAGGGCAGGGGCCAGTGCCAGGAGCGTACGCTTTGCCAGCGCGGTTGCCCGTTTGGTGGTTATTTTAGCGCCAATTCATCTACCATTCCCTGGGCTTTGCGCACGGGGCATTGTACGTTAAGGCCACACTCTGTTGTAGAATCTATTATTTATGATGATAAAAAAGGCAAGGCAACAGGTGTAAGGGTAATTGATGCACAAACCAAAGAAGCTATAGAATACTATGCCGATGTCATTTTTGTCAACGCGGCAGCTTTAAACAGTAATCTGATATTGCTTAATTCCAAATCCAGCCGTTTCCCGAATGGTTTGGGTAACGATAGCGGTACACTGGGTAAATACGTAGCTTTCCATAATTATTCGGCACATATCAATGCCGAGTACGATGGGGCTAAAGAGTGGACAACAGACGGCCGCAACCCGGCAGGTGGTGGCTACATCCCGCGTTTCAGGAATGTATATAAGCAGGAAACTGACTTTTTACGCGGTTATGCCTGTGGTTTTAGCGCTTACCGCTCGGTTCAGCGCAGCAGCGATGGTATTGGCGATGACCTTAAAAACAACCTGGCTAAAAAAGACTTGGGCGGTTGGCAGGTAGGATCGCACATGATGGGCGAAACCATTCCTAAAGAAACCAACTACGTTGCCTTAGATAAATCATTAAAAGATCCGTTTGGAATTCCTCAGCTCAAGATCTCTGTTGATTATGATGATAACGATGAGAAGATGAAGAAGGATTATATCGAACAGATGACAGAGATGTTTACGTCTGCCGGTTTTAAAAATATAAAAGCATCCAGCGACCACCGTGCGCCGGGGCTTGATATTCACGAAATGGGCGGTGTGCGTATGGGGGTAGACCCTAAAACATCTATGCTTGATAAATGGCACCGCCTGCACGCCTGTAAAAATGTTTATGTTACAGATGGCGCCAGCATGACATCAACCAGCTGCCAAAACCCGTCACTTACCTATATGGCTTTTACCGCCCGCGCGGTAGACCATTACATAAGCGAAAAGAAAAAGGGGTAGCCCCCTGGCCCCCTAAAGGGGGAGTTTTAAGCTTCTATTCCCCCTTCAGGGGGTTAGGGGGTTAAATGTGTAAAAAAAACACAATGAAAAACTATTTGTAAAATAATTTTTATTCATACATTAGACGGAACAACCAATTACGTATTAAATATTTAACGCAATACTTTTATGTCTACAAACACTTATGACGCTATTGTCATTGGTTCGGGTATCTCAGGGGGCTGGGCTGCTAAAGAACTGACCGAGAAGGGCTTAAAAACCATCATGTTAGAGCGCGGTAAAAATATCGAGCATATCAAAGATTATGTGAACGCTAACAAAGGGCCTTGGGAATTTGAACACAGAGGCGGCCGTACGCAAAAAATGATCGAGGACTACCCGGTTTTAAAGCGCGATTACCCATTAAATGAAACCAACCTGGATTATTGGACCAACGAAAAAGAAAGCCCATACGCCGAAATTAAACGTTTCGACTGGTTTAGGGGTTACCACGTAGGTGGCCGTTCGTTAATGTGGGGCCGTCAATCTTACCGCTGGCACGATACCGATTTTGAAGCGAATGCCAAAGATGGTATAGCTGTAGACTGGCCTATCCGCTACAAAGACCTGCACGACTGGTATGGTTATGCCGAAAGGTTTGCAGGTATCTCTGGTAACCGCGATGGCGTACCTATTCTTCCGGATGGCGATTTTATGCCGCCAATGGAGATGAACGTTGTAGAAAAAGACGTTCAAAAACGCTATAAAGAATTTTATAAAGATGCCAGGCACTTTGTAATTGGCCGTACAGCCAACATTACCGTGCCGCATAACAACCGTACTAATTGCCAGTACCGTAACAAATGTTGGTTAGGTTGTCCGTTTGGCGCTTACTTTAGTACCCAGTCGGCCACCTTGCCTGCCGCCATGAAAACCGGTAACTTAACCCTGCGCCCATGGTCTATCGTTACCAGGATCTTGTACGATAAAGACACCAAGAAAGCTAAAGGTGTTGAGGTATTGGATGCCGAAACCAACAAAACTTATGAGTATTACGCTAAAATAGTTTTCGTTAACGCATCGGCCTTAAACAGCGCCTGGGTGTTAATGAATTCGGCTACCGATGTGTGGGAAGGCGGCTTAGGCAGCAGCAGCGGTGAACTTGGCCATAACCTAATGGACCACCACTTAGGTGTTGGCGCAGGTGGCCGTGTAGAAGGCTTTGAAGATAAATACACTTTTGGCCGCAGGGCTAACGGTATATATATACCACGTTACCGAAACTTAAACGGCGAAAAACGCGATTACATCCGTGGTTTTGGTTACCAGGGTGGCGGTAGCCGCAGCGGTTGGGGCCGTGACATTGCCGAATTAAACATTGGCGGTGATTTTAAAGATGCTTTAACTGAACCGGGAAGCTGGAGCTTTGGTATGGGTGGTTTCGGTGAAACTTTACCTTACCACGAAAACATGATTAGCCTTGACAAAACCAAAAAGGATAAGTGGGGACTACCTATTTTAGCGATTGATGCAGAGTGTAAAGATAACGAGCGTAAAATGCGTATCGATATGATGAACGATGCCAAAGAAATGCTGGAAAACTCGGGTGTTAAAGATGTACAAACTTATACATCAGACCCTGTATTAGGCCGTGGTATCCACGAAATGGGTACAGCACGTATGGGCCGCGATCCAAAAACATCTGTACTAAACGGCAATAACCAGGTTTGGGATGCTAAAAACGTATTTGTTACAGATGGTGCAGCCATGACATCGGCTGCCTGCCAAAACCCATCGCTTACTTACATGGCGCTTACCGCACGTGCAGCAGACTTTGCAGTAAAAGAATTAAAAAAAGGTAATATTTAACAGTGTTGAAATTCGACTAACAATGACTGAAGAAAAAGAAACCACAACAGAAGAAACCACAACGAACGAAAGTTCAAATGCCTCGAGAAGGGATTTCCTTAAAACGGGTGCATTAGCAGCAGCCGGCTTTATGATAGTGCCACGCTTTGTATTAGGCGGCACAGGTTATACAGCACCAAGCGATATGCTGAATGTAGCCGGTATAGGCGCAGGCGGTAAAGGCGAAAGCGATATTGCCAATTTTGCAAAAAGCGGTAAAGCTAATATTGCTTACCTGTGCGATGTTGACGACCGTAGCGCAGCTAACTCAAGAAAAGCTTTCCCTAAAGCCAAATATGTGAAGGATTGGCGCGAGTTGTTAGAGAAAGATGCTAAGAATTTTGATGCAGTATCGGTATCAACGCCAGATCATAACCACGCTATTATAGCTTACCATGCCATGCAATTGGGTAAACACGTTTATGTGCAAAAACCTTTAACACATGATATTTGGGAAGCCCGTTTATTAACCGAGGCTGCCAAAAAATATAAAGTGGTAACCCAAATGGGTAACCAGGGTGCATCAAATGATGGTACCCGTTTAATGGCAGAGTGGTATGATGCAGGCTTGATTGGCGATGTAGATACCATTTACTGCTGGACAAACCGCCCCGTGTGGCCGCAAGGTATCAAATGGCCCGACCCAAGCCAGAATATTCCAAAAGAATTAGACTGGGACCTTTGGTTAGGTACTGCACCGCGTAAAGATTATGTAGAGAAACTTGTACCGTTTAACTGGCGCGGCTGGTGGGATTACGGTACCGGCGCATTAGGCGATATGGGCTGCCACCTGGTAGAAGCACCATTCCGTGTTTTAGGCTTGCAGTATGTAAAAGATGTACAGGCAAGCGTAGGTAGCGTTTATGTAGATTCGTTCAGAAAAGGTAGTTTCCCAGAAAGCTGCCCTCCATCAAGCCACATTACCTTAACATTCCCTAAAACCAATAAAACCAAAGGCGATGTTACCCTGCACTGGATGGACGGTGGTATACAGCCCGAAAGACCTGAGGAGCTTGGCCCTAACGAAAAATGGGGTGGCGAAGAAGGCAACGGTACCTTATTTATCGGTTCTAAAGGAAAAATGTATGCCAGCACCTATTCTGATGCGGCTACATTATTACCAAAATCGCGCACTAAAGATGCTAAAGCACCGCAAAAATACAAACGTGTACCGGGCGGCGCCAACGGCCACTACGCACAATGGGTTGAGGCTTGTTTGGCAGGTTACGGTAAAATGGAAGTAAGTTCTCCGTTTGAAGTTGCCGGCCCGCTTACCGAAGCGTTATTGATGGCCAACTTAGCAGTACGCGGCCATGACCTTAAAGGTGGTGAGTTTAAATATACCTGGGATAACAACGCCATGAAGGTTACCAACTTTGATGCGGTTAACCAATATGTTAAACGCCAGTACCCTGCGGGTTTTGAGTTAAAGGCATAATCAATAATTATTAGATCACTAATTCAAAAAATAATAAAATGAATAGAAGAGATGCGATAAGCAGAGTTGGTTTGATACTGGGAGGAACGGTAATAGGCGCCGAGTTCTTCATATCAGGCTGTAAATCTGGCAGCTCGGTAAATACCGATGACCTGTTTGCTAAAGAAACTACCGCCTTTTTAAACGAGGTAGGCGAAACCATTTTACCAGAAACCAAAACCCCGGGTGCTAAAGCTGCAAACGTAGGTGGCTTTATGGCTATCATGGTGCGCGATTGCTACACACCGGATGATCAGAAGATCTTCAAAAAAGGTGTAGGCCAGCTGGACGAGGCAACCAACAAAAAGTTCAAAAAGAGCTTTATGGAAGCCGATGCTAAGCAGCGTACCGAGATCCTGACAGATCTGGACAAAGAAGCCAAGGAATACTCAAAATCTAAAAAACCCGAGGATCCTAACCACTACTTCACCATGATCAAACAATTAACCCTGTTGGGTTTCTTTACATCAGAAGTTGGTGCTACAAAAGCGCTGCGTTATTTGCCTGTACCGGGTAAATACGATGGCAACTACCCTTACAAAAAAGGGGACAGGGCCTGGGCACTTTCATAGAACGTTATAAATAAGCCCTTTCCGCCACCCGCGGAAGGGCTTTACTTTTAAATCTAAATTTTATACTTTTAAAACCTCTTCGCTTAGTGCGCAGGGATCTGGTAGCTACCGGATTTAAAAGTTTATCTACACATTATGAGTAACAGAAAATTGCGCATGGGCATGATCGGCGGCGGCAAGGATGCCTTTATAGGCGCTATCCACCGTATTGCAGCCAACATGGACGGCCAGATTGAGCTGGTTTGTGGTGCTTTAAGTATGCACCCGGATGTAGCACAGGAGAGCGGACGAATGCTTTTCCTGCCGGAAGACAGAATTTACAACAGTTATGATGAAATGTTTACAGCCGAAGCCCAAAAGCCGGCTGATGAACGTATGGATTTTGTAACTATAGTTACCCCAAACTTTGCCCACTTTGCCCCGGCAATGCAGGCACTGGATAACGGCTTTAACGTTGTTATTGAAAAACCCATTACTTTTACCCTGGAAGAAGCACAGCAGTTAAAAGCCAAGCTGGATGAAACCGGCCTGATGCTGTTGCTAACCCATACCTACGCAGGTTACCCTATGGTAAAAGAGGCTAAGCAGTTTATTAAAAGCGGCAAGCTGGGTAAGATCAGAAAGATCTATGTAGAATATATACAGGGCTGGTTAAGCCGCCTGTCAGAACGTGAGGGTAATGCCGGCGCTGCCTGGCGCACAGATCCAAAAAAATCTGGCAAAAGCGGTTGCATGGGCGATATTGGTACCCACGCTGCACACCTGGCCGAATATATCTCGGGCTTAAAAATAACCGAGCTGAATGCCTCATTAAACATTGTGGTTGATGGCCGTATGCTGGATGATGATGGTGCCGTATTATTACGCTTTGAAGAAGGCGCAACCGGTACGCTAATAGCATCGCAAGTTGCAGCCGGCGAAGAGAATGCACTTAAAATACGCATTTACGGCGAAGAGGGAAGCTTAGAGTGGGCACAAATGGAGCCAAACACCCTAACCGTAAAATGGATAGATAAACCCGCCGAAACATTAAGGGCAGGAAGTAACTATACCGATAGATTGTCTAGCTATGCTACCGACAATTGCCGCACACCGGGTGGCCACCCCGAAGGCTATCTGGAAGCTTTTGGCAACCTTTACCGTAATTTTGCTTTAACACTTAGTGCTAAAATAGCAGGTGCCGAACCAAAGGCCGAGTGGCTTGATTTCCCGTCGATAGAAGAGGGGATAAGGGGCATGGCCTTTATAAATAATGTGGTTGCCTCTAACGAGAGCACCGAGAAGTGGACAAAATATACCATCTAATATGAATACCATTAAAGGACCGGCTATATTTTTAGCCCAGTTTATTGGTGATGAAGCGCCTTTTAACGATCTGAAGTCTATTTGCCAGTGGGCAGCAGGTTTAGGTTACAAAGGGGTGCAGCTGCCAACCAATGATCTGCGCTTTATCGACCTGCAAAAAGCAGCCGATAGCAAAACCTACGCCGACGAGATAAAAGGCATAGTGAACGAAACCGGTTTAGAAATTACCGAGCTTTCTACCCACCTACAGGGCCAACTGGTAGCCGTTAACCCTGCTTATGACAGCCTTTTTGATGCCTTTGCACCACAGCAGGTAAAAGGCAACCCTGCCGAAAGGCAAAAATGGGCTGTATCGCAGTTAAAGGCCGCTGCCAAAGCTTCGCAAAACCTGGGGCTTAATGCACATGTTACCTTTAGCGGTGCATTAATTTGGGGGATGGTTTATCCGTGGCCTCAACGCCCCGCAGGTTTGGTTGATACCGCCTTTGATGAACTTGCCAAACGCTGGCTGCCTATTTTGGATGTATTTGACGAGCACGGTATCGATCTGTGTTACGAGATCCATCCGGGTGAGGACCTGCATGATGGTGTTAGCTATGAAAGATTTTTAAGCAAAGTTAACAACCATAAGCGTGCTAATTTGTTATATGATCCATCGCACTTTGTTTTACAGGCTATGGATTACCTGGAATACATTGATATTTACCACGAACGCATTAAAATGTTCCATGTAAAGGATGCCGAGTTTAACCCTACCGGCAGGCAGGGTGTTTACGGTGGCTATGCCGATTGGATAGACCGGGCAGGACGTTTCCGCTCGTTAGGCGACGGACAGGTTGATTTTAAAGGCATTTTTAGCAAGCTTACCCAGTACGATTTTAAGGGTTGGGCTGTATTAGAATGGGAGTGCGCCTTAAAGAATTCTGAAGATGGTGCGCGTGAAGGTGCCGAATTTATAAAGAACCACATCATCAGGGTTACAGATCGTGCCTTTGATGATTTTGCAGCATCCGGAAAAGATGAGGCATTTAACAGATCACTAATAGGATTATAATAAAATAATAACGCTCAAAAAACACAATACAACGCATGAAAAAGATATTCGTAATATTAGGTATAAGCTTAGTTTTGGCAGCCTGTGGTGGTAGTAAACCCGGCGAAAGCGAAAACGCGGACAGCGCATCATCAAGCAATAACAACGCTGTAGCACAGCAAAGCAATGCAGCTAACGATACTGCAACAAACAAAATTGGTACTGACAACAACAGCGGTACTCCTGCAAATAAAGGCGAAGCATTAATGGCTTCAAACGATTGTAATACCTGCCACAATGCACAAAGCAAGGTAATTGGCCCTGCACTGGTTGATATTGCTAAAAAATACAAGGAATCTGACATTGATATGCTTGCCGAAAAAGTAATTAAAGGCGGTAGTGGCAACTGGGGTACCGTAAGTATGACAGCACACCCTGATTTGCCTTTAGCCGATGCTAAAGAAATGGTTAAATACATTTTAACCGTAAAATAACTAAACCAAACCAACCTGATTCAATTTAAACCAAAACCAATTATGACCGTAACAACACGCGTTAAGTTATCTACCATGATGTTCCTGGAGTTTTTTATCTGGGGTGCATGGTTTGTAACTATGGGGACGTATTTAGGCAAAACTTTAGGCGCTACCGGCGTACAAAATGGTAGTGCTTATGCAACACAATCCTGGGGGGCTATTATAGCACCATTTGTTATTGGATTGATAGCAGACAGATTTTTCTCTGCCCAAAAAGTTTTAGGCATTTTACATTTAACCGGCGCGGCGTTGCTGTATTATATCACAACGGTTCCTAATTTCGAGGGCTTTTTCCCTATCATATTTGCTTATATGATCGTGTATATGCCTACACTTGCCTTGGTAAACTCGGTATCATTTAAACAAATGGCCAACCCAAGTAAAGAGTTTCCGCCAATTAGGGTATTTGGTACATTAGGATGGATCATTGCCGGTTTGGTAATTGGCTGGTTAGGCTGGGAGCAAAGCAACTCATTGGTATTAACCTTTAAAATGGCAGCAATAGCGTCGCTAATTTTAGGTTTGCTAAGCTTTACCCTACCTGCAACACCGCCTGCCAAAAAAGGCCAGAAAGCGAGCCTGGGTGATATCTTAGGTTTAGATTCGTTGGGGTTATTAAAAAACAGATCATATTTAACTTTCTTCCTGGCGTCGGTTGCCATTTGTATCCCGCTGGCATTCTACTACAATTTTACCAATCCGTTCCTGAACGAGGTAGGTATGAAAGCTGCTGCAGGTGTACAATCGTTAGGTCAGGTTTCTGAATTTTTATTTATGGCCTTAATGCCGCTGTTTTTTGTGCGCCTTGGCGTTAAAAAAATGTTGGCAGTTGGTATGCTTGCCTGGGTATTAAGATATATCTTTTTTGCCTATGGCGATACAGGCGCCAACTATTGGATGCTTATTGCAGGTATTGTAATGCATGGTATCTGTTACGATTTCTTCTTTGTAACCGGTCAGATATATACAGATAACCTTGCAGGCGAGAAATTCAAAAGCGCAGCACAAGGCTTTATCACTTTGGCTACGTACGGTGTGGGGATGCTTATCGGTTCATACATATCAGGCCCTATCGTTGATAAGTTCAAAGTATCAGATACAGCACACAACTGGACAAGCGTTTGGTTGATACCTGCAGGGATTGCTGCCTTTGTATTTTTAGTATTTGTGATCTTCTTTAAAGATACTAACCAGATCCAAACCAAGCCGGGTCTGGATATTGAGGAACCTGGCACAGGGAGAGTAGAAGTATAGTTATGGCAAATACAAACAGAAGAACGGCTATAAAAAGTTTGCTAGCAGGTTCTGCAGCAATAGGGGCTTCGGGTGTCTTATCGTCTTTTACAGCCGCAGATAAACAACAAATGAGCGATAAACTCAAAGGCAATATAAACCATGCGGTATGCCGCTGGTGCTATGACGATATCTCGGTAGAGAATTTATGTAAAGCGGCTAAAGAGATAGGCATAACCGGGATTGACCTGGTTGGTCCGCAGGATTGGCCTACTCTCAAAAAGTACGGTCTTACCTCGTCTATGTGTAATGGTGCCGAGATCAACCTTACAGATGGATTTGGCGATACGCAGTTTCATGCCCAGTTGCATAAACAGTATACAGATATGATCCCTAAAGTGGCTAAGGCAGGTTATAAAAACCTGATATGCTTTAGCGGGAGCCGCCGCGGTAAAACCGATGAAGAAGGATGGAAAAACTGTGTGGAAGGTTTAAAACCCATGGTAAAATTGGCCGAGCAGCATAATGTTGTTTTGGTGATGGAACTTCTGAATAGCAAGATAGACCACAAAGATTACCAGTGCGACCATACTGCCTGGGGTGCCGAACTTTGCAAAAGGCTGGGATCTGAAAACTTTAAGTTGCTTTACGATATCTACCACATGCAGATAGACGAAGGTGATGTGATACGTACTATCCGTCAGTTTCATCCATACATTGGGCACTACCATACAGGTGGTGTACCCGGCCGTAACGAGATTGATGAAACCCAGGAACTATATTACCCCGCTATTATGCGCGCTGTGATAGAAGTAGGCCATAAAGGTTTTGTTGCGCAAGAGTTTATCCCTAAGCAAAAAGACAAGTTGGCATCCCTGCGCAAGGCTGTTCATATTTGCGACGTTTAAACCATTAGGCCTTTAACAGGTCTATACACACACTTACATCAACCAATAAAAAATAAATGACAAGCAGAAGAACATTTTTAACACAGGCGGGCCTTGCATCCGCAGGTATGTTACTGGCACCAAAATTACTTTCGGCAAAAAGCATAAACGGAATAGGATTGCAATTATACAGCTTACGCGATGAACTGCCTAAGGATGTTAAAGGCGTTATAGCTAAAGTTGCACAAGCCGGTTATAAAGAAGTTGAAACTTATGGCTATTCTAAACAGAATGGTTTTTGGGGCTTAACCGCACAAGAGTTTAGCGCTCTGCTAAAATCGCATGGTTTAAAAACACCAAGCGGCCACTACGGTATGGACGAGTATTTTACTTCGGGTAAAATGGACGAATTGAACAGCTACATAGAAGCTGCTAAAATCACCGGCCAAACTTATATTGTGATACCGTCGCTCAACCACGAACTTATTAAAACGGCTGCCGATTTTAAATTTATAGCTGCTAAAATGAATAAAGTTGCTGCCATATGTAAATCGCATGGTTTAAAGCTGGGTTACCACAACCACAATTTTGAGTGGCACGAGGTAGACGGAACAACTTTTTATGATACCATACTGGCAGAGACAGACCCAAAACTGGTAGCTATGGAAATGGATATTTATTGGGTGGTGCGTGCTGGTAAAAACCCGGTAGAGATATTTAAGAAGCACCCGGGCCGTTTTGCTATGGTGCATATTAAAGATATGGATAAAGCAAACCACGAACTTAATACCGAGATAGGTAGCGGCGCTGTAGACTATAAAACGATATTAGGCCAGGCCAAGTTAGCAGGCATTAAACATTACATAGTAGAGCAGGAAAACTTTACCAACATTAGCTGGTATGACAGTATTGCAAAAAGCAACGCTTACTTGAAAACAAAACTGTATCTATAATTAACTATAATTAATAAACTTAAGATGAAACATAAATTAATTTTAACTGCGTTGCTGTCAGGAGGCGTTTTTATGGCAAATGCACAATCTGGTGGTAAGCCGGAAGATACCGAAAAATGGGAACCTGTACCTAGTGTAGTAACACCCGGCAAAACAGTAAGCGATGCACCATCTGATGCAATTGTTTTATTTGACGGCAAAACCGGCCTTAATGAGTGGAAAGACGTTGCCAGCGGCGGCGAAGCTAAATGGGATGTTAAAGGCGATGTATTAACCGTTAACAAAAGCTCAGGAAATATCGAAACCAAAAAATCATTTGGTAGCTACCAGTTGCACATTGAATGGAAAGTGCCTGCCAATATTACAGGTACAGGCCAGGGCCGTGGTAACAGCGGTGTGTTCTTGGCATCTATAGGTAAAGGCGATTTAGGATACGAATTGCAGGTATTAGATTCATACAATAACAAAACTTATGTTAATGGTATGGCGGGTAGTATTTACAAGCAGTTTATACCATTGGCTAACCCAACTAAGCCACCGGGTACCTGGAATACCTACGATGTTATCTGGACTGCCCCAACTTTTGAAGGCAATACCGTGAAAACACCGGCACGTGTAACCGTTTTATTTAACGGCGTGTTGGTAGAAAATAACATTGAGTTATTAGGCCCAACACAATACATTGGCACCGCAGCTTATAGGGAGGCACATGGCCCGGCACCTATTAAATTACAGGCGCATGGCGATAAAAGCGAGCCACTTAGTTTCCGTAACATTTGGGTTAGGGAATTAAAATAAGCTTAACATATTTCTTTTAAAAGGCCTTCCTAACCGGGAAGGCTTTTTTATTTTTAAGGCACCCGTAATATTCCGGCACCGGGCATAAATAAAGCCATCTTATAGCCGCCTATTTGCCTTATTTTTGAATAATTTAGTAGCAATTAAGTAAATTCAATATGCAAGTTTCTAAAAAGCTTTTCCGCTGTGCGGCACTGGTATCAGTATTTATTCTTTCTAATTTGATGGGTAAGGCACAATCAATAGCAGGATATTATTACCAGATAAAGGTTTATCATTTTAAAACCCAAAAGCAGGAGGGGGTAATAGATAATTATCTTAAAAATACCTATCTGCCCTTTTTGCATAAAAAGGGTATTACCAATGTGGGTGTATTTAAACCGGTTACGGTTGATACTGCCGACCGAAAAATTTATCTGTTAGTTGCTTATAAAAATTGGGATGAGGTAGAAACGATAGATGAACAGGCAAAACAATCCAATAGCTTCACCAAAAACAGTTTGGATTATGTAAACGCCGCCCACAATGATGCCCCGTATACCCGTATAGAAAGCACCTTGCTTAAAGCCTTTGTTACGCGGCCCAAGCCTGCTACGCCAAAGTTAAGCGGCGACAAGGCATCCCGCGTATATGAATTACGTAGTTATGAAAGCGCTACAGAGCAGGGACATTACAATAAGGTACGTATGTTTAACAGCGGCGAAACCGACCTGTTTGACCGCCTGGGCTTTAACCCTGTATTTTATGGCAGCGTTATTGCTGGCAGTAAAATGCCTAATCTGATGTATTTAACAACCTTTAATAACAAGGCAGATAGGGATAAACATTGGGATGCCTTTAGTGCAGATGCACAATGGAAGGATCTTTCGGGCAGGAAAGAGTTTCAGAACAATGTATCTAAGGGGGATATTACATTTTTATATCCAACAGATTACTCGGACTTTTAAATTATATTATGACCCGTGAAAAACGTGATTTTGATGCAATTGTAGTAGGGTCGGGGCCCAACGGCCTGGCTGCGGCTATTTTAATGCAGCAAAATGGCCTTAATGTACTGGTTATAGAAGGTAAGGATGAGATAGGCGGCGGCCTGCGTACTGCCGAGCTAACCTTGCCCGGCTTTAAGCACGATATCTGTTCGGCTATACATCCGCTGGCTGTAGGTTCGCCATTTTTTAAGAATTTGCCCCTGGCCGATCATGGGCTCAGCTACATTTATCCTGATGTAGATGCCGCGCATCCGCTGGAACATAGCCACGCTGCCATGTTATGCCGTAGTATTGATGAAACAGCACAATACTTAGGGGCCGATGAAGGAACCTATCGCAAATTAATGGGCTCGGTTACTAAAAACTGGCCGTTGATAGATGCCGATGTATTAGGCCCGCTGCATTTTCCAAAACACCCCTTTGCTTTGGCAAGTTTTGGATTGGATGCCTTGAAACCGGCTACCATGCTGGCCAATCAGTTTAAAACCAAGCAGGCAAAGGCACTAATAGCAGGTATGGCAGCGCACGCTATACAACCAATAACCAATGTGGCCACAGCGGCTATAGCACTTGTGCTAATGGCAACAGGCCATTTAAATGGCTGGCCAATACCCAAAGGTGGCTCGGCCAGTATTGCAAATGCCTTGGCGGGCTATTTTAAATCATTAGGGGGGCAGATAGAAACCGGTAATTTTATATCCTCTTTAGATCAGCTGCCATCAGCACATGCTGTTTTGTTTGATATCACCCCAAAGCAGTTGCTTAAGATTGCCGGGCACAAATTCTCATCTATTTACAAGTGGCAGTTAGAACGCTACCGTTATGGCTTGGGGGTTTATAAAATAGACTGGGCACTAAGCGAACCGATACCGTTTGTAGATGATGCCTGTAAAAAGGCCGGTACGGTACACTTGGGTAACACGCTTAACGAGATCCGTGATGCCGAGCAACAAACCTGGAATGGCAAACATCCTGATAAGCCTTATGTATTACTGGCCCAGCAAAGCCTATACGACCCAAGCCGCGCCCCCGGTGGTAAACAAACCGCATGGGCTTATTGCCACGTTCCCCGGGGCTCTACCAAAAATATGACGGACATTATTGAAAAACAAATAGAACGTTATGCGCCGGGTTTTAAAGATGTGATACTGGCTAAGCATACCATGGATACCGAACAGATGGAAGCTTATAACCCTAATTATATTGGCGGCGATATAAACGGTGGGGTGATAGATATTGGCCAGTTGTTTACCAGGCCCGTATTGCGCTATTCGCCTTATACAACTTCAGCTAAAGGCTTATACATTTGTTCATCCTCAACGCCTCCGGGAGGTGGTGTGCATGGCATGTGTGGTTACTATGCAGCAAAAAAAGCTTTAAAAGATATATTTGATATTGCGGTAGAAGGCTTAAATTGAGCATCCAAAACCTACCTGTATGAATCTGAAGAATATTATCTGTAACACGGCTTTGTTGCTGGTTATGGGGCTGCCCTGCATCGCGCAGCAAAAAAATACTTTTAAACCGCAGGCTGCTTTATTGGCAACCATTAATAAAAATATGGTGGATGCCGATGCGCAGTATAAAATGTTTGCCGGTGAGTTGCAACCGGGCCAATTTCCTAAAAATTTTGAGCCTAAAACGGGTAAGCTGGAAACCAGTAATTCCGGCTGGTGGTGTAGCGGCTTTTACCCGGGTACGCTACTGAATATCTATGAGGAAACCCGCGATGAGAAATTAATGCAGGAAGCGCGCCGCATGCTTAATCTTTTGGCTAAAGAACAATATAACACCCATACGCACGACCTGGGTTTTATGATGTATTGCAGTTTTGGCACGGCAAACAGGCTGGCCCCCTCGCCTGATTATAAATCGGTGTTGCTGAACAGTGCCAAATCGCTTGCCACCAGGTTTAACCCCAAGGTAGGCGCTATCAAGTCCTGGGATGCCAAACCATCAGATTTTTTGGTGATCATCGATAATATGATGAACCTGGAACTGCTGTTTTGGGCTACCAAAGCCACCGGCGATTCCAGCTATTATAAAATTGCGGTTACGCATGCCAATACTACCATCAAAAACCATTACCGGACAGATCATAGCTCGTACCACGTTATTAATTACCACCCCGAAACAGGCGCCGTGCAGCAAAAGAAAACCGCACAAGGCTTTGCAGATGGATCGGCATGGGCAAGGGGGCAGGCCTGGGGGCTTTACGGTTTTACGATAATGTACCGCGAAACCGGCGATAAGCAATACCTGGAGCAAGCCAACAATATCGCCCACTTTTTGCTCAATAACCCTAACCTGCCTGCCGATAAAATTCCTTATTGGGATTTTAACGCGGATAATATCCCTAATGCCCTGCGCGATGCATCTGCAGCGGCTATCATGGCATCTGCCTTGTTAGAGCTATGCGGATATACCGATAAGACCGATGGGCAGCAGTATTTTAATACCGCGGCAAATATTATTAAAACGCTGTCAACGCCGCAATATAAATCGGCACCCGGTGCAAACGGCGGTTTTTTACTACAGCATAGCGTTGGGCATTTACCGGCCGGTACCGAGGTAGATGTGCCACTTACTTACGCCGATTACTATTTTGTAGAAGCCATGAAGCGTTATAAGGCGTTTGCAGGCAAATAATTAGTTATTTTGTTAAATAATAAAAATATCACCTTGAAAATATTGCATAGCGTACATCCCGAAGATTTTAGAAGTTACCCTACCGATAAAATACGCGAAAGGTTTTTGCTGCCAAACCTGGTTCAGCCAGGGCAAATAAACCTGGTTTATACCCACTACGACCGTATGATAATTGGCGCAGTGTGCCCCACAGCAGATAAAGTAGCTCTGCCGAATTACCCCAACCTGCGCGCCAACTGTTTTTTAGAACGCCGCGAAATAGGCATTATTAACGTTGCCGGAAATGGAGAAGTAATTGCAGATGGGCAAACTTACCAGCTAAATAAGCTGGATTGCCTGTATCTGGGCAAGGGGGTAAAGGAAGTGAGTTTTGTAAGTAAGGATAGTAATGAGCCTGCGGTGTTTTATACCCTATCGGCGCCGGCACACGCGGTGTATCCTATAACCTTATTAACCCATGCAGATGCGGTTAAGGTAACCTTAGGCAGTGCGGCTACATCCAACCTGCGTACCATTAATAAATACATTCATCTGGAGGGCATACAAAGCTGCCAGCTGGTTATGGGCCTAACTATTTTACACGAAGGCAGTGTTTGGAATACCATGCCCGCCCATGTGCACGACAGGCGCATGGAAGCTTATTTTTATTTTGATGTGCCTGCTGGTCAGCGCGTTTTCCAATACATGGGCGAGGGGCAGGAAACCCGCCACCTGGTAATGGATAATTACGAGGCGGTGGTTTCACCACCGTGGAGTATCCACTCGGGCAGTGGTACGGCAAGTTATAGCTTTATTTGGGGTATGGCAGGTGAAAACCTCGACTATACTGATATGGACCCGGTTGCATTAACCGATATTAAGTAACAAAACATGAACGACAGATATTCGCTGGCCGGCAAGGTTATAGTAGTAACAGGCGGTACAGGCATTTTAGGTAACTCTTTTGTAAACGGTATTGTAGAGGCTGGCGGTGCAGTAGGCATACTGGGCCGTAACAGGCAAGTGGCCGAAGAGCGCGCCAATGCCATTAATCAAAGTGGTGGGCAGGCCATAGCTTTGGTTGCCGATGCCATGAATGAAACGGAATTGATCGCTGCCAGAGCGCTGCTGTTAGATAAATTTGGCCGTTTAGATGGCCTGGTAAATGCAGCCGGCGGTAACATGCCCGAGGGGGTATTGCAGCCCGACGATGATATTTTTGCCATGAATTTAGATGGGATGAAAAAAGCTGCCGACCTAAACCTTTGGGGTACTTTAGTACCTACGCAGGTTTTTGGCGAGGCAATTGCCCAAACAGGTAAAGGTAGTATCGTTAACATATCGTCTATGAATTCTAAACGGGCTATTACCAAAGTGCTGGGCTACAACATGGGCAAGGCCGCGGTTGATTGTTATACACAATGGTTTGCCGTAGAACTGGCTAACCGTTACGGCGATGCCATCCGCATGAATGCGCTGGCACCCGGCTTTTTCCTGACAGAGCAAAACCGTAACCTGCTTACCAAACCAGAAGGCGGCTATACCGAGCGGGGCGAAAAGGTGATCAGGCAAACACCTTTTAAACGATTTGGCCACCCGGATGAATTGATAGGTGCGCTGGTATGGCTACTGAGCGATGCATCGGCTTTTGTTACCGGCTCTATGATATGTGTAGATGGCGGATTCTCTATTTTTGGCGGGGTATAACAAGTGCTTTTACGCTTAGCTAAGCTCTTTCATCAGTTTATCAAAAGCTTCTTTCAGTTCGGCCAGTTCGTTTTCTACTTTGCTTAGGCGTTCTTCCAGTTCACTTGTATTGGCGCGGCGGGTAGGCTCATCCTGCGTATCATCTTCCACAATAGTACCGCCTAACAAGTGGCGGTAACGCACTTCTTTTTGCCCGGGGCGTTTAGGTAATTGAATTACAAACGGTGGGGCATCTGTAGCCAGTTTCTCCAGCATGGCTTGTACTTCGTCCAGATCCTCAAACTCATATAACCTGCCCGAGTTGGTATTGATCTCGCCCGGTGTTTGCGGCCCGCGCAATATCAGCAAACAAATTACCGCTACTTCTGATGGCACCACCGGGAACACGATACCGAAATTGTGTTTATACTTGGTAGCCCTGCTGCTGCCCCCTGTAGCAGTAGATATCAGTCCTTTGCGTTTTAAGGTATCCAAAGCCAGCATTACGGTATTTTCATCATACTCTACCACGGGTTTACGGGCCGTTTTCTGGTTACAGGCGGCGGTAAGCCCGTTAACCGTCATGGGGTAATAATCGGGCGTGGTTTTGCTTTTTTCCATCAGCGAACCCAGCACACGTAGTTCGGTATCAGTTAAAACGGGTAAAGTTTGAGGCGTATCCATGCACAAATATAACATTGGTTTTTGTTTTAGCGTAAGTCCCCTCTAATCTCCCCCGATAGGGAGACTTTTTTTAACAACCCATTAAATTCCCGCAGGGTTTCTCATTTGTTATTTGCTAAAGCGCCTGTTTAATTTGCATTCGTTTCAATTATGCTCCTTATCTTCGCCTGGGTATGACGGTTAGTATTTTAGGTTGCGGATGGTATGGCCTTGCATTGGCAAAGGCACTTGTTGCTGATGGCATATCGGTTAACGGTTCTACCACTTCGCCGGAAAAGCTGGCTGTATTGAAAGCGGCAGCTATCGAGCCCTATCTTATCGACCTATCTGCTGAACCATCAACTTATAAACCCGAATTTTTTGCCTGCGATGTGTTGATTATAGCCATCCCGCCCAAAGCCAGGTCGGGAGCAGGGGCAGCGTATGTGCCCAAATTGCAGCGGGTTATCGGGGCTATTGTACAGCATAGTATTCAAAAAGTTATCCTCATCAGTTCAACAGGTGTTTACGCCGATTTGAATAAAGAGGTTAATGAAAATGACGCTACCGCATCTGATGCACCATCGGGATTGATATTAGCAGAAGCAGAACAGCTATTTAAATATCAAACCGCTTTTAAAACAACCATTATCCGTTTTGGCGGATTAATTGGTCCAGGCCGCGACCCGGGCAGGTTTTTTGCCGGTAAAACCGACATCCCTAACGGATTGGCTCCTGTTAACATGATCCATCAAAATGATTGCATCGGCATAACCCGCGCTGTGCTTGATAAAGACACTTTTGGTTACACCTTTAATGCCTGTACCCCACACCACCCGCCCAAGTTTGCCTTTTATACGCAGGCCGCTGCCAAAGCCGGGTTAGAAAAGCCCGAGTTTATATCGGAACTAAAAGAGTGGAAAATAATTAACAGCGTTAACGTGCCTCAAATTTTAGGATACGATTACCAGATAAAAAACTGGTACGATTGGTTTAGATAGGATAGGTTGCCGGCTAAAATAATTTAATTATTTTAGCATTACCATGTCACAATACAGCATCCCTCTAAAGTATCGCAGGATGGAAAACCTGCACATTGTTTTCTGGCTTTTAAAAGATATAGGCTGGTGCCTGTTGTGGAAACCGCTGGGTTTGGTGATGATCATCCCTACATTAACTATTGCCGTTGTAATTGCCTACCGTACCCGGGATATGGTATCAGAACTTTGCCACAATCTGGCTATTACCTTTTGGATAGCTGCCAATTCTTACTGGATGATAAGCGAGTTTATGGGTTTTGATGGATTGCATGTTTATGGCGCTATTACTTATAAGCATCTGGCGGTCATCCCGTTTATGATGGGCGTTTTGTGCCTTACCTATTACTACGCCATATGGCAGCCCAGGCATCCTAATGAGGTAGAAACGCTGTAGAATAAGCACTGAGCTTGCCAAATTATATATCAATTATCATGATAGGAGTGGTGACAGCATATTGTCAGTAGTTGAATTTTCAAAATGTTGATAATCAAATTTTTATAAAAAACGCCGTGTGTTCACCCCGTGAACATGAACGCTTTTATCTGCTAGAGTAATCGGAAATACCTAACCTGACCAGGTGGTGTTATTATAAAATATTCAGCGGGTTATTTCTCAGGTAGGCTATCTTATGCTGAAACATATCGGCCATTTTACCGGCGCGCCATTTAGCTTCGGTAGCTTTGTCGCCTGTAAAAAGTTCATCTACCGTTTGGGTAAAAAGGGCCAGCCATTGGGTAAAATGTTCGGGCTCTACCGGTAACTGCGCATGCGGTGGAAAGGGGCGGCCGTTGTAAGTATATTGTTCTAACAAAACGGTTTGCCAAAAGCGGTACATCTTATCAAGATGAATGGGCCAGTTATGCTGTATGCGCTCGTTGAATATTGGCCCCAACAACTCATCACCTTGTATGCGCTGGTAAAAGGTATCTACCAGTAATTTAATATCATCAAGGGTTAATATTTCCTGGTGGGGTTGCATACGCAAAGGTAATTTAATTTGTTATGCTGAACGTAGTAAAGCATCTATTAGCCGCCATGCAGCCAACATGCAAATTCACTTATAGATTCTTCGCTATCGCTCAGAATGACAATCAATGGGATATTCCCTACAATTTTTTGATCTGGACGTTTTTAAACCACACATCAGCGCCATGATCTTGCAGCGCTATGCGGCCTTTTTTGAAGGTGCCAAAGCCCGGCCACTCTTTAAACTTACTACCGGCTATCATTTTTTGCCAGTTGGCATCCCACATGGTAGTTTTTAAAACAACCTCGTGGTTAACCAAAATGGTAAGCTTGCCTTTATTGGCAATTACCTCGGTTCTGTTCCACGAACCAGCCTTATTCACAATTTCTTTATCTATCGACATCAGGTCGTAAAGGTCGCCTGCGTGGCGTTTAGGCAATTTGCCATCTTCATTTTCCTTGTTATCGGCAATTTGTGTTTCGGGGCCGGTTTGCCACGGGTATTTGTATTTGGTGGTATCTTCGTGTACATAAAACATAATGCCGCTGTTACCCGCTCGAGAGATCTTCCATTCTACCTTCAGGTCAAAATTTTCAAATTCATCATTCGTGACAATATCACCGCCGCCATTACTTTGCCAGTCGGCTTTTGTAGAGGCATCCAGGTGCAGCTCTCCATTTTTTAACTGCCAGGCTGGGCCAACGCCTGTTTTGCCATAAGTATGCCATCCGGCCAGGGTGCTATCGCCTAATAGGTTTATCCATTCACCCTTTTGCGCAGATGCCGCAGGTATGCTGTCCTGGTAGTTTGCAGGTCTTCTTCCTGACGATTTGCAAGAGGTTATTGCTATTGCTGCCAATAAAATGAATCCTATTTTTCTCATGAATTTAAATTACAAGTTTCCTTTTTTAATCTCGTTTACGGCAAAGGTTGCTGCCCTTGCAGTAAGCGCCATATACAATATAGATGGGCTTTGGTTGCCGGTGCTGGTCATGCAGGCACCATCTGTTACAAACACATTTTTGCATGCATGCAGTTGGTTGTTTGCATTCAACAGCGATGTTTTGGGGTCTTTACCCATGCGCACGCCACCCATCTCATGAATATCTAACCCCGGGGATTGCTTATTGTTGTATTTGTTGATGTTTTTTACCCCCGCTTTTTCCAGCATAGCTGCCGTTTCGTTCAAAAAGTCTTCGGTCATCAGGTCATCATTAGGGTGGTATTCCACAGATGTTACCAGCAGCGGGATACCCCATTGGTCTTTTTCGGTTTCGCTAAGGCGTACGTGGTTGCTCTCTACCGGCACGGTCTCGCCCTGTAAGTAGGCAAATACATGCCAGCCGCCCGGTTCGCACAATTCATCTTTATACTGTGCACCAATTTGGCCCTGTTCGCTATCATTAGGATGCTGGTCACGATAGGCATTCATAAAGGTGGTGTAGCCGCCAAAGTATTTGGTATCGCGCTGGTGCAGGTTGCGGTAGTTCACCAGTATCAAGTCGGTAGGGTTGCGGCCAAAGTAGTATTTATCCAGATAGCCATCCAGCGTGCCAGAAACCGATGCCCGGTAGTTATGGAATGCTATATATTTACCCAACAAGCCGCTATCGTTACCCAAGCCATTAGGGAACCGTTTGGATTTAGAATTAAGCAGTATCAGGTTGGTGTTTAATGCCGATGCATTCAGGAAGATCACCTTGGCATGATATTCAATCACTTCTTTAGTATTAGCATCAATAACACGCACCCCTGTTGCCTTACCCAATTGCTCGTCATAAATAACAGAGTGCACCACCGAGTGCGGGCGGATGGTTAGGTTGCCTGTTTTTTGAGCCCAGGGCAATGTAGAACTTACCGAACTGAAATAGCCGCCAAAGGGGCATCCGCGCATACACATATTACGTGCCTGGCATTTACCTCGGCCCTGATCCAGGTGTATCTGTTGCGGCTCGGTAAGGTGTGCCCAGCGGGCGTGTACCAGGTGCCTGTCGGTATAATTATCTTTTAGGGATTGTTTTATGTGCTGCAGCGGCACATTCATATCAAACGGGGGCAAAAACTCGCCATCAGGCATGGCCTCTAAGCCATCCTTGCTGCCACAGATGCCAATAAATTTTTCTACATGCGAATACCAGGGGGCTACATCTTTATAGCCAATAGGCCAGCCAATGCCATAGCCAAAACGCTCGGGCGCGGTAAATTCAAATTCGCTCCAGCGTTGGGTAGCGCGGCCCCAGGTAAGCGATTTGCCACCAACCTGATACCCACGGATCCAGTCGAAAGGTTTTTCCTGCACATAGGGGTGGTCGGCATCTTTCACGAAGAAGTGGTCGCAGTCATCGCCATAGCCTGCTGCTTTGGTAATGAGCGGGTTTTCCTGGTTGTGTTTTAAACTCATGCGGCCACGGTACGGAAACTCCCACGGGGCAGTAGTTGCCGTTGGATAATCTTTTAGATGTTTTACATCTCGGCCACGCTCTAATACCAGGGTTTTTAAGCCCTGCTCGCAAAGCTCTTTGGCGGCCCAGCCGCCACTAATGCCCGATCCGATAACAATAGCATCATAAGTGTTCGCAGCGGATGCGCCCGAAATACTTTCCGTAGAATTTACTGACATGAAGTTTATAATAATTGGTATTCTAAAGATGCAATAAATTATCGGAAAAAGAAAATTTACTCACCCCGCTACACTACGTGCGCGACCCTCTCTTCGCTATGCGAAAAGAGGGTATGGGAATAAATTAATTACAACCCTCTTTGCGAAGCAGAGAGGGTTGACCAGCGAAGCGTAGTCGGGTTGAGTAAGATTGCAAGCCTTTATCCGTTGACTTCAGTCAACGGCAATGAATTAAATATTGGACTTGTTGTGCTTATAAATCAACTTGCATGCTCTAAACCCGATGCGGCATCCTTATCTAACAGCACACAGGCATTTGGCAGTTTTTGCAGGATTGATGCCGGCACCTCGGTGCTAACCGGGCCTTGTAAACTTTCGTAAATAATATTGGCTTTTTTAGCGCCGGATGCTATCAATACCGCTTTGCCGGCTTCTGATAAATGTTTTAAGCCAAGCGTTATGCCTTCTGTTAAGGCAGTTTCTTTAGTGAAATATTTTTGACCAACCTGCACGGTAATCGGGTCGAGTTCTGACCGGTGGGCATATAGGTCGAACGGGGTGCCGGGTTCATTCAGCCCTAAGTGGCCGTTCATGCCGATGCCAACTATCATCACATCTAACCCGCCTTTGCTGCTGATAAAACTATTCATGCGTTCGCATTCCGCATCCAGATCGGCAGCTTTGGCATCAAACAGCGTAACATTAGTTAGTTTCGTGTTCAGTTTATCAAAAAAGTTATGCTTTAAGTAATACTTACAGCTGCCCTGGTCGTTTTCGTCCATCCCTACCCATTCATCTAAGCCTATAAAAAAGCTTTGGGTAAGGTCTATTTTACCTTCGTTAGCCCATTGCACCAAATAGTTTAACATGCCGGTTGGTGAATCTCCCGAAGGGAAACATATTACCGATGCAGGTTTTTCGGCCAGTTGTTTGGCAACCAGTTCGGCTGCCGCTTTAGACATATCGTCGTTAGTGTCGTATATGGATATTTTCATAATTTAATCTTGTTTAGGGTTAAGCCACAGGTCAATTGGGCGGTCTACTTTTGGGTTGAATGGCAGGCTGATCTTTTTACCCTGCCCGGCAGATGCGTAGGCAGCGTAAAGCATTTCAAGCACGGCGCGGCCATCTTCGCCGGTTACCAGCGGGGTTTTATCTTCGCGTACGCATTCAATAAAGTGTTTCAGTTCGTGCGGGTAGCCCTGGTTAAATACTTCCTCAAAAATAGTAAAGCTCCAGCCTGCAGATGTATCGGCCTTTTCCATCGCGTAGCCATATCCTTCCCGGCTATAAGTTAAGGCCGAGCTACCCATAAACAGGTCGGCATAAATCACACCGCCTTTACCGTATATCTCACAACGGTCGTCCATACCGCCATGTTTGGCCCAGCTATCTTCGGCCACGCAGGTAACGCCGTTCTCAAACTCCACTATAACTACTGCATTATCTTCGCCTTTTGTGCGGCCGGTATGGAAAACAGTATCCATAGTTGCATATACGCTTTTAACTTTGGCATTGCCCAGCATCCATCTAAACCAACCCATGGCGTGGCAGCCCATATCCATTAACACACCACCGCCGGCCAAATTTATATCATAAAACCAGTCGGTATGCGGGCCGGAGTGCTTTTCGGCTTGTTTAAGCATGTATACTTCGCCAACGGCGCCTTCTTTTACCACCTGGCGGGCACGTTCATATTTGGGTGCGAAGCAAAGTTCTTCTGCATACATCAGTTTAACGTTGTTGGCTTTGCAGATGGCTATCATTTCGTCGGCTTCTTCTAAGGTAACGGCCAGCGGTTTTTCTATGATGATGTGTTTGCCAGCCTTGGCCGCTTTAATGGTATTAACAGCGTGCAAATAGTTAGGTACGCAAATATCCACCACTTCGCAATCGGTTGTTGCCAGCAGCTTATCCACATCATCAAAATAAGCAGGGATGTGGTGCTTTTGGGCAAAGGCCTTGGCTTTATCAATATTACGGGCATATACAGCCACTATTTCGGCCTCGGGTATAAAACGCTGGTAAGATTCTACGTGGATGTCTGATATAAATCCGGCGCCTAAAATGGCAACTTTAGTTTTTGTCATGTATTTAGCGGTATAATTGGGTTTACCTGGTCGGATAAAAATACAATAATTCCTTAAAGGCGGTTTACAGTAATCCAATATTTTTAAGCTTTATATCCTGTGAAAAAGTTTTTATATAATAATTTTTTAATTAATGGTTAAAACTCTGCGTTGTAAATGGTGTTTATACCATATGGTTATTGGTGATGAATTATTGAAAATGTTAAATAAGCTTTACGAGCCATCTACCTTTATTAATGCCAAATTTAAGCGGTATGATGTTGCTTTTAAAACAGATGATGCCGGCAGGCCTATATTGCTTTTTATAGGTAAAACAGATGCCGATGGTAATATAAAGGGCGAACGTTTTGCACGCAAATTAATTACAGGAACTGATGGTGGAATTATAAAAGACCACTGGGATAATAAAGGAAAAATAAGCTAAATATTATGGCGTCTAAAATAGTATTTGAATGCGCTAAAATTTTAATGGATAAAAAGCTAACTATTGCTTTTGCAGAAAGTGCCACGGCGGGGCGTTTATCGGCAGAGTTTTCGCTGGTGCCCAATTGTGGGGGTATGTTAAAGGGTGGGATTGTTTGTTATGATGCCTGCATTAAGCAAGACGTTTTGGGTGTTCCCCAAGAGTTGGTAGAAACATACACACCCGAATCGGCCGAAGTTACCCGGGAGTTGGCACAGCGCCTGCAAAATTTTATGAAAACAGATATACAGGTAGCTGTTACCGGGCTTACCATGCCGGGTGGGAGCGAAACGCCAGAGAAACCTGTAGGTACTATGTTTGTACATGCAATAATTAAAGGTAAGCCAATTGCCCTGCGCGAGGTTTACCAGGGTAGCCCCGAAGAAATTGTTTTACAAACGGTGGATAAGCTGGCGCAATTATTAATTGATGAACTGAATAGTTGATGTAAATGGAACAAATTACTGTAATTGTAGAAACCCCAAAAGGAAGTGGCCACAAGTATGATTATGAGCCGGAGTTAAATTGTTTTAAACTTAAGAAAGTATTACCTGCAGGTTTGATATTTCCGTTTGATTTTGGTTTTATACCCGGTACAAAAGGCGGCGACGGAGACCCGCTGGATGTTATAGTAATATCAGAGATTACTACCTTCCCCGGTTGTTGTATGGATTGCCGTGTTATTGGCGCCATAAAAGTTAACCAAACCGAACGCAACGGCAGCACCATGCGTAACGACCGCTACTTTGTGGTGCCGGAGGTATCTACGCTGTTTAAAGATATCAGATCGTTAGTGCAATTGCCCGATGAGATAGTAAACCAACTGGAAAGCTTTTTTAAGAATTACAATGAGCAGGCCGGTAAAAAATTTGAAGTACTTGAAAGGGTAGAGGCCCAGGAAGCTTATCAAATGATAAAAATATAATTCTCTTTACAAATCACAAACATTTGCAAATACAATATTGTTGCATTTATAATTATATTTGCAGCATGATATCCCGAATAAAAGCCATCAAACTGGATAACGTAGGCATAACAGCTTCTACGCTTTGTGCCATACATTGTGCAGCAGTGCCGGTATTTTTTACCAGCTTGCCTTTGGTTGGCCTGGGTTTTTTAGCCAACCCATGGGTAGAATGGATCATGATCATGATTGCCCTGGTAGTGGGTAGCTCATCTATAGGTAATTCTTATTTTAAAGAACACCACCGGATTTTGCCCTTATTGTTATTAATTGCCGGATTTATAACCATTATAGCAGGCCACCTGTTTACCAGGGGTTGGTTAGAGGCCGTTATTGTACCATTAGGTGGGTTTACAATAGCCACAGCCCACTTTGTAAACTATAAATACGCAGGTACATGCAGGGCCGGCGATAGCTTTTTGCATATTAAACATACACACCCGCATACCAATGAAAGCCATAAGGCTGCTTAATTTAATTTTTTAAGTTAAATTTGGATTGAAATGGCACAAGAGAAAAATAATTACCAGTTTGAAGATATGCTGCAAAAGCATAACCTAAAAAAAACTGCCCCAAGGTTACGGGTACTTTCTATGATGTATTCAAAAAATACAGCCACCTCACAGCCCGATCTGGAAAGCGTAATGAACGATATTGACCGGGTAACTCTTTACCGCATCTTAAATGTTTTTGAAGAGAAGGGCATTATTCATAAAGTTTTTGATTTAAATGGTACGGCCAATTACGCCGTTTGCCATTCGGATTGCCAGGAGAACCACCATCATGACGAGCATTTGCATTTTAACTGCACCGCCTGTAAAAATGTATATTGTATTAATGAACTTAATATGCCTAAATTGAACCTGCCCCACGGTTTTGAGGCGCAGGCATTTACTTTATATGCATCGGGGATATGCCCAAAATGCCATAAAAAAGAACAAGCCAAAATCAATTGATTTGCAACACAATTGCGTTGTATTTTGAATTAATCCTTTTTATACAAAAAAAGTCGAATACGATAAACGTGGTAAATTATTTTTGTAAGCTAATACAGTGATAGTTAAATTCGCGTTCCCTAATATATCCATGGTTAATAAATACTCAAGGCTGATATTATCGGCAGGCATTTTATGTTTTTATGTGCTGATGTGTTCTTTTACACCCGCGGCAGATACTATTAAGTCTACCGGCTTTAAATTAAAAACTATTATTATTGATGCGGGCCACGGCGGTAAAGATGCCGGGGCTAAAGGCTTGTCATCGTTTGAGAAGAATGTGACTCTTTCTATAGCCCAAAAATTACAGGCTGCTATTAAAACGCAGATACCCGATGTATCTACCATCATGACCCGCGCTGATGATACCTTTATTGAGTTAAGGCGCCGGTCGGATATTGCCAACAAATCGCAGGGTAACCTTTTTATATCTATCCACTGTAACTCATCTGCCGAAGGTACAGCCTATCGTGCGCACAAGCAAAGCGGCGTAATGCTGCTGGTGTACGGTTTAAAAAGGGCTGGTGAACAGTTAGAGGCCATGCGCGAGAATGCATCCATCCTGATAGAAAAAGACCAGGAAAAGTATGAAGCACTTGATGCTACAGACCCTGCCAATGCCATCATATTAGATGCCTTTACCAAAAAGTACCGCAAGCAAAGCATTCATTTTGGCGAATTTTTAAACCGGGAATTTTCCGAAACCGATGGCCGCCCGTCTATTGGTGTGCGCGAGCAAAGCCTTTACGTATTAGCTAACAGCGCCATGCCCGCTGTGTTGATAGAAACAGGTTTTATTAACAATCCCGAAGAGGAAACTTATTTAAATTCAGAAGAAGGGCAACAGCAAATTGTACAAACTATATTACGGTCAATTATGGCGTACCGCGCGGCTCTTACGGCTCAATAGCAATTCCAACGAAAAAGAATCCATTAAATTTATACAATCTTTTTAAACTAATAAGCATAAAAGGCCTATATTGGGTTAAGTTTGGGTAGTCCTATTTACTCAGGCTATATATTTACATAACCTGTTTAATGCCTTATTATCAGCACTACTCTTTTGATCTGTGGTTAACGCTTATTAAATCAAACCCTGAATTTAAAATTCAGCGCGCCCGGTTTTTTCAACAGAATTTTAATAATACCAACAGATCGGTTGATGATGTTGCCGCCACCTTTAGGCAGGTGGATCTGATGTGTAATGCCGTGAACGAGAAAACGGGCAAAAACATTGATGCCGACGAAATGTACCTGATGGTGATCAGCCTTATCAACGGTGCCCGGCTAAATATCGATGATATTGATTATCCGGCGTTGCACGCGCAAATGGAGGATCTGTTGTTTAAATATCCGCCCATAGCCTATTCTGATGTAACAATTGACACCCTGCAGCATCTAAAATTAAAAAGCGGAGCAACTTTTAGTTTGTTGAGCAACACAGGATACATCACCGGGAAAACATTAAGAAAGGTATTGGCACTTTATGGGCTCGATAACTATTTCGATTTTCAGCTATACTCTGATGAGGCAGGCATGTCTAAACCCAACCCTGAGTTTTTTAAGACCATGTTAAACAACATCGATATATGTAATGGGGGGAAGGATCTACCGCTGAAAAGCATTATCCATATTGGCGATAACCCTAAAAACGATGTAAAACCCGCCGATGAAATGGGGATTAGCTCCTTACTAATCAATTCAAACCAAAACAGCATTTTAAGCCTTATAAGCTAAGTTATGACAGCCACCACTTATTCTTTACACCATATACACCACGATGATAATTTTGGTTTTAATGCCGATGATTACAGTCGTTTTAAGTTTGGTGACGGCGCGGTATCTAAAGATTTTGGTACCGCATTGGCCAATGGATTTATAAAGGAATATTTAAGCGATAACCCGGTTACCGATCAGATGGTGGTTATTTCCAGCCCTTACTCGTTTATACCAACGGCTACATTTGCTATGAAAAATTGGTTTGTGTACCGCCTTAACCATTGGCTGGCAGAGAAGGGGTTGCCTGTTGTGCAAGAAACTAAGGTGCACCGTACCATTACTTATAAAGAAGATTATGGCGAACTGAACGCCGAGCAGCGCATGAGCCTGATAGGTAATGATCAGTTTCATATTGATAAAGCTTTTTTGGCAGGCAAAACGCTGTTGTTTTTAGATGATATCCGCATAACGGGCAGCCACGAGCGCATGATCATGAAGATGGTAGACGCCTATGGGTTGGATAACGATATACACATGCTGTACTTTGCCGGGCTGATGAATAGCAATATCCACCCGAATGTAGAAAACCACCTCAATTACCATTATGTAAAATCTATCTTCGATCTGGAGGGCATCATTAAAAGCGGCGATTTTTGCATGAATACACGTATAGTAAAATATATATTAAACTACAGTTTTAATGGGTTCAGGGTGTTTATTCAAACCCAAACAGCCGATTTTGCAGAGCTGCTTTACAACATGGCATTAGGTAACGGGTACCATAACATCGAAGCTTATGAACAGAATTTAAATTTTATTAGGAAACTATTATTTGAACACGCAACTTTAGAAAGAACTTCGTAATCAATCAATAAGATGCTTTACAGCCCTATCACAGGAAAAGGGCAGGCTAAAGTCAAAATTTTAAACAACTATAATTAATAATATAATGGCAATTAATCTTCAAAAAGGGCAGCGTGAGGCTATCGACGCACCTAAATTTACTATAGGCTTAGGCTGGGATACTAACACGTCATCAACAGGGGCGGCGTTTGATTTGGATGCATCTATATTTATTATGGGTGATAACAAAAAGATACTGAGCGACGAACATTTTGTATTTTACAATAACCTTAAATCGCCGGATGAAGCGGTTGAGCATACCGGTGATAACCTAACCGGCGCCGGCGATGGTGATGACGAGCAAATAAAAATAGACTTGACAAAAATTGACCCGCGTGTAACTGAGATTTGCGTAGTGGTAACTATACATGAAGCAGAGAGCCGCCGCCAGAACTTTGGCCAGGTGCGTAACTCGTTTGTGCGCATATTTGACGCTGCAACCAATACCGATATTTTAAAATACGAGCTGGAGGAAGATTTTTCTATAGAAACAGCTGTAGAATTTGGCCGCATTTATAAACGCGATAACAAATGGAAATTTGAGGCAGTAGGCGCAGGCATGAAAGGCGGCCTGCAAGATTATTTAAATAAATATAACTAAGCGGAAAGCAAAAAGTCTAAAGCGAAAAGCTAACACATAAAAGTGCTTTCAGCTTTAGACTTTCTGCTTTTAGCTTTCAGCTAAAACAAAAAAGAAATGGCAATTAATCTTCAAAAGGGGCAACGCATTAGCCTCGAAAAAACTAACGGCAGCAAGCTGCAAAGCGTTTGTGTAGGTATAAACTGGGGTGCTATAGAAAAGAAGGGTTTATTTGGCTTTGGCAGCAGCAAAGAAGCGGTTGACCTTGATGCCAGCTGTGCCTTATTTGATGAGAATAAAAAACTGATTGATGTGGTTTACTTTGGTAACCTAAAATCAAAAGACCAGGCAGTGCGCCATAGCGGCGACGATCTTACGGGCGATATGGGCGGCGATGATGGTTTGGATAACGAAGTAATTACGCTTGATTTTGGCAGCCTTAACCCCGTAGTTAAGCATGTGGCCTTTGTGCTAAACAGCTTTAGGGGGCATGATTTTGGTACCATTCCGTTTGCGTCTATCCGCATATATGAAGGTACGCCTAAACGCGTTAACGAGGTTTTTGCTACCTATGACATTGCACATGATGCGAGCTTTAAAGGCCATGTATCTATGGTGATGGGTGTTTTCTACAACAAAAATGGCGAGTGGAAATTTAATGCCATTGGCGAACCCACCAAAGACCGTAAACTGGAAGAAACCGTAAACACGGTAATGCGCAATTATTTGTAAATTAATAGCCTCTCCCCAACCCCTCTTCAAAGGAGAGGGAGCCTTTAATGTCCTATCCGTTGGAGAGGATTTAGGTGAGGCTTCCTTTGGAAAGGGCAGGGTGAGGCTAAACCATTTTAATTAAAATATATGGAAACCAACCTAACCAACGAGGGCGCCGGCCTGCCGGATTTTAATGCAACACCTGCTGCCGCAAGCACAAGCACCCCGGTTAAATTAGATAAAGACGGCAATATCGATCTGACCAATATTACCCCTGATGAGGTTAAAAAGTTCAGCGAAAAAAGCAAGGATCTTAACCCGGCCGATGTAAACTCCATACTGAATTACGGGGCCGATTTACAGCAGGGTATGGAGCGTTACAGCAATACCTTCCTGTCATCGGTAAGAACGTTTGATGCGGGCGAGGTAGGTACATTAATTACCGACCTGCTGCACGAGTTAAATTATATTGATGTTGATGAGTTGGAGCAAAATGCTTTTATGCGCATTTTATCGCGTATCCCTATCATCAAAACGTTGGTTATGGATACCAAAAAAATGTTTGCCAAGTATGATCTGGTGGTGAGCAATGTAGATAAGATCGTAAACAAAATAAAGGCAGGCCGCGTAAATTCTATCAAGGATAACTCGTCCCTGCAAACCATGTTTGATAGCAATGTGGATTTTATCCATCAAATGGAAGAACTCATCATTGCCGGCCAGTTAAAGTATAACGAACTGAACGAGCAGTTAGCTGTGATGGATGGCAATCCATCTGCCTACCAGGATTACGAAATTGCCGACCTGCGCGATTATGTGAACCGTTTAGATAAACGCATGGCCGATTTGAAAGTGGTGCGCTTTATTATGCTGCAATCATTGGCGCAGATTCGTGTGGTACAGAATAATAATACTACCATTGCAGAAAAGGCACAGTCTATCGTATCTACTACTATCCCGGTTTGGAAAAATCAGTTAACCATTGCCGTGGCTTTAAACAGGCAAAAGGCTAATGTAGAGATGCAAAAGAAAGTGGCCGATACCACCAACACCATCCTGCAAAAAAATGCCGAGCTGCTTAAACAAAACAGTATTGATGTAGCGCGCGAGAATGAGAAAACTGTGGTATCTTTGGATACTTTAAAACGTACCACACAATCGTTAATTGAAACGTTGACCGAAGTTAAACGCATCCATGACGAGGGTACACAAAACAGGAAAGTGCTTAATACCGAATTGAAGAATTTGGAAACTGAGCTGAAAAAGAACGTGACGAATACACGTTAATTTAACGTATGGATGAAAACAGGCTAAACATATTAAATGCATCTACACGGGTTATCAGCAAATTGCAGCTGTTATCGGTGTTTTTTAATAACGATGTAATTTATAAGATTTACCTGCGCACACAAGTACTGCACCAGCTTTTTCAAACCAATCCAGAACTTGATATTTACCAACTGGAGATGTTTCATCTCCAGTTTACACAAACCCTGATAGATCTGCTCAAAAAGATCAAGAAGAATAACGAAACCAATGCCCATCTGCTGCTGGACGAAGTTGCGTTGAATCATCAGCTGATAGAACAGATGGAAGGCTCGGCCTATACCGAGCAGAACTATGAAAACGATAAGCAGCGGCAGGCACTGAAAATGAGCCAGTCGTTACGGAAACTTTTCCAGGTACTTTCAGATAATTCGGCCGAGTACCCGTTTGCCGGGAATATCAATAAGTTTAGTGCGCACTTTTCGGCCGATTACTTTTACAGCATTTCTACCGAACTGGTTTATGAATTGCTGGCCTATAACCCGGCCGATGTTTACTCTAACGAATACGCCACCATACAGCGCAAGCTAATGGGTAACCTTTGTAAGTACGATTTTAAGATAGCATTTTACTGCGGGGTGCGGGCTAATGATATAGTGCTGGAGGTTTACCGCTTTACAGATGTAAACAAGTACTTCCTGTTTTCGCCGTTGAATAATGTTTTGCTATTTTGCGATGTGGCCAAACTGGGCGATCTGGATTTGAAGAACACCGTTAGTAAACGAGAACGGATGATGCGCGAATTGCGCGATAAAAATGTGCAGCTAACCGGCAAGGCCGGCTTAATGAAAACAAACCTGCCCGAGAGAATCACCGCCCTACTGGCAGATAACTATAAAAAAATAACCGACGTGAACTTTTTAGAGCAGATGAACGCGTTTGATGTTCAGGCTAATATTCTAAAAACCATGTTAAATACCGATATCATTTAAACTAACCTATAATGGACCTGATACACACCTTACTTGGCCCGGATATTAAAGCTGGCTTGCTGATAATTTTAAACCTGATCGTGATAGAAAGCCTGCTATCTGTAGATAATGCTGCCGTGCTGGCTACCATGGTTATCGATCTGCCCAAGCAGCAGCGTGCGCGTGCCTTGCGTTACGGCATCATCGGCGCTTATGTGTTGCGCGGGGTATGTTTGTTTTTAGCCGCCTGGCTGGTGAAGATCTGGTGGTTAAAACCATTGGGTGGTTTATACCTGCTATACCTGGCCTTTGATTATTTTAAAGGTAAACTGGCCAAAAAAGATGCAGATGGCGGCGAAGAAGAATCTGTAGATAAGAACAAGAATTGGCTTTACAAATCAACCGTGGGCTTAATGGGTAACTTTTGGGCAACCGTGGCCTTGGTAGAATTGATGGATCTGGCCTTTTCTATAGATAACGTATTTGCTGCGGTGGCTTTTACAGACCATGTGTTCTTGATCTATACCGGGGTATTCATCGGGATACTGGCTATGCGTTTTGTGGCGCAGGCATTTGTAAAGCTAATGGAGAAATTTACCTTCCTGGAAACCGTTGCCTTTATGGTGATAGGTGTACTGGGTATCAAATTAACAGCATCATTATTTGTCCATTTCTCGCCGGAGTCTGGCGTAGCCAAATTTATGGAAAGCGAAACGGCGGATATTGCCGTATCGGTATTTACAGTAGCCGTATTTTTGATCCCGGTATTAACATCAGTTTTATTTAACTTCCCTAAAAAGAATATCATTAAACCCGAAGTAGCCGAGGATGCAGAAGGGGTACTGGATAAAAGCTAAGCGAACAAAAAGCACCTTAAAAATCAGTAATTCACCCAATCATTAATTAATATTGAAACTTATCGCATCTATTTTTGGCATTGGCTATGTAAAAGGCGGGGGCACCCTTGCCGCTATAGTTACATGCCCGTTCATCTGGCTGTTGTGGCAGTCTGAAATGCATAGCCCGTTATACCTGTTAGGCATTACCGTAATCATAACCTTGCTGGGGATCTACGTTGGTGATAAGGTAGAACCAATTTGGGGTAAGGACAGTTATCGCGTAGTGATAGATGAGGTTGCCGGTATGCTGGTAACCATGCTGTTTATTCCGCCAAATTTGTATTACCTGCTGATAGGTTTGGTGTTATTCCGCTTTTTTGATATTGTAAAGCCGCTTGGCATCCGTAGAATGGAAGCTTTCCCCGGTGGTACGGGTGTGATGATGGATGATGTACTGGCCGGTGTGTATGGTAATATTGTGCTGCAACTGGTAGTGTTCTTCTTTAGGTTTTAAAAGGTATCTTAGGTTTTTAATTTTAAATACAAGCATGTTTATTTTTACCTATATCGCAATTTTTATGTTGGCGATGCGGCTTCGCCGGTCGTTAAAGTTCACAGCAATATTCCAAAAATGGAACCTGCCGTTAAACCTGATAGGCTGGGGCGCGGTGGTTATGTTTTTAGTAGTTGCCAAGGCCATAAAAAACGATGAGGTACACGGTATAGTAGCAGCCCTTGCTTTAGCAGGTGTTTTGTACTATCTGCAGAAAGAGCCCGACTTTAAATCATTCGGTATCCTGCTAAAAGCCCATTATCCCTTGGTGGCCGTTGCGGTGATAGTGGAATTGACTACACTTATCAATGAGGATTTTTATGACAAGTACGACGATTTTTTCCAAAGCGCTTATTTTATGGCGTTCGGATACATCTTTGTCAGGTTAGCCACCTCCAAAAAGCAACAAGCCGAACTGAAACGCATTAATGAGCGTAAAGAAGAATTGGAGGTTTTGGTTGCCGAACGAACTGCCGAAATAACTAAGCAAAAGAACGAACTGCAGGAAACTGTAAAAGAATTACAATCTACCCAGGCGCAATTGATCCAACAGGAAAAGCTGGCATCCTTAGGAGAACTTACTGCCGGTATTGCCCACGAGATCCAAAACCCGCTAAACTTTGTCAATAACTTTTCTGAAGTAAGTATGGAGTTGATAGAGGAGATGGAGGAAGAAATGGCCAAAGGTGATTTGGAAGAAGCCACTGCCATAGCAAACGACATTAAACAAAACCTCGAAAAGATCCGCCATCACGGCAAACGGGCTGATGGTATTGTAAAAGGTATGTTGCAGCATAGCCGCGCCAGCAGTAACATCAAAGAGCCTACCAACTTAAATACCATTGCCGACGAGTATTTCCGCCTGGCCTATCACGGTTTGCGGGCCAAGGATAAATCATTCAATGCAGATCTGGTAACTAACTTCGATCAAAACCTGCCATTGATTAACATCGTATCGCAGGATGTAGGCAGGGTATTGCTCAACATGTTTACCAATGCTTTTTATGCCGTGCATCAAAAGCAAAAAACCATTGGTGGCGATTATAAACCACGTGTAGAAGTATCTACAAAGATAATTGGCAAAGAAGTAGAGATAATTGTACGCGATAACGGCAGCGGTATCCCCGATGCTATAAAAGATAAAATTATGCAGCCGTTTTTTACCACCAAGCCGGCGGGCGAAGGTACTGGGCTTGGCTTATCCTTAAGTTTTGACATTATTGTAAAGGCCCATAAGGGCCATATCGATATCGATAGTAAAGAGGGCGAGGGTACAGCCTTTATTATAACGTTACCTTTAGCCTGATGCAGATCATACAAATAAATAATTCACTAAATCACTAATTCATTAAATCAATAATTATTTTCGCATGAAAATATTAGTTGTAGACGACGAAGCCGATGTTCAACCCCTGTTTTTACAGCGTTTCCGTAAGGAGATCAAAAACCACGAAGTTGAGTTTGACTTTGCACAATCGGGCGAAGAGGCGTTAAATTATCTTAAAGATAAGCACTCGGAAGTAGTACTCATCCTGTCGGATATTAACATGCCGGGCATGAGCGGGATAGAGTTGCTCACCCACATCCGGGAAGATTTCCCTACGCCGCCGCCACCTGTGGTAATGATGATAACTGCTTATGGAGACGATGAGAATTATAAACAAGCTATGGATAAGGGCGCAGATGATTTCCTGACCAAACCGCTTGATTTTAACTTACTGAAAGAAAAACTTAAAACCTTATAGCACAAATGGCTAAGATACTGGTAGTGGATGATGAAGCGGACTTGGAGGTACTGGTAAAACAAAAGTTCCGCCGCAAGATCAGGGAGAACGAATACGAGTTTATTTTTGCGCAGAACGGCGAGGAAGCCTTAGAACGTATTAAGGAGCACCCGGACCTGGATATCATTCTGTCGGATATTAATATGCCCGTGATGGATGGCCTTACTTTGCTTACCCATTTGCCTGCAGCTAACCCAATGGTTAAGGCCGTAGTGGTATCTGCCTATGGCGATATGCAAAACATCCGCACCGCCATGAACCGCGGCGCCTACGATTTTGTAATGAAACCGGTTGATTTTGAAGACCTGGAACTAACGATGCAAAAAACCATTACCTATGTAAGGCAGTTGCAGGAAACGCTTAAGGCCATCAAAGAGAACAACATCCTAAAGATGTATGTAGACGAGAATGTGCTTAATTTTATGACACATAAGGAGTTTGAAGGCAGCTTACTGAAAAATGAATTGCTAGAAGCTACCGTAATGTTTGTAGATGTTTGTGGTTTTACAGCCATTACAGAACACATCCCCGCCAATACCGTGGTAAACTTGCTTAATGGTTTGTTTGATAAGATCGTAAAGGAAATTATAGCCCAGGGTGGCCACGTAGATAAGTTTATGGGCGATGCTATTATGGCAGTTTTTCGTGGTGAGTTCCATTTGGACAGGGCTATAGATGCTGCACTTTCAGTTAAAGCGCACTTGTCCGACGAGCCGGAGATAGATGCAGGCAATGGCAAAACGTTTAAACCTAATGTAGCTGTGGGGATTAATAGCGGTGAAATGGTATCGGGCAACATCGGTTCGGCATCGTTAAAACGATTAGACTATACCGTAATAGGCGATTCGGTAAACCTGGCCCAGCGACTGCAAGGCATAGCCACCGCCGGACAGATCATCATCACCGAAGATGTTTACCATAAAGCCAAAGAATCATTCCACTGCAAAAAGAACGGTGAGTTTACCCTTAAAAACAAGTTAAAGCCGGTAATTACCTACGAAGTAGTAGAGTAGAGGGAATAATATCGAATGCTGAATTTCGAATATCTAATGTTGAATTTCACTTCATTATTCAAAGTTCAACATTCTTTATTCTATAATTTTCTAATTACCCGCTAGTGCCTTGCCCTGCGTTTCAGCACACCACCGGCAGCTTCTTTTATAATGCTGGTAAAGATGAACGCTTTGGGGTCTATTTCATGTACCATGTTTTTTAAGCGCCTAAGTTCTAAACGGGTAACTACAGTAAAAACAATATCTACCGGGTGGCTTATATCAAAGCTGTCTTTCAAAAAACCGCGCTCGCCTTTATAAACTGTAATACCACGGCCAAGCTGTTTAACCAGCATCTCTTTGATCAGTACATTTTGGCCGGAGATAATGGTAACTCCTGTATATTCTTCCAACCCTTCTATCACAAAGTTGATCGTGCGCGATGCCGTGTAGTAAGTAATGATAGAGTATAACGAAGTAATAAAGCCCACCTCTAAGGCAGCTATCAGGAAGATAACAATATTAATACCCAGGATGATCTCGCTGATGGTAAAGCTGATGCGCTTACCGGTATAAAGCGCCAATACCTCTATGCCATCCAGTGCGCAACCACCACGAATGGCTAAGCCAATACCGGTGCCCATAAACACGCCGCCAAAAATAGATACAAGCAATTTATCTGAGGTGATCTTATCAGGGTAAGGCAGGTATAACAGGCACAGTGCCAGGCCAATAATAGCCATCATAGTGCGTATAGCAAAGGTTTTATTTACCTGCAATGCACCCATTATAATGAATGGGATATTGGCCAGTATAATTACGTAGGCAATATTAAAATGATAAAGCTCGTGTATCAATAGCGAGATCCCGGTTACGCCGCCATCAAAAAAGGCATTGGGTATCAGGAAACTTTTAAGGGCAAAGCCACAAAATAATATGCCCGCAATGGTATAAAATGTGTCTGTGATGATCGATCGTGCAGTAGGCGCTGTATTCATTTCGGCGATGGCAATTTTGTTTTGTAAATCTCTTAAATTTTCTGCTTTTTTCGGGGCTTTATTTTTCAACGATGCCGCTGTGAAATAATGGTGGCTTTGCAGGAAGCTTATTTGCGTTTTATCCCATTCGTCTATTGTGTGTATGGTACCTAAGGCCAGCATCTCCTTAAACAGGGTATCACCGATAGCTGCAAAATCACCCCGGCCCAGGTAATCCAGGTCGGCATCGCAAATAATTTCTTCCAGTTTGTTTTTGGGTTGCTGCGGCAGTTGGGTAGCCATAATCAGTTCGCAAATGTGTTCGATATCAGTTGCGCTGTAACCAAACTTTGGCAGCGCCCCGCGTGTAATATCGGCCGATGCCTGCTCATGGTTATCTATGCGGGTTAAGTAGCCGCTATCATGATACAGGGCGGCAACAAGCAGTAAGCGTGTATGATCCTCATCGATATTTTCTTGTTTGGCTATTGCTGCAGCCGAATGGTAAACATCAATGGTATGATCGATATTGTGGTAATAGAAATGCTTAGGCAATTCGTTTCGTAAACGGTCTAAAATATATTTACCCTCGGGGCTATCAACCAGATCCATCATTGTTGGGCTAAGATATTAATTTGATGGGAATAAGCCTTTATCTAAATCTTCAAGTTAAAACGAAGTGTTAAGTAATGTCTCCCTCTCCTTTGGAGAGGGCCGGGGAGAGGCTAATTGTCACCCTTATCTGATTTTGTGACCGCAACGTCATATAACATCAAAACGAGCTTAACAGCACTGTATTCGCCGTAAATTTGAACAACATCTGGCAAAAACAGTTGTTAGCATCTACAGAACAATAATTATGAGCGATAACAAATTAGCAAATATAAAATACTCTGTGTTAGACCTGGCCACCGTTGTGCAGGGTACAACCGCGGCAGATAGTTTCAAAAAAAGTTTGGATGTGGCGCAGCTTGCCGAAAAGGTAGGCTACAACCGCTATTGGTTTGCCGAGCACCATAATATGGCTGGCGTTGCCAGTTCGTCGCCATCTATTTTAATTGGTTATATAGCAGGCGGCACTTCAAAAATACGGGTAGGGTCTGGCGGTATTATGCTGCCTAACCACGCCCCGCTTATTGTGGCCGAGCAATTTGGTACGCTGGCATCACTATATCCGGGCAGAATAGACCTGGGTTTGGGCCGCGCGCCCGGTACCGACCAGATGACCGCGCTGGCTATTCGGGGCGAAAATTTTAACGCAGCGCACAACTTCCCGCGGGATATTATTAAGTTGCAAACCTTTTTTTCTGACGAGAACGCAGGTAGCAAGGTAAGGGCAATGCCCGGCGAAGGGTTAGATATCCCGATATGGGTACTGGGCTCCAGTACAGATAGTGCTAAGGTGGCAGCAGCCATGGGTTTACCTTATGCTTTTGCAAGCCATTTTGCGCCTACCTATTTTATGGAGGCTATCCAGATATACCGCGATAACTTTAAACCATCCGAACATTTAAAAGAGCCATATGTAATGGCCTGTGTAAACGTGGTTGCTGCCGATACCGATGGTGAGGCCGAATACCTGTCTACCTCTTTAAAACAGTTTTTTATGGGTGTGGTAACAGGTAAAAGGCAGTTGCTGCCGCCACCTGTTAAAAGCATGGATAACATTTGGAATGTGTTTGAAGAAGAAGCCGTGATGCAAATGTTATCCTACTCGTTTGTGGGTGGGCCGGAAAAGATCAAAGCCCAATTAACCTCATTTGTAGAGCAAACCGGCGTTAACGAAGTGATGGCTACCACGCATATTTTTGATCATCAGTCCAGAATGTACTCTTATAAAGTATTTGCAGATGTGATCCGTACATCGGCATATGCACCTTTAAGCTAATAAGTTTGTTAATATATACAGCCCGCATCCGAGAGGATAGCGGGCTTTTTTGTGGAAATTTTATAATAATTTGGATAAATACCTACAACAAACAGGCATATAAAATGTACTTTAGTCTGTAAAACGCTGTTAATATAATTTACGGCACAATATGTATCAATGAGTAAAGTATTTACAATAACAGAAGGACTTGAAAATTTAGGAGCCATGAGCACTGGCGGGCAAGGCTCGGTATATAAAGGCCGCCGCATGGGCCCTGTATTTACCGCCATCAAGCTGCTGCCAACCCCCATTCATACCGAAAGCGAGGATGATAGAAATTTCCGCAATTTTAGGAACGAGGTAACCAAACTGCAAAAGGTAAACGAGCAGCCCAACCCAAATGTGGTTAAAATATTAAGCTCGGGCATTACCGATAGCGGCTCGTTCCCGTATATCGAAATGGAATATATAGAAGGCCCGGATCTTTGTGAGTTGCTTAAACCGCCTTACGAAAAGATCTTTATGCTGAAAGAGGTTATCCGCGTGGCCGACCAGCTATCCAGCGCCCTGGCACATTGCCATAAGGTAGGGGTTAAACATGGCGATGTTAAAAGCAACAATGTAAAATATAATATCCATACCGGCAACTATGTATTGCTTGATTTTGGCCTGGCCATCATGAGCGAAGAGCAGCGCCGTACCAGCATACGCCATGCAGGGGCTATAGAATTTATGGCGCCCGAGCAGCACGATGGTAAAATGCTGATGGAAACAGATATTTATAGTTACGGTATCATCCTTTACGAATTATTAACCGGCGAAGTGCCGTTTCCGCTGCATGGCAACGGCGATGCCGGCCGCAATGCGGTAATGCTGGCGCATATAGAAAACCCGGTGCCCGATCTGCTGAGTGCCCGCCGAAACGCCATGCCCAATAGCTGGGATGCCGAAAAGCAAGGCCACGAAATGCAGGTACCGCAATGGTTGCTTAAGCTTATAGAAAAGTGCTTGCAAAAATTGCCTAAAGATAGGTTTAGCGATGGAACCCAATTGCATGATGCTATTGTTAGGGGTAGCATAACCGCTTCTGATAGTTTTGATATTGCCGGTGGCTTAAGTAATGCCGCCCTACGAAGCGAGAATGAACGCCTGCATAACCAGCTTATGCAATACCAGCAAAGCGGCCCGCCGCCAAAGCAGGCCGTATATGCAGACCAACCCGTTGAGGATGCATCTCGTATATCATTGTCAAAACCCTATTACTATACGGTGATGACCTTATTAGTGTTGTTTATGGGCTTTTCTGTTTATTCTACTTTGTTAAAAAAACATGCCCCAGCCAAACCTATCAATCAGGATTCGTTACAAAATAGTAGCAATACCACCAAAGAAGATACTGGTGTAAACTTTGGTGCCAAATACCCCACCGATGATACGGTTGAAAGTACACAATTGCCTAAAGATACGGTTGTTAAAAAGCCTGTTGTGATACCAAAACCGGCACCGGATACTTTAAAGACCGAACCTGATACGGTAAATAACATACAGTAATTTGATTGGGAATTATCAATTTCGGATTTAAATTTTAGTAATTACAACTTAGATTTTAGTATTACATAAATGGCTTCTACACCAAATTTTTGGCAACGCATAGGCATACAGGATTGGTTTTTAACCAACGAAAGTACCGAAAAGGCAAAGGCTAAAGCCCTTACGCCCGATACGGTTTACAGTTACATTGTAGATAAGTTCCGCGATTCTATCAAGGATCTTTCTTTTGCTGATAGGGTGGTGTTTTACCACGAGTTCATCATCAGCTTTAATGCGGATGACTACAAGGAGTTTGTGGCCGATAAGCAAGGTATTTTCGGGCTGATAGTGCAGGAAACGGTTACCAAGTTTTACGAGATCTTAAAAGAATATCGCGCACAAGGCAAAACGGTGAAACCATCAGGCTCTAAATGGGTGTTCCGTTTGGTATCACACCCGGATTATGCCCGCGGAGATAAGGGTTTTATAGGCAAACTACTGCCCGATAATAACCAAAAAGAGCAGAATGTACGGGTTACATTCATTCCCCGCCAAACGGGTATAGCCCAAACTTTTGACGTAAGCCAGGAAGCCCTAAAAGGTTTTACCTACTACAGTGAAGGTTATTTTGAGATCCCTTACGAAGAGGAACTTGAACCCGAAGAGCAAAAAGCTGCAAAGGCGCAAAGCCAGATAGCACGCCTGGAAACCATCATACCAGATCAGCAGTTTGCCGGTAAAAAGGTAGAATATCTGATGAAGGATGATGATATCATTGTATCAGGGCTCGAAGAAACCCGCGAAGATTCAAATATTTTTACTATCCCAAGCGATTGGGTTAATGCGCCCCACCTGCAGATCCGTTTTAACAAGGCGGATGGTAAATTTTACCTGGCATCTTTTGGTGAGATAACCACGCTGAATGAGGTAGTGATGGAACGCAGCGATATCAACTCACCTAAATGGGTAGAGTTGCCTGTAAACTCGCGCATGTTATTGAATGGCATTATTGGTTTAAACCTGTTTAAAGCGTAGATAAGTATGTCGCAGATATTATCCACAGGGCTATTGGTAATTGGTTTTGGCCTGCTGATAACCCATTTTATTGATATTAAAAAATCCGGTAAACGTAATGGCTGAAAACTATTTTGGATTAACCGACACAGGTAAGGTACGTAGCAATAACGAAGATACCTTTATTACCCAAAAGGTGATGGGCAACCGTATGCTGCTGGCATCTGTAATTGATGGGGTAGGTGGCTATAACGGCGGTGAAGTAGCTGCAGCCATAGCCAAAGAGGTATTCATCGACCGCCTAAGTGGCCTGCAGGGCGAGATCATCCCCGGGATGATAGATGCCTTTAAACTGGCCAGTGCGCAAATTTCGCAAAAAAAGCAAAACGACAAAGACCTGGAAAGCATGGCTTGCGTGGCTACCATTGCTTTGGTGGATATTGATAATAACCAGTTTTTTTATGCACATGTTGGCGATACCCGTTTGTACCTGCTGCGCGATGATTCATTGGTGAAGATCTCTAAAGACCATTCTTTTGTTGGTTTTTTAGAAGATAGCGGCAGGCTTACCGAAACTGCCGCCATGAACCACCCCAAACGTAACGAGATTAACAAGGCACTTGGTTTTACCAGCCAGATAGATACCGACGATAGCTTTATCGAAACGGGCCAGTCGCCATTTTTGCCGGGTGATATGCTATTGATCTGTAGCGATGGGTTAACCGACATGGTTGATAAAAATGGCATATTAAATATTATCACCCAAAACATCACGTTGCAGGAAAAAGCCAATCAACTCATTAATACGGCAAATGATAATGGCGGGAATGATAATGTAACTGTTGTGCTGGTGCAAAATAATAAGACACAGCAAAGGCCACAAGCTACTATGCCTGCACCTGCAAATGTAAAACGCAACAATGAAGATAACGATGGTATAACGCATGCCCGCCAGCAAACCAAACCAGAACCAATGTCCAAACCAGAACCAACCATGCCCCCAAATAAAAGCAATGGATTAACCATCATATTAGGCCTGTTATGCCTGGTGTTTTTGGCCACAAGCATCTGGCTATATATGTCAAGGCAGCCGATAGTGAAAAAAGCGGGGTATGGCACAACTACCCAAAAGCTGCGCAATGCCGATGAAGTGAAACTACAGGATGCTATTGATGCCTTTAAGGGCGATACGCTGGTATTAGCAGATACCTCCTTTAAACAACCTATTATACTTACAGATACCTTGCATATAGATCAGGATAGCTTGTACATCCGTATAAAAGGAAATATTACTTTGCAGCGCGACACCGGCTACCATGGCCCGGCATTATCCTTAGGCGCCGATAGCAAAGTTGTGGTGCTGGAGAATTTTAAATTTAATGATTTTGATGTGGCCATTGATCTGCATAACAATGGCTTGTTTCTAAAAAACACCCAATTCATTTATTGTAAACTACCTATACAAAGGGCGTATATATTGCCTGCAGATAAAGCGATCACTGCCGATTTCCCTGCAAGCAAATTAAGTACTGATGAAAAGGCATCAACCCAAACCCCTGCAAAGCCAAATGGAGCCAGATAAGATACAGGTTGAAACCCGCTGGAAGGAACGTGTATTCCTGTTACTGATAAGCGTTCTGTTTGTGTTTTTATTCTTCAGGTTATACTCGGTTTTACAAATGCGTTTTGCTGATGTGGATAAGCGCTTGCAGGACGGCACCATGATAAACCTAAACGATAAAAATCCTGCTGCGCAATTAAAGACGCTGCTTACCAAAGGTTATTATTTTGAGGATAAACGGGATATAAACCTGATAACCCAAACGGTTGCCAATAATATAGGTACAGGCCAAAAAATTGATAACATAGGCGAGCTTAATAAACGCAAATACTTTATAGTGGCCGATGATGCCTATGAGCAGGGCGGCGAATCATTTAAAGCCAGGGTAAGGGCTTCAAGATCTTTACTGGGTTATACCGGTGAGGATTCGACCTTGTTTATATCAGAACGCAATGCTCCTGTAAAAGTGCCCAACGTAACCGACCTTGCCATGGGCGAATACAGCATCAGCGGTGTGGTTGCCAATAAAAAAGAACCGGTTGCCGGCGTGCTGGTGCGTATGGATATGATATTGCCGCAGGATAGTATTTTTACCGACGAAGAACTGGACGAGCTAAAGCCTGTTACAGAAAACGGCAACGGCTTCAAAAAAATATACCTGCCGGATAGCGCCGGGCACAAACGCCTGCAAGCCCTAACTGCCTATGCCCGCACCAATGAGCAGGGCATAGCCAAATTTAAGAATCTGCCAGAAGGAAAAGCTTTTAAGCTCCTCCCGCTACAACCCGGCTACCAGTTTGGTACATCGCAGGGGGTGCAATATCTGGATGATGATGTAAGTTTTAATTTTAGCCAGGCCCCGCATACCATCAGGTTGTTTTCTATACGCGATTTTAATATCCTAAAAAAAGAAAAATCCCTCATCATCCGCACCCCGGTTGAGTTTAATAAATGGTTCCTGATTATTTCGGCGAGTTTTATAGGGGCATTTTTGTTGGTGCATATCCTGTTGTCGTGGAAGTTTAGCACGTCAGATCAGTTGATATTACCGGTGGTGATGATCTTAACCGGATTATCATTCCTGACACTTTTAAGTTTACAAGATCCGCTTCGCGACAGGTTTTTAGCGAAGGATATGCTGCTGTACATGGGCATTGGTATAGTAGCCATGCTGGTGATGCTGCAGTTTAAACTGCGCCGCTTTACACCCGACTCTTGGATGTACCGCATGCTGGTATTTAAAAATAACCGTAATGCAGCCAATGGCTGGCCATGGGTGGTATTAGCCGCTACATTATTAGCCATGACGATTATGTTTGGTACGGGGCCCGAGGGTAGCGGTGTTAAGGTTAACCTTTTTGGCTTTCAGCCCAGCGAGATCGTAAAATATCTGGTGATACTTTTCCTGGCAGGCTTTTTTGCCGCTAACGAAAAACTGATAAGCGAATATACCAGCTGGAGTAAACGCTGGTCGTTTTTCTCTTTTGCTTTGATATCAATTTTGGTGACACTGCTACTCTTCCTGTTGCTGGGCGATCTTGGTCCGGCTATGGTGGTATGTTTTACCTTCATCGTGTTGTTCTCCTTCTCCCGGGGCGATTTTATGTTTATGGCAGGGGCGGTGGTGCTTTACGTCATCGTATCATGGGTGGTGAAAAACGTTTGGCTGTCGGCCTTAATTACAGCGGCTATTGCAGCCCTGTTCATGCTGTTTAAGCGCAGGCAACTTAGCGAATCGGCGATGATGGTTTTGCTCATCATGGCAGCATTCCTTACCATCGACCAGATCCCGTATTTAGGTAAATTGTTCCCCGGCCCGGTACAACGCCTGGTAGATCGTAAAGCCATTTGGCAAGATGCCTGGAATAACGAAGTTTACGGTGGCGACCAGGTGGCTAACGGCCTTTGGGCCATGAGCAGTGGCGGTGTAAGCGGCCAGGGCGTAGGCGAGGGTTTTGCCAAAACCATACCCGAGGCGCATACCGATATGATACTGCCCTCCATGGGTGAAGAATTTGGTTGGACGGGTATCGTCTGCATATTTGTATTGTTTTTGGTTTACCTGCACCGTTCAATACTGATAGGCCGGCGAACGGGTACGCCTTTCCTGTTTTATCTATGTGCCGGTATAGGCGTATCCACTTTTGTGCAATTTATGCTGATAGCGGGCGGCTCAACAGGGGCGTTGCCGCTTTCGGGCGTTTCATTGCCGTTTCAAAGCTATGGCGGGTCGTCTTTGGTCGCTAATTTACTGGCATCGGGTTTCCTGCTGTCGGCATCTTTGGTGAGGGGCACCCCTGTGCAAATGCAATATATATCGCGCCAACAGGATAAGAATTTGGTGCCTGCTTTGATAGCCGCAGTTGTTGGTGTTACACTGCTATCTTTAAACGTATCGCGCTACCTGTTCAATAATAAAAAATGGGTGGTGCAACCGGCTTTGGTGGCCGATAAAAGCGGTGCGCGGATGTTTAGCTACAACCCCCGTATTGCCATATTAATGAACCGTTTAGAGGCCGGAAATATTTATGACCGGGATGGCGTTGTACTGGCAACCAGCCAGCCTGATATTATCAAAAAACAACACCGTAAACTGGTGATTGCCGGCGCACAGGATTATAATATTGATTCGGCTATGCATAAGCGGTTAGATAGATATTACCCCTTTGATGCCCAAATGTTTTTTTGGACGGGCGATGCCAATACGGGCGTTTTTAACGGCAGCCCCAATGGCTACTTTGCCGAATACGAGCATGCTGCAGAACTGCGCGGCTTTAAAATGCCTACCGAAAAATTCAACGTTACCGCCAACCGTTACCAGGAAGACCGCTTTTTGGCGCGTGGCGTAAAAGAGATGGCCGTAGTTAAAAAAGACTACAGTGCTATAGCGCCATTACTGATAGCCGGCATCAATAGTAAAGAGGTAGAAGCCTTTAAGAACCGTAACCGCGATGTGAAATTAACCATGGATGCCAGCCTGCAAACCAGCATCCAAAATTCTATGGCTACAGATACTTCTTTGCTGGATAACCGCGTGTCGGTAGTGGTGATGGAATCCAATACAGGGGATGTTTTATCATCTGCTGTTTATCCGCTGCCACCCGTACACGATTGGGAAAAGCTTACCATGACCTATTATGAGCAAAACCAGCTTTCGCAATGGATGACCACGCAAGATCTGGGTTTTACACTGGCTACGCAACCCGGCTCAACGGCTAAGCTGGCAACATCTATCGCATCATTTAATAAACTGGGCTTAGCCGCTGCCGACAAAAAATACAATGTGGAAAGTTATGAGCGCATCCGTACCAAAGGGATTGAGCCTGATGAAACCGGGTTGATCTCGCTGGAACGTGCCGTGGCCAAATCAAACAATGTATACTTTATTAAACTGGCTAACGAGGAGCATTTGCAGGAGGATATGGCTACCGTTTACTTAAAAACGGGCATGTTCTTACACGGGGTAGGTGGTTATTATTATGGCCGCGATAAGGAAAACGCTGCACAGGAAGAAAAATGGCGGGAGCTTTGGCGTAAAACCGAGTTTAATACTAAGCCAAAATACAACCCAAACAATATCCGTAAAACACGTGCAAAGGGTATATCTGGTATGGCTTGGGGCCAGGGCGAGCTGATAGCTACCCCTGCGTCGGTAGCACGTATGGCGGCGGGTATTGCCAACTACGGCACCATTCTGCAAAATAGGTATGTATTAAAGGTGGCAGACTCGGTAACATCTGTAAAGCCTGGTGTGAAACTAACTAATGACCCGAAATACGCAGCCTTGCTACGCCAGTACATGATAGAGCAAAGCGCGCCTAAAGAATGGATATTGGGTTTGGCAGTAGCCGGTAAAACCGGTACGCCCGAGCGGATCTGGAAAAAACAGCAGATAAATGATGGCTGGTATGTGTTTTTTGCACCCAAGGCCAATGGCAGCGGTAATATGGTGGTGTGTGTTAGGATAGAATCGACCAAAGGGTCTTCTGATGCGGTAAGGTTGGCAGCTAACCACGTAATACCATTCCTTAAAGAAAAAGGCTATATTAAAAGTATTAAAGAGCAAACAAGTGAATAAGGCTTGGGTTTAGCATAATATTAAACTAATTTTCGGGTTCAATAAATAAGGGATACAGCGCAGCACTATGTTTAATTTATTCAAAAGTGATAAGGCCGATAAACCGGCAGATGTAAAGGGCATTCGTTATGAATTACTGCAATTTATTAAACAAGAGTTGCAAAAGGCAGAAGGTGGCGAGGGCGGTAATATTAAAGGTTTAAACCTTTATATAACGTGTACAGCTGCCGAATGTGCCATTTATGAGTCTGCCATACACATAGACGAGCCCGAAATTTTTAAAGACGAAGTACAGCGCATTGCCGATGATTATGCCGTAAACCTGCCCGAAAGCTGGCAGATGGAAGTGGTGTTAAACGAAGAATTTCCGCCGGAGGCGGTTAAGTCTGATAAGTTGGATGCGGCATTTTTTATAAAAACCAGCAAAAACTTTATTAAGCAAAGTGCAACCGCCTACATTCGCGCGTTAAGCGGCGAAACGGACGAAAAAGAATATAAGTTATCATCCGAACAGGAAAAGGTACATATTGGGCGGGATAAAAAGGCACAGGGCGATGACGGATTTTTCCGTACTAATCACATAGCCTTCCCTTCGGATAGCCAAAGCGAAAGCAATAAATACGTAAGCCGCCAGCATGCCCACATTGTGTGGAACAATGATGCAGGCAGGTTTATGCTTTTTGCAGATGAAGGAGGCATACCGCCACGTAATAAGATCAAGATCCGGTCTGAAATGAGTGAAGATATTATTAAGCTTACATCCACCCATATTGGCCACCAGTTACAAGAAGGCGACCAGATCATACTGGGTGAATCGGCAGTTTTAGAATTTAGTTACCAACCGGCAGCAAATGAGTAAGGTTTTTACGATAACAGAAGGGTTAGAAAATTTAGGCGCATTGCGCACCGGTGGGCAGGGGTCTGTATATAAAGGCCGCCGCATGGGCCCCATTCTTACTGCTGTTAAACTATTACCAACGCCCATCCATTCCGAAAGCTTAGACGATAAAAACTTCCGCAATTTTAGTAATGAGGTTGCCAAGCTGCAAAAGGTAAACGAAGAGCCTAATCCGAATGTGGTTAAGATCCTGAGCTCGGGCATTACCGAGAGCGGCTCGCTCCCGTACATCGAGATGGAGTATATTGAAGGGCCGGATCTGTGCGAACTGTTGCAGCCCCCGCATGAAAAGGTCTTCATGCTTAAAGAGGTCATACGCGTGGCCGACCAACTGGCTAACGCCCTGGCGCATTGCCATAAGGTAGGGGTAAAACATGGCGATGTTAAAAGCAATAACGTAAAATACAATATCCATACAGGTAATTATGTACTGCTGGATTTTGGCCTGGCTATTATGAGCGAGGAAGAGCGCCGAAGCAGTATCCGCCATGCAGGTGCAATAGAATTTATGGCCCCCGAGCAGCATGACGGCGCTATGTTTTTACAAACAGATGTATACAGTTATGGTATCATTCTGTACGAATTATTAACAGGGCAAGTGCCGTTCCCGCTTACCGGTAATGGCGAAACCGGCCGTAACGCTATTATGCTTGCGCATATGGAAGCCCCGGTCCCCGATTTAAGGGAGGCCCGAAAGAAAAGCTTGCCTGATAGCTGGACAACGCTGAAGCAAACGCAAGAATTACAGGTGCCGGAATGGTTATTGGCTATTATTGAAAAGTGCCTGCAAAAATCTCCCGAAGCTCGTTTTAAGAGTGGTGTGGAATTGCACGAGGCCATTGTTAACGGAAGCCTTTCTGCAGATGGCATGATAAGTACAGCAGCCATACAGGCAGAGCATGACCGCCTGCAAGGTATGGTAGCCCACTACCAGCAGGATGAGTTAAAAAAGGAACAGCAGTTGTTGGCCCTTAAGCACTATGCCAACGAAACGGGTGCCAGCTTTAACAACGATAAAGGCGTTTACGAACGCAACGCATCACTGGTGTTTTTGCCAAAAAAACTATTGGCGGGTATTGTTTTGGCAGGATCTGTGTTTGCAGCCCTCTTTGCCTACAGCCTTTTTAACAATAAAAAGGTTACAGTTAGCGGTGTAAAAACAGTATACGTAAATAAAATTGACTATTTAAACCCGCCATACCTGGCAAGGCCTTATAATTATGATAGCGTAGTAAGGGCAAATAACCGCAAGTTGATTGCCGCGCGTAAAGCTGCTGCAAACAGGGCTATAAAGGCTACGGTGGACTCGGCTATTATTAAAGCTAAACAACCGGCGGTTAAGAAAAAACGTAAGAAATTCCTGGGAATATTCTAAATTTCGGGATGAAAAAGATCCTGTCGCTACTTTATGTAATTTGCATCAGCTTTGCTGCTACGGCTCAAAAGGCAAAACCTTTTAAAGTACTGGCTTTATATGAGAATGGCGGCCACCATGTAGCCTATTCTAAACGTGTTAAAATTTGGTTGGATAGCATGGCAGTAAAAAGCGGGTTTACTATAAATTATATCCAGAATACCGATTCAATAGATGAGGCCCTGCTCAGCCAATATCAGTTGTTTATCCAGTTAGATTACGCCCCTTACGCCTGGGCGCCCAAAGCATCTGCCGCGTTTCAAAAATACATTAACCAGGGCAGGGGCGGATGGATAGGGTTCCATCATGCTACCTTACTGGGGGAGTTTGACGGATACCCTATGTGGGATTGGTTCTCGCAATTTATGGGCGGTATCAGGTGGAAAGACTATATAGCCACCTTTGCCAGCGGCCAGGTAATAGTAGAGGATAGGCAGCACCCCGTGATGAAAGACGTGCCGGCATCGTTTTTAGTACAGCAAGAAGAGTGGTACACTTATAATAAAAGCCCACGCCCAAATGTGCATGTGCTGGCCCGGGTAAACGAATCAAGCTATCAGCCCAAACAAACAAAGGTTACCATGGGCGATCATCCCGTAGTTTGGACGAACGAACATTATAAAGCCAGAAACATTTATATTTTTATGGGGCACTCGCCCAGTTTGTTTGATAACCGTGCTTATACCCGGTTGTTTACAAACGCTATTTTTTGGGCTGCCGGCAGGTAATTATTTAATAGGCTCTGCCAGGATATTTAAACCGCGAAACAGGTTTGTTGCCGGTTGGTTATCTGTGTTTTGGTAATCGCCCTCTAACAAACTTTGGCCAGTTGTGCCGGGGTTTGCACCGTAACCCAATGGCCATTTAGCTTTAGTGTTAGTAATATTTAAACCTGCCATACCGGCTGCTTCCAGGCAAAAATCTGTACAGTTGTTATTGCTTAGGTGGTAATCCAGGTCGTTGTATTTTTGGGTAAGTTTCAGGATGCTTTCAAAACTTCTTTTGGATATAAATTTACCTACAACTTCATCCCATTGGTGGGTAGCATCATCTTTCAATTGCCCTTCAGATACGGGGTCCCATGGCGTGGCAAACAATATCTTTTCTTTTTTAGGATAAAAACCGAACGAGCAGGATACGTAGGTAGAATCGGCGTTATATTTTATCAGCGTAATAAAAGTGTGCCCGGTATTGCTAAACACAAATACCTTTGGCTTACCGGCTACAGGTTGTTTAACATGAAAAAGCAGGGCGTAAGCAACCGTTTTTTTATTATCGTTAAAAGTTGCGGCAATGCGTTTGTAATTAGTATGTTTGCTTTTACCTTTCTTTATCAACTCGGCCTGTTGGTTAACTAAAGAATCATCTTTGCTGTTTATAGCCATATTATCCATAGCCAGGGTTTCATCATTATCTGCCTGGTTTTGAGTATTTTTTTTAGTCTTCCTGTTTTCGCGCTGCAGGGTTTTAAAAAAACACTTCATAGCCAGCGGGTATAATTTTAACCGGGCAAAAAGGTTGGCAAAGCGGTACAGTGCTTTGTTATTTTTTTCGTTTTCGGCTACGTTATTACCAAGCTCTAATTGTTTTAGATAGCCCATGAGCTGTTTACGCTGCTGCGATTTGCTTAGATTAAGCGATATGGTTTTCTGTAGCGAATTATCGTCCTCGTCATCAAATACGCTGGTAGTAGCAGGCAATGTGTAATCAACTTGAGTTTCCCTGTTATCTAATACCTGTAGGTGTAGTAAAGAATCGGCCGGGCTGGTTTTATAAGGCATAGATGCCGATAATTGTGCATGCGCTGCAAAACTGCTGATCAATATCAGCAACACCAGTATTGGCTTAAAGTACAAAAGTTGGTTAGTTATCTTCATATTAGCACTGTGATTTGATAAGGTAACGCGTTTAGGCGGAAGGTAATCCTATCAGCAGCAGCAACGTATTCAAGCAATATACCCCAAATGTATGCGGGGGCATATAATCCGATAAATATAGTAACTAATAAAGGCCTTACAAAAGCAGCCGGTTATTTTGACATTATTTAACATTACAACTACATATCTTTACCGCTAAGCTATATAGCTATTAATAAAAAGAAAATGAGCGAAGATCTGCAATGCCCTATAGATTATATAAAGGTAAACGAAAATAAAATACGGATAATTGCTTTACTGGTGTTGGTTTTAGGCATGTTGTTTTTATTCATCGGGTATAACCTTATCATTTTACTTTTACTCGCTGATTTTTTTACCCGGGCTTTTTATAAGCCGCATTACAGCCCTTTAGGTTGGTTGGCGGATATATTGGTTAAGCGTTTAAATATCGCCGTAAAACCTACCGACCGTGGGCCTAAGCGCTTTGCTGCTGCTATGGGTTTTGTATTTGTAGCATTTATAGTGGTTACCGTGTTGTTTAACTGGCATATTTTTACTTCAATACTTACAATAATGCTTTGTGTGTTTGCCTTCCTGGAATCATTTGTTGCTTTTTGTGTTGGATGTCACGTTTATACAGGCTTACAATGGTTTCAGCGTAAGTTTGGCAGGGCATAAGCTAATTAAATATAGAGGTGATTAACTATATAATTATGCGTTTTTAAACTGTTTTACTCGTTTGTAAACTAGTATATACAATATCGCATAATAATTAGCTAATAATGCAAAAGTATTGTTGCATGCAGTGCATTTCCTTTGTAAAAGCCAATCTAAACTAAAGGTCTTAAAATCGTGGTGTGTTATTTTGACACAAAATGCCGGAATCAAATAAGCCCCTAGTGCAATATCAAATGATAAATTAAAATAGATTGCGGTTGCCTTAAGTAAATTGACCAGCTGTTTTAAGGATGATTAATTTTGATATATGGCAGCATATTTAACTTTACCCACTTATTTACCGCTTTCAGCAAACCTGATGCGGCCTAAACGGGTAATAACAGATAAACAAACGGATAATTATCCGTAAATATAATTATGGTAGAAGAAGTTAAACGTACCTTTTTACATATTCACCAGGCCGATAATGTGCTTGTAGCACTAACCGACCTGCCGAAAGGTACTTTTGTAGAACACCAGGGCCAGAGCCTTATTTTAACCGATGATGTAGCCGGTAAACACAAGTTTGCCATACATGCGCTAAACCCCGGCGATGAGATTTATATGTATGGCGTATTGGTAGGTAAAGCAAGCGACTATATACCGCAGGGCGGCGCCATTACCACAGCAAATATTAAGCACGCCGCGGATGGCTTTAAATTGGGAAACCGCAAAACCGATTGGAAACAGCCGGATACATCAGCCTTTGCAGATAAAACATTTATGGGCTATCATCGCTCAGATGGTTCGGTAGGTACGGCTAATTACTGGTTAGTTATTCCGCTTGTTTTTTGCGAGAACCGAAACATCAATGTTTTAAAGGATGCCTTGTTAGGTAAACTGGGTTTTGCTAAACCCAGGAGTTACGAGAACGAGGTAGATCAACTGGTGAACATGCTGCAAACAGGTAAATCGGTAGAAGAGATCCTTTCGGCCGATCTGCAGATAACACCGGAGGCAACTACTTCAAACAAACTTTTCCCCAATATAGACGGTATTAAATTCTTAACCCACGATATGGGATGCGGCGGCACACGTACAGATTCTGATGCGCTTTGCGGCTTGCTTGCCGGTTATATTACCCATCCAAATGTGGCGGGTGCAACTATACTTAGTTTAGGTTGCCAGCATGCGCAAGCCAGCATTTTGCAGGATGAGATCAACAAACGTGACCCCAACTTCTCTAAACCTCTGATAATATTAGAGCAGCAAAAGCTGGGCACCGAAAACAGGCTGTTGCACGAAGCACTTAAACAAACGTTTGCCGGCCTGATGGAGGTGAACAAGCAAGAAAGACAACCCGCGCCTATCAATAAACTTTGTATTGGTTTAGAGTGCGGTGGTTCTGATGGTTTTTCGGGCATATCGGCTAACCCGGTTTTAGGCTATTTATCGGATGTATTGGTAGCTATGGGCGGTAGCGTAATATTGGCCGAGTTTCCCGAGCTTTGCGGTGTGGAGCAAGAATTGAGCGACCGCTGCGTGGATGAAGGCACCGCATTGAAATTTATGGACCTGATGACCACCTATAATGCCAAAGCCGAGGCTGATGGCTCGGGTTTTTATGCCAATCCATCGCCGGGTAACATTAGGGATGGTTTAATTACGGATGCCATTAAATCGGCAGGGGCGGCAAAAAAAGGGGGTACCTCACCGGTTACTGCCGTGTTGGATTATCCCGAAAAGGTAACAGCCCCCGGCTTAAATTTATTATGTACCCCCGGCAGCGATGTAGAAAGCACTACCGCAGAAGTGGCCGCAGGTGCCAATATAGTATTGTTTACCACAGGTTTGGGCACGCCAACTGGTAACCCGGTTGCCCCGGTAGTTAAGCTATCTACCAATACCCGGTTGTTTAACAAAATGCCTGATATTATCGATTTTAACTGCGGCACCGTGATAGAGGGGGAAGAAACCATTGAACAGGCAGCAAACCGCTTGTTAAACTATGTTATTGATGTAGCCAACGGCCATATTAAACCAAAAGCAGTACAATTAGGCCAGGATGATTTTATCCCCTGGAAAAGGGGCGTTTCATTATAAATTATAAACCGACAGAATGTTAAGCTTAAAAAATAAAACAGCCGTTATAACCGGTGGTGGCAGCGGTATAGGTAAGGCAATTGCGTTGCTTTTTGCCAAGCAAGGTGCAACTATCCACATTATTGAATTGAACGCAGATGCTGCCGGCGATGTAATTGCCGAAATAAAAAACGCAGGTGGCAACGGGCAAGTACATGCCGCCAATGTTACCGATCAGCAGGCTATATTGGATGTCTTTAAAACGATTGGCACAGTAGATATTTTAGTGAACAACGCCGGTATCGCCCATGTAGGTAATCTGGAGAATACTTCGGAAGCCGACCTTGACCGCATTTTTAGCGTAAATGTTAAAGGGGCGTACAATTGCCTGTTTGCAGCTGTACCTTTAATGAAGGCTGCTGGTAAAGGGGCTATTTTAAATATGGCATCAATAGCTGCACATGTGGGTATTACCGATAGGTTTGCTTACTCGATGAGTAAGGGCGCTATCTATGCCATGACCTTATCTGTAGCGCGCGATTACCTGGCCAGCAACATCCGTTGCAATAGTATATCCCCGGCAAGGGTACATACACCATTTGTAGATGGTTTTATTGCTAAGAACTATCCGGATAACCAGGCCGAAATATTTGAAAAATTATCAAAAAGCCAGCCAATTGGCCGCATGGGTAAACCCGAAGAGGTAGCCAACTTGGCTTTATACCTCTGCTCAGACGAGGCAGGCTTTATTACCGGGGTTGATTATCCTATCGACGGCGGCTTTATCACACTAAACAACTAAGAAACTTACAAGCAATACTTATAACATGAAATTTATACGATACGGTAATATAGGCCAGGAGCGCACAGGTGTACAAATTGATGGTGTAAACTACGATACATCGGCATTCGGTAAAGATTACGACGAAAAGTTTTTTGAGCAAGGTGGCGTAGAAGAGTTAGCCGCTTATGTAGCAGCACATCGCGATGAGTTGACGGCGATACCTGATGGCAGCCGTTTGGGCAGCCCTATTGCAAGGCCGTCTAAAATTGTTTGTATCGGCCTTAACTATGCCGACCATGCTAAAGAAACCAATGCGCCGCTCCCAACCGAGCCTATAATTTTCATGAAAAGCACCACATCACTTGTAGGCCCTAATGATGATATCATGATCCCTAAAAACTCTGTAAAAACAGATTGGGAAGTAGAGCTGGCTGTGGTTATAGGCAAAAAAGCATCATATATAGAAGAGGCCGATGCACATAACTACATAGCAGGTTATGTTTTACATAATGACGTATCCGAGCGTGAGTTTCAGTTAGAGCGCAATGGCACCTGGGATAAAGGTAAAGGTTGCGATACCTTTGCGCCAATGGGTCCGTTTTTAGCCACACCAGATGAAATTGGAGATGTAGATAACATGCGCCTTTGGTTAACGGTTAACGGCCAAAAAATGCAGGACGGTACTACCGCCAACTTTATATTTAAAGTGCCTTACCTGGTATCGTATGTAAGCCAGTTCATGACGTTATTACCCGGCGATGTCATATCAACAGGTACACCTGCGGGTGTGGGCCTGGGCTTTAAGCCACCAATTTATTTAAAAGCAGGTGATGTGGTTGAATTGGGTATTGATGGCCTGGGTACTGCCAAACAAACGGTAGTGGCTTATTCAAAAAGCTAAGGTTATTTGTACAGTTAGGTACAGTTAACCCATGCTTACCTTTTAATTTACGCCAACCAATTGCGGTTTTACAGCGCCGACAGAACTATGAGAGCAGGCCTTTTTATACCTTGTTATGTAGACCAGTTTTACCCCAACGCAGCCATTGCAACATTAGAGTTGCTGGAGAAGCTGGGGGTAGAAGTGGGGTATCCGTCGCGGCAAACCTGCTGCGGCCAGCCAATGGCCAATTCCGGCTACGAGCATTTAACCGAGGGCTGCAACACACTTTTTGTAGATAATTTTGCGGAGTACGATTACATCGTTACGCCATCGGGCAGTTGCGCATTGCATTTAAAGGAGCATTTGCATACCAAAGATAATAATGATGTAGCGCTGGGCGTGCGTAAAAAAATATACGAGCTAACCGAGTTTTTAACCGATGTTTTAAAGGTTGATAAACTGGATGCCAAATTTCCGCATAAGGTGGGCCTGCATCAAAGCTGCCACGGGCAACGTGGCCTTAAACTGGCCCAAATGACGGAGCTTACCGCTGCGCCCTTTTCTAAACCAGCCAGTTTGCTGGGTATGGTAGAGGGGGTGGAATTAATTACGCTTAACCGCGCTGACGAGTGTTGTGGTTTTGGTGGCACTTTTTGTGTTGCAGAAGAAGCCGTGTCATCTAAAATGGGTAAAGATAGGGTGGCAGATCATGAGCATAATGGTGCCGAATATATTACCGCTGCAGACCTATCCTGTTTAATGCACATGGAAGGCATAATGCGCAGAAAAAACAGCAAGGTTAAAGTGATTCATATTGCAGAGATATTAAACGGTGTGAAGGAGGTGGTAGCATGAAAGACCACGCAGAACTGGCCGAAGTATTTAATAAAGACGAACAGCGTGTAGACTGGCACGATGAAACCCTTTGGTGGGTGCGCCAGAAACGCGATAAAGCATCGCATTTGATTCCCGATTGGGAAGAACTGCGCGAAACGGCCTCTCAAATCAAGCTGAACGTATTATCGGATCTGGGTAATTATCTAGAGATGTTTGAGCAGAATGCCATTAACAATGGCGTGAAGGTTTACTGGGCTGCAGATGCTACGGAGCACAATCACATAGTACATACAATATTAAAGGGGCGCGGCATCACCCAAATGGTTAAAAGCAAATCTATGCTTACCGAAGAGTGCCACCTTAACCATTATTTAGAGGAGCAGGGCATAGAAGTAATAGATTCTGACCTGGGCGAGCGTATTGTGCAGTTAGCCAACGAGCCGCCAAGCCATATTGTATTGCCTTGTATCCATAAAAAAAAAGAGGAAATAGGCGAGATCTTCCACGAACACCTGGGCAGCGCCAAAGGTGAGGATGATCCCCAAATATTAACGGAAACTGCACGTAGCCATTTACGCGATACTTTTTTAACCCGCAAAGCTGCCTTAACAGGTGTAAACTTTGCTGTGGCAGAAACCGGCGAGTTTGTAGTATGCACCAATGAGGGAAATGCCGATATGGGCGCCCATTTGGCCGATGTGCACATTGCCAGTATGGGGATAGAAAAATTGATCCCGCAGCGTAAACACCTGGGCATCTTTTTAAGATTGCTTACACGCAGCGCCACAGGCCAGCCAATTACCACCTATTCCAGCCATTTTAAAAAACCAAGACCAGGGCAGGAGATGCACCTGATACTGGTAGATAACGGCCGCAGCATCCAATTGGGTCGCGAAGATTTCAGGAACTCGTTAAAGTGTATCCGTTGCGGGGCTTGTATGAATACCTGCCCGGTTTACAGGCGCAGCGGCGGGCATAGCTATCATACTGCAGTAGCAGGCCCAATAGGTTCTATACTGGCGCCCAACCTGGATATGAAAAAATATGCCGATCTGCCATTTGCTTCAACGCTATGCCGATCGTGCTCTAATGTATGCCCGGTTAAGATTGATATTCACGAGCAATTATACAAATGGCGGCAGGTGATCATCAAAGAGGGGTATGGCGATAAAAAGAAAGCCGCTGCTATGCAGGCTATGGCTTTCACTTTATCCAACCCAACAGTTTACCGTATGGCAGGCAAAGCCGGCCGGGTGGTAATGAAGTATGCCCCCTTTGCCGTAAACAACAGCTTAAACCCCTGGTATAAACACCGCGATATGCCTAAGCCACCCAAACAATCATTTGGGGAATGGTATAGCGAGAACAGGAAGTAAGGACTTTAGAGTCAAGAATCAAGAGCCAAGAATTAAGACAGGAAAATAAAATCGGTGTAGAATGCCGAAGTCTAAAGTCAAATATAAAGCAGCAAATCCGAAATCGAACATCCAAATCAACATGACCTCCAGAGAAAAAATATTAGCCGATGTACGTAAAAACCAACCGCCAATAAGCGGCTTGCCTGATATGCAGGTGTGGGAAAGTAAGGGGCTGGCTAAAACGGATGTTTTGGAAACGTTTAAAATGGTGGCCGGTAATGTGGGCGGTAAAGTGATAGAGGTAAAAGATCTGGCAGAGATAAAAAGCCACTTGAATATTACACCCGGTACAAGGGTGCTTACTACTATTTCGGCTTTATTTGATGTAGCAGATAACGCTGCCGATTACCAGGATGCTACCCCGCACGAATTAGAAAATGTGGAACTGGCCATATTGCCTGCTGAATTTGCCGTGGCCGAAAATAGTGCCTTATGGGTTACCGAAACCCAGATGGGGACACGCGTTTTACCTTTTATATGCCAACACCTGGCGCTGGTTGTAAGTGCTGCTACTATTGTGCCCGATATGCATACCGCTTATCTGCGCACACAAAATACCGACCATGGATTTGCCGCATTTGTTGCCGGCCCATCTAAAACTGCAGATATTGAACAATCGTTGGTATTAGGTGCACACGGGCCACGAAGTTTAATTATATTTTTGCTGCCTTAAACGCCGCTTTGGGCGTTATTATTTACGCATCCTACCATGATAAAAAATACACCCATTCTTAAATCGATATTATTCCTGTTACTAATACTGGGTTTTAACCATTCGTTTGCACAAACTCAAAAGATAAACCAACTTTTAAAGCAACTACATCATCCTGCAGATAATTACGTAATGGTTGCCGCCCACCGTGGCGACTGGCGCAATGCGCCCGAAAATTCTTTACAGGCGTATCAAAACGCTATTGCAATGGGTGTGGATATTATAGAGGTTGATCTGAACATCACTAAAGATGGCGTGGTGGTAATTATGCACGATGGTACTATCAACCGCACTACCAATGGCACGGGCCAACCGTCGGATTATACTTTGGAAGAACTTAAAAAGTTCCGTTTAAGAAACGGTTTAGGCATCCTTACAGATCATACCATTGCTACATTTAAAGAAGTGATGTTGCTGGCCAAAGGCAAAGTGCTTGTTAACCTTGATAAAAGCTATCCGTATTACACCCAAGCCCTGCACGTTTTAAAAGAAACTAATACGCTTAACCAAGCCATATTTAAGGCCGACGTAAAATATAGTGATCTAAAACAGAGATATGGTTTATTAGCAGATAGCATCACCTACATGCCGGTAGTAAACCTTCAAAACCCCGGCGCTAAAGGTGTTATTAAAACTTACCAGGATAGTATGCACCCCGTAGCGTTTGAGTTAATATTCAGTAGCGATACATCTGCCATATTAAAAGATAATAAGTTTATCAGGCAAAAGGGGCAGTCGGTATGGATCAACTCGCTATGGGCAAGCTTAAATGGCGGTCATTACGATGATATGGCTGTGGAGCAGCATAACACTAAAGATAGCTGGCACTGGCTGATAGCCCATGGCGCCAATATATTACAAACCGACAGGCCAAAAGAAATGCTGCAATATTTGCGCAGCAAAAAGCTGCACAATTAGTAGCGTTATTGCTTTTTAATATAGGTTTTCTGATAGCTTAACGGGCTTTTGCCGGTTATTTCTCTAAAGTATTTGTGGAAACTGGCAAAATTATAAAAGCCGCTTTCGTAGCAAACCTCTTTAACATTCAGTTGATTATTGATGAGTAGCTTGCAGGCATTACCTACCCGTATCTCGTTTATAAACCTCGAATAAGTTTTTTTGCTGCGCGATTTAAAGAACTTGCAAAAAGAATTTGGGCTGATGTTGGCCACAGCAGCAATTTCTTCCAAGGTTATCTTCTTTTTAAAGTTTATGATAGAATAATTGTAAATGGCATTAATGCGGTCTTTTTCTGATTCCTGGAAATTATGCTGAAAACCCATAGATGCCAGTAATTTGGTATTGTCGCTTTCTGCAATGGCTAACAAAACCTCCATCAGCAGTATAATTTTGCGGGGGCCTTCGGCATAGATCACCCTTTCAATCAAGTTGCCAACAGCCTTAAGGTTATCGCCTGTTATCTGGATGCCTCTTTTAGATTGTTTAAGCAAATTTTTGATTTGTTTATTCTCCGGCAGTTCCAAAAAGTGGTCGCCCCAAAAGTTCTCATTAAAGTGTATAACGCTTACATCTGCTGTGGCATCTGCCCCGGTATCAAAGTAGCTGCCGTCAAATTGCCAGTAATGGGGCAGGTTAGAACCCACAAGCACCACATCGCCGGTATTGAATGGGGTGATACAATCGCCAATAAACTGCGTACCGTTACCCTTTTTAAAATAAACCAGTTCCACCTCGGGGTGATAGTGCCAATGGTTGTTTACATTTGGTTTAATATCACGGCGGGCATTAAACGAGTGCACAAGGTCTGTTGATACTTTTAATAACTGGGGCTTCATGAAAAAATAATTGGCAATTGAATTTAAACTAAATTCAACATAAAAGTCGCAAAAGTCTTGTATGTTTTTATTTAAATACAATATCGCTTAATGTTTTGATAAAAGGGTATAGTATTTACCTTTTTACAAAGCCTTAATTTGTAAACCTTAATGCAATAAATAAAACCAATTACGCCGGTAAAAAAGCCGGTAAACCAGTTTATGGATCTACAGATAAAGGACAAAGTAATTATTGTGACCGGCGGCGCGCGTGGTATAGGCAAAGGCATAACCGTACTGTTAGCTAAAGAAGGGGCTATACCGGTGATCATCAGCCGTACCGAGGCCGAAAACATCAATACCGTAAAAGAAATTGAAGCATTAGGCGGCAAAGCCCACCATATTCAGGCCGAACTGTCTGACCCGGACGCCTGCCGTGTTGCGGTAGAAAAAGTGATTGAGCAGTTTGGCCGTATAGATGGCCTGGTAAATAATGCCGGCGAAAACGATGGTGTTGGTTTGCAAAATGGCGGGTACGAAAAATTCATGCAATCGCTGCATAAAAACCTGGTGCATTATTACCTGGTCGCGCATTATGCCCTGCCGCAATTGATCAAAGCACAGGGCAGTATCCTTAATATCACATCAAAGGTAGCAGATACGGGGCAGGGAGGTACATCGGCTTATGCAGCAGCAAACGGTGGCCGCAACGCTTTAACAAGGGAATGGGCAGTTGAGTTGTTGCCGCATAATGTGCGTGTTAATGCCGTAGTTGTGGCAGAGTGTTACACGCCTTTATATGAGCGCTGGTTACAAACCTTAGATAACCCCGAAGAAAAACTGGCTTCCATCACACAAAATATCCCATTAGGTAAACGGATGACAACTGTAGAAGAAATTGCGAATGCAGCCGTATTCCTGTTATCGCCGGTATCTAGCCATACCACGGGGCAAATTACCTATGTGGATGGCGGTTATGTGCATTTAGACAGAGCCATTCAATAGCCGTTATGAAAAAAGTTTATTCATACCTATATCGTACGGCCATCTGTAGTTTGATGGGGGTACTCCTTTTTGCCAATAGTACACAGGCACAAACCTTAAAACTGTGGGATAATAAGCCTGCTAAGGATTGGATGACCGATGCTTACCCTATTGGAAACGGCCGCATGGGTGGAATGGTGTTTGGAGGTGTAGGGCAGGAGCACATCCAGTTTAACGAAATTAGCCTATGGACAGGCGACGAGAACGAAACCGGGGCCTACCAGGCCTTTGGCGATCTGTACATTAAGTTTGCAGGTACAGATACTGTAGCCAAAAACTACCGCCGCGAACTAGATATCAGCAAATCCGTCATGACTATTGATTATACTGCAGCTGGTATTAAATACAGCCGCCAGTATTTTTGCAGTTTCCCGGATAAGGTAATGGCCCTGCATTATAAAGCGGATAAACCGGGCGCCTATTCGGCTATTATACAGTTGAACGATGCACATAAAGCAGTTGTTACTGGTAATAAAGTTAGCCTGCAAATAAGCGGTAAACTGGATAATGGCATGGCTTACAGCGCCGAAGCTAAAGTAGTTTTGGATGGTGGCTCAGTCGCGATAGAGTCTGACGGGAAAGGTGGTTCACAGTTAAATATTAAAAAAGCCAATAGTTTTACGTTATTATTATCGGCCGCTACAGATTACAGTAACATTCGCGAGAACAAGTGGAAAGGCCAAGACCCGGTTTTAAAGGTTACAAATGCCATCGCTGCGGCATCTGCCAAAACCTTTGCCCAGTTGCTTGCCCGCCACCAGGCGGATTATACCTCGCTGTTTAGCCGGGTATCATTGAAACTGGGCGATGCCAATACAAAAGATACCCTTTTACCAACCTATCAGCGTATTATTAACTATAAAAAACAAGGGGATACACAACTAGAAGCATTACTTTTCCAGTATGGCAGATATTTACTTATCAGTTCATCACGCAAAGGTGGCCTGCCTGCTAATCTGCAGGGTTTGTGGAACAACAGCAACAACCCGCCATGGCGCAGCGATTACCACTCTAACATCAACATACAAATGAATTACTGGCCTGCCGAGCCAACTAATCTATCGGAAAGTGCTTATCCCTACCTGGATTATATTAATAGTATGCGCAAGGTGAAAACCGAAAGCACTGCAAAAGAATACGCGGGCACCCGCGGCTGGACGGTAAAGACAGAGAATAATATTTTTGGCGGTTCCAGCTTTTTGTGGAACACACCGGGCAGTGCCTGGTATGCGCAGGCTATTTGGGAGCATTACGCCTTTACCAGGGATAAAAATTATTTAAGAACGTTTGCTTATCCTATATTAAAGGAGATTTCTGAATTTTGGGACGATCATTTAAAACGCCGCCCGGATGGTACGCTGGTATCGCCCAAGGGGTGGTCGCCAGAGCATGGGCCTACCGAAGACGGTGTTACCTACGATCAGGAAATTGTCTATGATCTGTTCACCAATTATATCGAAGCTGCGGATATTTTAGGGATCGATAAAGAATACCGTACCCATATTGCATCATTAAAAGATCATTTACTAAAACCAAAAATTGGTAAGTGGGGGCAACTGCAGGAATGGGAAACCGACCGCGACGACCCTAAAGATAATCACAGGCATGCATCGCATCTGTTTGCCTTGCATCCCGGCAAGCAAATCAGCACTATTACAACCCCCGAGCTGGCGAATGCAGCGAAGGTAAGTTTGCTTGCCCGTGGCGATGTATCTACTGGCTGGTCTATGGCTTGGAAAATGAATTTTTGGGCCCGCCTGCAGGATGGCCAGCACGCATACACCATACTCAAAAACTTTATAACGCTGGTTGGCGGTGCCGGTGTTGATTATAACGAAGGTGGCGGTATATATGCCAATTTGTTTTGTGCACATCCGCCATTCCAGATAGATGGCAACTTTGGCTACACGGCCGGCGTTGCTGAGATGTTGCTGCAAAGCCAAACAGGCGAGATACAGTTATTGCCAGCCTTACCACGTGAATGGGCAAACGGCCGGGTTAAAGGATTGCGCGCCAGGGGCAATTTTGTAATAACAGACCTGGTATGGAAGAATAGCCAGATAGTAAAATTTTCTATCAGGTCATTATCCGGCAGAGTGTGTAAAGTAAGGGTTCCAAATAGTTTAAGATCGGCAACCAAATTTAAAACTGATAAACAGGGTAGTGATATAATATATGCGTTTAATACTGTTGCAGGCGCAACGTATAGTTTTAACCAATAAGAAATTGCTTTTTAGATAGCTGTTATCTAAAACCAATAACGTGAATAAAAATGTGAGATTTAAGTTTTAGCGGGCTGTTTTGCGGCCCGCTTTTTTATTTTAATTTAGGCCATGCAACATCGTAAGCCTGTTTTATCCGCTAGATTTATAAAGCCGGTGCTGTTTTCTGCAGCACTGCTATTGTTCAGTTTTTCATCGCGTAGCCAAAGCATTAGTAAGGCGCCACCGCTAGTAATTACCGTTGATGCGCGCGACACCGCCCAAACCATACATAACATTGGCGCGTCCGGCTGTTGGTTTTCTGAAGGTATTGGTAAATACTGGCCGCAAAACAAACGCGAAAAAATAGCCGAGTTATTATTTAGTAAACAGCACAATGCCGATGGCAGCCCAAAGGGGATAGGCCTGTCTGCATGGCGCTTTAATATTGGTGGCGGTACAGCAGAACAGGGCGACAGTAGCGGTATTAAAGATTTCAGGAAAAGGGTAGAATCTTTTTTAAGCCCCGATGGTACTTATGATTGGGGTAAGCAGGCGGGGTATCAATGGTTTTTACGTAAGGCAAAAGCTTATGGGGTAGAAAACCTGATAGCTTTTTCTAACACTCCGCCGGTACAATTCACCCAAAATGGGCGCGGTTTTAAAACGGTTAAAGATTATAAGGCTAATTTAAAACCAGAATCTTATAATGCTTACGCTGATTTTTTGGCAGAAGTAATAAAGCATTTTGATAAAGAGGGTCTTCACTTTAATTATATAAGCCCCGTTAACGAACCGCAGTGGGATTGGTCTAACAAACCGGGCCAGGCCAGCCAGGAGGGTAGCGCATGGACTAACGCCGAAATACACCATGTTATAACCGAAGTTAATGCCTCGTTACAAAAGAAAAATCTTAACACCCAAATACTAACTACCGAAGCAGGGATGCTTACCTATCTGTATTCGGGTAAATCGGTGGCATCGTCACAAATACAGCAGTTTTTTACAGATACCAGTAAATATAGCCTTACCAAACTAAAGCACCTGCCTAAAGTTATTGCCGGGCATAGTTATTTTACAGATTATGGTGATAGTAATATAGTAGCTGTTCGTCGCCATTTGGCAGATACGGCCCGCAAGTATGGTGTAGAATATTGGCAGTCCGAATACTCTATGTTGGGCGATGGTTTCAGAGAGGGGAGCAAAGCCAAACGCAGTGGTATGGATTGTGCCTTGTTTTTAGCCAAAATCATGAATCAGGATCTCACCGTTGGCAATGCAGCAGCATGGCAATTATGGAATAGTTATGAGCCCGGCGATGCAGAATGGGATGCGCGTTATTACCTCATAGCCCTAAAACCTAATGCCGAATATACCGATGGCGATTTTACAGTAACCAAAAACCTATGGGCCATGGGTAACTACAGCCTGTTTGTGCGCCCCGGTATGAAAAGATTAAATACCGGCCGTAACGATGGGATTGGTGCCGTGCAAGCTTTGCAAAATGTAATGATAGCTGCTTTTACCGGTGGTAAAGATAAACTGGTAATGGTTGTAGTAAACTACACGGATAAAGACAAGGTGTTTACGCCGCAGTTAAAAAACTTTAAAACCATCAGTAATTATAAAACCTACGTTACTACTGCCGCTGCTGGCGATGATCTTAAACCATCGGCCGTAACTAAGCTTAAAGGCACTATAAGCCTAAAACCACGGTCGGTAACAACTATTTTGTTTAATTGATATAGGCGCGTTTGATAGAAGTTACAGCCAATAAATAATAAATCGCAGGTGTGCAAGTAGTTTTTAGCCGTAACTCCAATATTAACTAAATATGTACTGAATTTTATTTGTTTGTAAATGAAGCTATTAATTGAGTCTATGCAATTGTTTAGTGATTTTATTTGACAGTGTGTATTAAAATCCTACCTTTGCACCCCGCAACAACGAAAGGAAAGCGGTTGTTAAATTGAAAATAAGCGAACGAAAAAAATAAAAAATAAAGTTTGCAAATAAAGAAAAGGTTACTACCTTTGCAATCCCAAAACGAGGGAGAAAAAATCGGAAACGATTTAGAAAATAACGTTAAAAGTTAAGAGCAATTCTTAATCACAAAATATTGAAAGTTGAAAGTCGCAATGACTTAAACATAGATGCTAAGCCGAGATGGTGAAGCGAAAAGTTCTTTTAAGAAATGGAAAATCATGTAGTGTAACAACCGAAAGGAAGTTATAATTACAAATTTGGTAGGATAATGTAAGAGAATATTTTTTTTTACAGATTTCTATTGATTGAGTTAATAGGGTCTGGATTTGAACAACACATTATACAATGGAGAGTTTGATCCTGGCTCAGGATGAACGCTAGCGGCAGGCC
>Ga0247815_10000055_pt1 | contig 83296 bp, 105 predicted proteins | sample UWRJL194509B1_FD_181014 | JGI IMG/M metagenome (GOLD analysis project Ga0247815, IMG submission 181014) | Plant litter microbial communities from Arlington Agricultural Research Station in Wisconsin, United States - UWRJ-L194-509B-1 | ecosystem: Environmental > Terrestrial > Plant litter >... | reverse complement strand
TTTTGATCAAATCGCTCGTTGCACGCACGATTGATTTATATACTGCTGGAATGGGTGAGGACATGGCACAAGCTCCTAAACGGCCGATTACGTTCCGCTTCGTCTTCGGCAAGGGCCAAGTCAAGCGTCGTCGAGAGTCCGAGGATACGACGCGCGCTGTTGTCGAGCAAGTCACTCTTTCCTATGCTGAGCAGAACTGGGAGCAATCCAAGCGAGAACTCCAGATCGCCGTTGAGCGTGATGTCCGCGCCGAGCTGGCGCATGTGGCCGGCGACTTCCGGCGCAACGTCATTGGCGCGCCGGGTAATCAGCGCGGATTGGTTGGCACGCTCACCACTGTTTCGAAGGGCGGCGCCCAGCCGCGCGAGAGCCTTGGGTCGTTGCCGCGATGGGCGCCGCGCGGCGCGCGTTACCTTGAAGAGAAGAAGGTCTTTACCGGCCACCAAAACTGGTTCGACAACAGTGGCTGGGAGCCGGACGGCGGCACCCTCGCCGGCTTCTTCTCCAGCGATAAAGTCGGCACGGCGGGCGGCGGCGAAGTGAATGTCGGTAGCGGCGGTATTCTTGAAGATATCTTCGGAGGGATCAGCGTGCAGGTCCAGCGCAACAACCGCGGCTGGGGCGTCAATCAGGGCACCATGAAACTCAGCCGTGATGGCACCAAAGTCGAACTGCAACTGGCTACGATCCGGGTGCGCGCGCTGGGTAAGGTGACCCAGTCCATGACGCGAATTTCGGATCAGCCCAACGCGGCGCTGCTGGGGGCGATTGGCCGCGAAGATCCTGTCGTAGCGCTGCATCTGCGCGGTGGGCGCGGTCGATATCGTCCGACCCTCGAACCCTATCTGCGCTTCTTCCTTGAACGAGCTATCCCGCAGGCGGTGTCTCAGCGCATTGCCAAGGGCACCGCCAGCGGGCGTTTGTTCAGAAAGTCATAGCCGCGTTAATGGCGGCGGCGGCGGCTTCGGGAGTGGAATGTCCGGCGCCAAGGTCTTTCACGCCCGGATCACCACGGCGTGGCGGCGGTGCACCGCTCTTGTCCCCGCCGCCGAGTGCCGCGTTCACGACCATGACGAACGAGTTGTGGTGCGAGAGCAGAACGGCATTTTGCTCGCCGAGGCGCAGCTGGATCTTCTGCGAAATCTCGCGTCGTGCGTACCGCCAGTATATGTCAGTTTCGAGGTCGCCCTCTACGCATCCGAAGGCCCAGCAGACGGCGTCGTCGTAGCTGAGGTCTCGGAACCATCCGTGGAGGGCTTCGGAAGGGCCTGATTGTAACGGACCCCCAGCTTGGCCATCTCCACGGTCCGTTTCACGAAAAAATAGAGCGCGTGCTCCGTCGCCCACGTCAGGATGTTCTCGACATCCTCCGAGGAGACGTCGGTCTCTTCCATGTCGATCAACTGCGCCGGATCGGTGATGATCTTCTTGACGGGGGTCAGCACGCGGCGAACGATATAGTCCTGCGTGTAGACATCATCGCGGATGAGCTGGAGCGCCGACATCGGGTCCGGCAACATGCGGCGAATATCCATCTCCAGACCGTAGGTCATCTTGATGGTCTGGCCGGCGATGTCGATCGTCAGGTCCGGACGCGGGGGAAGGGGATCATCCGACATCAACGGTCACTTCTTTCTTGAGGAGGCGGGCCAGCGCGGCATCGAGACTGACGTGTTCGCCAAGTCCAAGTCGCAACAGTTGGTTGACTTTTACATTCACGAAAACGCCTTCGGCGTTGGCGAGATCGCCGATCGTGTTGTAGAGGGTCTCGGGGATCCGCACCGTGAAGCTGCGGTGATCCTCCTTCGGGGCAGAGGGTTTGGGCATAAATCTCCGGTGGTGATCGGCGGTTGCAATCTTTCCTATTGAGCTAAAGCGAAAAGAAGGCAAGAGCCTTTCTGAGTTTCAAGCAGGAGTTGCCTCAATGGCCGACGTTCAGAAGTCCGCATTCGCCCTGTCCTCGGCCACGATCATGCTTGGTCGAGCGTTCGTGGACGATGTCTTTTCCCTTCGCCCCGAGCTGCATTCGATCGGCATGGTGTCCGAGGTCAACGTCGGCCTCGACAGCTCGATCAATTCGCTGCTCAATGGCGTGGCTCAGACCGAGGTCGACGCCAAGCGCACCGGCGTGACGTCGAGCATCACCGGCAACGTCTTCGAAATGACCGCGCAGAACTTCATGCGCTCGCACGCCATGTCCGGCGCCGCGACGCCTGTGAAGCGCGGCCGGCTCACGGCGGCGGTGGCTGGCGGCGCTGTCAGTCTGTCGATTGCCTCTGACCCGATCCCTGGCGAAATCACCTCGGCGATTACCGCCATCGGTGACATCCCCGCCGGCTCGACGATCCTGATCCAGCGCGGCAGCGGTGAAACCGATTATGTCTTCCCGACCGTCACGTCGGCGGCAGCGACGGGCAGCGGCCCTTACGTCGTGGCGCTCGACGCCGCGCACGGCATCCCGACCGATATGACCTTCGCGGTCGGTGCGCGGGTTTGGGTCGTGCAGCCGGTCAACGTCGGCGACATCGATGCGGACGATCTGTTCTGCGCCAAGATCGTCGGCACCCTGTCGAACTTCGATCGCCCGATGGTCTACATCGCGCCGAAGATTCGCATGGTCAAGGGCTTCGGTCTCGTCTTCAACGAGACCCAGTACAGCTCGATGAGCTGGGAGATGAAGCCGCTCCTGCTCTCGCGCGGCGAACTGACCGGCGCGCCGCGCCTGTCGGAAATCGGCACGCGCTCGCCGGGCAAGCTCTACGTCGGCGGTTAATCCCAACCGCTCTTGACGTCCTACATCGGGCGGTCCATTCGTTGGGCCGCCCGTTTTGTATGGAGCCACCGTGGCTGAAATCCCACTCGAACATATTAAAGACTCGCACCAGCTGTTGTCGGACGGCCGGGTCGATCTGTTTGAATTGACACCGTCGGGCGGCACCGGCGTCGTTCGGTTCAAGAACGATAATGATGTCACGTGGCGAGGTAATACATACACCGGGTTGCCGGTCGCCATGAGCGGCGAGAAGAAGTCTGCCGATACCGGGCTGTCGATGCCAAAGCTCCAGCTCGGTCAACCGAATATTGATCTCTCCCAATTCAAGCCGTTGGTCTATGACGGTTATCTTGACAACGCCGTGATCATTCGCATCACCGTGTTGCTCGACAATCTCATCAACAATCGGCTGATCCGCGAAATCAACACCTATCGTGTGAAGCGTGTGGAGCAATATAGTCGATCGCAGATCAGTCTCCAGCTCGCCACGCTGTCTGACAGCATGGGTTTTTCTCTGCCCTATCGGCAATATCTGCCGCCGGCGTTCCCCTCGGTGCAAATGTGACGATTGAGGATCTCAAATATGAGCACCTGATCGACCGACCCTTCATTTGGGGATCGAGCGATTGCCTTTCGCTATTCCGGGATTTCTATATCGAGAATTTCGGGATCACGATCACCAACTACGCTCGACCCACCAACTGGTCATCGGACCAGATCGACCTCATGCGCCTCTGCTACGAGCGCGAGGGTTTCGAGATGATCACCGAGTGGCGCGTCAAGGACTTGCGGCCGGGTGATGTTCTATGTATGGCGATCGGCGAGCGGAATGCGAACCACTTCGCAATTTATATCGGCAACGATCAGCTGATCCATCATCTGTACGGCCGAACATCAACGCTGGAGACGTTCCGTGGCTTCTATCGAAACTCCATCTGCTTTGTCCTCCGTCATCCTGACGTCGAAGATCTCCGACCCGTCTACCCCGACGTCGACATCGCAACCCTGCTTCGCGCTCGAAACGCTCTACCGTCATGAAGACGAAGAGGAGCGCTGCGGTCTGATCCTCAAGGACGGTTCGATCGTCGAGATCGAGAACGTTGCCGAGGAGAAGAACAACAGCTATGATATGAACCCGGTAGCGGTGCTCCCGTTTCTCGAAGCCGACCTGATCGCTGGAACGTGGCACACGCACCCGCGCGGCGACCCTAATCTTAGCGGTGAAGACTATTTGGGCTTCCTTGCGTACCCCGATCTGGAGCATAGCATCATCGGACATCGAAGCGGACAGGTTTTCGTCCAGCGCTATCGGGTCGAGAAAGGTCTGGTGATCGCATGCGAATGATTTTCCACGGAAATCTCCGGATGATGTTCGGGCCATCAGTGGTCATGCAAGCGGACACCGTAGCGGACGCACTCGAAGGCTTCTCGCGACAGGTTGATTGGCCCCGCGACACCCTCGTGCACGTCGTCGGTTTCGATACGCGTGAGAAGCTCTACGACTTCGCCGAAGAAATCCATATCATGCCGGCCATGCATGGCGGCGGCGGCAAGTTCGGACAGATCATTCTCGGCGCCGTGGTCGTCGGCTTGGCGTTTGCGCTCGGACCCGGCAGTGCTTTTTTCGTTCCGTTGCTGGTCAGCGGCGGCCTCATGATCCTTCAAGGCGTGATCGGTCTCTTTCTCAAATCGCCGACCATGAAAAGCGTCAATGATCCGGATGCTTCGAAATATCTTCCAGTCAATAAGAACACGACGGCAGTGGGCACGCCAATCGTAATGGCGTGGGGTCGGATTGACCTTGCTGGTCAGTGGCTTAGCCTTCAATCCGACAGCACCAATATCTCCTACGGGGTCTTCCCGTCCAATCCAATGTAAGGACTTATGCATGAACGTCTCCGTCACCGAGGAATTGAAGGCGTGGGCCACGCCCGTGCAATCAGCATATATTGACGCGATCATCGTCGCCGATGGCGACATCAAGAAAGCGGCAAAGCATTTGGGCCGCCACCACAACAGCCTGCGCGCCGCAATGAATTTGGTCCGATCGAATGCTGCCGCTCACGGCTTTGCTCCCGATCAAGGACTCAACTCTCCAGTCCCGCATCCGTTCATTGCCAAGGGGCATTCGACGCTCGAACGTGTCGGCTCAAACGGCGAACGCACGCAGGTGCTGCAATGGACGAAGACACGGCTCGACGATCAGGAGTGGGCCGAGCAGATCAAGCAGGGCGTCGAGGCATTCTGCGCCGAGCAGCCTCGCCTCAAGGCCCCTTCCGCGCCCAAGACCTTCGACACTGATGTGATCCCGTGGATCCAGATCGGCGACGCCCACCTCGGCATGCTTGCCCACGAAGCCGAGACCGGTGCCAATTTCGACCTCAAGATCGCCGAAGCAGAGCTGAGCACCGCGATCGAGATGCTGATCGACGAGCTGCCGCCGACCGAGCGCCTCGTCATTCAGGACATGGGCGATTTCACCCACTACGAGAACATGAGCGGCGTCACGGAAGCCAGCCGCCACGCTCTCGACTACGACGGGCGCTTCCCCAAGATGATCGACGTCTATGCGCGCCTCATGCGCCGGATCGTCGACAAGGGCCTGACGAAGGCACGCTATGTCGACGTCATCATCAATCAGGGCAATCACAGCCGCACCAACGACATCTGGATGGCGACGCTGATCCGCTCCGTCTACGAGAACACCGGGCGCGTCACGGTCCTCAACAACCACACGCCCTTCATCGGCTACCGGATGGGCAAGACGTTCGTCATGTGTCACCACTCCGACCTCTGCAAGCCGGCGCGGCTGGCCTCGGTCATGGCGACTGACTTTGCGCAGGATTGGGGCGAGGCCGATTATCGCTACATCGACATTGGCCACATCCACCACAACATGGTGCTCAAGGAGCACCCCGGCGTCGTGATCGAGAGCTGGAACCAGCTCGCCGCCAAGGACAAGTGGGCGAGCGAGAATGGCTACCGTGCACGTCAGTCGATCAGCATGGTCTTCCGCAGTCGCGCCTATGGTGACATTGGCCGCCGCGCGCTGCCGCTGCGGCAGGTGCAGGACAAGATCCGGCTCCTGATGCCCGACCATTACGTTGCTCCTGTTCAGCGCGCCTTCTCGGTCTAACGCCGGTTGACAACCTAGGGGGTTGCTTCGTGCGCCCCCTAGAGCCACAGGTGCTGGATGGCCAACGCATATACCCAAGACATCATTCTGGATGCAGACGGTAAGCCAGTTCTGGATGCGCTCACGCTCGTCCGGAATTTCATGGACCAGATCCAGAAGGTTGTCACCGGTATCGGCGTCACCACGCTGGATGACGCGAAGAAGTGGCAGCAGGCGCTGTCGCTTAATCTAAAGATGCTCAAGCAGGCTGAGAGCGATCTCAAGACCCTGCAGACTGATAAGTCCAATCGCACCAAAGGTTTTCAAGACGCCGAGGCGAATGCGAAACGGACGGCGCAGATCGAGGTGCGTGCCGATAAGGAGGCCAATCGCCAGAAGGTGATCGAGGCCAAGGTCACCTACGGAGAAAAGGCCCGCCTCGCGCGCGAGGAAGCCAGCATCGAGAAGCAGTTGGCGAAAGAGATCGCCGACTTCGAGAAATCGCAGGATCGGGCGGCAATCGCGTCGGCGAAGGAAGTCGCTGCAGCGCGCCGCGAAGCGGCGACTGCCGCTGTCACCGCCAAGGCGCGCGGCATCACCAACACCGACGACGCGTTGGCCGCCAAGGCCGCGTCGGACGCGCGCCTGAACCAGCTGCGGCGCGAGCGCGAGACGGTTGCTGCGAACGACGCCAACGCGGCGCGCGGCATCGCCAATCGCATCGCCGTTGAGAAGGCGTTGGGCACGGCGCTGGACGGCACGATCCGCAAGCTGAACCAGCAGGCGGAGGCAGAACGGCGCGCGCAGGACGCTGCCACCCGTCGCCTCACTGGACAGTTGCCGGCCGCAGGCAAATTGCTTGCTCCGGGGAACGTCCGTGACGAAGTGATCCGCAGCGGCGATGCGCGCTCGACCCTCGTCGGCTATCAGTTCGAGCAGGAGAACGCGCGCCGCCAGCTGCAGGCGTCGATCGGTGATCGCAACGCCACACTGGAACAGGTCACCGCCGCGCGGCAGCGGCTGGAACTCGCCAATGCCAACGTCGCCGCCGCCGAGCGCCTCGTTCGCGAGGAGCAGAAGCTCGTCGAGATTGACCGGCGGCTGGCGGCGTCGCAGCGTGTTGAGCAGCAGAAGGCGCAACTGGCACTCGCCGGTCAGTACGCACGTGAGCAGATCAATGCGCTCGGGCCGAAGGAGGCAATTCGCCGCGCCGTCGAGGCGACCGCTATCGCCGAGCAGCGGCTGGCCGCGGCATCCACGGAGCATGTCGCTGCGGCACGCATGGAGCTGGAGCTGGCCAAGGCGCAGCAGGCCGCCACGGAGAAGCAGGGCAAGGCTGGCCCACTTCAAAGCCTGCTGACCGCCAGTTACGCGGCGACGGCATTCGCACGCACGGCGATCTACGGCGCGGCGGCAGGGGCAGCATACGGCGTGTTCAACGGCGTCCAAGGTGGCCTTGAACAGGTCGTTCAAATGGAAGATGAGCTGGCCAAGCTGCAAGCCATTGCGAACGCCACTGAGCCGCAGCTCCAGAAGATCAAGGCGGCGATCTACGACATCGGTTCGACGTCGCGGTTCTCTGTAATCGATCTTGCCAAGATCAGCCAGACGCTGGCGCAGGCCGGTGTCACGGCCAGCGATATGCGCAGCGTGCTTGCGTCGGTGACGACGCTCGCCACCGCGTCCGGTTCAACGCCGGATGAGGCCGTGAACCTCGTCACGTCCGCGCTCGGATCGTTCCAGCTACAGGCCAGCGAGGCCGGCCGCGTCGCCGATCTCATGACCTCGGCCCTGAACCGCACCAAGTTGACCGTGCAGCAGACCGGTCAGGCGATCCAGTATGTCGGCGCCACCGCCTACGAGCAGAACATCAGCCTCGAAACGCTGCTTGCCACGGTCGGTGCCGTGGCCCAGGCTGGTGTGCGCAGCGGCTCGACGATCGGCACCGGCTTTCGACAGTTCCTTGTTGATCTGTCAAACCCCAGCGAGAAGCTGAACACACAGCTCAAGGCGCTCAAGCTCACCGCCGCCGACGTGGACGTCAGCGTGCGCGGTCTGCCCGCCGTATTGGAGACGCTGCAGAAGGCGGGCTTCGGCGCCGGGCAGGCGTATGCTGGTCTGGAGACGCGCGCCGCCGCGTTCTACCTCGTCGCCAAGAACAACGTCGATGTGATGGATCAGCTGCAGCTGTCGTTCGCCACGAGCGGTGCGGCTGCGGTCGCGAACGAGCGCGCAATGAACTCGCTGACCGCGCAGTGGCAGCGCTTCAAGAACATCCTCGCCGAGGGCCTCTCCGAGAGCATGGAGACACCGCTTAACATTCTCAAGAACGTGTTGACCGCGATCAGCGATCGGATCGAGGAGAGCCGGAAGGCCGCCGATGACATCCGCAAGCAGAACGCAGAGGGCACGCAGGCGTGGTACAACACCGATCTGGCCCCTGCTGGCGAGGAAGGTATTCGTCGCACATTTAATATCCTCGGCAACACGGCGTCGCTTGGACTAAATTCGCCGTTTCAGAAGGCCGGTGGCGTCAATCCTTTGACCGGGCAAGGCACCGGTTTCGGCGACTGGCTGGACAGCTGGACCAAGAAGTCCGATGGTGCCACCGCCGCGTCCGAGCGCCTGCAGACGCAAGTCTCCGAGACTAGTGACACCGTCGACAAGCAGACCGGCAAGATCACCGAGCTGGACAAGGAAATGGCGCGGCTTGCGGTCCAGAAGGATACGCTGCGCGGCAACGACATTCGCTCGGGCGCCGAGATCGCCACGCTGACGTCGCGCTTCGAAGGGCTGGCCGTCTACCTGACGAACACCGGCAATCGCTACGACGATCTCACGAACGCCGTGCAGCGCTATCGTCAGGCGCAGATGCAGCTTTTGAACACCGACCTCACCGCGCAGGGTTCGGCGCTCGCGCTCCAGACGGCCGACGCGAAGCAGCGGGGCAGCGCGGCAATCAGCGGCATTCAGGGCAATAGCAGCCTCATGGCGCAGCTGTCGCCGCAGGAGCGCGGCGCGCTCTCGGCGCTGCAGAAGTACGGCACCGGCTCGCCACAGTCGCAGCGCGCGCAAGGCATTCTCGGTGACGCGGTCAAGCGCTTCACCGACAACGATCCGAACAACGGTGGCTTCAACCGTGACCTCGCCGATCGCCTCAATCAGGTGGTGCAGGCCGCCGGTACGATCGCGACCAACACGGCACAGGCCAACATCATCACCACGCGCGTCGCCGATAACACGGCAGCGATGACGGGTGAGGGTCGCAAGATCACCAACGATCAGGCCGATATCCAGAACCTCATCACGCGGCTGGGATCGGCAACGGGCGTCGACCAGACCAAGCTCGGCACCGAGGGGTTGGGCAAGGTCAACGCTCTCGACAAATATATCAACGGGTTGCTGGCGAACAAGAGCATCCAGGGGGCAAACCGCAATTTCCTCCAGAACGCCCTCACCGATGTCACCAGCCTGCGCAATCAGATCAACGCCACGCTGGAGCCGACCAAGGCCGAAGCGCGCGAGGCGGCGCGGCTGCAGCGCGAGAAGGACAAGCAGGAGAAGCTGGTCAATCAGAGCGACATCGACCGGATCGGGCAGGCGCTTGGCCTTAAGCTCGGCAGCGGCACACGCACGGCGGCCGAGCAGGATGCGATGCACCGGGCCGGCAAGACGCCCGCCACCGGCAAGACCAGTCCGCATGTCGTCGGACTGGCGCGTGACTTCGGCGTTGGCGGTCTGTCGGACGCGGAAGCCGAACGCTACGCGGCCACAATGCGGGCACAATACCGCGCCGCTGGCATCAACGCGCAGGTTCAGTACGAGACCGGCAAGGGCAAGAACCAAGGCACTGGTCGGCACATTCACGTCGGCGTTCGCAAGGGCACGACGCGCCGCGCCGATCGCACGGAAGAGAACGAGGACAAGTATGATGTGAAGCTGGATCAGGCGCAGCTCGCGCTCGATCAGGCTAACCTTGCCACGCAGCTCAAGGAGGTCGCGCGCGCGACGACCAAGGAAACCTTCGACACGTCGGTCGCCGCGGCGAAGGCAGCGCTCGACAAGGTCAACGGCCAGCTCAAGGATCAGGCACTCAACGAGTTGGCCGCCAGCGGCATCGCGCCGGGGTCGACGCAGTTCAATGCTCGCATGCTGCAGGTTCAGCAGACGATCGCCCAGAACGTCGAGGACTTCAATCAGAAGGTCACCGATGCGATCATAAAGAGCGTCGAGAAGCAGACCAAGGCGGCAGCGACCGCGTTTGAGCAAGCGACGCAGAGCGCAAATGCATCACTGCAGACCGCACAGGCACAGGTCACTGGTCTCGATAGCTACTCGCTGCGCAACAAGGTGCCGGACTATGTCAAGAGCCTTGCCAACGACCGGGTGGCGATGGCGCAGGAGAATGTGACCAAGGCGCAATATACAGCGTTGCCCGCGCAGATCAGCGCGCAGCAGACGGCGATGTCGACGCTGCAGAGCACGATCGGCTCAGCGGGCGTCAACCCGGAGACGGTCAACGCCCAGCTCGCAACGATGAACGTCGAGCTGCAGAAGCTCATGGCGAACCGCGAGGCGCTCGGCGCGCAGCTGAATGCCGGTGGTCTGCTGCCGACCTCGTTCAGCGATGGTCTCAATAAGGCAATCGAGGCATATCGCCAAGCCAACAATATGAACCAGACTTTTTCGCAGAGTCTGATCATGAACCTCGGCGGCGCGCTGGACACGGTGAACACTGGGCTGGCGACCATGTTCACGTCGATCATGGATGGGTCGCAGAGCGCGCTCGGTGCCTTCGCGAGCTTCGCCAAGGGCATCATGCAATGGATGGTCCAGCTGGCGGCGAAGGCGGTCGCCACGCAGATCATGAACCTGCTGCTCAATCTTGGTGCATCCTTCCTTGGCTCCAAGGCAGCGCCGGCCGCCAGCGGCGGGACGCAGGGCTTCGTCGGACCACCGGCGTTCAAGGGCGGCACGCTCGGCGATGACGGCAAGATCTATCGCAAGATGGGCGGCTCTGTCGAGAACGGCAGCACGGCAGCTGATAGCGTTGACGCCCGCCTCGCGCGCGGCGAATGGGTCGTGCAGAAGAAGTCGGTGGACAGCGTCGGCAACAAATTCATGGCGCGTCTCAACCAGCACGGCGCCAAAGCGCTCGACTCATTGCAGGCAGTGCCGAAGCTTGATATGAAGAACCACACCGAGACGAACGTCTACGTTGTCCCCGCCGCACAGCAGCCGACGCTGGGTCCGAATGACGTGCGCGTCATTCTGAATGATGAGCTGATGAATGGCGACGGCAAGCGGCTGGTGCAGCATATTGCGAGTGATCGATAATGGACACGTTCAACTTCTGCCCTAGTCGAAACGTCCCCGAGACGTTGCCGCGCGATGCTCCGCAGAGCACGATGTCGTTGGGCGGCTGGCAGTTCAGCTCGCGCCCGACGACGCCATACCAGAAGAAGATCAAGCTGACGCTCTATGGGCTTCGCTGGTATATCGATGACACTACCGGGCTGTATGACGATACCACGAACACGAATTTCAACGCTCGCGCTCTGGAGAAATTCTATGAGCGGCATGAAACGTGGGATCCGTTTACATTGCCTCACCAACACTTCGGCAATATGGTCGTGCGCTTCGCAGCGCCATTGACGGTGCCGGCTGCGGAGGCCATGAGCGGAGGCTTCATCAAGCCGGTGGAGGTGAACTTCATCCATCACAACCCAGGATACACGAGCTAATGGTTAGCCTCGCCTCCGTCAGCCGGCGCTTCGAGCTGCCGTTCCTTGTGATCGAGGGTGGGCGCGGCGTGATCAAAGCCATTCTGTCGGAGACGGATCAGAACTCGCAGCCCAGCTACGTGTTCGTGCAGCCCCGCCATGTCCTGCGCACGCCCTTTCCGACGGCGCTGCGCGCTGGCATGGTTATTCAATCGCCGGGCGGTTCGCCGTTCATCGTGGGCGAGAACGGTCCGTCGGAGCAGCGCGAGGGCACGCTGTGGGACAGCTTCCGTTTGTTCGAACCGACTGGTCGGTACTCGCTTTCGCGTCGCACCAAAGTGATGGACCCGATCGCTCGTGAATATAAAGAAGGTCCAGTCCAGCAGATCGGGCTGATTTGGGCCGCGCTCGAACCGCTGGATCGTGAGCAGGCCGATCGCGAGATGCGTATCAACTTCGAGCAGATGCGGTTTATCACTGGTTCGGCGGTTGCCCCTGGTGATTTAATCGACAACCGCTCTGTCACGAAGGTGGACAGGCAGCTAGGTCTTGCGATAGGCGTCCTCACGTAGAGGTGACATCGATGTTCGCAGGCGCAAAGGGCAGCAGCTCTTCGTTCAAACAGACCCCGGACAACTTGCGGTCGAATGACACGTTTGAAGGTGTGCTCGGCCTCTGCATCGGTGGCATCAAGGGGCCGACGCGCGGCCTCAAATCGATCAAGGTCGATGGCACGGCCATTGAGAATGAAACCGGCGAGCAGAACTTGCAGGACTTCACCGCCACGCTCGGCGATGGTGACCCTCTCAAATTCCCGCAGAAGGTCCAGCTAAAGCTCGGCGCCGGGGCGTCGCCGATGCAGATCGGGCTGTCGCTGCCCAACGAGAACGGCAACAATCCGGTCTGGATCACAAAGACGATCGCGAACACGGGTGCGGATTTCCTCGACTTTCGCTTCATCGTGCAGCAGCTTTTTCGTCAGGACGCCAAGGGCATCTATACCGCGACGGCGACCATCGAAATCCAGATGAAGCCCGTCGGGTCGACGACATGGATCAACCCAACGATCACGGCAGGCAACACCGGCACCGACTTCTTCAATGCGGATGGCACGAAGACCTATGTGCCGTCGGCCTACGGGGTCGACCAGAACACCACGCAGAACTATGCGATCACCGGCAAGACCAGCAGCGCCGCGGTCTATGAGCTGCGCATTGGCGTTCCCAATGAGGGCGCCTACGCCGACACGGCGTGGGACGTCCGCTGCCGGCTGCTGGAGCGTGAGACGTACACGGGCGGCACCGATGGTTCCGATCAGGAGAAGCGCACGATCTCGTGGGAGTCGCTCGCTGCGGTCTATGCCGGTGTGATGGGCGACCACGAAGACTGGCGCGGCGTGGCGTGGCTCCAGCTCTACGGCAAGGCCAGTGATCAGTTGACCGGCGTCCCGGAGATCACCGGCGAATACGATACCAAGATCATCGCCGTGCCGTCGAGCAACGTCTATAATCCCGACACCCGCACCTATACGCCGGGTGTGTGGGACGGCTCATGGGTCAAGGCTTATACGAACGACCCTGCGTGGGTCATCAACGATGCAATTTCTGACGAGCTGTCAGGCATCAGCCTGATCGCGCGTGGTTCCTATTTGAACAAATGGGATGCGCTCGATCTGTCGAAGCATTGTTGCGAGCGCGTGCCGGATGGTAACGGTGGGACCGAGCCGCGCTACAACATGAACATCGCGATCTCCCAGCCTCAGAAGGCCGAGGAGTTCATCCGCTATCTCGCGGGCGCGGTCGGCGCGCTGGCGTGGGATCAAGGCAACGGCGAGTGGCGCGTCAAGGTCGATAAGGCCGATGCGCCTTCGGACATCTTCACTCTCGATAACATCGAAGGCGAGTTTGTCTATTCCCACACCGACGTGGACACGCGTTTCAACGACATCATTGGCCAGTTCAAAAACGCCGAGATGGATTATCGCGCTGACGCGGTCCATCTCTACGACAACGCGTCGATCGCGCTGCTCGGCCGCAAGCCGACGACGATCGCTCTCGTCGGTTGTACTTCGCGACAGGAAGCGATGCGTCGCGTCAAGCTGCGCATTCGTTCGACGGTCAATGAGAACCGCATCGTCACCTTCACGACGAACCGGCGCGGGCGGAACATTGAACAGCTGTCGACGATCCTGATCGCCGATGGCGATCTCGGCGATCAGGACAAGCGCACCACCGGCCGCACCGTCGCGGTCGCGCCAGATCGCACGTCGATCGTCGTGCGCGATCCGATGTACCTCGCCCCTGGCATCGCCTATAAGATGTGGTTCACGGTTCCGAACCCGAGCTACAACCCCGACGTTGCCGGTCAGCCGAGCGACGCGAACTGGACCAAGCCCACCCTCTCGATCTACCGCAACGTGGTCAACACGTCGGGGCAGCGCGGTTCGGTGACGACCGTTTATCTTGACACCGCCTTGCCCGATACGATCGCCGACAATCTTGCCATTGCGCTCGAAGCCACCGATCTACCAACGATGCCTCGTCTGTTCCGCGTCACGAGCGTTATGCCCGGTGATGATGGTGAACGTGTCTCGATCTCGGCTATCAACATCGACACGGGCAAGTGGGCCGCCAGCGACAATGTCAGCAAGGAGGACACGGTCTTCCAAGACCTGCGTGGCGCCGTGCCGCCGCCGCGTCTGCCGCAGTCAGGCCGTGTCCTGAGCCTGATCAAGGTGCCAGTGGAGCAGGGCAACAGCGTCAATCTCGTTGCGACGTGGGTGCGCCCGTCGGGGGCGTTCATCAACGGCTTCACGGTCAAGTATTCGATCAACGGCGGTGCGCTGAAAACTGCTGTCGAAAAGACTCAAGAGACCACGTTCGAATGGGTCAACCCGGTTGCGGGCATCTATCACGTCGAGGTGGTGACGAACGACCGCCGCGGCGGCGTGTCGGTGCCGCTCACCGACACCTACGAGGTGACGCAGGAAATCCTCGACGCAGGGGATATCAAATACACCGACGGGCAGGATATGGAGTCGCTCCAGCCCGCGGAGCCGGGCGCGACCAATTCTGCCAATCCGACGTCACCGATCGGCACGCGCACCGTAGCAGCGGTCTTGGCTGATCTTGCTGCAGCCAATAAAAGCCTCGATGACGCACGCGGCGAGGTGACTAAGCTCGCTAACACTCAGATCAAAGACATTCTCGATCGAGAGACTCTACGTCAATATGCTGACGCTCGTCTCTTTCTTGAGGGCATACCTCTTGGTGTAGTAGTTGTCGAAAACAATAAGCGCAGCATTGCTGCTGACACGGTTTTCGCACAGAATTTCTTGTTCTTTGGTGCACGTTCCGGCGATGGCATGGCTTGGATACTCGACACTGATACTTTACGTGTCTCTCCAACAATGTCTTTGAGTGAACGGTTTAGTTCCATTGACACCAGTGTTGGTGATAACGAAACTGAAATTCAAAATGTTAGTCAAGCTGTTACAGATTTGGCTTCCTCTACAGGTACTAATTTTACCTTAATATCATCTCGGTTTGATACAAATGAAGCAACAGTTCGTGACCTAGATACTACTGTTGTGACGCTAACCTCAGCAACTGCTTCAAGTTTTGAAGGCGTAGCTACTCGTTTTGGATTAAACGAGACAAGTATTTCAAACTTGCAGCAAGCTTATTCTGATCTCAATACCTCTACTGCTCAGTCAATTAGTTCGCTCAGCACGCGCGTTGGTGTGGCCGAAGGGGATATCACGTCGCTCCAAACTAGTGTGTCTGACCTCAACTCTTCATTGTCTACGTCGATCAGTTCTATTACCGCTCGCTTTGGAACTAACGAAGCAAGTTTCACGAGTCTGCAGCAAGCCTTTGCTGGGCCGTCGGGTGGCTATGCCAAGTCGATGCAGTTGCTCGATATCAATGGCAATATCACTGGCACGTACAACACCAACACTGGTGCAGTGTCGACCTATTCGATTTTGACGAATGTGTTTCGTCTGATCGATCCAAACAACGGCAACGCTATTATTCCGTTCTCCTATGAGAATGGTGTCGTCAAGATGTCGAACGTTGAAGTTGATCGTATCAAGATCGGTGCCGTGGTTGGTGAAAGCTTGCTTGATGGAGCAATGGGTAAGGCGGGTCTCTATTATAATAGCGCCGAACTTGTTATCAATAGTGATAATAACTGGCATGATTTGGCGGTAGTTACTATGACCCCCGCCTACAGCAAGCCGGTTAAGATCAATTACAGTTGCTTTGCCCGTGCGATTGCTGACGATGATAGTACGCCAGTCAACATTCGTATCCTTCGTCAAGCCTACGGGATCGACACGGTGATTTGGGGCGGAACTGGCTCTTTGTCGCGCACGCGTCTTGAAGATGAAGGTCGTGTTATCTCCTTCTTCTCGATGGACGCGAGCGAGGCCGGCACCCAAGCCACCTACCGTGTTCAGGCTTCGAAGCAGGGAACATCGGGTGGTGAGAGCGCCGGCTTCTCCTCACGATCGCTGTATGTCGAAGAGCTGAGCCGTGTGTTCTTTGATAGTTTCACCAGCACCGCGTCGGCTCCGAGTGAGACGCCGCCTGATCCGGGCGATGGCGGTTATGACCCCAACCCGCCGTATCACTGCGTGGATGTGGAGAGCCTTATTCTCATGGCTGATGGCGGTCTCAAGCGCGCGGGCGATCTCAAGCCAAATGAGATGGTGCTGACGCAGCATGAGTCCACCTTCCAGTGGGGCACCTTCCCAGTCGAGGCGGTGTCGTTCCGTGAGGAAGATGTGTTCTTGATCAAGCATGAGGGCCATGTCCTTCGTGCCACCAAGAATCATAAGATCTATATGCACAACCGCTGGATGCTTGCGCAAAATGTAGGCATCCCTGACGGTCGGGCTATGATCGCCAAGATTTCGGTGGCCGCAGCGCGCACGTATATCTCGAACGGTTTGCTCTCGCACAATCTCAAGGCAGATATTCCGTAAAGGCGGTTGAGCGAAAAGCTGTTGACCCTCAAATAGACGATCGGTACGCGGACAGAATGGTTGATGTAACTCCCTCAGATCTCGCAGCTCAGATTGCGGACTATGTCGCGAAGGTGGCCGTCCGCGACGGTCTGTTCTATTCGTGGATGACCGGCGCCGCCGACGGCGGTGTCAATCACGATGGTGTCTTTCCGCTGACGGATTTGAGCGGTTTCACCCGCTATCTGGAATCGCCGGCCAAGATCATGGCGATGGCCACGACCGGCTTCGCATCGCGCTTCGCCACGAAGGCCGACCTCGACGGGGCTGATGCCAACGGCTTTATTCCCGGCACGATGGTGCTGGTCTATGCCGATCCGGATACCGCCAAGAACGGCCCTTATGTTCGGGTCGGCGGCAGTGGCTGGCAATACGCTCAGTGGTTCTATGACTCCCTTGCGCAAGTAGTTGGAACCGCTTTAACTTCAGCTTTGGCGCAAATTTCTGCCGCGACTACTGCAAGTACCACCTCACTTAGCAGTGTTATTTCCACAGCAACGACCGCATTTAATGATCTATTGCTGCAAACCACTAATGCTCGCGATCTAGCAGTTGCCGCACGTGATTTGGCAATTGCCAATTCGCAACTTCCCGCCAATAATTCTAACCCTAATCTTTCAAACGATCCTGAAATTGAATATTTGAATGTTGATGCCGTTCAAAGTTGGAGCGGCTCCAACATGACGGTGGTAGTCAGTAATGGTGCAAAGCGCCTGCGGACTCCGTCGTCAGCCTCAGCATTGGCTATGATTGATAGCCCGACCCGTATGGTGCCAGTCTCTGCCTTCCCAAACGGTCGTGTTTCAGCTTCGATTATTATATCGCAAAAGGCTGCAACTAGCGATGGTGCTCTTCGTGTTCGACTGTATGCCTTGGATGCAAATGGCGGTGCTGTAAACTGGCCAGATGTTTCAACTTCAGACTATCCGGCTGAACCGGGTTACTTTACTCGGAAAGTGCCGACTGCGGCAATTACGACCCCTACAGAACTGATCGTCGCACAGAACGTCGCTATTCCGGCAGGTGCTGCCAAAATCGGTTGGTTCATTCGCGTAGAGACGACAGTCCAAATGGATGTGTCGCACCTAACTATCCGTAATGGTGCTGACCCCCATTATCGTAGTCCCCCTCTATCGCCGAAGGCGCTCTCTGACACAGTAAGTTTGGCAGCAGCGGCATCTTCTTCTGTATCAGCTTTGGCACTAGCACGGAGTCTTATTGACGCTGCTTCGTATAGTCCAAATCTTTATAGCGATCCAGAATATGAGTATTTGTCCGTTGGGGCAGCGCAATCTTGGTCTGGTATCGGTTTCACTGTCGTAACACAGGGAGGAGCAAAACGTCTACGGACGCCTGCCGCCTCTGGGTCTGCTTTAGGCGCTCTTGATACCAGCACAATTATTTCAGGAAGTGCTTTTCCGAGCGGACGAGTTTCTGCGTCTGTAATAATCGCACGAAAGGATATTTCTGGAGCAGCTTCTGATCTTCGTTTTCGTTTGATCGCTAAGGACAGTTCAGGAAACCAATTAGTTTGGCCGGATGTTTCGAAGAGCGATGAAACAACCCCTAATTATTATAGTCGGTATGCACCTACAGCAGCTATTACAGTGCCGACCGAATTGGTTATCGCTGAAAATATAGTGTTGCCAACTAATACGGCTACACTTCAAGTAATGGTGCGCATTGATAGCACACCTACTATGGATTTCTCACACCTCTCCATCCGAGATGGTGCTGACCCACACTATCGTGCAGTACGGGTTTCGCCGAAATCGGTAGCAGATGCCCTCACGTTGGCAAATGCTGCTCTAAACACGGCGTCAGCCATTGGTTCTGACAACAGCAACCCCAATCTCTATACTGATCCTGATCTTGAATATTATTCGGTCGGTGATAACGTATCGTTTGGAGGAACTAACTTCCCTGTGGTTCTGTCTGGAGGCGCAAAACGGATGCGCACTCCGTCTGTTAGCGCGCCCACTGGTTTGATTGATTTAGTCAGTCGTCGCATTCCAATTAGTAGTTTCCCAAGCGGTTTGGTTTCGGCGTCAATTATTGTCGCTCGTAAAGATGCCAGTGCGGCGGCAACAGATATTCGTTTTCGTCTGTATGCTTATGACGCAAGCGGTACACAACTTGTCTGGCCTACAGTGGCTGGGCAGGATGAAAGCGGTCAAAATTTATTGGGCCGGTATATTCCAGCGGCTGCTATTACGAAGCCAACGGAAATTATTGTTGCCAAGGCAGTGGCACTTCCAGCTAATACTGCTACGATTGGCATTGGTGTACGCTTGGATACCACGGCGACGATGGACTTCGCACAAATCACTGTGCGAAACGGGTCTGACCCTCACTATGTCCCGCCGAAAATCTCACCAAAACAAGTAGCAGATTATGCAGCTGCTATCGCCTCTTTGCCTCCAGAAGATGCCGCAGACATTGCTGCACAGCTGCCTAATCGCTTTACGGCTGACGAGCTGGATGTTAAAACCATGCGGTACGCCAGCGGCAATGTTAATTCTTTGACGGCAACAACTACTGGTGCTGATCAACGTCCGTGCTGGTCCGTTGTTGCTCCTACAGGATTGCCTTCGGAGTTTGGATCTTTCTTTGGAGCCATTCCTCGTTCTGATCTATCTAATGGAAGTGGATTTTTCTCTGCTGCGGTCCAAATTTATGGGCTAGATAGTTATAACGGAACAGGGTCTGCTGCGGCACAGACCTGTCGTGTTTTAGTTATCCAACGTAATAGTTCGCAGATAGAAATTACTGGAACGCGGGTAACTTTATCGGCTTCGGTTACTGGACCAGGTTGGCTGCGACAGGCTGGTATTGCCCTACATGCGGATACTGCTTTTGTGGTATTTTATATTGCTGTCAATAATGTGAGTGGCAGCGTACCGCGTGCGCTTCGATTTGGTGATATGCTGTTGGCTCCCGGATCGAACGCAATATTTCGTCGGCCAGTATCTTCCAGTCAATCGTCTAGCGGCGGGGGCGGTGGGGTATTGTTTATCTCGCCGACTGGTGTTGATACTGCTGCGGGCACCCAAACAGCACCAATGTTTTCCGCACAAGCAGCGGTAAACAAAATGAACGGCGCGGGTACAATTATTGCACTGTTCGGCACTTATTCTCAATCGCAAATGCGAATTGCACCTTCGACGCTCACTGGTAAGTTGACCATACTCGGTCGTCGATCGAGCAGCAGCACCGAATACGATAATTATCCAGTAGTATATTGTGCTGATAAGCTGACAGGTATCACGAAGACATCCGGTTTCACCAAAGTATATCAGGTGCATTTGACTACGCCGCCGACGTTGGCCAATTTCAATTGGGCCTATCAAGATGGTGTGGCAGACCCGCGTACTGTGATCCCCACAGCAGAACGCAGTCCACAGCATCGTGGTCGTCCGAACCGCTTGCACTGGGCAACCAAATTGGTGAAGACCACAGCGTCAACCCTTGCAGCTGCACAGGCAGAGATCGACGCATCTGATAACAATGATCCGAAAGCGTTTATTGATGACAGTACTGGAATCATGTACTTCAGCATCGTCGGCGGTGGTGATGGGTCGGCAGCGAATATCTATTTAGATAACACGCAAGGCTTGTTTAGTACGACTGGAAGCCTTCGTGAAAGCGCACCAGAGCTGCTGATCATGGGCCTTGAAGTCCGTTATGGCGGAATTGATTGTAGTTTCTTCCGTCGAGCGCACTTGGACGAAGTGTTTGTATTTGGTGCAGCGACAAATTGTGTTTACTATTCTGTCCTTTCTTTTGGAACACTTGAGTGTGCTTGCTCTGGTTCTCAGGCAGGGTTGGTCGGCGATGGGTTAAACGGCCATATCGGTGCAAAAATTACAGATGGCTCTGATTACTACGGTCACGATTGTCGCGATGACGGATATTCTGATCATGAAGGTTCTTCAACACGCCTTCACGGTGGCCTCGTTGAATACAACGGTGGAACTGGGTGTGCCCCCGCCTACGGTTGCGACGATATCATCATCAATGTGATCAGCCGAAAAAATCAACAACGCGGCACGTACAAAAAAGCGGGCATGTATGCCACAGGTGCCCCTACGGCTGGAGCCTCTGGCGGCGACGGTGGTGTGGATACCCGAGTTGTATTCATCAACTGCATCTCAATTGGGGACATCATCGGCTTTGCTGATGATCGCAGCTCGACATCAAATACCGTCATCACGGTCTGCATCAATTGTAAGGTGTATGATCAAACAGGCGCTTACGGTTACGATGTCGCTGAAATGCGAGACTGCGGCTGGTCTGGTACTGTTGGTATCGCTCGACGTCTTGACGGGGGCGCTACAATAGTTAAAAATACAGCTCTTGTTTCATAAGGAATGACCATGGCTACTAAGACCACCACTCCCTCCGTTGAAGACATGCGCAAGCTCGTCGCAGAGGCTGATCGAAAAGCTTCTGAAGAGGGTCTTGACCAACTCAATGCCCTTGTCGGCAGCGATGAGTGGCTCAAGGTAAAGAGTGATATCGCAACTGCGCGCGAACTTTACGGTCACGATCCTCTCGCAAAACTACAGCTTGACGGCATGGCAACCGTGATGAAGGGAGTCGAGAGCCTACCAGCTCAGGTCCGACAGCGCATCGCTGCGGCACAATAAAAAGGGGGCCAACTGGCCCCCTTTCTTTTACACCTTGATGTTGCCGGGGAGTGGTAGCGTTCGCCGCAGCTCTTCCAACTCATTCAGTGTTCGCCGGACCACACCAGTCTTCTGGCGGTTGTCTACCAGCTTGCCGGTGGCTTGTGCGTCGAGCAAAAGCGTGGCACAAGCAATGACGTGGGCAAGGTGACTCACACCACTCTCAGGATCATTATCCTCGCCGTCGAACCACAGCTGTGCATGACGCTCCATCGCATCCTCATAGGTCGATGCGGCAATAGCACTGTCGCGATAGTTGAATTTCCCGTACTTCGAAGCACCGGTTTCCATCACGCGTCCAACCAGCAGGCTGACCCAACGTGGAAACACTGACCAGACGCCCGGCTTCTTGGAGCCGGCGGCCTCCTTCGGGTTGACAACATCGCCGACCTTGATGCTGTCCATACGAAGCTTGGAAATGGTGACGCCGTTGTCATAAGTAATGCCGAAGATGCTCCCATTAGCATCCGCAACGATCTCACTAGCCGGAGGCAGCTCAATCGGCTGTGGCGCAGGAAGGCCTTCAGCCGCGAGCGCAGCGATCGGATCGAACGGCTCGGCATTGTCGGCTTCTGCACCACGATGGAAGAAGGAAGAAATGCTCATATTGAAACCTCCGCTTTGATTGCTGGGTGGGGATTGTAGTCGTTGATCGCGATACGACTGGGCGTGATATTGAACAGGCCCGGCCACCCCAGCGTGTTGATGAACACCGTCGGGAACGGACGCGGACAGCGAGTGAGCTGTTCCTTGGCCTGCTCGACATGGTTGGCATAGAGGTGCAGGTCGCCGAACGTGTGAACGAAGTCACCCACATTGAGATCCAGCTCGGCAGCGATCAGGTGCGTCAACAGCGCATAGCTTGCGATATTGAACGGCACACCGAGGAAGATATCCGCGCTGCGCTGGTACAGCTGGCACGACAGCTTGCCGTCCTCGACGTAGAACTGGAACAGGCAGTGGCACGGGCGCAGTGCCATCTGATCGAGCTGTGCCGCATTCCATGCGCTGACGACGTGGCCGCGGTCGTTAGGTTTCTGGCGCAGATTTTCCAACAGCACGGCGATCTGATCGACGGAGGCGAACGTCGTGGTATAGGCGTCGGGATCAGCAGCCAGACGCTTGAGATAAGGCTTCATGGCCTCATAGTTCGGCGTCATCGGCCATGCTCGCCACTGCTCGCCGTAGACTGGTCCGAGCGAGCCGTCTTCCTTCGCCCACTCGTCCCAAATGTGAACGCCCTGCTCCTGCAGAGTCTTCACATTCGTATCACCCGCGAGCATCCATAGCAGCTCGGCGATGATGCCCTTGGTGAAGAGCTTCTTCGTCGTCAGCAGCGGGAAGCCCACCGATAGATCGAAGCGGATCTGTCGGCCGAACACGCTGAACGTGCCGGTCCCGGTGCGGTCCTCGCGCGGCGCCGCGTCGCTCTTGTTGACCAGCTCTTGCAGCAGGCCAAGATATTGCAACTCGCCATGATACGGCCCGTCGCCGTTGCGCAACATCTGCGGTTCGACCTTGAGGACGGCGCTGCCGCCAGTCGGTGTAACAAGGCCGCCACGTGGATCGACGATGGTCGTGCCGTGGCCGAGGATGAGATCATGTAGCATCAGAGTACAACTCCAGTGAAAAAGCCCGGCCGCGCGCGGCGGGGGCGAGCGAGGGGAATGCTGCACAGATGGATCCACCCGCCGTCGCGGTGCGTGGCCATATCATGCGTGCCAGCTTCGAAGCGGCGGCGCGCAGTCAGCACGCCCTCGCTCTTGTTGTCCCAACCTGCATCCATGATTCGCCGACTGGCGAGGATGAATGGTTCCAGCTCGCGGCGGGCGACGCCAGTTGCCGTCTCAGGACAGGTGTCCTTGTTGCGGTTCACCACAGCGATCACTTCGCTCATGGTTGCGCCAACCGACTTGGCCACCCGAAACGGGGAAAACCGTTTCGGGTTGGCGTTGTAGGCCCGCATGATGTCGGCCTCGATCTCGGGGGTAACTGCCACTGGTGTTCTCCGGTTTAAGAGTTCTCGCTTTAGTGCATTGTGGCTATACGGAAATCTATATCCGGTAAACTACCCGGTACTTTCTACGTCCCACACATGATCTGCGATTTCCGCGCCACGGTGCGTGACGAGGATGATCTGCGACAGATGCTTTTTGAGCGAGACCAGCGCCTGCAGCGTCGCCGCGCGGCGCGTGGCAGAGAGATCACCGTCGATCTCATCGGCGAGGAAGACCGGAAAGACGTGGCCAACCAGCGCCTGCCCCATCGCCACGCGCAGCGCGAGGTTAGCGACCGTCTTGCCGGCGCCCGACAGCGTCTCGATGCGCTGGCCGCCGACGGTGATCTCCATCTCGTCATCCACGATCAGGTTGTCGAGCTTGCCCATCGACATGTCGCGGATCAGGACGGTGGCAATGCGACTGATCTTCGGCGCGATCAGCGCCTTGACCACGGCGCGCGCGTCGCTGATGCCCTTGGCGCCAAGGGCATATTCCTCGGCAAGATAGCTGGCGTCGGCGATCTTGGCCTGTGCCGCCTTGAACGCAGCGTCGTCGCGCTGCCATGTCGCGTAGGCCGCCTCGTACATCTCGGCGCGGTGCACGCCCTCGGCTTGGTTGTCGATGATGTCCTGTCCGAGGTCGGGGTCGAGTGCGGCGATCTGCGCCTCGATCTCGGCGTTGCTTTGGCGGACGCGCTCGTAACGCAACTGCTCGGCGAGGAACGCATCCATTGTGGCTTTGTCATTGCGCATGCGCGTCAGCTCGGCTGAGCGGTCGTCAGGAATAACAAGCTGGCGCAATGCGGCATAGGCTGCGTCATGCTCTGCATCCGCCGCCGCGCTGTCGCGAACCAGTTTGATCTTCTGCGGAGTAAGATCTGGTCCGTCGGGAAGAACAGGCGCTGGCGCGCAGTGCCGCGAGCGGCGGGCGTCATCTTCCCGCAGTTGCTCCTTCGACATTAGCGGAGGTGTCGGTGGCTCGCCCGTTGTCCGAAATTTGTGTGCACACTTCGGACACTCGATTTCATCGCTCGGCTGATGAGCATCGAATAAAGCCCATTGCGCCCATATTCGCTCGGAGGCCGCCGCGGTCAGCTGTGGTGCGGGGCCGCGTTGGTCGAGGGCATGTCGAATAAGGTTGCGGCGCTCGGCAACCTGCAACTGGTCCTCGCTATATTTATCTGGCGAATAAGGACGGCATCGTTGCGTGATGCTGTCCAACCGACGGTGCTCCGCTTGAGCCACAGCGCGGTCCCGCTCGTGCTGCTCCAGATCCGCAATAGCGTCCTCGCTGAATGCGGCCGCCAGTGGCCGCACAGGAGCGTCTACGAGTCGCAGCTGGCCCCGGAGGGCCGCATGTGCGTCACGCGTGGCGCGCATGGCTGTCAGGGCACCGCGCAGGCTCTCCGAGGGCATGTAGCCCGCCGGGGTCACCGGCTCGTCGCCCGGCGCGCGCAGCGCCTTGGCCAGTGCCTCGGCCTCGCGCTTGTAGCCGGTGGCCTCCGTGCGGCAGTCCTTCTCGGCCTTCTCGGCGTCGGTCAGGCGCAGCACTTTGTCGATGATCGCCTTGCGCTCGGCCGGTCGCATGTCGCCCAGCTTCTGGACGTTGCCCTGCGTGGCCGCGTTGCACAGGTCGAAGACGTCGAGGCCGTAGCCCATTGCTTCTGTGACGAACTCGGTCACCTTCTCCGCGCCTTTGGCGACCATCGAGCCGCTCGCGTCCTTGACCCACTCCGCCTTGCCGCGGCTGATTTCATACCGCGCGCCGCGGATGAGGAAGCACCCGCTGGCGTTAGCGTCCTTGTAGTCGCCCGCCGCGCCGCGCAACGCCGCCTTGCCGTAGAGCAACCACCGCACGGTCTCGATCGAGAGGAAGGTCTTGCCTGCCCCGTTCTCGCCAACCACGGCGGTGATGCCGGATTTGGGTTGATAATCCGCCCGGAGCGTAGCACCGCTGACAGGGAAGAATGCGGATGATGTGAGTCGTTCGATCATGCTTTGTCCCTACAGGTTCCTCTTATTAATACATTTGGATTTCCTGAAAGTACAAGGTAATTTTAAGGAAAGAGAAGGCTATGAAGGCGACCCCCCAAGCCTTTTTCAAAAACACGATCCTCGTGCACGAGAGTCCGAAGCACTCGCTCGACCCTGACGATCGCGGCAATTGGCACAACGGCCAGCTGGTCGGTTCGAAGTACGGTGTCACGGGCGACGCCCTGGCGGCCTATCGCGGCGTGAAGTCGGTCACCAAGGCTGACATGGCCGCGCTCGGCGAAGCCGAAGCGATCGATCTCGGCCTCAAGGGCTACTACCACAAGAACGGCATTGACCTGCTGCCGTGGGATGTGGTGCTCGCCGGGGTGGTCGATCTCTCGTTCAACGCCGGCCCGAAGGCCGCCGTCAAGGTGCTGCAGCGGCTCTGCGGCACGGGCGACGACGGCGACGCTGGCGCTGGCACGCGCGAGGCGTATCGGAAATGGCGCTGCGACAAGAGCGATGAGACGGCGATGAAGGCGTGGACCGCCGCGCGCATCGCCTTCTACAAGTCGCTCAACAATCCGAAATATATCAACGGCTGGACCAATCGAGCCAATAGTTTCTTGCCTGGCACAGCGTGGTGGAAGGCGAATGTATAATGAGTTCTTCGGTCTTCCTCTTCTGGATGACCATCAGCCGTCTTGCGGCACTCTGCGTATTTCTATTTTGGCTGGGATTTGTTAATACCAATTGCGAGCGCCTGCGGAAGATGACATTCATCTTCGCGACCTTCATGCTGATCTCGTCCCTGATCAGCGCATGGGTTGGTGCTCTCATTCTACGAGGAAGTTTATGATGAAGAACCTGCTCAACGCACTGAAAGGCATCGGCGGCGAATACGAGATCACCCGGCTGCTCGGCGGCGTGGGCGTGGGTGTCTACATCGCTTGCGCCCCGATGTTCGTGCTGTGGGATATGATCCGCAACGGTGCTCACTTCGACACCGTCGCGTTCTGTGCTGCGTACCCGACTGGTTTGGGCATCGCCATTGGCGCTGTCGCAGGCTCGGCGGCCATCAAGGACCGTAGCGTCGCTGCTGCGATCCAGACACGCGAGGGCACTTCCGCCCCAGCGGTTCCCCCTGCGGAGTCCAAAGAATGATCTTGCCAAGCGTCATCACCAGCAACCTCTGGAAGGTCGCCACCGGCGGGGCCGCTCTCATCGGTATCGTTCTCTCGGCGCTGCTTCTGGCAAGCTACTTCGAGAACCGGTCGCTGATGGTTCAGACCACCAAGCTGCAGACCAGCATCAACGACCCAATGACGGGCTACGTCGCGCGGCTGGCTCAGGCCACCACCAACGTGGCGACGCTCAAGCACGAGATCGAGGTGCAGAACAAGGCTTATGACCAGCTGTCGGCGGAGAGCAAAGCGTTGCTGGCGGCCAAGCAGGTCGAGCTGGCCAAGGCTCAGGAGCAAACCCGGCTGATGACCGTTCGCCTGAACGGTTTCTTGGCAACCAAGCCGCAGGGGGCTACCCTTGAAGATCGTGTCCGTGATATCGACAATCGCGGCATGGAGGAGATGGTGCAGTGAAGGCCGTTTATCTTATCCCACTTCTGAGCATCCTCACCGCGTGCGGCGCGGCTGTACCCGCGCGTCCCGAACCTATCGTGGTCCCTCAGATCGTCAAGGTGCCGGTCGCGGCGCCGTGCGTCCCCAAAACGCTGGCCGGTCCGCCCGAGTATGTCGATACGAAGGCGAAGCTCAAGGCGGCAGCGGACGCCGCCGAGCGGATGCAGCTTCTCTACGGCGGGCGCGCGCAGCGCGAGGCCCGCCTCAATGAAATTGAACCGGTGATTGCCGGCTGTCCTCGGGGATAAGCCATGCCCGACCAGACTGATCCGATGCTCCACAGTCGTGAGACTCGTCACGAGTTGAAGAATTACATGCAAATCACCGACTACAAGCTCGATGGCTTGGGGAAGAAGACGGATGAGCTGGTGAAAAAGATCGACGAGAAGAACGACGAGCTGGCCACGAAGGTCGAGGAGAAGCACAAGGCGGTCCTCGGCGTGATCGGGGAACTCAAGTCGATCCTGAAATGGGCGGGCGGCCTTGTCGTCATGCTCTTCATCAGCACGCTGACGTGGTCGCTCGCCCAGCAGTACAATGCGAACGAGTCGCAGAAGAAGGATATGCAGCAGCAGCTGGACATTCTGCGCGAACAGGAGCGCGCGCGGAATGCCAGCCGTGCTGATATCCTGTCGCGGCTACCGGCGCCCGGTACTGCCCAGCCCGCCGCTGCCCCGAGCGGTGCCGCTAAGGAGTGACACCTCAATCGGCGTCGCCTGCACGACAGGGCATAAAACGAGCTGCGCGATACGTTCGCCCACCTCGATCTCATAGGCGTTGCGGCCGAGGTGCGACAGGATAACCATCAGCTCACCGCGGTAATCGGCATCAATCGTCCCGATCCCATTGGTCACGAACACGCCGTGCTTCGCTGCTAGTCCACTTCGACTGCGTACCTGCAGTTCGAACCCGCGCGGCACCTCCACGGCGAACCCGGTGGTGAAGATTTTTGTCTGCCCGTGGAACAGTTTGAATGTCTCCGCCGATCGCAGGTCCATCCCCGATGCATCCGCTGTCTCGTAGCGGGGCATCTCCAGTCCCGCACCGTGCGGGAGTCGCATGAACTTCACTTCCATAGTTCGTCTCCAACCATTGCGTGCCTATAGAGACCGCCGAGGCAAGGCGGTCGGGCCGGTGTACGTCTAGGCACAGGCCGTACCGGTGTTCATAGGGGCGGTGACTGCTGATGCGGATCACCTGCTCCTGTGGAGTATTTGGGTGCAGCTTGAGGTAGCGGCTGTCCGAGTGCGCCACGAGGCTACACTGAATGGTGGCTGGAACTCCCAGCCCACGCGCTACGTCATACAGCTTGATTGCCACTTCCGAGCTGTTCTTCACCACCGAGATGCATCCTTTCTTCGATGAACCCACGAACGCGCGGGTCTCGGTCATGGATGCGCTCGCGGACAATCCGATGGAAGTCGAAATCGTCAACTGACACGGTACTTTGCACGCCATCTTCTTCGTCCACGCGAACGCGCTTGTGCGTAAGAGCGAGGCAATCGATCTCGGGCATGTCCTCGCCGGGGGCCAGCAGCACGCGCACGACCTTGTCGTGCAGGTCAGTAGCCAGCAACGCTTCGGCGCGCGTCAGCGTGACGTACAGGTCGCCCTCGCCGTGCGCGTATGGCTCCATCGAGCCGGTGCAGTGGACCCAGCAGTCGCCTACTCGGTAGGCGCCCGGCTTGTGGTAGTGGCCCGACCACATGCCATAGAGCTGTGGAAACGCGGTGTGGAGCGCTTCAACGGGAGCGAGATGGTCGTCCTTTCCGTCGAACACGGAGAGATCCCAATGTCCGACGGCGTGCTCAACGCCGACAGCGCCCGCAAGGTCATTGACTTGATCGTCCGCACGGCGGTCCCACTCCCAAGGAAAAAAGGCCAGAGCGCCGAGGTGCGCCGGCCGGTCGAGGATGAAGAGATTGCTCAGCCGATGCTGGGTCATCTCGCGAAAGGCATGCCACGCGCCGACTAGTGTCAAGTTGCGCGGCTTGTCGTGGTTCCCTGCCATCATGACGTAGAGCACGTCGGGGTTGCGCTCTGCGGCGCCGAGAATGGCGCGCGCGGCGGCAACGATGACGGCATCACTGACGTAGGGATTATCGAAGAGGTCACCGACCATCACGATGACGTCGGCGGTGGCTTCCAGCTCGTTCGCGAAGTGCGCAGCTTGTCGGCTCTCGCGCTCGCCGCGGCGGTTCTGCGGCACCCCCTCCTCGAACTTCTTGCCGAGGTGAGGATCGCCGATCAGGTGGACGCGCGCGCCACTGGCGAGCTGGAAGTCGTTGAACGTCACGCGCATCTCCGAATGTAGCGTATACGAGTCACAAAGGCCCTTTGTGACTCGTATATGAAGCATTACGCCGTGATGGCGCCGGGGCGGATCTTGCGTACCTTGCCGGCCGCGTCCTTGGTCACGACGAACTGGCCGTCATGGCCGGTGACTTCGGCACCGCTCACGGCGATGCGCGTCGGGCCGGCGAGGAACGACACCTTGGTGCCAACGGGGAACTCGGTGGGGGACTTTGCCATTTTCATTTCTCCTGCGCAGAGGTGCGCTGAGGTCTTCATAGTTTAAGAAACATATAGGTCAAGCCCAATGTGCGTTTTTTAATCGCGTGCTCGGCGTCACGTCGACAAAAGCGTAGTCGACGCACACCAGTTTGCCATCGAGCAGGCCGAAGTTCGACCGCTTCACGTCCGTCAGGAAGGCCGGGAGCTTCTGCGGCAGGTGATAGTCCAGCGGGATCGGCTCGCAGCGCTGCTGGAGCAGGATACGACCGTCTGGCGACAGCTTCTCGCACGGTGCCAGCCAGCGCGTGATGGCGCCCTCGCTTTGGTACTCGTCCCAGAACGACCACTCATGGACGTTGGCGAAGGTGCGCTTCGCATCGTCGTGGATCTCCAGCTTCACCACCCAGTCGCTGCGCAGCGCGCACTCGAACACCGTGCGGTAGACGCCCTCGCCGAGCTTCTTGCCGCACAGCAGGTCGAGGGCGTCAGTGGCGAGCCGGCTCATGCGATCGACGCGGTAACGTGGTTGCGCTTCGCATGGAACATGCAGTCGACCTGCCACGCGCAGTCGTGCAGCGCGTTGTGCTTCATGCCGCCGACCGGGAACGGCACCTCGTCCTCGATCGTCGTGCGCTGCCCTTGCCCGCGCAGCCCGCTGATCCAGCTGTGCATGTCCAGATATTTGTGATGGGCAAATGGGAAGGGAATATCGAGATCGAGCATGTTGCTCTCGATGATCGGCCAGTCGAACTTCACCGGCTTGGCGACGAAGACGAAGCCGCCGAACGGCGCGTCCTTCGCGCAGAAATCGGCAAAGGCTTGGAACACTTCGCGCGCCGGCTGCGCCTGCCGCACGATCTCCGCGTAGCCCTCGCGGTTCTGGACGCGCCAGAACTGCCGGGTGCTCTCGCTCCAGCGCCGCCGCGGCAGCAGCATGGGATAACCATTGAACGAGGCACCGACCTTGAGGGTGTCCGGATTGAACTTGATCCCTGCGAGCTGAATGACGCCGGCAATGTCGGGGGTCGTGTCGGTGGTCTCGGAGTCCACCATGATGTGCGTCATTTGATCCACGGGTCAAGTTCCTCGAAAGAGATTGATTTGCGGCCCATCTTTAACTGATGGGCATAGACCGCACAAGGCATGATGAACCATCGACCGAGCGGATAGGAGAAGATGTAGAAAATATAGCTGCCCGAGCCTTGCAGATACTCGCGCTGCGCGGCGTTGGCCTGCCCCGACTGGATCTTGTCGAAGCTGAACCGCTTCGCATCCACCGTCGACTTCACCTCGGCGAAGTGCAACGGATGCACGCGGCTGGAGACGAGGAAGTCCGACGGCTTCTTGAAGTCGGCAACACGCTTGCCGCCGTTCAAGCCCATCAGATCGCGCGCGTCGCGCACGCGCTCGCAGTGACCAACCTTGGTCCAGTGCTCCTCGAACGCGCTCTCCGCGTCCTTGCCGTCATTCTTCATTGACCACCGGCGCGGCGATGGTGATGCTGCCTGCCAGCCAGCGCGCGATGAGCAGGAACAGCGACAGCCCGAGCGCGGTGCCGCGCGCGCCGGCCGACCACAGGCCGGGGTTCAGTTCCCACCAGACGAACGCCGTGGCCAAATAGGCCAGCAGCATCACGGCGGTGGTGAGTAGGAGGACACCGAGCGCGCGGCCCAACGTGTCACGAGAGATGACGATCTTCATGCGAACATATACTCCAAGAGTTCAGCGACTTTATCATCCGACAGTTTAGAACCCTTGAGTTCTTTGTCAACGATACCGGGGATGATCTGCGCTTCATCCAGCTCGATCTGCGACATGGCAGGATTGTTCTCGTCGAAGGGACGGAAGGTTCGGCCCATCGCCACGGTGCAGTTCAGCGGGAAGTGCTTCACGATATCGTGGTGGCTCTGCATCGCCTCGCGCAGCAGCGGGATGAAGGCCATCACGTCGCTCTTGTGGACGCTGAACACCAGCTCGTCGTGGATCGGCATCATCAGGCGATACTGCAGTCCGGTCGCCGTCTTGATCAGGTTCAGCAGCGAGCGCTTGGCGAGCGTCGCGCACGTCCCCTGGATCATGGCGTTGACGACCTGATTGCGACCGCGGGCTTGGATCCGCTTGCATGCCGTCTCGGCATAGTCGCCGAGATACGGACTGGCCGACAGGTCCGAGAACTTGCGGAGCATCGCCTGCCGCCACGCCGAGGTGCACTCGAAGCGGTTGCGCTGGTGCCCGTCCGGCAGGGTGATGAAGCCATTCATGCTGGCCTCGTCCTGTAAGGCGACACGCCAGTGCTCCTCGTCGGGGAAGCGCTCGCGGTATTTATCGACCAGCTCCCAGTGCTCCGTGTCCGACAGGCCGAGGTTGTTCGCGACCGTCGAGCAGGCACCCGAATACCAATAGCCGAAGTTGATGCCTTTGCCGATCGCGGTGCCGCGCGCCCACTTGTGGAAGTCCTGCGGCGTCAGGTCGCGGCCCGAGAAGTCCTTGAGCGGGCGCCCGTTCGGGTTGTTGCCGAACTTGAATTCCTTGAACTCGGCCTCGGTGAGGCCGACGAGCGTCTTTACCGAGAGCGCATCGACCGCGCTGCCGCTGTGCATATCGCCGTAGGGGAGCTGGCCGTAGATCTTCTTGAAGCCGCCCTGCCCGCCGGCCATATCACCGATCAAGACAAGCTCGATCGCCGACCAGTCTGCGGAGATAACGACATGGTCGTCGGCGTCGCCAAGATAGAAGGATCGAATGTAGGCGCTGTCACCCGATCTGGCAAGCTGCATAGGATTTGGAAACGAAGTAGCCAGTCGGCGGGTTGCAAGTTGTGAGGAAAGAGAGGGATATACACGACTGGTCTCCGGATCCATGAGCTGGGTGTACGGCGTGAGATACAGCTTCACACGCTGCTCGATATCGGCCATCGACTGCAGGTCACGCATGATCTGCTTGGTGTTCTCCAGCTCTGCAGCCTGCTCGGCACTGTCCGGCACCTCACCGTCGAGTTTCTCACGGATGCGACCGCGTGCTTCCTTGTCGGACGCGACGCTGCCCTCGTCATACTGCATCGGCACGCGCAACAGATCGTACATGATCGTGCGCATGGCGTGGTAATAGACGATGTTGAGCTTGCCGGACGCCGGCACCTTGGTCTTCTTTTCTTCGGCCCACGCGTTGCCGATTGGGTTCGAGACCTGAAAGCACTGTGTGAAATCATCGTCGCTATCGGCCGACATGGCCCAATCGATGATCTGCTTGCGCTTCTTCTCCCAGCCCTTGGGATACCACGACAGCTCCTTGCGCAGCAGGTCGGGGTGCGGTTCCGCAGGGAAAGGCAACGCCGCGCGCACGCGTGCCTTGAACGCGCGCAGCAGCTTAGCCATGTCGCTACGCTCGACGTCACGGCGCTTGAACACCTGATCGAGGTCGAGCCGGATGCCCTCACGCCACGCGTCGGCGTAGAGATAGACCATCGGGTTCTCTTGCGTGAAGAATGCCTTGAGGACGTGCGGCTTGTTCTTGATGAGATCGTCGAACATCCAGCGGTAATGCTTCACCGCCCAATAGGCGTCGTCGGCACCGTACACGACCACCTCGTCGCCGGTGAGTTGACCCATGTGCGTCTTGTCGCCGAGCACCTCCTTGAAGGTGGTCTGCTCGACCTTGAAGCGGCTCTTAGTCAGGTTCTTCAACGAATAGCCCATCGAAATGGACTTGGTGAAGCCGTTGTAAGAGTGAGCGGCCTTGCTTTCCTTGGCAATGAACTTGCCAAGCAGCTCCCGATCAGCGCCGCTGCCGTTGGCCCACTCGTCCTTGATGACCTGCACGGCGATCTTGTGGAACTCCTTCGGCAGGCCAGCACGATAGAACTCACCGATGTCATATTCGTCAGGGCCGTGGTGTGACACGGCCATCTGCAGGGTGCAGACCATGTTGCGCAGGTCGATGTCGTGGCACTGCTTGAACATGACCAGCTCGAACGGCAGGTTGTGGGCCACGCCGATCGCCTTGTCGCTGACAGCGTCCAGCACGATCTTCACGATCGCGGGATGAAGACGGTTGGCCACGTCCGCGTGCGCGAGGTTGAAATAATAGGCGGTGTCGCTGCCTTCGACGTAGGTCGAGAAGCCCGTCATCGTCGTGCGGCGGTGGTCGAAGACCAGCCGCGTGGCATTGTTGTAGACGTTCAGCCCCTCGTGCCGCGTCTCCACGTCGGTGGTCTCGCAGTCGAGACCATACAGCCGTGCCTCCGCCAGTTCCGCGAGGATGCCCGGCAGCACGGTCTTGACGTTGCGATTGTCAACGAGAACGGATTTGATTGACATGATGTGCTACCCTTTGGTCCAGCTGATGCCGGACGATTTCTACAAGATCGTCGATACGCGCGCCCGTGGCTTCTGCCGTACCAGCAAGGATGACCGCCAGCTGCTCAACCAACGGCGTGTTGATCTGCTCGGCGGAGAGCTTCTCCGCTACGGCCTGCCGCACGCAGCTGGTGACGGCCATCTCATAGCGGTTCACGTCTGCACCTCGAAGGGCAGGTCCAGGGCATGCTCTCGTCCGAACCGCCACGCCTGCAGGTCATAAACATGACCGTCAAGGCGGATGGCGGCGAACCGCCCGGCTGCGTCAATTGCCACACCATGCTCGGCTTCGACGGGGATCGCTCGGGCCATGATGACGGTCATAAGAAGAACTCCGACAAGAGGTTATGTCCGGCGGTGAAGTCGAGCTTGCCCTGCACGATGCCACCGTTCAGCTCATCGTCGGGGACGTTCTGGAAATGGGTGACGAGCAGCATCTGCTGGAGCAGCTTGATGTTCGCGTCCTCCGCCAGCCATGCCTTGACCTTCGGCTTGAAGGGCAGGTCAGCGAAACCGGCTGCGTTCCCCGCGACGATCGCGCGCTGGATGGCGTCCCAGTGCGGCTCCATCTCCAGCCAGCGGCCCGGCCCAAAGCCTGGGATGCCGTCGATGTTGTCGCTCGTGTCGCCGACCATCGCCTTGTAGAGCGGTACGCGGTGCGCGGGCACGCCCTTCATGTTCACGCCCTTGAGGGTGCAGATGTGCGCGATCTGGCCGTAGTCCATGTCGTTGGTGTGCACGGTGAACAGGTGCGGCTTGCGCCGCACAAGCGTGCCGATCACGTCATCGGCTTCCCAGCCGTGCACCTCGATCTGGACGGCGGGACTGTGCTTAAGCACGTCACGCCACAGGCGGATCTGCGAGAAGATGTCCTCGCCCATCGGCTCGCGGTTGGTTTTGTACTGGGGATAGACCTCGCGGCGCCGCTCGTTGTGGTCGCGGCCATCCCACACCCAAATCTCCGTGCCGGGTGTGGCGGCGCACATCGTCTCGAAGCGAACCCTCATGGACATCGGCGTCTCGCCGGGCATGTAGGACTTCCGCTCGCAGGCGCGGCGCATGATGTTGTTGCCGTCGTAGAGATTGATCATTTCTTTAACAACCAATTGATGGTGGCGAAGCTCACTCGGGTCGTTAGCCATATGGCGAGAGCTACAACTAAGCCGCCCCACGTGGTGTGAGTCGCGAGAAACGCAACGGCTCCGCCCCAAGCCATGCCCTTGTCATATTCGCTGAGAAAGAAGCGTCGCATGTCGGATCTCCTGAAACGAAAAGGGCCGAGGATTTTCTCCCCGGCCCTCCCGTCGAACGATAAGCGTCGCTTACTTGGCGGCGCCGATCAGCTTGAAGCCGACCACGCCCCACTCGTTGCCGTTCTTGTTGCGCTGGGGAACGCACTCGATCTCGACATCGACGACCGAGCCGGCGAGGTTGGCCTTGCGGACCTCGTCGTAGAACGCGTTCCAGAACTTCACGCCGGTGATCGCCGGGGTGATGCCGAGACGTTGGCCCTTCTTTGCGCCGGGGACGTCTTCGCCCAGCAGGAAGGGAACCTCGACCGTGCGGTACGGTCCGTCGACCTTGTCGTGGGTCGCCTGCAGACGCTGCGTCGCCTGCTGGAAGTTCTCGCCCTGCGAGGTCATGCGACCGTCGTAGGACTTGATGAAGGTCGTCGAGCCGCCGCGGTTCGCCCGCACCGACATGATGACCGCCACCTCGGCGATGTTGATCTTGCCCTTGGCCTTCTGGAAGTAGGCGTTGGTGTCGATCCGAAGGCCCGCGTCCTTCACCCCGAGATAGGCGTCGACCACCATGCCCGAGCTGTCGGCGAGATCGTCGAGGCTGAGCGAAGCGGCGGGGGTTGCAGCAAGAGCGGTGCTCTGGTCCTGCGGGATCATCGCGGTCGAGGGGGCGGCAGCATCAGCAGCTGCGGTGGCCTGATCCATGACGGCGTCGAGGGCGGAGGAAGTTGCCATGTTATAGTTCCAGTTCGTTTTGGGTTGGTAGAGTGGTCCTTCTACAGACCTGATCACTTCATGCAAACCTCCATTATAAAACTACCGGGTAACTTGGTTGCGGGGAGCGGAAGGACTCGAACCTTCGACCAGAGCCTTTTGACGTGCCATGCTCTACCAACTGAGCTACGCTCCCATAAGGTGACCGAGATTATGTTGCCAGGCTCTCGGTCAGGCCCCTGTGCAGTTACGCTGCCAGTCGGAGGCTCACGGCCTCACCATTGTCATTCGCATTTACATTCTACCGCACGGAGAGTCGATCCTATTTCGCCCCCATCAAAGCCAGTGTGCGCTCCTCAACTCCCCTCGGACGTCACGTTAAAGCAGGGGTGCCAAGGCACTGGCTATGGTGGAGGCGGCGAGGTACTGCCCCCCGCGTGTTCTCCAGCAGCCCGGCCGAGGCCGGATGCGTGATCTAGGAACTCCGAACGAACCTGTCAATGCCGATTAGCAGAACGTCTCCTTCGCATATTCTACCCACCGTGGATAGAACGTTAAATCGGCATCGCGAGCCTCGATGGCACCGCCGAAGCAGATGTGCGGCGGCAGGCCATCCTTGGCCTCGTAGGTCTCCAGCCACTGCCGGTAGACGCGAGTGTGGACGAAGGCACGCTCGCCCTCCCACGTCTCCGTATTGAGCCGGATCATCCAGCGATAGGCCAGAGTGATCCAGTTATGTTCCCGATCCAAGAGGGTCGTGGCCTGCTCAGCAAGCATGAGATCCGGCAAGATCACCCACTTTGGTCGGCCGCCTCCGCCGCGCTTGCGTAGGAAGGGCGGGAGCGTCGGAGGCCCGGCGGTGCCCGGCGGTTTATCTAGAACATCCATCATAGTGATCAAACTCCTTGGTTACTCTTCTCTCGTTTTCTCTAAACTACTAGGTAATTTGAAGGAAAGGAGGGTACGTTAGGAAGTGAAGTCGAGCACCGGCCGCGTGCTGTCGACCCGATTGGCCAGCGCCGATTTCTCTTTCACGATCTCGTACATGCGATCGTCGATCGAGTCCTCGTACTTGAAGAACACGACGTGGAGCGCCTTCGTTCGCGTGCCGCGGCTGGCCCGGCGATATGCCTGTAATATATTCACGTCCATAAAATCGATGGACACGAAGATCACGAGGTCGAACATCTCCCAGTTGTACCCCACGGCAGTCGTCGGTCCCGACGCCACGATGACATCCAGCTCGCCGCGCTGCGCGGCCTCGTCAATGCGGCTGCGAGCCGCACCAGACACGTTGGCGTTGATCAGGGCAGCACGGAGGCCAAGCTCCTCACACAGACGCAGTAGACGCTCCTGCTCGGGTTGCAGGGCAGCGAACACCAAGGTCTGCTTGCCCTTGGCAAGGTGGATCATCAGGCGCTCGTCCTTCTCGGTCCATTTCGGGATCTCGGCGATCATCGTCTCGGGATGCGCCATGATCTGACGTGCGCGCATCTGCGCTACACCAACCATGCTGCCGTCCAGCACCCGGCCGTCCTGCAGTTCGAGGATGGCCGTCTCGTGGAAGACGTCGTAGGCCTCGCGCACCTTCTCGTGCATCTCGATCTCTTCGACGAAGAACACCACGTCCTCCTTGCCGTAGACCTCCTCGAAGGTCCGACGGATGGAGTGCTTGTTGATGATCGCCGAGAGCTTAGCCTCGTTCTTCCAGCGGATCGGGCGGCCATAGTCGTCCATCGCCTGAACGTGCTCGAAGTAGAAGCCCATGTGCGAGCCGTAGTAGCGCGGCTCGATGACGTGGATCGCCGGGAAGGCCGTGTCCAGCCGCCCGTTGATGAGCGTGCCGGTCATGCCGACGAAGCGGCTGACGCGCTTGTTGACGAAGTAGAAGGACTCGGTCTGCTTGCTCTCCAGCCCGCCGTAGCCCATGTGCAGCTCGTCGACGAGCAACAGATCGATGTCGGGGAACGCGTCGAGCACGCGCTTCCAGTGCGCCGACATGAATGCGAAGGTGCAGATCACCACCTTGGCGCCGTCCTGCGCCGCCGCGGCGATCAAATCCTTGAACATCTCGGGGTCGGCGCGCGTCGCCTTCTGCGGCTTGCCGTCCGGCCCGAGCAGAGGGTCGACGATCACCCAGCCGTCGGGCTTCTCATCGTGCCCGCCCTTGCCATTCAGCAGATACCACTTGCCGTCCTCGGCGAGGTAGCCGAGCTTGATCGGTCCTAGCCCACGTGCCTTGGCCATATCGGCCAGCTCGATCGAGCTGGTCTCGGTGGTCGAGCCGGGCAGGCGGCACTTGAAGCCGCTGCGCTTGCGCTCGGAAGCGATCGTGGGACCGGTCCAGTTCTGCGTTAGCGTGGCGCGGTCGGTGTGGAGGATCACCACGTCGTCGCCTGGCGTGTACTTCTTGGGATTGGCCACCTTGAACTCGGTGAAGCGGACCATCTCGCGCAGATTTTTTTTCAATAAGCTCTTCGGCATAGACCACAGAGTTTTCTTCTGGCCACGGTTCCACATCATATATGAATACACGCAACACGGAGCGGTCTTTCCAGTTCCTGGATCGCTAAGATCCAAGCACTTCGGATGGCCTATGTAGAACGCCAGCTGCCCAACTTGTTTTTCACGAAGCTGCGGGATAGTTTCTTGCGGCGTATTCGCCATGATATTTCTCCACAGCTGCATCGTATGCTTGAGCAGCTTCTGTTTCTGTTTTGAAATAACCTAAATGAATAGGTTTACCTTCGTATTTTATTACCGAACGCCATCGTCCTTCTTTTCCGTACACCCCTTTGAAAGGAGAGCCGCTGGTGGTATTCTTTCGTTTCCAACCTCGACGGTATTGACTGCTTTGCAGCTTATTCACCGCTCGAAGATTATTACGTTGATTGTTAAGCGTGTTCCAGTCGCGATGGTCGGCAATCAGATCTGGATCAGTCATCTCAAGAACGAAGCGAGCCATCGCCACGCCTGCGCCACTGATCTTTGCTCGGGCAACAAAAGGATGAGCGCGACTTCCGTCGCCGATACAGAACCACTTATGCTCCAACAAGCGAGGAAGGTCGTCCAAAGACACCTTGGCCCATTGTCCGCGCGTCAGTGGCAACTCGGCATGATCATCAACAAGACGATACCCCTTGGTTAGCACGTCGTGTGCCACCAGAAGTTCGTCTCGATTATCAGCCCCATCGAGGAACCGACCCACTATTTCAAGAAGATCAATTGTCATTTGGGTTACTTAGGAACCCCGGATCGCGATGTCAACCGCTGCATCTCCGGTTCAGAGCAACGACAACCGGTCGGTGACCTCGACAGCAGCTTGACCGTGCGCTCGCGCCGGTTGATCGCCTGCTGCTGTTCGAAGCTGTCGTCCATCATGAAGGCGATGACGCGCAGCTCGATGGTGCGATAGTCTACACAGGCAATGAGGTCTGGTTCAGCAGGCATTGGATCTTCCTTCGCAGCCGCGGCGCACGCGCGGTGCGCAGCAGATCTAATAGATAGAGACGGTCGAAGGGGCCGACAAGCGGCCCCTTCATTAACTCCGTTAGGGTTGGCCGGGCGACGTGTACTTCCGCGACAGCCGATCCCGCACCACCAGCATGTCCTCGACGATTTTCCGCATCGGTATCACCGCTTTGTCGTCCACTTTGACCACAACGCCGTGGCTGTTGCGGTGTTGGCCGATGATCTGTGCCGTCGTCTCTCTGGCTAGTCGTTCCGCAATCGCTCGGTCCACGATATACTCGCCGGGTCCGTGACCGGACAGATCGTTGAGAGTGTGGATCATGTCGGCTGTGCGTGGTGGCGCCAGTTGCGTTGTTTTCGCCATCGTCATCGCTTGTGCCAAGGTGCGCACCCCCGGCATGTTGAGCGGACCGCCCGAGGCGTAATCGATGTAACCGGTGATCGTGCCCGGCTGCTCCGCCCGGCTTCCGAGGTTGAGCTTCCATCCTTCGTACTTCTCCTTGAGCCGCGCCCAGCGGTTCAGCGACCGCACGAACTCGGCATCGCCGACCTTGGGCACCAGTCGGAACTGCTTGGCCCGGAAGTCGATGTTGTAGTCGCGGGTGCGCAGGATACGCTTGCCGTTGAACTCGATCTGACAGATGCCGAAGTCGAATTCGATCAATGCATAGGGCATGACGATGATATTGATCGGCGGACAGCCGGGGAACATCGTCTCGATCGAGCGGGAGATACGCGAGCCGTTATAGCTCTCGTCGTGCAAGGTCTGCACGTCCTGCCACCCGTCGTTCTTCATCCGCTGCTCGAACAGCTTGCCCTCATGGCTGTCCACGCTCTCGCATGGCACGAAAATGTCGATATCCTTGACTTTCACCCCGTGCTCGCGGTCCCGCAAACACCCGCCGGCGATGACCGCCTCGGGCGCCAGCGTCTGGATTGACGCAAGTGCCGAGCGCCATGCGCGCGGGATGTCGTTCAGATCGTTAAGGCCAGTGGTCGCCATGATTGCACCTCTCCAGGATAGCCGCGCGGGTTCGTGATGATCTTCACGCCCTCGTGGACAATGTTCATCGGGAAATGGGTGTGGCCGTGATGCCACGCCGCGATCGAGTCACGCCCCGCGATCAGCACCCGCTCCATGTGCGGGTTCCAATAATACGGATTGCCGGCCGAGCCGACGAAGCGCGGGTCGAGGCTCTGCTCACACGGCACCGTGTGCGTCATCACGATCGCCTTGCTGTCGTGCGGCAAGCGCATCAGCGAGGCCGCGACGAAGTCGGCGTGGCGCCGAGCGGCGGCGTTCACCACCTCGGCCGACAGTGCGCCGTGGCGGCTGTCGTTCATGTAGTTCTGCCAGTGCTCTTCGTCCTCGACGACGTACCAGCCGTTGCACATGATGAGGTAGAGGCCGCTGCGCAGCTGAACCACCGACGGGTGACCGGCGAGCCGCTGGAAGGCCAGCTCGGTTTCCATCAGCGAGCGCTTCTGCGCCTTGTTGGCGTAGTGCTCGTGGTTGCCGTCGGTCAGGAACACGGTGTGGCCTTTGCGTCGCAGCTTCTCGATGAAGCCGAAGTTGCCGAGGCCATTGCCGAGGTCGCCGGCGATCAGGATCGGCGTGATCGCATTGCCCCAGTCCATCGTCCGCAACGGGACACCGGCGTGGCCGGTGTCCATGTGCAGATCGGAGGCGAGAATATAATCCATATCAGTGACCCTTGAGCAGGTTGTCGAGCGACTTCGTCGACGCCTGCAGCACGCGGTACTGCGTCGGCGTCATGTGGCTGACGATCTTGGCCGGCAGCGGTTCAGGCCGCCGCGGCGGGGGAGCGGGAGGGGGTGTGCTCATCGGCTTTCTCCAGTGCGTGTTGAACGAGGGCGGCTTGTCCGGCTTGGAGCGACTCGTGCACCAGCCGGTAGAGGATCTCGTCGCCCTCCGTCATAACCTCCAGCAGCGCTGCCTTCTCTTTGAGATAGACGCGAGCGAAGTCGGGGTCGTTCGGGACGATCGAGGTGGTGTTGTGGATCAGGTCGGCGTATTTGATCGACTGCGCCTGCGGACTGATCGTCGCGAGCCGCGCGCGCTCCTTCTCCTTGCGCTCGCGCCGATTGCCGAGCTTCGGATCCATGAACTGATCCGTCAGGTCGAAGACCAAGCCGGCGACCGTGCTGCCGAAGCGGCGCTCGACGTCCTTGATGGTGACCTGCGTGTCCTCGACCACGTCGTGCAGCACCGCGGCGATAAGCTCGTCCTCGGTGACGATCGCAGCGTGAGCGTGGAGGATTTCCATGACCGCGAGCGGGTGGAGGATGTAGGGCAGGCCGGTGAATTTCCGAACCTGCCCGGCGTGGGCGATCGCTGCGAAGGCGATGGCGCTATCGAGTTTCTTGAACATCAGGGATCCACTTTCTCATATTCGATGCGGTTCAAGACCGAGGTGGGAAGAACCAGCTTGAGCATCAAGCCCCTGCCGCCGTTCTTTTTCGGCGTCAGGTCGGCGCGCGGAGCGGCGAAGATCGACACCTCGACGTCGTTCGTCTTGGCGTGGACGCTGACATGGTAGCGCCGGAAGGCGAGGACCGTCCCCACCTCCAACGTGGCGTCGGTGATGAACCGCGACTGCTGGTAGTCCCAAGGCTGGTCCGCGTGGTTGATACGCCAGAACGAATTGTCGTTCACGTTGTTGCCCCACGCGTTGTTGGTCTCGGCGATCGAGATCGTCAGCGGCGCGGTCAGGCGAATGAGATCGCCGATCTGCGGGATATAGAGCTGGGTCATCAGAGCCTCCTCAAGTTCTTGGCGTTGGCCATCTCGACCGGCCAGTTGCCGACCTTCTGGACCGCGACCTGATCGTTGTCGAAGATCGCCTTGACCTCCCACGAGTCGATGTGGCCGGGCCGGTCGATCATCTTGACCCTGTCGCCGACCGTGAGCTTCGTCTCGTGGACCTCGAAGGCGTTCTCCTTCGGCAGGCACCAGCCAATCTCCTCACCCTTCGGGAGGATCTTGGCCATGATCTGCTGGCCGCCATCGTAGTCGGCTGCGCGAGTCACGACGGCTTTGAAGGTGACGATGTCACCGGGGCGCACCTTGGTCATGCCACGCACCGATCGAAGCCGCCGAGTTCCTCGAAGCGGCGCAGGAAATTCGCCTTGGCGAGGCGCGGTGTCCACGACGTGAGATCGACGCCAGGCATGTCCTTGAGGTGCTCGAACTCGATGCCCTGCAGCACCTCGTGATCCTCGAAGTCGCCCTTGACGAAGCGCATCTCCAGCCCGAGCATCTGGCGATCGGCGAGCTTCACGCTCTTGGACATGACCAGCGGCACGCCAAACATAGGCGCGGTCGCATCCTCGATCGTGATCTCCAGCGCCTTGAACGCCGGCAGCGCCACCTTGAGCGGCGTCGGAATGTCGTTGGTGAACGCCTCCGACCTATCGTGAAGAAGAGCTTCATAGGCAAACTCGGGTGGCACAATATAGCTCGTGTTCACCAGATGTTGTGCCACCGAGTAGAAGATCGGCAAGTGCCCGGCAAACCGACAGATGTTAGCAAGCGTCACGAGATCGTGAACGTCGAGCCGCGTCGCACCGGGGTTGAGATAATCGAACATCTTGCCCGAGAGCAGCGTGATGCCTGCGGTGAGGGGGATCATGGCCATGTCTTATTCTCCAAGGATTAATAGCTGCTGTCGGACCCACCACCGCCGCATGACCCGCCGCCGCTATCGAACGACGACGAGCTGTCGCTGCTCGATGAAGATGACGAGCTGGACGAGCTGGATGTGGGCACGTAGACCGGATCGGGGTCGCGACGCACGGGAGTAGGTGCGGAAGGAATGTATGGCTTGGCGGCTGCTCGCGCACCAGCTGCACCGAAGAAGGGATCGTCGACCCCACTACGGAACGTCTCGGTGCGGGGGCGCGCCGGGCGATCGGGCACCACGAACATGCGGGCCTCGCCGGGTGGCACGTCCTTCATGCGATCGGCGGTGTAGCGACGACGCACCTCGGCGCGTTGCGCTTCTTCCTCGCGGCGCTTGCGCGCCGAGCGGCGCACCAGCAACGTGCCGCCCACACCGCCGAGACCGAGCAGCCCCGCGACAACCCACATCCAGCCGCCGTGGCTTTCGTGATCGACTGGCGTCAGCGCCGGCTCGTCGGTCTTGGCGTTCGCCATGATGTTATCGACGCCGTTGTTCAGCGCGGTGACGATGTCACGCTGCTTGAGAGCGGGCACGATCGTGTCGTGAATGATGACACTGGTCGTCGCATCCGTCAGCGTCGGCTCCAAACCGTAGCCGACCTCGATCCGCACCTTGCGCTCGTTCGGCGCCAGCAGCAGGACAACGCCGTCGTTCACGCCCTTGCGGCCGAGCTGCCATGACCGGAACAGGCCGACGCTGTAGTCGACGATGTTCTGCCCGCCCAGCGACGGCACAGTGGCGACGACCAGCTGATGGCCGGTTGCCTTGTCCCAGGCAACGATCTTCTCATTGAGCGCCAGCTCATCAGCTGCCGGGATGACATTGGCCGCATCGACCACGCCCTTGCCATTGCGGTCGGGGTAGGGCGTTGCGGCCACGAGGGCTATGGCGCTGACGGCGAGGAGAAGATTACGCATTGGCTGCTTCCTTTCGGGCAAAGAAAAACCCGACCCGCATGTTGCGGGCCGGGTTGTAGAAGTCACGCGGTAGTTCTAAAACTACCGGGTAATTTAGGCAGCTGCCTTGAAGTCGATCGGGCAGGCGCCGGACGAGCAGTCGACGTGCTCACGGCCAATGTCCTCGGCCATCGCCTCGGAGATCGCACGGGTGATCTCCTCGTACTGGACCTTGGTCACCGGTTCCTCGGGCAGATATTCGTATGCCGAGTTCGCCGCGTCCGTCTGCGGCATCACGGAGCAGGCACGGACCTGACCCTGATTGGCCGTCAGCGTCTCAAGGAACTGATCGTAGGACGTGTCCTCGAACTTGTACTTGAGCGTGTAGCTGATCTGCCCGCCGTGGCGTTCCTCGCCGGGCCGCGCGCCGTCGCCGCGCAGATAGTCCGCGACGCTGCCGCCCTCGATCCAGAAGAACTCACCCAGCTTGAGCCAGTCGTACTGCGCCTGCGGCGAGGCGTCGCCGGCCAGCACCAGCTCGTCACCCATGCCGAGCGTGGCGATCGTCGGCTCCGTCGGGAAGCCCACGATGGTCGTGCCCTGATAGGTGGTCAGCTCGCGCGTCTGGTAGCCCTTGGCGCGGTACTCGGCGACCTGCGGGCTGTCCGAACGGAACTGGACCCAGCGCAGGTAGAACGCGAGCGCCGGCAGATGCCAGCCTTCCGACAGACCGAACAGCTTCGACGTGGTGCCAGCCGGCTTGATCGTGGTGACCGTGTGCGGGCGGTTGACGCCAATGCTGTCGGCATAGGCGAACGCAGCACGCATGGTGTTGCGTGCGTAGTGCCCCTGGAACTCCCAAAAGGCTGCGGCGCGAATGCCGGCGTCGGCGTGCTTGGCCAGACCTTCGATCGCATTCAGCGGGTGCGAGAACGCTGAGTAATAGAGTTCGGAGGCCTGCTGGTAGGCAGCGAAGTCCGGCTTGACCAGATCGTTGAAGCCGACCTTGAAGAACTTCCACGCGAACTCGTGAACGCCCGTCTGGCCCACGCCGATCCGGTTCGTGCGAGCCGTCTCCTTGGCGTAGAGGTTGTCCATCAGGTTGACGCGGATCAGCGCACGCGCCGAGTGCTCGCCGGCCGACAGGATTTCCTCGAACGTGTCCGCATGGAACGGCACGTTGTCGGCGATGACGCAGTAGCCGCCGTAGACTGCCAGCGGGATCTCACCGCAGGGATTGACGATGGTCCAGAACGGCTTCTTCGCCGCGCGCTTGGCCACCGCGGCCAGCAGGATGCGGGTCTCGTCCGTCACCTGAAAGCGCGACGACCCCACGAAGCTGCCGTCGAGCAGCGACGACTGGCCCTTGTCCTTCTGCGTCAGCTCGTCGAGGTTCAGATACCCCGGCTCACCGGTGCCGTCAGCGTAGGCGCACTCGCTGGCCACGCGGTGGACCTCACGAGCATGGCGGGTCATCTCGCTGTTGTAGCCCTGATCGCCGGGCTGCAGCGCGAGGCGGCGCCAGAAGTCCTTGGTGACGCCGATCGAGTTGTTCGACGACCACAGGAACGGGAAGGGCGGCGTCTGGCCGGCGGCGAAATAGGCCGCGCGCTTCTCGATGACCTCGTCCATCGACAGGCCTTCGTACTCGGTCGGGCGCTTGACGCGGATGAAGTCGAGGACCGTCTTGTCGGTCCAGATCTTCACGGCCATGCGGGCCGCGCGGCGCGCGCCGCCGACGAGCACCGGCTCGGCGAGATAGTGGTCGACGTACATCGCCTGCAGCCACTTCGGCAGACCGGCGCCCTTGAGCGTGGCGATCTTGTGCAGCGCATCCATCATCGGACGCGGGCCGGACGACGGCCGGTTCTGCATGCCGACGATCGGCGATCCCTTGCAACGGACCTTGGAGAAGTCGAGGATCAGGATGTGATCGCGGAACGCCTTCTGGAAAGCGAGCGTCTCCATCTGCTCGATCGCCTGCGCCCAGCCCTCGCGGCTATCGGGCACCTCGAACCAGATGACGCGCGAACCCTTGGCGTATTTGTGGCGAGCGTCCTTGACGCTCTCGTCCTGACCCCACACGAAATCAGGGTGGCTCTCGTCGAGCACGCAGCGGACGTTGGGGCAGTCGTCCCAGTCGACGACCATCATATCGTCGTCGTAGGAGCGGCCGACGCCCGAGCCGTTGAGCAGGAGATAGAACAGCAACATCGACAGCGCTGACGTCGAGCAGTTCGAGAAGACTTCAAGGTTGCGAGAGGGCTGATCGGCGTCGCCGTGCTGGAGGTGCCGGCCGCTCATCAGGATCGTAGCGTTGCGCAGGTGATTGCGGAAGTCGAACTTATCCGCGGCACCGGTGGGGTGGAGCAGCGTGTTGCCGAGCGAAACGCGATCGGCAACTTCTGCCCAGCCCTCACCGGGGCGCAGGATGGTTCGCTCCGCAACTGCCTGGCCCATGCCGGGGTGAAACGCGCGGGCTGTCGTGATCATGCAAGGTCTCCAGAGAAAGTGGACGACCTTGCTACCCGTCAGGCATATCGTGGTCCATCGTTAGGTGGAAGACTACCGGGTGGTTTCGTGCGGTTGCGCGTGATAAATCCGCTGATCCGTTTGCGCACCGCATCGGAGTGCGTCTCGTTTTGGAGACGTTCCATATCGCGCACCGCCGTTGGCCCGATCATCTTGGACGTGGCGCGATGGGTGTGGAAGCGCTTGGCGATCTCCCAATACGGCTTTCCCACTTCAAAAATTACAGCGGTCATATCTTCTTCCTAAAATCTGCGGCGTAGGGCGTCTGCATGAAGCTCAACATCTCCTCGAAGGTCATCTTGCTCGCCACCGCGAGCCGCTGGATCTGCGCGAGCGTCCAGTTGTGGGTGTAGGGCGGGTCGATCGCTCGTTTCTGTTCGATGTTGGTCAGCCCCACCATCTGCGCGACGTCGGCATAGTGGTGGCGATCGCGAAGGAGCACGAGTTTGCGCTTGAGATTGCCGCGGATCAGCCGGTCGATGTCCATGAGACCGACCGGCTGTGCCTCGTTGCGACCAGAGACGATGACCAACCCCTGCGGGTCGGCCACCTCCCGGCGCATCCGCTTCGGTTCATTGGCAGGATCGAGACCTTCGATATCGCAGATCTCACCGACCGTCTTGCCGCTTCGGATGTGCTCGCTGATGCGGGCAGTGCGGCGTGCTATCGCGCCGTCGCGCTCACTGGTCGACACTGACGTATCGCTTTCCGACCCCGTGGGCCGGGATCATTACCGAGACACGCGCTTTGGCACGAGTGCCGCCACACGCCCGGCAATCTTCGCAGGTTGTCTTGCGACCTGCTTCCTCCGATGCCGGACAGAGGATTTCAAGACCCTTGATAGGCTCAGCGCCGATTGGTGCAACCCGGAAAGTGCGGTAGCCCATGCCATGTGCGTCGTGCATGTCCTGCTCGCTGTCCGCCGAAGCCATCACGAGCGGTGCCCACACCGTCGCGTCGATCGCGGGGTTGCGATATTGATGAGTGTAACCGGTGCTGCCCTTCGCGAACTTGAGCAGGTGCTGCCACACGCTGGCCGGGGCCGCGGCGGGGTCGCCATACGCACCGAGGCGAACCATCCGGTCCTTGCCCAGCTCGACAAGATCCATATTGAACTCGGCCTTGGCGTAGCTGCCGCGCTTGTACGCCATATAGACGCCGCGCGGCCCCTGGAAGATGACCACATAGCACGAGCGCTCCTTGCCCGTGCCGTCGCCGCGGTGGGCGCAGCCTCCGCAGATCGACGCATCGGCGCCGGTGCTGATCGCCTCCTGCGGAGGCATATCACGGCGAAGAATGTATGTCTGGATCATCTGGCCGGTTTTGCCATTGGTCGACCCCTGCTTGATGCCGGTGGCGATGACAACGATTGGTGCGTCGTCGATAGCGGAGGGGCCTTCCCATAGAATTAGTCCATTCGGATTGATAGACATTGTGGATCTCCTGATGTTTGGATAAGGTGGTCGACGGACGTTGGCGCGTCCGTCGACCTACGATCTGATTGGGCAGACCGATGAATGAAATCATATCTCGCAAAGACGCGAAGGCCAAGGGCCTTCGCCATTATTTCACTGGCCAACCATGCTGTCATGGTCACCTTTCGCTTCGGTTGGTTTCGACTCGGATGTGCTGCGACTGCAGCAAATATCATCGTCGAAACTATGTATCACTGAATAGCGGTGAGGTTGTTCGGCTTCAACGTGAAGGTGATCTGCGACGCCTATATGGGTGGACGCAAGCTGCATACCTACAGATGTTTGATAAGCAGAAAGGCTGCTGCTCCATCTGTTTAGATCCGTTTATCAAAACTCCACACATCGATCACTGCCACACCACTGGTCGAGTTCGCGGGCTATTGTGCAGCAACTGCAACACCGCCTTGGGTTTATTCAAAGACGATGTTGCTAGACTTCAAGCAGCAATTAACTATTTGAGTTGAAGCCAGTGGAGGTCGAGGACCGAGCGATCAGCCAACTTGTGGTCCGACTTCTCGGGCAGGGAACTGGTCTCCGACAGGCGCTGCACATGCTGCACCGCCCACTCCAGTTCACCGCTAATGTCGGCGTAGGGGAGCTTGCCTTGCTTGATCGCGAGCAGATAGCCGGCGTCGGGGCGGGGGAAGGTGATTTTTCCCGACACGAGCAGCTCCTGCGCCTGCCCGGCGACGCGCATGGCATGGCTCACGGCCTTCCAATCTATCCCTTCATTGGTCATCGCCTGCCGAGCACGTTCGCCGTAGTTCTCCCACACCTTCGACCAGACCTTATAGGCCTCGTCAATCGTGACCGTCATGGGCATCTTGCGGTCGCAGACGTTGAGATGCCAGTTGTCCGAGCCGTTCGGGTTGGGAATGTTCTCCCATTCGACGTGCTCGCGGCCAGCGGACCAGTCGTGCAGCTCGCGCTCGATTGCTGACAGCTTGGTGGTGTTGACGCGCCCAAGCCGCAACGTGCTCAGGACAGTCAGCACGTCCTTGACGGCGGACATGCGCGAACCCTTGATGCCGTACTTGGCGGCTTGCCGCACGCAATAGCCGACGAAGCCCTTGCACTGGCGGTTCAGCAGGAGCTTGCCGGTGGCCTGCACCTGACCCCATAGCGGATGCTCCTCGACGATCGCCTCGGGTGGCGCAAAGAGGATCTCGGTAGCGACGGTGTCACCCTTGCAAAGCATTTCGTAGAACTTCTGGACCGAATAACTGTCGCTGTCGATCGCGTCCGCAGTGTTCTTTGTCCCTTCCTTTGAAACTACGCCGGTATTGATGACGTTCTCGGCGCGCTGCATGAGAATGGCCTCGCCGGACGGCAGGTGGACGCCCTTGAAATCCTGATCGGACGAGAGCGTCGCGGTGCCGTAGAGGTGGGAGCCGTGCTTGATCCGCACGAGTTGCAGGACGGGTTTCATCTGGATCTCCATTGGACATGAAAGACCTCCCAATCGGGAGGTCTTTTGTTAGAAGCTTGGGTGATGATTTCTAGTCATCCTTGATGGGGAGGCGCTTCACAGCACCTTGACCACGACGGCGTCCTTGGGGGCGCCTTCCTTATCGAGGCCGTCGCTCGTAATCGCGACCTTCGAGTGGCGCTTCACGCCCTCGACGCCGTCCTTGATCGTCGCCACGATATGACGACCGTCATCGAGCACGAGGAACGCCTTGCCGTCGGCGACATCGGTCACCTTGAACTCGGACTGCGCCTTCGGCGCGGCGGGGGCAGGTGCATCAGCCATAATAGTTCTCCTGTTATACCTGCCCCATACAACGCTCGAAGTCTTTAGTCGACCCGTCCGTCCAGCTGAATGTCGACCACCACGGGGAACCGCGGCACGCCATCCGGGGACCGCATGAAGAAGCGCACGGTGGCCGTGGACTTCTCGTTGATCCGAGCCGTTTCACCAAGCAGCGCCACACCCGCTGCATAGCTGCCGCGGATGCCGGCGCCGAACTCACCGCACTCGCCCTCGTCGTTCTGCAGGATCGCACGCTTGATCGCACCGGCCCAGTTGCCCTTGCCCTCTTCGAGACGTAGGAGCTTGAACTCCTTGGTGATGAAGTCCTTCATCTTGAGCAGGCCCTTCGATCGCCGGCCCAGCTCATATTTGTAGCCATCCGGCGCGAAAATGCCGCCCTCGTAGCCGTTACCGATCGCCTCGCCATATTCTTGCTTGAGCTGTACCTCGCTCTCGATCCGCTTGCCCATGACGATGTGGATCCAGCCGAGCGGCACGTCGGTGTCATGCAGAATGTCCCACGCCTGCCGCTTGCGTTCGCTACGGTCGCCCGTGCCGCTCACCAGATCGTAGATGTGGTATTGCATGACCTTCTCGGCCAGCTCCAGCTGCTCGACCGTCGGGTTCTTCTTGCGGACGATCGAGCTGATCGCGCCGAAGTCCTCGCGCAGGTCGTGGTTATACAGCTCACCGTCGAAGATCGCGTCCGGATATTTCTCGAACGCGGCGGCCAGCACGGCGTGTAGATGCGGCACGGCGGTGATTGGCTGCCCCTGACGGGTCCACAGGCCGTTCACGTCGGCGATGCAGCGGATGCCGTCGAACTTGGGATCGAGGGTGCCGGGGCCGGGGAATTTGTCGTAGGTCTTGGCGAGCATTGGCTCGATCATCTTGGGCGTACCGACAGTGTCGGCGGTCAGATGATATTCGCGGTCGAGCTGGTGCTTGTACTGGCTGCGCACCTCGAACTCGCCCTGGTCCTTCACGGTCGGGCAGCTCTTGGCGATGGGGATCGTCCAGCCGCTGGTGGCCTGCTTGCCGTCGGCGAGGCCGGCGAGGGTGCGGTAGTGACCGAGGCCTGTCAGCTCCATTTGCCACGTCCGCAGCTTGCCAAGGCTGTCGAGCTTGTAAAGCACTGGCCCGGCATAGACATCCACGCTGTCGTCGCGGACGAGTTCAAATGCGATGGTCACAGCTCTTCTCCTTCGGAGTTATAGTCCGGCTTCTCGTTGATATTTTGATACGACGGCGGACAGGACGTTTCAAAATCCCCGCCTTCACCACCGTCCGACTCCGAACAATCGTCCGGACAATCGTGATTGAACTCTTCGGCCAAGCGATTAGCGATCTCTTGTGCTTTCTCAAGCGTATCTGCTTCGATGACACGCTCGAAACCTTCGCGGATGGTGTAGTCTCGCGCGAAACTGAACTTAAAGTTCGGCATAACTTTCCCTCCTGTTGAAAAAGTCCAAAATCCCCGCAAAATTTTTTCGAGGAATTTGGAGTTCTAGATCTTTTCGAGTTCTTGAAAACGGACAGCGACCGCGCCGGCATAGCGCCGCAGTGCATAGCCCTTGGCCTTGCCGATCGCCTCGACCACGCCCTCGACGTTGACGCCAGGGCTATCGATGCGGGACAGGATCGCTCCTGCGTCCATCGGACGTTCCCGATCGGGAACAATCGGGGGCGGAGGCGGGGGTTTAGGATCGGAATGTTCCCGATCGGGAACGTCTTCCTCGTCCAATCCAGCGTTCAGCCATTCGATAACCGCCTTGCGGTCGCCTACAAACTCGGCACCGACGTCATCAACGACACGAACGGTGCCATCGGGTTGCGGATCGACATGAGCAACGTCCTGCCGTTGAGTAAGGTCGTTGAGGTAGGCCATCAGCCCGGTGGTGTCCGTGGGGACGTCGATGCGTTCGCTCTCGACGCCCTTGGGGATGTCGGAGAGGCGATGCACGTAGCGACGCTGGAAAGGAAGCCAGTAGAGGAACATCAGCTTAACCCCATGTTTCCACCATCGCGGCGGCGATGCCGGGAAACGTCCGGCTACGGTCCTTCCACCGGTCGGGACCGGGGGAGGCGTTGTGAATGACCGACCATGCCTTGTGCTCGGGCGTGCCGGGCTTGGGCGGGATCAGCGCGGTCTTGGGCTTGACCAGCGGCGGCAAGTTTTTCAAAGTAAAACCCGTCGCCTTAAATGCCTCGTCGCCGAACCACCACGGCTGAACAAAACGCGTCTTTGGCATCCCGACACGACCAGCGTTGACCAGATATCGCTCGATTGCGCGCTTGCCAGTACCATGCATGACTGGGTTCTCGATGGCGATCTTGGGGATCGGTGCGAGGAGCAGATCGGCGAAGAACTTGGCACCGGCCTCCATCTTTCGGAAGCGATCCGGATCGGGTTCGCTACGCACATCGTCATGGTGCGTGCTTTCGTGGCTCGCATAGCAGGGAACGTCACGATAGAGCCACCGTGCGCCGCTGTTGGCGAGATAGGTGCAGGGCGGGTGGGCAATCATCAGATCCCACGGCTCGGTGTTGGCGATCATATCGAACACGTCGGCAATAATGTGCCACGGCGAGTTGTCCTCGGCGGGGAGAATATCTACGCTCCACGCATCGTGACCGCGCTTGCGGAACGCCTCGCGGGTGCGCCCGCTATATTCGCAGGCGATCAAAATTCTAGCCATCGAGCTGCTCCTTGATTTCGCGCTTGGCAATGACGCGGCGTTCCTGCCGATGCGTCATGACCTTGACCCACTTCGACCACCCCCAACCGGAGAATGGTCGCCAGCTCCAATATTCGCGATGGTGGCCGTTCTTGGCCGCATTCTTGCCTTTAGCCACAGATCTCTCCCTTCGCATTGATCCGGATCAGGTGATTGACCTTGCGCGGGTTGAGCCACCACTGCTCGTTGACTTCGTCGCCGAGCGGCATGGCGTGCTGCATTCGCCAGAAGCGTTCGAGCACCGTCATCGGCACCTGATGCTCCTTCGGCCTCGTCGCATTGCGATCGACAATCTCGCCCCACGTCAGATCGAAATAGACCACATTCACGGCCATGTCGAAGCTGCGGGCGGCTTTATGGAACTGCGCAACGGCGGCCCACGCCAACCCGGTATCCGACAAGATGATGTCGTCGTAGATGCGATGCTGCATCGCAGTGAGCATCGCCTTGTGCATCGTCGGCCCAACCAGAAGTGCAAGATCAGGCTTGGTGGCCAGCTCACCGTGATAGCGCTGGCGATCGCCAAACAGGCACTCACGCATCCGATCGCGCTCAAGACGCAAGGCGTGACGAAAATGCTTATCGGCGTAGGTCGACTTGCCCGAGCCGGGTAGGCCCACGGTGATCGTGAAAGTCTTCATGGTTCTCTCCATGCTCGATAGCCGCCCGCATAGTAGATCGCGTTCAGCGGGTGATGGCGCTTGGCCGCGGCGTAGCGGGCGGCGCCGGACGATCGTGCCCACACGAACTCGTCGTCACGGCGGCCGGTGTGCATCACTCGATAGCGCCAGAGCCGCCGCGGATAATCGTGCGGCACGGGCGTGTCATCGATGATCGGGAGCAGCTTCATGGCAATACCTCGACGTCCTCGGGCTGGAGGTTCACGATGAGATCGCCCTCGTCGTTTTCGAGACAGAGGACACCCTTCCAGATCCACAGCCAGCCGGTGACGTAGCGATAGCGGGCGCGCTTGCCGTCGAGATCGACGGCGGTCGCCTCGAAATAGCCATTCGTGCATCCGTTGTGGCAGCGGAAGGTGCGATCGCTGAACGCATCGGGATTGACGCGCCCGAGGCCTTCGCAGGTGTCACACAGTATCGGGTGTCGCATCGTAGCCCTCCGCCAGTTCGAGCCACACGCGGGCACCGCAGGAGAGCGGCTGGTGGGGCTGATAGTGGAACGTGCCGACGATCGTGCCGTCAGGCGCTGTGATGTTGACGGTGCTGTGGCGCTCGGGTTTGCGTCCCCGTCGGACGATAATCGCCGGGCGCATCCCGCCGTCCTTCGTATTCGCGCGGATCGCGTCCTGCGCAACATGTATGATCGTTCGCATCCATAGCCTCCTTGAGGACTTGTTCGAGGGCCGAATACGCGGTGAAGCTCTCCCGCATATTGGTACCCAGCGCTTCGTCGAAGTTGTCCTTGAACTTCTCAAGGCCGCGTTCGAGCTTGCGGCGGCGTTCACGCACACCGACAAGCAGACGGCCTGCATCACGCCGCGAAAGACGCAGGTCGATCATCTGATCGTCGTTCATCTTAATCTCCGGAGGTACAAATCCTCGGTCTCTGTTGCCAGAGACCGAGGAAATGTCACAAGGTTACGCGACGTCCTTGACGAGACGGACGAGATCGAACTGCGACACCGAGGTATCGCTGTTGAACCGGCCGTTCTTCGTGAAGACGTCCGAGCCGGCCTTGACCGGATAGTCGGTCGAGCCGTTGATCGACGTGATCGTCACTTCATAGCCGTTGCGGCGCGCCCAGCGCTGACCGACGGCGAAGCCGGCCGCGTTGCGGGGCGTGCACGGGGTCGGCGCAGGCGCAGGCGCAGCCGACCAGCCGCCATAGACCTTGCCGGTGTTCTCGTAGAAGGTCTTGACCTTGGGGGCCTCAACCTCACCGACGACGCGAAGACGGCAGCACCGACCCTTCGACAAATTGTAGTCGGTCGGGATTGCCGTGATATCGGCCGGGTTGACGACGACTGCGACGATTTTGTTCTTGCCCGACAGACCGCCCCCGTAACCGCCCTTCTCGATGTATTCGAGACTGGCGAAGTGGATACCGGTCGAGCAGGTCTGCGTCCGGTTGGGATCGCACTCCTCACGCGGTTCGGTCACCGTCGCGCCGATCGAGTGATCGAGCCGGCCGCGCTTGCCCGAGTGGATCGACTTGAAGTCGGGACCGACGATCTTCCAAGCGATCAGCTCGCCATCGGGGGTGATCGGCATATTCCCCTTCACGCACCAATCGTAGATCGTCGAGACGAGGTTGAGGTCGGGGTTGTTCCGGCAGTTCGCGAGGAACTTCTTGAACGGCTCGGCAGCGGTCGGGTCACCCGACTTGACAAACCCGAGGATGACCTGCGCGAGGTTGTCCTTGACCTCGACGCCGCGATAGAACAGCCGCCCGTTGACGACGTTGATCTCGCCGCCGGTGTAGGTGGTGATTGCAGTCGGGATATCGAGGAGCGGCTTGACGTCAGCTTCGGTGGTGTTCGGCTTCGCGACCAGCTCGGACAGCTGGACGAAGTTCGGGTGGCTCGACGGAATGACCGTCGGGCGGAAATCCACGACCACGGTGAGCGAGGTGGGCGTGCGGGTATATGGAACAGCCATGATATTCTCCAGTTTTGGTTCAAGATCGGTAGTGCCGCGGAAGCCGCCGCGGCTCGGTACATATACGCTTACAGGTGCTTAAACAAGATGGCGCGGTGCTCCGCGTCCTCCAATTTGAGCGCATTCACGAGGATACGAACCTCGCGCTGCTTGACGTCGATCGCCTCGGCCAAGGCCTTGGGATCGACACCGGCGGGGAGCACGGCCTTGACGAACGGAGCGAGACGATGCTGCTCCGACGTCAGCGGTCGCACATATTGCCGCCACGCCTCGTAGAGCTTGCCGAACGGCCGGCTCTTCGCTGCGGAAGGCAAATCGGTATAGCGGCGATCGTTCGTGATCTTCTCGAACACGTTGGCAAATCGCTGCAGATGTTCGTCCTTCGACAGCGCGAGGCGCTGGGGAAGCTCGGGATAAACGGCCAGCGCCTTGGCCAGACGCTCCGCGAACACGACGTCAAAGTTCTCGAACGTCGCCTTGAGCTTCGGCTCGTCGGCGATGTTGACGAAGTGCAGCTCATCGTATTTGACGAGACCCGTGGCCATTTGCTTATGGAACTCATTCGGCAGATCGAAGCTGTTCATCACGACCATGATGCCCGCTGCCGGCTGATCGACGTAGGGGATCTCCTTCACGGCGTCACGCTTACTGGAAGCAGGCGTGAGGTTTCGGATCTGCTGATGCGTGAAACGATCGGTCGATCCGTTGAAGGTGAACATGCGAACGCGGGGACGCGCCGACTTGACCTTCGGTGCAGCCTTGACCGGCTCGGGCAGCGTCGACGTGAGGATGACGTCGCTGGGATCGCGCAGCAGCTTCTTAATCACCTCGACCTGCTTCTCATCCTTGCCACGGATGACGAGGATGCGCTTGGCTTGCGGCTGCACAGTGACGTAATCACGGATACGCGCCGTGGTCTTCGATTTGGGCGACTGCGGCAGGTCATCGATAATGACCTTCTCGATTTCGGCTGGAGTGATGCCGTACAGCTCGACGAGCGTGCCCCACTTCGGCGACGGGCAGTTGCTGGTGCGACGCGAACGCTGCGGTTCGATCGCCCACGCCTTGATCTCGTCACCGGCGATGCCGAGCCGGCGGAAATCACCCGCATCGACGCGGAAGCTGGTTTCCAGCTTCTCGCCCTTGTATTTGGCGTTCGAGAGCAACAGCTGTGCGCGACCCGAACGACTGCCGCTGTTCGTGTAGCCGGTCTCGGTCGCCAGAAGCGACATCGCTTCCCACTCCGACGACGCGTTGTCGAAGAAGTTGGAGAACGTCGCGATCACGTCATCGATCACCGCCGACAGCGCCTTGCTGATGTTGGCCGTTGTTTTCGGGATATACGACAGCTGCTCACGGCTCATCGCGATGCCACACGAGCCGAGCGGCAGGATCAGGTCGAGACCATATTCCAGCAGCGGCTTGAGGCGCTGATCGTTGCGCAGCTCATAGCCAAGGCTCGCCGTCACCGCCGGGTAGCGCACGCCGCCCATGATGATGCCGAGCGGACCGGCCTTGGCACGCATAGACCAGTTGTTTCCGACGTAAGTATAGTCGGGCGGGTTCAAAGTACCGTTGGTGACGAGCGGCAGCGGCCGAAAGTATTGAAGCGCTTCCTGCGCAGCGTCGGCGAACGTCTGCATGTCCGCGTCCTCGACGGGGAAGCTGACCTCGACGCCGTTTGGCTCGTCCGTGGTGGTCTGCGCCTGCAGGCCGATGGCCGGGATACCGTCCTCGTCCTTGAACATGGTGTAGACCGACAGCACGCTCTCATGAACGACGCGCAGCGTGTATTGATCGACGTAGGAGAACGGCGACTTGGAACCGATACCGAACCCGCCAATATCGTCGTCGGACTTGTCCTTGGTCGACCCATCGGTGTAGGCCATGAACGGCCCCATGACGAAATCGTGGGACATGCCGATGCCAAAGTCGCGGATCACGCAGGTGGGATCGAGCGGCGTCGGCAGCTTCACCTCGACAGGACGATTGGGATTGACCGTTCGCATCGCGTCGATGCCGTTAGCAACCAACTCGCGCATGATCGCGAGCGGCTTGTTCGCATACGTGTCGTTGGCGAACATGTCGAAGATCTTGGGGGTGGCCTTGATGGTCGCCTTGGCGACCTGCATCGTGCCGGCCGAGCTAACGTCACGGCGAACTTGTTCGAGCTGCATGGTGGATCCTTCTGTGAAGATGGTCAAGGCACTCCCCGGTGAGCGCCTTGTCATTGTCGTCGTCGAAATCCGGGTCGACGTGGCCAGAAAACACGACCTCAACACCAAGGCGTGCCACGGAGGCCAGCCACTGCGGGCTTCCGTGGTCGCGTTTCACAGCGCCAGTTCAGCGAGGATGATCTGCATCTGCTTATCACCCTGGCTGTAGCCCTCGCGCGGCGCCTGACTGGCCTCGGGGCCGACGGTCATGGCGTCGATCTTGGCGATCGAGAACAACGTCCACTGCGGCAGCGGGCGGCTGGCGACACCGGCCACCTGATAGCCGCGCATCACCAGCGAGGCGTCCTTGACGCTGGTGCCGAGCGCGTGAACCTCGACGACGCGGATCTTGCGGTCGTAGATGAAGTGGACGGTCTTCTCGGCGCGCAAAGCGTCGAGAAGTTCGAGCGCCATCTGCCGGTGAGGCAGATCCTTTTCGAGGAGAAGGCCGGCGTGAAGCTCGTTTGTGGCGATCATGCGCGCGCCTCCCGTCGGGTCTTGAGCATCTGCAGACGATCGAGACCGTAGTCCGGCGAGATCGTGATGGTGTCGATGGTCTTGCGCGCCTGCAACGTCTTGGCGGTCACCATCAAGCCTTGCTTGAAGGCAGGCTTCGGATACGCATTATCAGCGTGTCCGCTATACCCCGAGCGGAGACGCAGACCGCCGCGCGCCCGGCGGAGATGATGCGGGACGAACAGGAGTGCTTCGAGAGCCTTGGCGGCCAGCTTGTCGCCGGCCAAGACCGCGGCCTGCAGCGTCTTGATGTGCTGGAAGCGTTTGCTACCCATAGGTAATCTCCATTTCAATATCGGCATGTGGCAGGATTACCAAGATGCCGTAGACATAGAACGCAAGCCCCGCGTTCAAGAGGATCTGACGGGCCTCGGCCCAGCTGCGGGTCCAAGCGGCCAGCGGCAGCGGGTCCGGACCGTTGACGCCGGCTCGGATAACAGGGCGGTGAAAGGCGGTATAGCTGTGTTGCATGACACTACCCTGTACTTTGGGTGACGCAGCGAATACTGCGTCACCCTAGGTGGTTACTTGGACTCGACTGCGAACGACGTCGCAGCCTTGCTCTCGACCGTGACGGCGCTGATGAAACGCCGACGGCCGGCGGCGGAGACGCCTTCGCGCACCAGTGCATCTTCGATCAGCGCCGCGTCGATGCGGCTGCTGGCCGCCTTGGTCGTCGCGGTGACGACGTAGCGAGGGCTGTCGAAGACCACGCCGTTCTGCACGTCACCGGTGATGATGCCGAGCGTGGTCAGTTCGGTCTTGGCCTTCTTCTTGGCGGCTTCGCCCATGCGGACGATCTCCGCCGCGACGCCGAGCTTGCGCACGGCCTGTTCCTTGGCGCTGTCGGCGTCGAGGGGCTTGAGCAGCGCCGTGATGGCGGTGCTGACGAGGGTCTTGAAGTTTGCGAGCTTGGACATTGGACTTCCCTTGGGAGCGAGGTTGCGAATATCTACGACGCGCTCCCGAGCGTCGTAATCGAAACGGGCAAGCACGAGGTGCTTGTTCGCCGAACCGCGCCGAGGCGAGGTCAGCTTGGTGATGGTGCAGGTCTTGCCGACGAGGGAGGCAAGGCCTCCCTCGTAGACGCAGTCGCTACCCACCATCAGGTAGCGACCATTGTTCGGGTCCATGACCCTAGTCGTCCAGCGCGGCCAGCTGCTTGCGCAGCTCGTCGCCGGACTTGGCGCCCAGTTCGCGGGCGTCCGCCGCAGCGATCGCATCGAGCAGGACGTCGCGCTGGCGGCGCTTCTCGGCCTTCGTGGCCGCGTCCGCGTTGGCCGCCTCGCGATCGGCGATCACGAACTTGACCACCTCCAGCTTCTCGTTCAGCTCGACCTTGGCCGGGTCGGTCTTGGCGGTGGTGACGAACGAGCGCGCGCCGGTCTTGTCGAGTTCATCGGCGATGCCGACGGCAATGTCGTTCAGGTTGGCCTTCCCCGTGGTCGAGGTCAGCGGCAGGCCGAACAGCTGCTCGGTCGTGAGCAGGCCGGCGGCCGAGCGGAAGCGGAACTGCTTGCGCGCGGCGGTCTCGAAGATGTTGGGCATCAGAACTTCACCTCATACGTGCGGCCATCGGCGATAGCGATCACCTTGTCACCGCGGGTTGACGAAAAACCGACGCCAGACAGCTGCCTGTCGGACGGCGGGCACTTGGTCTTGGAGGACAGAACCTCGAAGACCTTCCGGTGCGGGTCAAGCGACCCACGCAGGTACTCGTTGACGAAGCCACGGGTGGCCTCGGGGTTCTTCACGCCGTCTAGCATGAAGAACCAGTGGCGATTGCCGATGCCGCCAGCGCCGTCCCAATAGTTGGGCGACAGCATGATGGTGTCGACGCGGATCGGCGTGAGCGTCTTGACGCCCCACTTCTCGGTCGGTGCGCTCGTGCTGGTTATATCCGAGCCATGCTTGATACCGGCCAGCTTGCCGTCCTTGATCGTCACGGTCACGGTGATATTCGTGCCGGTCGGCATGTTCTTGCCGTAGGACAGCTGGGTCAGCTGGCCGAGCACCTCGATCTCCAGATTGAATCCGACCTTGTCACGGGTCCGCTGTGTGTACTGATTGACGGTGAATTTATAATCGCCATCCACCGGCACACGCGCCCATGCCATGTTCTCGACCGGATCAACCGAATTGCGCGGACCACCGGCGTTCATGTCGATATCGAGAATGCCCATCTTATTGTGGAAATAAACATGTTGACGGTTCGGCAGGTCACAATGAAGATCGAGATCGTCACCGTTGAACCACCCGAGGCTGACGCGCATTTCACCGTCGACCTTACCGCCCGCCGCCTTGACACGTTCACGCATGCCAGTGTCGGCCAGCTCGCCGTCGTACATCCATGCGAACTCATTGTTCCACTTGAACAACAGGCCGCTGTCGGCGTGGACCGGTGCGGTGAGGCTGACGAAGTTGCGCAGCTGGTCGTTGCCGACCACTAGCTCGATCTTCTTCGAGCCGAGCGCCATGAAGTCCTCGATCGAGATCGGAGCGCTGTAGGCAAGATCATAGGCCAAGCTCTTGACCTTAGCGCTGCTCATCAGCAGATCGGCGAGGCCGCCCTTCATCTTGCCGCGCACCTCGTTGTCGACGAACAGCACGTCGCCCACGGCCACATCCTCGATCACCGCGTAGCGGCGCTCGATGGCGTCGGTCAGGCCGAGCGTGTTGAGCGTCTCGACCGCCTGCTCGATCATCTTCGGCGTGATGAGCGCGGTGGGACGCTTGTAGTTCTCGGGCGCCACCTTCGCCTCGAACTTCTTGACGGCCTTCTCCAGCTCGACGCCCTCGGCGAGGTCGGTCAGCAGCGTGCCGATCACCGTATTGCGGAAGCGCGCGTTCCGGTCATCCAGATGCGACCACACGAAGGCATCGCGATCCGCTGCCGTGACGTAGCCGGCCTGCAACTGGCGGAAGCCCTTGATCGACGCGACGTGCTCTTCACCACGGTACAACGCCTTGGCCTCGATCAGGTCGAGCACGGTCTCCATGTCGGAGGCGTTCAGCTCGTCGAGACCGCGGTGCAGCACCTGCGCGATGGCGTCGCGCTCGCCGCGCAGCTTGTCTGGCGTCGTGCTGTGGTGACGGCTGGCGACCTTGCCCATGAAGTGGTCCCACACGATCGACTCGTCGTGGTTGTCGCGGTTCGGCGCGCTGCCGAACAGCTTCTCCTTGGTGCGGAAGACCGACTTAATCGGTGCCTGCTGAACGACGTTCGACAGGCGGACTGCGACGAGGTCGTAGGGATAAGGCAGAGCGCCGACCCAGTCCCACACCGAAATACGCTCGCCGTTGTCACCGAGCATGATCAGATTGCCAAGGCGGCGGATGAAGTTCTTGTCGGCGTTGCAATCGTGGACGGTGCGAACGCGGTAGATCGGGTCCGTGCCTTCGGGGAAGGCGGCGAGATACGTCTCGAAAAGATCGCCGGTGTCGACCACGAACAGCTCGTGCTTCGACATGCGCTCGTACTGAGCGTGGACTGCGGCGGCGAAGGTCTTGAAGGTCATGGGATTATGCTCCGGTCGAGGGGTACATCTTGGTCATCCGACCAAACCAGCGTTCGATCATCATGTAGATGAGCGGTGCATGGTAGGGCAGATTGGCGAGGCCGCATCCGAGGCTGATGCGACCCTCAGGCGTCATGGGCAGGACGACGCGCTTGCCGTCCTTGATCTTCATCTCCAGACGCATCAGATCTTCGCAGACCACGCCCATGTCGGCGGGGTAGCCGTCCTTGAAAAACGCGTCGGGATTGCTCGATGGCAAACATTTCGTCGCCACGCCGACAGCGTTCGGCTCGCGCCGGATCGCCGCCTGCCCGCCGCAGCCCTCGCGGATCGTGTTGTCGCCGAAGACGAACAGCAGATCGGGATGGAGACGACACAGCGCGGGGCTGTAATGGCCGGTGAACAGGATGATCCGCGCTTTGCTTTTTACCGCCTTGCCAAGCGGCGACGAAAGGATCGTCTTGATAGCGCGAACGCGCACGCCGAGCTGCCCCTGCGGGATCAGGCCGAGGTGCTCTTCCAGTCGGCGCGTCAGCCGCCCAGCGTGGCTCTCGATCGTCTGAGACTGCGTCGTTCCGTTGCCGATCGGCGCTGTCTGCTTCTCGTCGTAGTCGGTCGAAAGACCGAGCGTCACGCAAAGCGCCGTGACTTCTTCAAGACAGGTCATGGACTTGCTCCAAATCTGGCAGCGTGTTGAACTGCGCGAGGCTGAAATATAACCGACCGGCGCCGCGCATGATGCCGCCCTGCTTCTTGGGCGTGAGCCGCTTGTCGGGCGACAACAGCACCTTGACGGTGATTTGATCCTCGCCCGAGCGGCTGATGTGATAGCGTTCCATCTGGAAGATGGTCCCAGCGACGAACTCGGGCGTGCCATATTCTTCCTTGAACTTGGCCTCCCACGTCCGCAGCCGATCAAGCCACCCGCCCGGCGCGTGGGCATCGTCGTTGGTGTTGTCGCCGGTGGCCTTCTTCCATGCTTCGATCGAGCCGGAATAACGCCCACTCCAACCCCACAAGGTCTCCTCGTTGTAGGAGGATGAGAGGAACTCGCCAGTCGGCGTCCAGTCGGCGCCGAAGCGCCACTGGCTATCGAGCGGCGGCAGGAAAATGTTATGGGGCAATGCCTATCTCCCAATCATAGGTTTCGGGGCCGTCCTCACCACTGCGGGCTTCCGCCACGATCTGATCGTAGCGATCGCCTGCAAGGATGCGAACCATCTGGTCGATCACCCAGTCCTTGTGGTGCGCGCCGTCGTGGCCGCCGTGCTGGACAGCCATGTCGATCGCCTTCTGAATGCGATCATCAGCGCTCTGTTCTTCGAGCCTGTGCTGCACCGCAGCAATTCCTTCGGCCATGATCGCTGCGGTCGCCATGCCCTCCTGCTGCGTGTGCGCAGCTCCAATCGCTGCGTTCCAGAAGCATCCCAGCGCATCGGCCAGACCTTCCGTTGTGAGGACCGTCACAGACCGGCCCTCGGCGTGATCGACACAACGCGGTCGCCTTCCGTTACGACTTCGAAATCGGCGCCTTCCGGGAAGGACCGACATTCGATGAACTGCAAATTGCCGCGCGGCGTGGTCTCGACCTTGTACTTGCGGACGATCTTGTTGATTTTGTTGCGCAAAGTCAGGCCAGTGCCTTGGCCGTTGCTGCTGCGAACGAACTTGCCGGCCTTGTCGAAGATGCACCAGTCGAGGCTCTCAGCAAGGCCCACACCGCGTCCGACGAGGATGTGACCCTCACTTGTGATGGTAATGAACGAGGCAACAGCCGTCTCAGTGCCCGAGACGTATTCAAGCGGCTCGTCAGTGTTGATGGGAATGGCCATGATGATGCGGTTCCTCACATGATATTTGTGGTTGGAAATAACGAGACCGTCTTCGCGCCGTGCCGACCCGACAAACTTACCGATCGGGAAGGCAGGATGCGCGTGGGCGACCCCGCAGCGAATATCAACGAACAGCTCGTTTTGGTTCGGATTACGAATGACCAGCGGGGTGCCGTCGTCCAACTCGATCGGCTGGGTCCAGTCGATCGTCGTGACGAACTCTACGTCTGCTGGACGAACGATGCTATGATTAACACCGCTGTCAAGGCGAAGGTTAATGTAATCGTGGTGGATATAATGGGTCCACCCCAGCTGACCTTGGTAGCGAATACGCTCGCGGCGGCACATGTCGCTGCTCATGGCGCCACCAGCTCGCTCTCGATCGGCACGCCGTCGAGGAAAACGACACGCAGATAGTGACGATCACTACGCGGCACGTTGAGAACACCACGGGGGTCGATTATAACCGAGCGGGTCTCGGTGTCGAAGGCATAGTACCGTGTCTGCGGCACCGGCACGTTCTCGACGACGTTCTCGTAGTGGCCGTGGCCCTGCGAGCCGAACTTGTCGATGGCGATCGGCACCTGTCCGTAGCGCGGCGGCGGGCCGTTGTCGTAGGCGATGTTGACCATATGGTCATCACCATCCGGATTGATCGGGCCGACGTAATGCACCGGCTTGTGGTCTTTCACGGTGCGCAACGGCTTGGTGAAGTCGAGTGGTTTCGCCATCTTGGCGCGCTCCTGTCCTGCGGCCCAGCCCTTGCGCCATGCCGCGTTGTTGCGTTCTGCGAACTCGTAGTGTTGCAGCAAATGGCGGCAACCGTGGCTTGGTGCCGAACCAACGTGAGGTCCGCCAGCGTGGTAAAAAGATTTGCCGTCCATGCCCAATCCGATTGCAAGACCCGAGTGGTAGCCGTCCTTGTATGCCTCATCCTCGTCGAGGATGATCTTCTCGAACGGCGCGCCGTGATTGTGACAAGCAAAGCTCAGGTCTCGCAGCGGGATTTCCGACTGCGTGTAATCTGCCAAACGAGGCCCATGTTTCCACCGCACGGTGGCGCGCTCACCTTCGAGTGCCCCAATCTCGCCCGGCATGCCGTGTTGGGCAAGGAAACGTTCTGCCGTGTTGACCTCAATGCGGTTGAACTTGATCTTGTCGCCGACGCGGAACGTCAGGTCGAGCTTGGTGCCTGACATTTGAACATCTCCTTGGGATCGACGACACGGGCAACGCGCAGCGGCTCAGGCACCATGATGCGCCCGAGCGGGGTCTCACGAACGATGCGTCGCGGCCCCGAGAGGTGGCCGAGCATGTCGGCAGGTCCACGCATCAGCCGAACTCGATCGTGGTGATGCCCGAGAACTGGATCAGGCACGCCTTGGACGGCGCGGCGACACGGGCGCCCAGCAACGCGTCGTGCATCACCTCGGTGATGGTGAAGTCGTGGACGGTGCCGTCCACGAGGCCGACCGAGCACGTCGCCGTGCCGGTCTTGACTGCGGCCATCACCGCCCGACGCATGGTGCGATCGGTCACGTTCGGCGCGAGGGTGAGGTCAGCGTGCATGGTATTTGGCCTCCGTGGGAGCACCGTCGACGCGGACGATCTCCATGAACTGGTTGACGCCCGGATAGTCGGACATGGCGATGGCGAGGACAGTGAGACCACGACCGGTGGGCAGGCCCATTTTGTCGACCGGATAGAACCCGCTCTCGACCTTGGGCACGTTCATGAACGTGAGGCCGGTGCCATGCGTGCCGTTGATGACCTTGCCGCTCAGATCGATCTCGACCTCCTGCGGTGCGCGCATCGGCATGCCATCGTAGCTGTTCCACGGCACGGCGATCAACATCGTCACAGTGCCCTCGACACGTTCGAGCAGGCCGATGGTGCGGCACTCGCGCGGCGGGTTCTCGGTGGTCTGCACCGGGCGCTTGGGGTTGATCACGGTAATCTCCTTGAGATCTTCGACAGGAACAGAGCGACCGCAGTTGTTTGTGACGCCATATGCCGTCCAATCGCGATCGAATTTGAGTTCGGCATAGCGACGCTTATCGGTGAGGTGCGTCACCTCGGCAGGAATACCGAGCCAATCGTTTCGGTTCTTCCCGACGTAGAAGACGCGCGAGCCGACGCCGATCACTTCTCGTCTGCCTTGCCCTGGTGGTGCTTGGCGCAACCGGACTTGGCCCGGCCGTTGCGCAGCGACGGCTCGACGCGCTTGCCCTCGTCCTGCATGGCGGCGGTCACGCTGGTGCGATAGGGTGAACAGATCATGCTCGTGCTCCCAAGGCGGTGCGCAAGTTCATCATGGCGCGCGCGTGGCTGTGAAGTTTCGTCGGTGCCTTCGGGTTGGTGTGCCCGAGCTTGCCGCCGCGGCCGAGGTAGTTCTTGCTGCGCTTTGCGGCGCGCTGGATGGTGCGGGTGAGACTGGACATGATCGTATTCTTCTCCGTTGGTGAACGCCTAATGTGGCCCTCGTTGACAGTAAGTTCTAGATAGTTCTTACCAAACTACGGGGTAATTAAAGCACGCGTTGCTTTATTCGCTCAAAGCATGCAACAAACAACGGATCAGCCATTGCTTGCCCCTTCTACGAAGGGAGGGCTTAGACCAGCCCTCGCAGGGTGATCCATGATCATGAAACCAGTAATCCCCGACCGGCCCCTCGAACAAACCATAATGGCGCGCCTCGGCCTTAGCCGGGCAACAGTCACTGAACATGATCAGGTGCAACGCGCACGATGAACTGCACGCCCTCGGCCTCGTCAGGGAAATAGCCCTCGATACCGCGGCGCTTCTGGTCGGTAGGACCGTCCCACCACACCGTGGCCTTGACGTAGCCGTCGACCACGTACTTGCCGAGCTGCGGGTTGACCTCGGCGACCAGCTGCCATGCGTTGCAGGTGCGATAGTCGTGGCTGTCGGGCACGTAACGTGGGTTCTCGCGAATGATCGCGGGCCGCCACACCTTGCCCTTGCCTTTGACACCGCGCTGGTGGTCGACGAGGAAGAAGCCCTTTCCGATCGGCTGGGCGCCGCGAACGTATGGGCCATAATTGGGGTTGAGCGGGCCGTCGGCGGGAATGTTCACGACTTGAACTCCACGGTCTTGCCCGAGAGGGCGATGAAGGACTGGCTGTCGCTAACTTCCAGCTCGTCACCCGGCGCCAGCTCGGTCAGAGCGAGAGCGAGCGTGCGCGTATCCCAAGCGGGGCGCACCGCGGCGGCGGCCTGCCAGTTCGTCTCGAACATGCGGTCGTCGGGAACGAGGATGAAGCCCTTGCTAGGCGCGGGGATGGGCTGCGTCATAGAACTTGGTCCTTGCATCGGCGAGCGCGGCGTCCTGCGTGTGGAAGAAGCCCTCGTGTGGCTCGATGCCACGATCTTCGAGGAACTGTCCGGCGAGGGCCGCACTGGCGTTATGGGCGGGGTTGCTGTTCGCAAGGCTGGCGATGAATGCGAGCATCTGGATGCCCAGCTCCTCGGCGCGCATGGCGCGCTGCTGGTTGGCATCCACCTGCTCACGCCACTGGCGAATGGTGCTGTCGCTGTGCAGCCAGCCTTCCACGATGTCGATCGACTTCTTGTCGCCCCACACGTTGGCACCTGCACATGACAGGCCGGACATCGGATTGGGTACGACCTCGTTCATGAGGTTGGACAGCTGGAGGTTGCTCATAGTGATGCCGAGCTTGTCAAGTGCGCGGCGCACGTCATGGAATGAGATCATCGGTCAATCACCAATTCTTTTGCGAGGACGATGAGCAGCCGACGCGCGGTGGCGAAGTCCTGTGCGAAGACCTCGGCGCGGTGCTGGCGCACCCACTGACTACCAGACACGACGCTGTGTGCCTCGATCTTGTAGCCGGTTGCAGGCCATTCCTTGACGTAACCACGCAGGCGATAGCCGTCGAGGAGGCGGTGTTCGATACTCCAGTTGTTCTGGAGACACGGCAAGATCGAACGGGTAGCCGGCCCCAATAACACCGTCATATATTCGCCCTTGCCGGGGTTCTTCACAGCACGGGTGGCCTGCGCCAGCCACAGGTCGTTGGTGTTCGGGATGTGCTCCACGTCCTTGATGAAATGGTGCGCGATGCTATGCGGATTGGGCGAGGGCATCGGCCTTGTCCTGCAAGAAGGGGATGACCCTGCGATTGCCCTGGTGGCTTCTGGTGCTGTCGTTCACCATATAGACCTCTTCGTAGAGGATGCCGTAGCGCTGGTGCATCGGCCCGTAAAAGTCGGCATCGGGGCGATCGTGATCGAGATATTCTTTCTCGAACAACGTCTTGACCGGCTCGCCGAGGGCGTCCAGCTCCACCAACATGCGACCGTAGGCGCAGAAGCAGGCTGCTTCCGGTGCGAACGGCGATTTGATGAAGTTATAGTTCTTGTCCTCGGCCAGCCGCCCGGAAATGTGCTTGTCCGGGTTGGCGGCAAGCCAAGCTGCGGTATTACGCAGGGCGGTGACGATGGGTTTATCGGACATGCTGACGACCTCTCTTAGCTAAGCCTTTGATAAGGCAGTCGATTGTCATACGAATGCCGTTGCTGTCGGGTTGGACCGAGACGCGGGCGTGGTATGGCTCATTGGCCGTGACGAAGAGCTTAGGCATCGGTGTACAAGTCCACGTGCTCGGCAGTCGGCCCAAAGTCCCCGAAATCGTGCGGCACAGGCTTGCCGTCGAGGAGGTAGCGAATACGCAAGGCGGCGCCCTTCGGAGTGTTATCGAAGGTCGACCAGTTGCTGCCAAACATCCAGCGGTGGGCGACGTCGACGGGTTCCTCACCATCACTGTCGGCATAGCCATCGAGGAAGAAACGGTCGATGTAGGAATGCCATCTGATGCGTCCACCGTGGATCATCTCCTCGGGAACGTAGATGCCAGCCGATGGCCCGTGCCCGACGGCGCACGCCACCGCGCCGCATTTGTCGACGCCACCGTTGTGGAGCGCGTAGTTCTTCTCGACGTCTGGATCAAGAGAATCCCAGCCGTATAATGAATGCGCCTTCTGGAGATAAACTTGCATCTCGAACGCCGCGTAGTCGTCGGGCAGGGTCGCGAGATAGTCGGCGAGCTTGGCGAGGTTTTCACGATGAAGCATTGGGAATTCCTAGGATAAGGAGAGAGATGATGAAGGTGATGAGTGCCCAAGCGATAGCCCAAGCGAGCATGGGCCGGCCGCGCTTGCCGATCTCGATCAGGATCGTGATGATCCATCCCAAGGCCACGAGGCTGATGATGCCGAATGCGACTGCGAGGCCGGTGACGAGAATGGTTATCATGCGATTTCCTCCGCAGTGGCGAGGCGCACGCTGATGGCCTCGTCGGGGTTGAAGACCACCTGCAACATCCCGACTTGGACGAGGTGGTCTGGCATGTCGTAGACACGCATATGGTGGGTGTCGCCTTCCCACAAGGCCTTGCGAACGGTCGGCGTGACGAACCACGTGCGGTAAGCGTCGAGGTGCGGGAAACCGCAGACGTGCTGGTCGTAGAAGATCTTCAAGCCTTCCATCTGCGGGGTCGGATGGCTGTATGGGTCGAGCACGCCTTCGCGTACGGCTTGCTCTCGGGCGTAGTGGGCGGGGCCGTTGGAGCCGTTGAAGGCTCCAACGCGTGGGTTGTCGATGGCTTCGATGCGATAGACCAACATGGGAGCGTACTCCGGGGCTGATAGGGCTAGACGGATCACATGCTGCCTCATTCGTCTCCCCACCATGTACGGTGAGGTCCATAGCTTTGGCTCGGTGGTCCGTCAGGTCCGATCAGGACTTAAATGTTTAAGAACAGTGACCTCGTCAGCAGTTCTTGGAGCTTGAGCTTAGCTCAAAGGTGCGATTGCAAGCGCGTGGGCGTACCCTATGTGGTTAGTCGAGGCGGGGATCACCCGCATCAGCTAATCGTAGGTCTTGTGTTTGGAGTGCATCGTCATTCTCACGCTGGATCCATCAATGCGTCAGGCCGCCGCCTCTCGATGCAGGCCCTTTAGTGCTTGCGCACGCGGCCCATATGATCCTCCTGTTTCGTCTCCAACGGCGGGGCACCCAAATCCCGCTCAAGGGTGCAAGCGATTATTCTCGCGACTGGTTATATCTTGCGGGTGGGACTTACATGGCGTGTGCCAATGCCCGGTTCTATGTGTCGTGTAGGTCAGAGCGATGGTGGTCGCTAACCGGGATGTGTTTGCCAATAGTTCATGTCAGTCGATGATCCATCCGATGGCGCCGCACAGGCCAATGATGAAGAAAAACAGACCGATGACCCGCATGATCGAGCGGATCAGCTGGAGCTTGACCGGGTCGGCGGGCCGGTGATTGTTTTGCGTGAAGATGAGCAACCCGAAGAGGGTGAAGCCGATGAGCAGGCCGATGAACATGGCGTGGTCCTTCCCTTGGTTTAGAGCAGGGTCGCGAGACAGGACGCGGCGCTGGTCTAAGCCTAGGTTCTTGACCTATTCCAGGTGAGACAACTCGATCTCTAAGCCCTTTCAAATTTCCTCAAACTACCCTGTAATTTGTATGGTTATTATATATAAGCTCTATAAGATTATCTAAAAGTAAATAGTATAAGGAAGAGACTACCCGGTAGTTTGGTGAATTGGGACTCGCTCCAGAAGGCGAGTTATCCCTCCGCCACCAAGCCTAGGAGCGGCACCGGCGCAGCCACACGGCGAAGACCGTGAATTATAACGTTCACCTGATCCCGAGTAAGCCCGGCCACGTCGCCGACCTCACGATAGGTCATGCCAGCGTCCCGCATGTCGAGAACGGCCATGCGGACAATCCCCGGAACGCTTCCCTGACGCCATCCACCATCCTTCATGGCCCTTAAACATTTAAGTCCGTCATCCCGCTCAAGCACAGCGAGATTGGCCGCGACCACGTTGGCTACGGCTTCGTCCTGATCCAGATGCTCGAACAACCGCGTGGCTTCACGCACACCGGCGGCCTTCCAGCCGAAGATCCAGCGTGCATATTTCACACCATCGATCGTTTTCATGAAGCCGACCAGCTCCACAGCCTCGCCATAGTCCATGCGGGTCGGGTCAAATTGACGCGCGACCCGCCGGAACTTGAGTGAGCTGTAGCGGTGCTCGGCGTCGAGCAGCGCGTCAAATGTCCAAGGCATAGTCATGAACGACGGGATACCAGCGCACGGTGCCGTCGTCCATCTCATGCGGATACCAGCGAGCGCCGGCGCCGCGATAAATCGCGCAGACCCGAGCGTTGGAGAGATTGCGCTTGCAGTCGGTCTTGATCTCGCGCTTGCGAAGACCGCCCCACAACACGGCGAGCGTGGCCACGATGCTGAGCACCGCATAGCCGTAGAGCACGCTCACGCGGGCACCACGGTGTGATGCTCACCATCACGGCACTCAAGCGTGGTGGCGTTCGCAATGGCCTTCCTGAGGGACCGCATCGGCTCGCCCACGGGCTTGGCCTTGTCGACGTTCCAGACTTTCCACTTAAACATTTAAGCCTCCTACCTGACAATCGGCTTGACATAGCCGAGGAGGGCCTTGATCCGCGCACCGTGCGCGGAGGCCTGATTGATACGCAAACGCGCGGACTGGTCGACCGGCGGGGCCGGGCGGGCGACGGTGACTTCCGGGCGATCCCGAGCGAGCCGTTTGCGATGCGCGCGGCTGGGCGGCTCGAACTCGCGATCCTCGCGCAACCCGTGAATGTCGTCGGGGGTGCAAGGCTTCCAATAATCGCGATGCTGCGTCCACAGATCTGCATAGGACTCTGCTTGGGTCATTGCCATACGCACTACTCCACAAGGGCTACCGCAACGTCCACGCATGGGCGCTGGAGTAGCCCCCGGCACAAGGCCGGGGACTTAAACATTTAAGCCGCCAGCGAAACCGGCTCGGCATCGGCCGCCGCATTGATGCGAGCGTCCACGCTGGCGATGATCGCTTCCAGCGTTGGATACGCGGCATCGATATCGGCATCGCTCGCGCCGATCATCTTGCGAGCGACGAGGGAAAGCAATTCTTCCAGCGTCACGCTTTCGTCGGTTGCAGCGAAACGCACCATATTGAGGGGCGAATAGCCGTCGGCCACGGTATAGACCGCATGGTCCAATGCCTTGCGCTGGCTGGCGTCGCGCTCCGCATGGGGGTCGATGATAGCGGGGCTTGCTTCCTCCTTGGCATCGGCCGCTTCCTGTTCGGCCTTGGCCAGCTTGGCCGCCTTGTCCGCCGCACGCTTGGCGTCGGCTTCGGCCTTGCGCAGTTGACCTGCGATGTAGTGGATAGAGGACAGGCCCGCCAGCACGTCGTCGCGCGCCGCCTGTTCCATGCCACCCCATGCTTCCGCCACCTTGCGGGCATTGGAGAAGTAGACTTCGAGCCGCGCCTTGGCTTTCTTGCCCGTCTCGTTCGTCGTGAGGACGGACCACCCAGCGGCGACTTTGCTATCGCCGATCATGCCGTCCATGTTGGCACCGTCGACGTAGACGGCGCGGAAGAGGGCATGCCCCCATGCCTTGGCCGTATCAGCGAGCTTGCCTTCGCTTTCGATGACGAAGGCCGCGATCGCGCTGGCACTGGCCAGCATCATGCTGCGCGCATCGGGGGCGTTGGTGTCGATGGTCATTGCACCGTCGTTCTTGGTATCGATCACTTGAACAGTCATTGTGGTTACTCCCGTTGGGATGATTGGACTTAAACATTTAAGCGGTTCAGGTGAACCACCAAGACACAGCTTCCCTGTCACCAGAAGCAGCCCTCGCTGCCTCTGATCTGCCCCACATACACTATGTATATGTGGTGCGCCTTGGGTCCGTGCCCGTCACCGCTAGAAGCGATGTGTTTGGTTTAGATGATATAATAGTGATGCGAAGGTGGGGGTGCTCGAATTAGATGTGGTCTAGGTGGTATGCCTAAGAATATCCAATGATATCAAAGGGTAACACGTCTTTTGCCCCTCAAATTTCACACCTATAGAGCAATAGTCCGCCCACGATTTCGCGATATTTTTTCAAGTTTTTCGACATTTATATGTGAAAACCTCGGACTTTACGCACAAAGTCCGAGGTTTTGTATCATTATCGGGGTGAAGGGAGCAGCGCTTGGCGCAATTCCAAGCCTTGGGCGTCATGCCGCAGTTGTCCCACGCCATCGATATATTGATCAACCGTATAGCCCAGCTCGTCGACCATCTGCATGAAACGTTCATACGAGACGCTGTAACCGCGCGAGATGTTCTTCATGAAGTCGATATACTGGTCGAAAACAGCCCGCAGATCGGCCACGCAACCCTCGGTGACCTTGACCTTGTCGGTGCTCTGCAGGAATGCCGCGACCGAGTTGTTCGCACGGGCCACCTGATTAAGCCGCGACACGTGCGAGGCTGGCTGCGTGTAATCGCCCTGCGTCAGGAGCCGCTTCAAGCCCTGCACCGCCCACGCGGCGATCGCCTCGCGCTCTTCCGCGATCAGCACCTTGTAGAAATCGACGATCCGCTCTTCCGAAGGGACCACGCGCAGGAAGTCGAGGATCAGCCAGCGCCGGATGAAGCCCCGGCTGGTGTCCCGCGACCGCGGCAGATGGTTCGAGCCGAACCACTGCGCCGCCGTGGGCCAGAACTGGAAGATCGCGCCGCCCTTGAACTCGGTGTTCTGAACCGTGCCTTCGACGATTTCCTTGAACGCACGCCCGTCGATGGTCGCTTCCTCGGGCAGCTCGCCGCACAGGTTAAGGGTCTTGCCGACCATCGGCGCCAGCTGGAACCGCTCGTTCCACAGCGTCGGGGGCACCGAGCAGCTGGCGGCCGGCGGCATCATGGCTCGCAGGATCTCCAGCGCCTGCGTCTTGCCCGACCCGGCCTTGCCGTGCAGCAGGAACGCGCGCTGGAACTTCGGGGCGATGCCGAACATCGTGGCGGCGAACGCTTCCTGCAAGGCCATGACCTTCTCGGTATAATCGGGGTCATCGCCCCATGACCGCTCCAGATATTCGAGCCATTTGTGGCACTCCGCCGCGCGCTCGGGGATATAATTGAACGGCATGGTAAAGGTCTTGCCATATTTCGGCGAGTGGTCGTGCAGCTTCAGCGACGTGTCGAGGAAGCCGTTGGCGAAATTGATGCCATCCTCCAGCTCACGCGCCAGTGGCGCGCGCACCAGCATGGCGATCGTCTTGCCGATGGCGACATAATCATTGTGCCGACGAGCCAGCTGGTTGCCCTTGACGCGCTCGGCGATCTCCTGCTGGATATCCTCGATCTCGCGTGACGCGAAGTGGGCGCCCGACCACTGCCAGAACTTGCCCTGATCGTAGCGCAGCTCGCCGCCGCGGCCGATTTCCTCGATCACCTGCCGCGCGATCGCCTCATGATCCTCGGCCATCTCGGTGTCGCCCTTGCGCGACTCCCGGAAATCGGCCTTGAGGTCGGCTTTCGAGTAGGTGACGAGGTGCTTCGTCCGCAGCGCGATCACACCGGCCATCAGCTTGAACTCGCTCTCGGAGAAGTTCTCGTCCTTGGCCAGCGAGTCAATCAGGCTGGTCACCAGCTCGATCGTGCGATCGACATTGGTCGGATCGACCATCATCTGTGCGTCGAGCCACTCGGTCGCCTTGGTCACCGACCAGCGCTGGATGTCATTCTTCACGATCATCGCCGCGATTGCGGGATGCGCACGCTGTTCGTCGGTCAGGCCGTCGTCCCACCCGTTCGGCAGCGTGGCCCCGGCTTCGACGTCGCGCAGGAGGAACTCGACCAGCTTCGACACGCCCTTGTCGGGGTCCATGTCGTCGCCCGAGGTGTGCGCCGTGAAGTTCTCGACCCAGTGCGACATGTGCTTCATCGCCTCGGACAGCGAGAACTTCGCCGCCTTGTCGATGCCGCGCACCACGCGCGCGAGGTAGCCGGCGTGCCGGACCATCTGGATGTCACGTTCGCCCTGCGGGATCACGTCCAGCGGCGCGCTGCGGCCCGACTGCGCGATCGACAGGCCGGGCAGATCGCCCAGCGCCTGCCGCAGGATGCGCTCGATATCGACCGGCAGGTGGTGGATCTTGTCGAGCACCTCCCACAGGTTCGTATCCGAGACGTAGGGCTTCTCGGTCTTGGGGTGGATCGACGGCGGCAGCACCATCTGGTTGCCCTTGCCCAAGAACTCGACGATCGACTGATTGTCGCCGTCGCGCAGCTTGAAGTTGGGCTGGCCCTGCCACTTGTAGATCAAGCCCATGCCCTTCTGGCCGATGCGCACCCACGGCGACGGCGGCAGGGCGGCGCGGATCGCCGCGATCTGGTCGGCGTCCTCGGTATCGATGTCGATCGCGCACAGGCCCGAGGCGTCACCGAACGGCAGACCGATATTCGAGTCCGGATAGGTGGTCAGCCAGAGCGAGCGGATGGCCTCGGACGGCATGAACTCGCCGTATTGCGTCCACTCGTTCAGGATCGGTGCCTTGCCGGCGCCCTTGCCGGGCGAATTCCAGCGCTTGAGCGGCATGACTGGAATGCCCGCTGCCCAGTACAGCGGGGCGAAGTCTTTGAAAATGCTCATAAATTATACTCGAACAGGAGTGGGACCAGAAGGCGGATCAATGTGTGAGATCGAATTCCACAAGATGTAGGTGGCCACTGCGAGGTCACAAAACATCAAGATCGGATGATGCTCAAGCGCAAAAGCGTTGATATTCAACAATATGCCTGTGATAATCATCGGCGGCGAGATAGCGGTCATCGAAATGGCTCCAATCGCTTCATGAAGATTTCCTTGTCCTTCTCCGATACTAGGTCATCGAGGATGCGGATCACGGTTTCCTGAAATTCGCCGACGCGCTGTACCGTGGTGTGGCGCTCCAGCATTTTCAGCAGGCGCTCCAGCTGATCACCCTTGGTCTTGGCGATCTGGATCTTCTCGTTGACCTGCAGGCCCGTGCCGCTGCCGACGTCGTTCAGATCCTTGATCGTCTGCTTGATCTCGTCGAGCACCATCTGCTGGTCCTCGTCGGAGAGGCGAATGTCTTTCGACGGCCGGCCGCGGCCGGCTTTTGCCTCCGTCAGCACCTCTTTCTCGATGATCTTTTCGACCACCTTGGGCGCAAGAAGCTCCAGCAAGGCGTTCTTGGTCTCCTCATCGTAGGGGCACTCGGGGAGCGCGAGGGTGTCGAGCTGATTTTTCAGCCCGATCAGGCCGGTCAAGACGGCCATGCGGAGGGGAGGGAAATTGCTCATGGGTCTGTCCTAGTCTTGTCGGTCGCACGCGCAAGCCGATTTCGCCAAACTACAGGGTAGAGCGGTTGCCGTACAACCATTTGATCTTCACCGGGACATCAGCCACAGGCGAGGCATGTTCGACGAACTCTATCAAGCCGTGAAGATGCGCTTCGGCGACGTCAACGCGTCCCAGTCGATGGGCGATTGGATCACAGCGAACACCACGATCAAGAAGCGGCCCTTCTCCTACGACGGCTACGGCTTCCAGTACGAGATCGCCAACGACATGCACCGTAATCTGTCGGTGAAGAAGTGCTCGCAGATCGGCCTTACCGAGGTTCAGATCCGAAAGTTCCTCGCAATCCTGACGCGCTCGACGGCGATCGCCGGCATCTTCTCCATGCCCAACGAGAAGATGTTCACCAAGACCTATAACGGGCGCATCAAGCCCATCCTCGAAGCAGACGCGGTCTTCAATCCGCCGTCGGCCATGAAGCCGACCCGCTCGAAGGATCAGGTCCAGATCCGCGACAGCTTCGGCTACATCACCGCCTGCACCGAGGGCGACGCGACGTCCCTGTCCGCCGACTTCCTGTTCCACGACGAGTTGGACCTGTCGCCACAGGAGATCATCGCGCTGTACCAGTCCCGCCTCCAGGGATCGGACATGCAGATCACGCAGTCATTCTCGACGCCGACGTTCGCCGGCTTCGGCATCGACAAGAACTACCAGCTCACCGACCAGCGCGAGTATTTCGCCAAGTGCCCCGGCTGCAACCGCTGGCACATCCCGCTGTTCAAGCCAGCCTTCATCCACCTCAAGAAGCTCCCGTTCGATATCGAGAACTTCACGGACCTGACGGCGCAGCAGATCGCGATGCTCGATCTGGAGGATTGCTACGTCAAGTGCCCTGACTGCGAGCACCGGCTGGAGCTGGGCAACGACGACCTGCGCGAGTGGGTCGCGCTGCGTCCCTCGGTGCTCAACTTCCGCGGCTATCAGGTCCGGCCATTCTCGACGCCGCGCATCAAGCCGTCCTACATCTTCGGGCAGCTGGCCCAGTATCAGGACAAATCGTTCACGCGTGGCTTCTATAACACCGTGCTCGGCGAAGAGTATACCGCCGCCGACGCGCGGCTGCAGGAAGCCGATATCAAGGCCTGCATGGCCAAAGGCACGGCGTCGATCCCGAACATCAGCGCTGACACGCCCTGCTTCATGGGCATCGACGTCGGCCTGACCTGCTATATCACGATCAGCTATGACGATGACGACGGCAAGCCGCATTTCGTCTATTTCGACACGGTGCCGGCGTCGTCGCTGCAGCGCCGCGTCGAGGAACTCTGCAAAATCTATAACATCGTCCAAGGCGCGATCGATCGCTTCCCCTATACCACCGAAGCCGATGCGATGCGGGATAGCACCTCGGGTCTGATCATCCCGGTTCAGTACCGCGGTTTGCAGGCGCTGGCGCCGGTGATGGAGAGCGACACCAAAATCCTGAACCATTACTCGGCCAACAATACGCTGGCGCTTGACCGTGTCCAGTCTCTTATCAGCCATCGGATCATGACCATCTCGGGCTATCAGGGTCAGGCGGCGACCGTCACCAAGCACCTGATGAGCATGGTCCGCGACGACAAGCCGTCCGACAGTGACAACGTGCTGGGCGAATGGAAGAAGACGGACGGCAACGACCACTTCATGCACTCGATCGCGTTCAACCTGCTGGCGCGGCGCATCGGCGAGCACATGTTTGCTACACAGATTTCGACGGTGGCCACTACTTCCTCTTTCCTTGGAGCCTCTTTTGGCGGTACGCAAGGAATGCTCAACTTCAACGGAACCGGCAAGACCACCGGTCTCTCCCGCATTTCGAGGCTCGGATAAATGGCTGACAGCATCATGAATGGCCTCGGTGCCATCCTCCTGCCCAAGGGCAAGGGCGTGAAGGGGGGCAAGGGCGCCACTCCGGGCTTCGTGAAGTCGCAGCCGACGATGACTGCTCCGACGTACCGCGACCATCTGACCGACGTCTACACCACCCGCGCGGCGAACGACAGTCGCGAGCTGATGGCGACGCTCGCGAATATGGACCCCGACGTCTCGGCGGCCATCAACGCGTTCCTGTCCGTCGCCGGCTCGGTCGACCCGCTGGTCACCGCCTACGACGAGAACGACGAGATCAGCACCGATGGGATCGCGATGGGTCAGCAGCTGCTGGCGGTTCTCACCACGACCAACGATTACACGCTCGGCTACAGCGACAAGCCAACGGTTGATGCCCTGTGCTCCGACCACCGCTACATGATGTTGCTGCGCGGCGGCACGGCGGCCGAACTGGTCCTCGACAAGACCTATGTCCCGAGCGAGCTGCGGCTGGTCGATCCAGCCACGCTGACGTGGGACCAGACGGCGCCGGGTGTCTACAAGCCGGTCCAGACGCCGACTGGCTCGAACGAGAAGATCGATCTCAATATCCCGACCTTCTTCACGTCGAATTTCCACCAGTCGCCGCTCGGCAAATACACCTTCTCGCCGTTTGTCTCGGCGATCAACACGATCGCGTCGCGCACGCTCGTCATCAACGAGCTGTACCGGATCATGAAGATCGTCGGCTACCCGCGTGTGGATGTACAGGTGCTCGAAGACGTGCTGACGAAGTCGGCGCCGCCGGCTTTTCGTAACCAGCCGGAAAAGATCCGTTCGTATGTGCAGGCCGAGCTGAACGCGATTCGCACCACAATCAGCAACCTCGGCTCGGGCGATGCCTTCGTTCACTCGAACGCCATCGAGGCAAAAATTATCAATGATAAGAACCCGTCGGCCGGCATCCAAATCCAAGGCGTGATCGATGTCCTGCAAGCGCAGAACATGGCCGCTCTCAAGGTCATGCCCGCCGTCGTCGGCAAGGGCACCAACGGACAGGTCGCATCAACCGAGGCGCGCCTGTTCGCGCTCAGCGCGGACGCGCTCAACCGCGCCGTCGCGGCGATCTTCACCAAGTCGTTCACGCTCGCCGCGCGTCTCGCGGGTTTCGCGGGTCGTATCGAGGTCAATTTCCCACCGGTCGAACTGCGCCCGGTCATGGAGCTGGAGCCGCAGTGGACCATGAAGGCCAGTCGCCTGCGCCAAGATTTGAGTGACGGCCTGATCACCGACATCGAATACAGCATGGCGATGTACGGCCGGCCGCCGCTGCCCGGCGCGCCGGTGCTGTCCGGCACGAAGTTCGCCGATCCGACACCGGCCATTGACGCCGGTGACGCTTCCGCGAACACGGACTCGCTTGGCCGCGCGTTGTCGGGCGAGGGCGGCAACGGGGTCGGTCGGAACAATGCTGTGAAGAGCGGCGGAGCCAAGACCAAGCTGTCCTTTCAATTGGAAGACGGCGGCATGCTGGAATTCGCTCTCTAGCAGAACCCACTTCTCTTAAAATTACCTAGTAGTTTCTAGAAATCCAACTGTAGAAAAATAAGTGGTTGTCCACGAACCGCTTGAACAGCTTGGCTCCGACGACATAGGGCAGATACATGAAGCAGCTCGATATGACCCCTGCCCTTGAGGCGATGATCAAAGCAGCGGTCGGCCAAGACGTCGATCCGTCCGGCTTTGCGGTGTTCGAGACGATCATGCTCAACACCAAGCCGTTGCCCGGCAAGCGCGGCGCGCTGTTCGAAAACGCGGTCGTGCAGCCGATCACTCTCAAAGAGATGGTCGATGCCATCAACGGGGGCAATCATCTGCCGCTGATCGCCGATCACGAGATGATGGGTGCGCCGAAGGGTCGTTTGTTCCACGCCGCGCTCGATTTCGAGGATGCCTCGCTCACGATGCGCGGCCTGTTCTACCTCGACCAGACCGAGGTCACCCTCATCGCCAAGCTGAATGCGGGCGTGCTGGATGAGGTCTCGGTCGCCTTCATGTCGCGCGAGTTCAACTGCTCGGAATGTGGCTGGGATTATTTCGCACCGGGCATCGACCGCGAGCATCTCTATGCCCGTATGTGCGCCAACGGCCACCAGATCGGTATCGGCGGCGTGCATGGCGAGATGGTTGGCCTGTCGCAATTCGTAGAAACTTCACTGGTTGCCCGTGGTGCAGCTGACAAACCTAAAATTGTTGGTAAGTCCCAGTCGAAGTTGGCGCCCGAGGGGATCAAGCTCCTGGCTGCAAATGGTTTTGAGACGGACGAACTGGTTGTGCAGGCGTCCCTCGGGAAAAAGGAAGATACGATGAGCGACACTGCAATCACCGCGCTGACCGCCCAGCTCACGACCCTGTCCGCGGACAAGGGCACGTTGACGGCGAACCTGTCGGCGGCCGAGCGCGATCGCGACGCCCGAACGGTCGAGCTGACCGCTGCGCGCGCGACGATTGCCGAGCGCGACACCGCGCTTGCCACCCTGACTGCCGAACGTGATACGCTGGCCGCGCGCCCCGAGGCGACCGTCGCCACCGAGCGCGATGAGGCCGTGACGTTCCTCCATGAGCAGCTCGATCATCTCATGGTCGCCAAGGGCGAGAAGAAGCTCGAAGGCGACGCCCGTCTCAAGACGGTCGCCGAACTCAAGACCAAGATCGGCGAACTGACGGCCAACCTGACCTCGATCCTGCCAGTCGGCGGGCGCGCGGCGGGTGCCGGCGGCGAAGACCAGAAGGTCGAACTGTCCTATGACCCGAAGCATGCCTTCGGCGTCCGCAAGTAAGGAGCGAATATCATGGCTTACAACATCACTGGTGTCGTCTCCGACGGTTTCCCCTTCGGTATCTTCACTTTCACCTATCACCTGTCGGGCACCTTCGCTGACGACACGGCGGTCGCCGCCACCGCCGGCAAGGCCGTTTCGCTCGACACGTCCGCCGCGGCCACGGTAAAGCTGGCCGCCGACGGCGATGTGATCTTCGGTCGCGTCTATGTCGCCGAGAACCGCAACTCGATCGGCGGGGGCAAGGTCGCCTCGATCGCGCGCAAGTTCAAGGAGAAGCTCCCCGCCGCAACCGGTCACGGTATCGTCGTCGGGGATCGCGTGATCGGCGCTGGCGCCGGTCTCGTGAAGAAGGACACCGCGGCCGGTGTCGCCAACCCCATCGTCGTCGAAGTCGGCACCGACTACGTCGTCGCCGAGAAGCTGTAAGGAACGCCTCATGGAAACCGCACCCAACCTCCTCGCTATTCGCGCCGCTCGCCAGCCGGCCGAAGTTCTGCTCGCGGGTCTCAAGCCCGAGGACAAGAACGGCTCGACCTCGCTGCGCGCGGGTGAGAACCTGATCCGTCTGGCGAAGGAAGCACGGCTTTCGATCGACGACTATCTCCGCCTCGCGGTCGACCCCAACAAGGGTCAGTTCGCCGGTGCGAAGATGGACGGCTACGAGTGCGCCCTCGCGTATCTCGATCTGCCGGTCCGTGACGACTTCTCCTCGGGTGTCCTTCTGCAGGCCGCCGCCGAGACGTTCAACACGTTCCCCGGCTCGCGCGCCCTGTTCCCGCCCGTGATCGACAACATCCTGCAGTGGAAGTACCGCCAGGACCAGATCGAGAACGTCGGCGCGATCGTCTCGCAGTCCCGCACCATCAACGGCAACGAGATGATCTCGACCGTCGTCGATGACAAGGCGTCCGACTATCAGCAGACCGGCGTGATTTCCGAAGGTTCGGAAATTCCGGTTCGCTCGCTCCGCATGACCGACAAGGGCGTCAAGTTCTACAAGTTCGGCGGCGGCATCGAGTTCACCTACGAGTTCGAGCGGCGCGCCAGCCTCGACATCATCACGCCGTATGCCGCGCGCATGCAGCGTGAGGTCGAGATCGGCCAGACCGCGATCGCCACCGCGCTGCTGCTCAACGGCGACGGCGTCTCGGGCGCCGCGCCGACGGTCAATGCGACCGACCTCGCGCTCGGTTATCCGGTCTCGGGCCGCCCGGTGCCGGCCGCTGGTCGCCTGAACTGGGAGATCGTCCTCAAGTGGCTGGTCAGCCAGGCGCAGAAGGGCACGCCGATCGATACGGTTGTCGGCAATTGGGACATGTATCTGGAATGGATCCGGATGTTCGCCACCCCCACGGCGAATGCAGGCCCCAGCCAGATGGAAATCCTCGCCAGCGCCGGTGTGCAGGTGGCTCGCGAGAACCCTCGCCTGCCGCTCAATATGACCTTCGCTCTCAGTTCGACCGCCCCCGCGGCCAAGCTGATCGGCTTCATCAAGGCCGAGACGGTCGAAGAGCTGGTCGAGAACGGCTCGGACATCGAAGAGTCGACCCGCGCGATCACCAACCAGCGCGTGCGCTACGTGAAGACCACGAACCGCGGCTACCGGATGATCTTCGGCGACACGCGCTCGGTCCTCAACCTCGACGCCTAAGGCGCCGTCCTCTGATACGGAAAAGGCCCCGCAAGGGGCCTTTTCTTTGCACCGTGCTGAACCTGCTTCCCTTGCCGTCCGTTACGGCGTACTACCCCGCCACCTCATAGGAGAATTTCAATGGCCAAGAACACCCCCGGCGCTGGCGCCACTCCTGTCGCCCCCAGCGTCGATCCCCTCACCCCGGTGCCGACCCAAGACCCTGAGACGCTCGGCCAGACCACCACGGTCGCCGATCCCGTGCTCGATGCGCCGGCCACCGCCGACCCGGTCGTTCTGAACGATCAGTCGCCGAACCTGACCAAGCAGGACGACTCCAAGCCGCTGCCGGGCAACGGCGCGACCGACGAGACGCAGATGGTCACGGTCAAGACCAAGGAGCATATCACGCTCATGGACCCGTTCTCGGCGAAGCACATCGATATCACGGGCGCGACCGTGCCGGTGACATCGTTCATCAACGACGAGCTGGCCGAAGGCGGACGGCTGGAGAAGGCATAATGATTGTCCGCAGCGGTCTCGCTCTGTCGATCCCTGTCCTGTTCTCGACCGGTCAACCGGATGGAGATATTTCGTGGCGCCTGCTCGGCACTGCGGGGGACGTGATCGCGAGCGGGATCGTTGCAGTGCCTTCTGATGCTGTCTCGATTAATCTGCCGATCGCCTCTGAACACAACACGCTCGCCGATGGATCGCTGTTCGGGAGTCGCGATTTCGAGTGGAGCTACACCGTTCTCGGTGCGCTCGTGAATGGTGAGGAACGGTATTCGGTCGAGGCCCGCGCGCCTTACGGTGCCTCGAATGCAGGCGTTCGAGCGAAGCTCGGTGTCGAACCAAAGGATTTGCCGGACGGCGACATTTCGCTGATCCGTGCCTACGTCTCCTTCCGCGGCCTTGTCACCGCCGAGCTGCTTGCGGCGGCGAGCGGCGATGCCGTGCTGCTTTCCGTTCGGGACGCGATCGAGGCTCAGGCTGCGCTCAACCTGATCCCAACGATGGCCGTCCGCGTGGCTGTATCGGAGGACAGCGGCACCAACGCATATAAGCGTCAGGCCATCGATTGGGGATCAATCGCCGAGAGCCTCTCGGCCATCATCAATGACGCGATTGTCGCGGTCAACCCGGCCTACGATCCCACCCCCTCGGGTACGCTCTTCCTTCTCGCCACCCCGTCGACCGACCCAATCACCGGCGACGCTTACGCCTAAGTGCCAGTGCGCAACAATTCGATGGCGAACGTGCGATAGTTGCGCAATTCAGATTGCGACATGGGGTACATTCGGAAGGCTCCTACCACCAGTTCGCTGGCCAGCGCGCCGTCCGACAGCTGCAACAGGTCGATCTTTTCGCGCTCGCCGAACCGCTCGTGAATGCGAGCGATCAGGTCGATTTCGTTCAGAAGGTTGACGTCGTTATAGCTCGACAGACCGAGTCCATATCGAATATTCCACAGCCCGTCGTTCTCGATGAACGAGAAACCCTCGACACCGATCAGCGTGTACTTCGGGAGGTTTTTCTCCGGGCCGCGCTCTTCCCAGTTGTGGTAGGCGATCTGACCGTATACGCCCTCGGCATTGAGATTTTTGATCAAATCGCTCGTTGCACGCACGATTGATTTATATACTGCTGGAATGGGTGAGGACATGGCACAAGCTCCTAAACGGCCGATTACGTTCCGCTTCGTCTTCGGCAAGGGCCAAGTCAAGCG